>Ga0154003_1000640_pt1 | contig 11001 bp, 4 predicted proteins | sample TSFL087MetaG_FD_104679 | JGI IMG/M metagenome (GOLD analysis project Ga0154003, IMG submission 104679) | Attine ant fungus gardens microbial communities from Florida, USA - TSFL087 MetaG | ecosystem: Host-associated > Fungi > Mycelium > Unclassified | place: USA: Florida, Lake Talquin State...
ACCTCTTCGAGTGGTGATTCTTTACTATGAGCGACAAACCGACGACTTATCTGACGATACTGAGAAAAAACGCCATGTTCTCATTCCTCGGGCTGATGCGCGCAGAGGAGTTGGTCGAGACTGACGGCCGGACGAAGCCCCTCACGGCCGTGGTCAAACTGGACCCCCGCGAAGGCCAGCCCATCATGAAACATTTCAAGACTTCCGGCGAGGCCGCGCGCAGTTACGAGGAAGCCATCAACACCAGCGTCGAACGCGGGTGGAGCGTGGTCTATCGGGGCGCGCCGTTGTTCGGATAGGCGAACTGAGGCAGCCTTGGGGTCGTGTATAATTAAACCGAAGGCTGGAAAATGAGATATAAAATAGCTTTATATAAATCGGATGAGGGCTACAGCGTATCATGCCCCGGCCTGCCGGGATGTTGGTCGCAGGGGGCGACTTAAGAGGAAGCCATCGAGAACATCTCGGACGCAATCAAAGAATACCATGTCACAACCCTGTAAATGCGATAGCAATGGGAGGAATCGTTTGTGACGCCGGACTCACGTCTGAAGAATTCAAGAAGTTACTTTAACCCGGCTGCTCGGAGAATTGCTCAGTCATCGGCAACCGGTGTTCGAGCGCGTCGCTGACGATGCGGGCGGCGGTTTCGCTGATTTGAGAGCGCCATAATTTGCGGTCTTCTTCATGAGCGCCGCTGAGCAGGAGCAGGCGTTTTAAAATCTCGGTCGTGACGGCTACCAAGAAGGCGCCCTGACCGGCCTGCTGGCGCAGGTGTTCGTTGTCGCGGCGCGCGCGGTCGCGCTCTTCGTCTTGCTCGAAGCGCGGGATCTCTTCATCGAGGAGGTCGAAGGCCGCGACGGCCAGTTTCTGGCGTCTCGAGGCGGCGAACCTGGAAAGCCTCGCGCGCAATTCGGCGCTTAAAGGGACTTCGATCAGCGGGGAGGCGAGCTTGGCCGCATGCAGCGCCTGCCTACCTCGCAGCGAGCGTCCGACGACCAGCATCACTACCAACCAGTATGCGACGAACAGGCCGAAGACCACGGCGAAATCCGTGAGCGACCAGGCCTCTCTTCCTGTGAGATAGAAATAAGCGAACGGGATAGAGGCCGGGATCAGCGCGAGAAGGATTCGATACCAGATCCAACGCGTCCTGCCTTTAGGGGGTTTTCCCGATGGATTTTTCTGTTCGGTCATCGCTTCACCTGTATCAAAAACCTTACGCGCGCATTATAACCCAATCCTCGCGTGGTCGCATCCTGTCGGCGTCGTTGTCGCTGAGAGGACGCGGCTTTCCCGAAACGACTCGGTTGCGCGCCACGTCTGTGCTTGTGGCGGAAGTTCGTCGCCATCAATCCTAAACGTCGTCTTTGACGCCCTGAAACAATGAACATCCCGCCGGGAGCGTCGCCCATCCTGGGAGCGCAGGCAAGGATGCCCGCGCTCCCAGGATGGGCGACGCTCCTAGGGATTTTCGGAGGCATTGCGTTATGTTCACCAATAATTCCCGGCGGTGGCGCTTGGCCCGTCTTCATGCGGCCACAGCGTCGTTGATCGTCTGCGGGCTCGGCCTGCTCTACGCGAATTTCGGTCACGCGACAAAAGCTCAACAGTCTTCATCTATACAAGCCGGAGGGCGGACCACGGCAAAACGTCCGCTGACTCATCAGGATTACGACGGTTGGCGTTCGATTCAAGGGCAGACCATTTCGCGCGACGGCAAGTTCGTCGCTTACGCCCTGGTTCCGCAGGACGGCGACGGCGAGATCGTCGTTCGCAATCTGGCGACCGGCGTCGAATGGCGCTACGGTCGAGGCTGGCGTCCGCCGACGCCCCCTCCCGACGGCGATGAAACGCCGGGGCCGCCGGCGCTCGCGCAGGCCGGGCGGCTGAGCAGAGTCCACTTCACCGCCGACAGCCGCTTCGCCGCCTTCACCATAGAGCCGAACAAAGACGACGTGTTGAAAGCGCGCAAGGAGAAGAAAGCTCCCGACGCAATGCCGAAGAACGCGCTCGGCATTATGGATTTGTCGAATGGACAGGTGGCCCGCGTCGAGCGCGTAAAGAGTTTCCAGGCGGCGGAAGACGGCCCTGGCCAGTCTCCTGGTTGGATCGCTTATCATCTCGAAGCCAAGCCGGAGGAGAAGAAAGTCGACGACAAGGCGGCGAAGCCGGAGCAGAAACAGAATGAAAATGACGATGAAGATTTTCAGCAGCGCGGAAGGGGCGGGGCAGGCGGAAGGCCGGGCGGCGCGCGGAAGGAATACGGCTCGGACCTGGTGTTACGAAATCTGACGACCGGAGTCGAGCGGACGTTCTCCGACGCGCTGGAATACGGCTTGAGCAAAGACGCCAGGACGCTGGTCTTCACCGTCTCGTCGAGGAAAGAAGAGGTCAACGGCGTTTACGCCGTCACGCCCGGCGCCGACGGTCCGCAGTCTGACCTGCTGACCGGCAAGGGAAAATACTCGAAGATCACCTGGGACGAAGGGCAAACGCAACTCGCCTTCATCAGCGACCGCGACGAGGCCGCAGTGAAAGAACAGACGAAAGACTCGCCGCCCGCGCGGTTCAAGCTCTACCACTGGGATCGCAAAGCGGCGAAGGCGGTTGAGATCGTGTCGCCAACCGAGGGCGCGACCCGAGGGTTCCGCGCCGGAATGGTCATCAGCGAACGCGGAGCCTTGAGCTTTTCGCGTGACGGCGGCGAATTGTTCCTCGGCGTGGCCCCGCCACCAGAAACCGATAAGGACGCCGAGGCCGGCGCGGCCGAAGCCGACGACAAAGTGATCGTCGATGTGTGGCATTGGAAGGACGATTACATCCAGCCGATGCAGAAAGTCCGCGCCGAACAGGACCGCAACCGTTCCTATCGCGCGGTCTATCACATCAATGAACGGAAGTTCGTACAGCTCGCCGATTCAACGATGGAAGGCGTCAATCCGTCGGCGGACGGCCAATGGGCCATCGGCTCCGACGACCGCGAATATCGTATCCTGGTAGGGCGCGACGCCAATTATTCCGACGTTTATCTGGTCAACACGGCGGACGGCTCGCGCAAACTGTTGTTGAAGAAGTTTCAATTCCCCCTGACCTTCTCGCCAGGCGGCAAATACGCTCTCTTCTTCGACGGCAAAGATTGGGGCAGCGTCTCATTCCCCGACTGCAAGTTCACGAACCTTACCAAGTCGCTGGGCGCAGCCTTCTGGCGAGAAGAGACTGACACGCCAAGCGTGCCAGGAGCCTACGGCAATGGCGGCTGGACCAGGGAGGACAAATACGCGCTGCTTTACGATAAATACGACGTATGGCAAATCGCGCCCGACGGGTCGTCGGCTAAAAACCTGACCGACGGCGTCGGGCGCAAAGAGAAGATCGAATTCCGCGTCGTGCGTTCGGAGCAGGACGGCGGCGCGGGAGGCGGGGGGCGCGGCGGAGGATTTGGCGCCCAGGGAGGCCCCGATCGCAGCATCGATCCGGCAAAGCCGCTGTTGCTCGCCGCCGAAAACGAATGGACGCGCGACAGCGGTTTTTATCGCGACCGGATCGACGGAGGCATGCCGGAGAAGCTGTTGATGGCTGCGAAGAATTTCAGCGCCCCGGTGAAGGCCAAAGACGCCGACGTATTGATGCTGACGGCGTCGCGCTTCGACGAGTATCCCGACATCCTCATCGCCGACCCTGATTTCAAAGCGCTGAAGAAGGTCAGCGACGCCGGCAAACAGAAAGATCAGTTCACATGGGGCAAGGGCGAGCTTGTGAGATACAAGAATTCGGACGGCGTCCCGCTGAGCGGCATTCTGATCAAGCCCGACGACTTCGATCCGAAGCGGAAGTATCCGATGATCGTTTACATTTACGAAAGATTGTCGGATGGCTTGCACCGGTTCGTCGATCCGCGTCCGGGCCATTCGATCAACGCCTCGTTTTACGCCAGCAATGGCTACCTGGTCCTGATGCCGGATATCGTTTACACCGTCGGCTATCCGGGCCAGAGCGCGCTCAAATGCGTGTTGCCCGCAATCCAATCGGTCGTAGACCTCGGCTTCGTCAACGAAGACGCCATCGGCATTCAAGGGCACAGTTGGGGCGGCTATCAGATCGCGTACATGGTCACGCAGAGCAACCGATTCAAAGCCGCCGCGCCCGGCGCGCTCGTGGGCAACATGACCAGCGCCTACAGCGGCATCCGATGGGGGACGGGATTGCCGCGACAGTTCCAGTACGAGCGCACGCAGAGCCGCATCGGCGGCAGCCTCTGGGAATACCCGATGCGCTTCATCGAGAACTCGCCCGTCTTCCACGCCCACCGCGTCCAAACCCCGATCCTCATGCTCCACAACGACAACGACGACGCCGTGCCGTGGTACCAGGGCATCGAGTACTATCTGGCGCTCCGCCGGTTGAACAAAGAAGTCTACATGTTCAACTACAACGGCGAACCGCACGGTTTGCGCCGCCGCCCGAACCAGAAGGACTACACGCGCCGATTGCAGCAGTTCTTCGATCACTTCCTGAAAGGCGCGCCGAAGGCCGAATGGATTGAAAAGGGGATTCCCTACCTGCAGCGCGAGAAAGAGAAGGAGAGATACAAGACGGTCTCGGACATGAAGGAGAAAGCGCAGAATTGAAGAAGCCGTCCACAAAGAGACACGAAGAAGCGCGAAGAAGAATAAAACTTTGAGTTTCTTCGTGAACTTTGTGGACGTGGTTTTTCCTCTATTGAGTCGCCAAGACACGAAAAGCGCGGGGATTTCACAACATCCCCGCGCTTTTCGTGTTTAGAATGATCTCCAGAATGCGGCTAGAAATTCAGTCGCAACTGGAATTCGATCAGACGCCCGCCCGGATCGTTCGTGCCTGACACGGTGAAATCGCGGAAAGCGTTGCGGGTCTGACCGAACGCGGCCCCGATGGTTTGGGCGTCAGTGTTGTTGCCGGGAGGCCGGATCGTGATGACCGATTGATTGAAAGCGTTGAGGAATTGGGCGCGCAGCTCGAAGTTGGTCTTCTCCGTGATGTTAACCCTCTTCATCAAGCTCATATCATAGCGCGAGGTCCAGGGGCCATAGAGGAATACATTCGCGCCAAGCTGCCCAGGCGTGGTCGGCGGGCCGATGTATGGCTTGGTTGGATCGAGCGTACCGCCCAGTTCGAAGGCCGCCAGCGTATTGTCGATGACCGCCTTCGGCAGCCAGGTAACTACGCCCTGGCAAACGCCGGTAGTGGAATTGCAGACGCTGCTCTTTTGAATCTCCATCATGTCTTGAAGCTGCTTCTGGGTCATGTTGACGAGCACGACGCCGGAGTCGCGGTTATTGAAAGTCTGCCGTCCACTAAGGATTCTGGTCGGCGTGCCGGATTGAATCCGCACGACCCCGCCGAATTGCCAGCCTTCGAGCGTCTTTCTGATGACGGCCGGGCCGCTGTCGAAAAAGCGCCGGCCAGGTCCGAAGGGCAGTTCGTAAATCCAGTCGAACTTGAGGCCATGGCGGGCGTCGCGTGGCGCGATGCTCTTGTTGAATGAGAGGTCACGGAACGTCGTTGGGGTGATGCCTTCGGCAGCCGGGCTCGCGTTGAAGCTGTTGGCCATTGACTTCGACCACACGTAGCTGCCCTGCACGAGCAGCCCCTTCGAGAGTCGCCGCCGCAGCTCCACCTGGAGCGCGTGGTAATTCGCTTCGCCGATGTTGTCCATCAGCCAGGAATTGGTCGGCGAGCGCGGATTGGCGACGAAGTAGTTCGACAAGGTGATTGACTGCCCCGGATTGTTCGGATCAGACAGTGTGATCGGCTTGACGATCGCCGCGGTAACCGGGTTGCTAATCAGCGAGTTCATCCGCGTCACGTTCTGAGCAATGCTCGCGGCCACACGTCCGGCCTCGCCGCGATCGATTGAAGTGAGCGTGGTTAAGTCAGCGCTACCAAGCGCCGTGTTGATGATTGGGATGGCGACCTGGCCGGCTAGCGACGAGTTGCCATAGCTGCAAGCCGGGAACCCCGTCTTGCCGCAATTTGGATTGGCCTGCCGGAAAATCCTCAGGTTATTCTGCGCCGCCTTGAATTCATCGAGGAAACCATTCCCGAAAATGTTGACCTCGCCGAGTTCATACTGCCCCCACAGCCGCGTGGCGCGGTTGCCGACATAACGGATTTCGAGCGCCATGTCCTTGGTCAGTTCGCGCTGGATGCCGAAGGTCCAGGATTGAACATAACCGGGTCTCAGGTTGGGATCGAAGTCGTTAATGGCGGCGCCCTGGCGCGCTGTGAGCGGGAAAACCGGGGACGGCGTAGCCAGGAACGGATACGACCCGTCGCGGAACAACCGGCTGCCAGCAGGGCCGAATTCCGCGGGGTTGTTGGCCGGAGTGACACTCGTGGAGACGGTCACGCCTTCATTCGATCCGAATATGCTGTTAAAGGGAGAAAACCCTTCGCGCACATAAGCGATTGAGTAGCCGCCGCGCAGCACTGTCTGCCCCGAATCGCCTAGGAACCGGCTCAGCAGGCCGGACTTGAAATTCGGCGTCCAGGCGAAGCCGATGCTCGGAGCAAAGTCCTTGTAGCTGTTGTTATAGGCCTTCTCACCGGGCTCGAGCATACGAAATTGCGTGTGCGCGCCTTCATAGACGCCGGGTTTGAAGAGATTGCCAAAACCGGAAACGCCAAAGACTCCTTCCGGCCCGGTGCGGGTATATACATTATTGTCATTGACCGGCGAGGGATCGAACTCCCAACGGATGCCGCCAGTCAGCGTCAGAGTAGGGCTGATCCTCCACCTGTCCTGAGCATAAATCCCCACTTCGTACAGGTGATTGTATTCATTCTGGTTCCCCAGTTCGAACTTGCGTGTCGTTCCATCGAAGGACGCCGCTCCGCTCGTGGCTGAGATGCGTCCCGTCAGCAGCGCGTAGAGATTCATGGCGTCAGTGCGTTGCGCGGCGGTGCTATTGGGGAAATTGCCGGTGGTAAAGATACTGGTTGTGCCGGCGTTGATCGGATCATTGGCCGCTATGCCGATGGTGATACCGGGGACCACCTGGTTGGAGACGGCCTGGGTCCAGGAAGAGACCCGTGTGTAGCTCCCGCCAAAGTTGAATTCGTGATTCCCCTTCACCCAGAACAGGTTGTCATTCAACGTCTTGACCGGCGTGTTGCGCCGCGAGGAGCCAGTATAGGTGCTGTAGCCGGAGGTAAACGGATTGCTGACCGTGAACCCGTTGAAGAGCTGGAATTGTCCGGGGCCGAACTCGCGCCGGAAAAGGGACGTGCCATTGCCGGAGGAAGTGAGCCGGATTTCATTGATCAGGTTGCTCTTGATCGTCCATCGCTCGGCCAAAGCGAAGGTGAAGGCATTGCGATAGATGCTGCCCGTAGTGCCGTCGCCGCCCAGCACCGAGCCGGTACCGGGGTAGATGGAGAAGATAGAGTTCACGCCATCCGGTTGCGAGAAGTAATGCTGATAGTTGTGGACAAACTCCACGTGATGAGCTTCGGTGACATTGAAATCCAGGCGGACGGTCGGGAACCGCCGGATGTTGCGCGCCGGATCGGTGAATGTCAGGTTGAGCCGATTATAGTCATTGTTTGTATCGATGCGGTCCCTGAGCACGCCCTGTTGGGACGCAGTGTTGATGAGATTCAGCACGTTGGCGAGCTTTGGGTCAGGCGTGGATGTGTATGTCCTGAAGTTAGCGCCAGCGCCGGCGCCGGCGGCCGCAATCTGGTAGAGATTGCGTTGTATGATGGCGCCGTTCGAATCCTTGTAAGTGAAAATCCCTTGACGCGCCTGATCGGTCAAGACGGTGCGTGAAACGCCGAAGGTTTGCGGCAGGCGGAACTCTTCCACGTTAACGAAGAAGAACGCTTTGTCGCGTCCATGGAAAAGTTTCGGAATGATGATCGGGCCGCCGACGTTGCCGCCGAATTGATTGAGGAGGATTCTGTCGCGCGGCAGGTTATCGAAGGCCTTCCCGTTGAAATAGTAGCTGGAGTTCAACGCGTCATTGCGATGCTGCCAGAACAACCCGCCGTGGAATTCGTTCGATCCCTGCTTGGTCACGAACCTGATCTGGACCGCGCCGCCGCCCGCGCTCTCGGCTCCGGGCGTGGCGGTCGAGATAGTAACTTCCTCCACCGCGTCTGACTTCGGCTGGGTTGTGGTGAAGAAGCCGTCTGTAGACTTCAGGAAGTTGTCCTGAATGTTGGCGCCATCGATGGTGATGTTGAGCGTAGCCTTTGGCAGACCGTTGACTGATGAAGTGCGTGACGTGCCCGGAGTTTGCACGCCTGGCATGACGAGCACCAACTGCAACGCGTCGCGTGTGCTGAAGGGCAACTCATGAATCTGCCTGCCCGTAATGGTTGTGCTGACGTTGGCGCTGGCGTTCTGCAAAACCTCGCCCCCTCCCGTAACGACGACCTGATCGTTGACGCCGCCGGTTTCGAGCGTGGCGTTGACTGTCGTGGGCTGGCCCACGTCGACTTTGACGTCCTGCACGACGGTGGTCTTGAAGCCCGCCGCGGTGACTGACACCGTGTAAGAGCCGGGCGAGACCGAAGGCAAAGTCCAACCGCCTTCTTTGTTGGCCGTGGCGGTGTATAGAGTTTGCGTTTCGTTATTCTTGACATTGATCTGCGCATTGGACACGACCGCGCCTTGCGCGTCAGTGACCGTGCCGGCCAGACGTCCGGAGGTTGTCACTTGTGCGAAGGCGCCGGCGGCCAAAAGAAGTATTGTGAGCAGAGCGCAGGCGAGGGCCAATACTAAACCCCGACCAGTGTTTCTAGTAGTTCTCATACGAGCCTCCAGATCAGGTGGTTAGAGATAGGGTTGTGGTTAGCTCAACGAGCTGTTGCTATGAGAACGCTGGCGCCTGTGGCGGATATATGTATGTTCGTGATGTTCGCTTATGTATCGCTTAGTCCTGCGTGTAATGAAATCTTTACAGGACTGGTGGACTGCAACGCAAGCTTATGGGAGATGGCGCATTTTGGCAAGACTTTTGGATATCCACATGGTTTTTATTAAAAGAATACCGCTATCAACATAGTTTTATTGAAAAGAGTATGGCCAATTGTCTATTTTTGAAATCGTAGTATGACATTTTATGAAAAGACTGGATCAGGCTATGAAAAAGTTGGTTGCGGTTCTAGGTAGGCTTCAAGTTTAACCGTGTATTACGTTGTGTTTACCGTAAGTAACAACGAAATAAATTGACCACCATGTGGGCCGCCTGTAAGATGCGTCGGCGTTGAAGTCACACGCGCTATCTTTAATCAAACAATCCATTTACTGTCGGTCGCCTCGACGATTACCAGGAGTCTGTGAAGGTGGCGCCGCATAACATCGGCTTCAACACCATCGAGTTCTATGCTTCGGATAGTGGGAAGGCGTCGCGCAAGCTGGCGCTCGAACACGGTTTAGCCTGTGTGATTAAGCTGAGGGCGGTGTCGAAATGACTGCGCCCTTTTTTTATTAAACAATCAGGCAAAGATTGGATACTGCTGGCAAACCTCAGGACCATCGAATTACACGCGATTAGCCACTAACCATTGGCTATTGACCATTATTAGTCAGGAGAAGAAATGTCTTTACCTGACCAATAATGGTCAATAGCCAATGGTTAGTGGCTAATGTCGAGTTTGCCAGCAGTATCAGATTGGCGCCTACTCCACCTAGAGCGTATTGCAATTCGCTCTAAATCAGACGACGTAAGATTAGTACAAATAGTCGAACCGCCGCAGGACTCCGCCGGCGTGCGGAGAAAGACCAGCCTTGATCGTTCTGCGGCGCGGCGGCATCTTGGTTGTCCTGATTTAGATTAGTTTGCGATCGCGTTGTAGGTGGAGTTTGTCGCTGTACTGCGCGGCTTCCATAAGCCGTGGTTGCGGCGACGTCCCGCCAGGCTACTTTTGCGGCTAATCTCCACCGCGCCTCTGGCGCAAAAGATCTCCTATTTGCGGGAGATCACTGCGCCGATTGCAGTTCGCGAACGGTGAGTAGCGAGACTTTTGTCGGGAAGGAATTTTCGACTCTGACCTTGAGAAGCGCCTGATAATACTTCGGGGGCGCCGATTGCCCTCTCAACTGGCGCAGGCGCTGATTAAGTTCGTCGAGGTAACTGGCGTTTGTAACAAAATCGGCCGCGGCCTCGGTCCCCTCGCTGTAGATGCCCGCCAGAACCATAACCGTCCTTTGCCCCGTGACGCCTGGAGTGACTGTGATCAGCGCGTAATCTTCGATCAGACTACCCGTGCGCTCGTCGAAGACCGCCTTGTATTCGCTCTGCTCGCCCTGGGCCGGGGCTAGATTTTCAATCGTGGCGCGAGTGGTGTAGACGAAGTTTTCCTTCATCGATATCGGCTTCGACCACTGATTTGAATAAACGCTCCCGAGGTTAACGATGTCGTAATCGCGGAGGTCTTCAGGCCCGATGCTGCGGCTCTGTTTGAGTAGGGTTTGTTCTCCGGCGGCCTGCAGCAGCGACGACAGGCGGTAAACCCCGATCGCCTCTCCGATGCCCGTGTACATGTTGAAGGCGGGAATCAGTTGCAACGGATGATCCGGTTTCGACGGCAAGCGTCCGCCGGAAGCGCTAGTCAACATCGCAGCCTGCTCCTGGGACAAAGCGAGGCTGCGGCGCGTCGCCCTGACAGGATCGGCGCCGGTCGCAGTGCGGTAAACGCTCGGATTGCTCAGGATCAACAGCGTCGGCTCAAGGCTTTTCAGAAACGGCTGCCAGATCGCGCCATAGGAGTCTCTGTTCTTTGCGAGGGCGAGCGCCTGACTTTCGACCTTACCCCGCTGACCGAAAACTATTATCAGAAGGGCGATCACGGCGCAGGAGAGCGCGAATACGGCGATTTGCATCGGCGCCAACGACTTTTTCCCGGTCGCGCGTGGCTTGCCTTTATTAGTCGCCTGTTCTGCGTCAACCAACCCCGGAGACTGTCTTTCTACTTCTGCGCTCAAAACAATCGCGGCGTCATGGGGGAGCG
>Ga0154003_1000641_pt1 | contig 10993 bp, 3 predicted proteins | sample TSFL087MetaG_FD_104679 | JGI IMG/M metagenome (GOLD analysis project Ga0154003, IMG submission 104679) | Attine ant fungus gardens microbial communities from Florida, USA - TSFL087 MetaG | ecosystem: Host-associated > Fungi > Mycelium > Unclassified | place: USA: Florida, Lake Talquin State...
ACGTATGTCTCGCACGCGTGATCACTTGCGTGGCCAGCAGTGAATGGCCCCCGAGTTCGAAAAAGTCATCCTCTACTCCCACTCGATCCACCTTCAGCACTGCTTTAAATATCAGAGCTAACGTCTCCTCGACCGGGGACCGAGGGGCGACATATTCCTGACCTGAATCTCCGCCCCTGGCCTCCACCATCGGCAACCTCTTCCGATCGATCTTCCCGTTTGCGGTGATCGGCATCTCTTCCAGCATCACAAATGCTGAAGGCGCCATGTACTCCGGCAGCCTCTCTCGAACAAAGCTCTTCAGCTTGGCGACTGTCACACCCTCTTCTCCGACCACATACCCGACCAGTCTCTTCTCCCCTGTCTCATCCTCTCTTGCGACGACGACGCACTGCCTTACAGACGGGCACTCATTCAACACTGTCTCGATCTCCCCAGGCTCTATCCGATATCCGCGAAGCTTCACTTGGTCATCTACTCGTCCGACGAACTCGATCTCCCCATTCCCCTTGTATCTCGCCTCGTCTCCGGTTCGGTACATCCTCTCTCCACCGTTGCGGCTATAGGGATTAGGAATGAATCGCTCCGCCGTCTGCTCGGGCTGATGGAGATACCCTCTCGCCACCCCAGCCCCGGCGATGTAACCCTCTCCGGCAATCCCCATCGGCGCTGGCTCCAGATGCGGGTCCAAGATATAGATTTGCGTGTTAGCAATCGGTTTGCCGATCGGAATATCTTCGCTCGTCTTACTGACTTCATGTGTCGTCGACCAAATCGTCGTCTCGGTCGGTCCATACATATTGAGCAGCCGGCAGGAGAGGGTCTGCTTGATCTGTCTGGCAAGATTGGCCGGCAAGACTTCTCCACCCAGCAACAAAGTTTTGAGCGAGCCGAGCAAGCGCAGATCCCCTTCGTTGACCATGAGCATCTTCATCATTGACGGCGTGCACTGCATCAAGGTCGCTCCATGAATGACCGCTTGCTTCTGCGGGAGATGATCGGAAGCTCTCTGGTTGGCGTTCGATAATTCTTTGAGCGTGTCGAGTCGCTTTAGACTGCTTAATACCGAATCGACATCCACTCCAAAATCTATCAGGCAGGCGACTTCATCGACACCAATGGACTTCAGGTGTTCGATCATGAGGCGGCAGGATTCCGGAGTCCCAAACAGCGCGCTGGTCTCAAAGTATCGGTTGAACGCGTGATCTAAAAGATCGTCCATATCCTTTTCACTCAGTTTGTCCAGATCCAACGGCAATTTGAGAGTCTCGATCAAGTTTGCTATGAGGCCCACGGACGATCTCAAGTATGCGGTGAATGGCGCGCGCACTTTTTCTCTAACGGCGTTCCTGTCTTCTCCGATAAAAGTATGGAGCATTAAAGTGACGCGTCCTGACTTGGGATCATGCCCATGTTTAGCCAGGGTCTGGCGATAGAGCGCAATTTTTTCCGCGACCTCCTCGATTGTTTGCCCGAGCAAGTGTGTCAGGACATTGGCTTTTATCTCTCCCGCTTTGATAAATGTCTCGGTGGAGCCGGCGGCCGTAATCCAGGTTGGCAGCTCAGATTGTACCGGTCTCGGGAAGAGCTTGATCTCGATCTCATTTCCGGCCCCGCTTTGCTCTTTGATCGAATCGCCTCGCCAGAGCTTTTGCACTGTATCAACGCCGCAAAGCATCACCTGTTTCCGGTCAAGATAGTTCTGAGGGAAGAATACGAAATCATCGGCATGCCAGCCCGAGGCAAAGGCAATGCCGACCCTTCCTCTTGACAGATTGTCAACCAGAGACCATTCCTCGGCGACGCGAATCGGATGGTGCAAAGGCATGACGACGCTGCCGGCTCGAATCTTCACACGCTCGGTCTGCAGCGCCAGAGCAGCGCTTATTACCGATGGATTGGGGTAGAGTCCGCCGAACGCATGAAAATGGCGCTCGGGAGTCCAGATAGCTTCAAAGCCATGACGATCGGCAAACTTTGCGCCCTCAATCAACAATCGATATTTGCGCTCGTCGGTGTTTGTTTCATCGCTCGCGAAATAGAAGAGGCTGAACTGCATCGACCGTTGAGAGTTGGCGCCCGCGCCGATCAGCCTTCCCTCTTTCACCGCCTGCTCTCTGGCGATGATCACCTCGCCGCCTCGGCTCAGGGTCCACAGCAACTCCAAAATCGATATGTCAAATGAGATGTTCGTCACCGCCAACATTCTCTCCCCGGCCACGCTCCCCACTCGCTCATCCATCCCCACAAAGAAATTGATCACCCCGCGATGGCTGATCTCGACCCCCTTAGGCTTTCCCGTCGATCCCGAAGTGTAGATCACATATGCCAGATTCTCCGCCCTCACGCCGCTTTCCCTGCCCGCTCTCCGCTCCGCCATTCTCCGCTCGTCTTCTCCCCCGGCTTCCTCTCCCTCTATTTCCACCACCTCCGCGTCGCCCCGCCACCTGCCACTTCTAAATTCCTCCTGCGTCACCACCACTCCGATCTGACCCTGCTCCATCATCAATCTCAGTCGCTCTTCAGGGTAGTCCGCATTAAGCGGCACAAACGCCCCGCCAGACTTCAAAATCCCCAGCATGCCCTCCAACATCCCTATCCCTCGCGTCACACACAACCCCACCAGCTTTTCCGGCCCTACTCCCTTCGCCCTCAGTCGATCCGCCAGTCGATTGGCCCTTTCATTCAACTCACAATAACTCACCTCCTCGCCTTCAAATCTGACCGCCACCGCGCACGGGACGCGCTCCACCTGCGCCTCAAACAGCTCGTGAATACAGCTCTCCGCCTGATATTCGACGCCCGTCTCGTTCCATTCCTCCAGCGCCTCTCGCCGCTCGGCCGCGGTCAACAAAGGAATCTCGGAGAGACGCATGTCCGGATTCTTCGCTACGGCTTCCAGCAGCGTTTGCAGATGCGCTCCCATCCGTCTGATGGTCGCTCCATCAAATAAATCGGCGTTATATTGAAATGACGCGCCAAGTTCATCCTCTATCTCACCCATCACGAGCGTTAGATCGAACTGAGCCACGCTCTGATCCATCGGAATGGATTCCAATTTCAACGTGTCAAGTTCCAGACACGGTCCTGATTGGCCCAGCGAGATAGCGGCGAGAGCGTCATCGCCGAAGGATGGCGCCTTCTGTACGACAAACATGACTTGAAAGAGCGGCGCCCAACCGGGAACGCGCGCCGGCTGTAATCGTTCGACCAACAGTTGAAAGGGATAGTCCTGGCGCTCGAACGCCTCGATCGACGTTGCGCGAACCTGGCTGAGAAATGTCGTGAAAGTCGGGGATCCAGAAAATTTTGCGCGCAGCGCCAGGGGATTGACGAAATAACCTACCAGGCCGCTCCACTCGCTCCGGCTTCTGCCAGAGTTGAGAGAGCCGACAAGAATATCCGACTGCCCCGTGTAGCGATAAAGCAGGACCTGAAATGCGGCAAGCAATGTCATGTAAAGAGTGACCTCTTGGCCTTGGCATAACAACTTCAATTCTCGAACCAGGTCGGCGCTCAACCGCATCGCCTCGGAATGTCCTCGATAGGTTTGGACAGCCTGACGAGGATAAGTTGTAGGAAGACTCAGCAGCGTGTTACTTTCCGCCAATTGCCCTTGCCAGTATGCCCAGTGTCTTGCGCCCTCCTCACCTGCCAGCATCTCCGCTTGCCAACATACATAATCGGAATATTGCCGTTCCAGCGGGTCCAGGTTGATGGCTGCCCCGGACCTGTAGGCAGGATACAATCTTCGCAGCTCGTTAAGCATGACGGCCAGAGACCAAAAGTCTGCGATGATGTGATGCGCCACCAACAGCAATATATGTTCCTGCGGCGATCTGGTAAAAAGCTTCACTCGCAACAGCGGCCCACGCTCAAGATCAAATGGCAGGTTGGCCTCTTCGATGAGAGTAGCTTTAAGACATTCCTCGTCCCACGCTGACGCGTCTTCCTCTTCAAAGCAAGATTCCATCCGCTCTTGGATCCGCTGAACCGGGTAGCCATTATTGACAATAAAAGTAGTTCGCAAACTAGAGTGGCGATCGGTGATGTATTGAAAAGCGCGCCGCAGAGATGGAATCTCCAAATCGCCCCTGATGCGTATGGCCGCTGAAATATTGTAGGCCACGGTCCCCTGCGATACCTGCTGCAAAAACCATAATGCCTGCTGCCCATGCGAGAGAGGCGCTTCGGATCTCGATCCATAGCTCGGAGAGGGCGACGTCTTTGAAGCGAGCGAATCCTCTCTCAACCGTTCGAAGACTTGCGCCGCCAATCGGGCTAGACTCCGACTCCGCAAGACTTCCGCTATCGAGAGGGTCAAGCCGAGTTCTACTTCAATCTCATAGATGAATTCGATCGTCGTAACCGAGTCGATTCCATATCGGGTAATGGGTTGATTGACGTCAATTTCCGAGCTGTCGATCGAGAGTTTTGTCGCCAAGACTGACTTTAGCCAAGCCTCAACGCCGGCCACATGGTGAGTCTCGATCTTCGCGTCTGAACTCAAACTACCGCTTCCAGATCCGGAGGCGCTTTTCCATTCGATCAGCGCCTCCAATTCCCCGTTTAGAAACGCCGTCCGGCAAGCGCGCCTCTGAATCTTACCGCTCGAAGTCGTCGGAATGGTCCCGGCCTTGATCAACGATACAGCATGCGCAAGCAAGCCATGTTCTTCGGCCACGGCCTCACGAATTATGTCGATCACCACGTTTAAGTCGGACGGGGCGCGATCTACTTCGGCGATCACAACCAGCCGCTCTTCCCCACCGGCTTCTATCGTAAATGCCGCGCTATTTCCGGCTCTGATCTTCGAGCTGCTCCGCTCAATGGTATTCTCAATTTCCTGGGGATAATGATTACGCCCTCGGATAATAATCAGGTCTTTAAGACGCCCGGTGATGAAGAGTTCACCGTCATTGAGAAATCCAAGGTCTCCGGTTCGAAGAAAAGGCCCGCTTCCCGCGTCTCTCAAATAGGCGTTAAAAGTTCGCTCTGTTTCATGCCGCAGGTTCCAATAACCCTGAGTAACGCTCGGACCGGAAACCCATACTTCCCCGATCTCATCCGGCGCGCATTGAGTCAATGTCTCCGGGTTAGCGATGACTACAGTCTGGCCAGGCAGCGCGCTTCCACAGCCGACCAGAAGGCGGGCAGACTCTCCGTCCTCGAATTTTTCTATCGCCCGGCCCTTTTCCAAAGCCGTTGATTGAAAAGCTTTCGCGATTTCAGACCCCGGTTTACGCGCGCCGGAAACGATGAGTGTCGCTTCGGCCAGGCCGTAGCAAGGTAGAAAAGCTTTCCGGCTGAAGCCGCACCCTTCTAAGGCTTCAGCAAACCGCTCCATTGTTTCCGCGCGAACAGGCTCAGAGCCGTTGAAGGCCACATTCCAACTACTGAGGTCAAGCGTTGCCCGCTGCTCAGGACTGATCTTACGCAGGCACAAGTCATAAGCCATATTTGGCCCGCCGCTGATTGTACCTTTGTATTTTGAAATCGCTTCAAGCCAGCGTATTGGCCGCTGGAGAAAAGAGGCCGGCGCCATCAGTGTGCACCGGAATCCGCCGTATAGCGGTTGAATCACTCCCCCAATCAGCCCCATATCGTGGTAGAGCGGCAGCCAACTGACGCAATGACTGTCTTGATCATACTGAAAGATCCGAGAGAGCAGCGCCGAATTGTCCATAACGTTCTGGTGACTCAGCATCACGCCCCGCGGTGAACCGGTCGATCCGGATGTGTACTGTAGAAAGGCCAGGGCGTCGCCGCCCAAAGCAAGACTCTCCCAATCATCCGCGGACTGCTCGGCCATGCTCTCAATCGTCAGCCACAGATGAGGCTCGATGGCTGAAACATCTCGGAGCAAGGTCTCGAATCCGGATAAGAAGCGCGCCGTGGTCAACGCTATTTTTGCTCTTGCATCGGCGACAATACTCTGAATTCTGATCAAGTGCCGGTTTCGGTGAGGCGGATAGGCTGGAACCGCGATTGCCCCGGCATACAAACAGCCAAAGAAAGCCACAATGTAATCCAGTCCGGGAGGGAAAAGCAGAAGTACACGCTCACCCTTCGCAGACAAAGATTGAAGCCGCGCTCCAACCGCTCGCGCTCGACGATCCAATTCTCCGTAGGTAAGCCGCCCATCTTCTTTCTCGCCATCCGAGAGGAAAGCGTAGGCTGTCCGCTCGGGTTTATCTAAGGCCCGCGTTCTCAAGAGATCGATTAGATTTGAAGGCTTGTGGGACAGGTCTCTCATGCTGTCAGAGGTGGCGCTGGCCTTGCTATCAGTAGTCAGGCCAACTTGATATTTGGCCCCCGTTCGCTGGGGTCTCAGGCAGGTTTAGCTATATGTAAATATCGAGTTACTTCACAGTCGTTCTTTACAGAAAATCGCCGGGTCTTGCTAATTTTCTTCGCTCGACCCCGGCTTGAGAGGTTCATAAACAGGAATCTCAAAGTTTAATTCCCGCTTGCAAAACTCTTCCCAGGCCAGCGCAGCGCTGCTAAAAATCACGTTCTCATCGATAAAAACGCCGTCTGTTACGACCAGGTTCTCTTGTAAGTAAAAGAAGTCATCTTCGCGGAGTTCCCTGGTAGTGGGTATGGCCTCTCCGTTAACCTCTTTTATCTCTTTCCTGAGATTCTGAAGGTTTTCAGACCATCCGCTAAACTGTCGTAATCTCTTAATTGGATACGCCTTGCAATAACTTCCCATTTTAGCCATTTACCCTCCGAAGTTTATCTCTTTTCAAACTAAATCAGACCAACAAACATCGGGACAAATGAATCGGCCACGGAGAGCGCAGAGAACCAGATTGAAGCGTCTTCGTGCTCTGCGCTCTCTGTGGTTATTGCCTCAATGTTACTTGTTTCGATTTAGTTCACCGAAAGTTCGCGTTGCAGAGTGGCGGAGAACGCATGAATCTCACCATAGATAGGATATATCTCCCGCAACGATTCCCATCTGATGATTGGGTCCCTATCCTCCAAATTTTTGATGATTTCCTCGATTCGCTCTTCAACCCGCTGCCGAGGTTCCGGCCAAGACAAAGTAAGCGAGTTCAAGCCGTCATGTAAGGCTTCCGGGGGAATTACTAATGTATGCCGGCTCCAACGAATAGAAGCCATGAACTTGCCGATTAGGCGGCCATTGACTAGCAGGGACACCGGTTCGTTCTCCAGGGGCTGACCATTCAATCGGCACGTCAACTTAAGCTCGATCGCGGCAGGCTTTTCGCAAATTAGGTGAAAGCGCGATTCAGGCTCGCGGGCTTGGAGATAGATTGATCTCTCCCACCATTCGTCATCCCAGCGACGCCAGTTTAAGTCGCAGGACGACCTGCTCAACAAGTTAATCTCCCTCTCCTGCACGGAGTATTCTTCCCGCAAAATCTTTTCGATCCGCTCTCCAGCCTCGGGCCTCCCTTCGGCGATGGCGTCCTTGAGCGCCTGGATCAATAACATGTTGAGTGGGATACCTTGGTCTGGCGCGCCAGCTGCTAGTATGGAGATTCCCGGAAGAGAATCGAGATTCGACATAAGTTCTTCGAATGCCCGACACATCATATAAGGCGTTCGCCTGAGATTGATGTCGGCGAATAAGATTCCCATGTCGCCAATTTCAGGAGCGTTCTGTATCGCGCGGGCGAAGTGATACCGCACCAGTTCATAGCTCTGACCGGCGTATGCGTTCGTGCGAGCCGCCATGAAATGAGCTAGTGCGAGAATACGATTGTCGATGGAAAATCGATGCCTGTTCAGCTCGCGCCACGGTCGCGCTTGCCTGCCGAGCAATGGCAAGAGCGCCTCCGCAGCGCAGGCCATAGCCAGCCGTATCCCATCCTGATTCAGGTGGCAGTAATCGATGAAAAGGGTTCGATCCGGCAAATCGCCGGATAAAAACTCCGAGATTTTATCCGGCAAATCCACTATCGTCACGGCCCGCGCAGCGCACTCTGAACGAAGAGTTTCCCGAATGATGGGATAGCAACGCGGCATTTTCTGAACCGGCAAAGATAATTCTATCCGGCCGGCCTGGTCGAAGAATCGGCGCGCTGCGGCATGATCGCCAAGCTCGCGACTACATGTCGCCAGCATTTCATAAGGAGTCGGGCTTGTGCCGCCATCGAGGTCAATCATCGACTTCGCCAATACGGCGACTTTGTCATAATCCCGAGACGCCAGGGACTTTTCCGCCTCAATTCGCAATTGGCGCCAGCGCCTGCCTCGAGCGCCAGTCAACAGTGGGCACCGCCATTCGGGAATGCTTTGCCAGTCTGCGGCGTTGAATTCAGGAATGACGAAAACGAGAGGGATCGAGCGCACAATAGAAAACTCGCTTAGCCTGGACACCAAAGCCCGAACGTCTTGCTCTATCACCCCTTCAATATGCCGCATTACTGCCAGCCAACTCTGCTCGGCGCGCAGAATTTCTATTACTCGATCGATCTCCACGGCTGGATGGTATAGCCAGTTATTACCCGCGAATATCACAACCGCATCAGGCTTCAGAGCTAACGCTGACTCTACAATTTCCGGCAATTGAATAATTGTCATTCCGCTCCGAGCCAGATCGACCACTTCCACCCAATCTGAGCCGGCTGCCAGGTTCAAGAGTTCCTGTAACGCGAGCGCGCAGTTGAAGTGCGGATCATACAGCACGCCGCGCGCCACTGATTCACCGATCAACACTACTCTTAGTTTATTGCTCTTTGGCGGAATCCGTTCCGTTCGCGCGAAGACTTGGGCCGGGTCAAGCGCATCCGAACGAACGAAAAACTCTCCATCATCGGTATCCTGGGCAATCCAGGCGCCGACTTGCCTGCCCGGCGAGGGTATTGACAACGAACCATCCGGGCTCGCCGTCTTCACATTCCCGTCGGCCATCTTTTGAAGTAACTCTTCAGCCAGAACAACACTGACGCTTCGCAGTTCCTGTGACTCGATCAATCTCGCCGCGAGATGCGCAGCGTATTGTTTATTCGGACCAGATGAATTTGGCATTTATACTCCTACGTCATGGTATAAACTGCGCCGCTGACAATAGATTCGGACGTCTGTCCCACCCTACTGAACAGATTTTGCCAGAGTATGCTCAGCCCTGAACGGTCGATCAGGAAATCTTCAAGCACAAGGGTATCGATATCAGACCGAGTGAAGCACACCAGCGCATCCACAGGATTGCAGACAATGGGTTCATCCCGCATGTTGAAGGAAGTGTTGAGCAGGATAGGCCACCCGGTTCGTTGCCCGAACAGATCGATCAGCCGGGCGAAACGCGGGTTCGTTTGCTCGTCTACCGTCTGAACCCGCGCCGAGCCATCGATATGTGTAACCGCCGGCAGCCCTGTCGGATTTTTGACCTGGCAAGTCTCAAGCATGAACGGAGAAGCGTGGTCTAACTCGAAGTATTCGCCGGCTCTGGCTTGGAGTGTGGCCGGAGCAAAAGGGCGAAACTCCTCGCGTTTTTTGACCATCGTATTGATCCTGTCCCGCATTGTATGATCGCGCGGATCAGCAAGAATAGATCTCGCCCCGAGGGCCCGGGGCCCAAATTCCATGCGGCCCTGGAACCATCCGATAACTTTGCCGCTCACTAACCGTTCAACCACGGCCTCAAGTAATTCCGGTTCGCGCCCCCGATAGTCCTCGGCATTTAACGGCGTTTCCGAGAGTAACCTTGCAATCTCCTGAGCCGAAAACTCCGGGCCCAAATATGCATGAGGCATAAGTTTTTGCCGCGGCCGCTGACCAGTGAGGCGCACATGCGCGATAGCGGCGGCGCCAATGGAAGCGCCAGCGTCGCCAGCCGCCGGTTGTACGAAGAGACGCCGAAATGGGCCGTCACGAAGGATTCTGCCGTTAGCGACACAGTTCAGAGCCACTCCGCCTGCCATGCACAAATTCTCAGAGCCTGTCTCGCGGTGAAGGTGGTCGGCGGCCGCCAACAAAATCTCTTCCAATACAGATTGTAGACTTCGAGCTACATCCTTGTGGAATTGCGTAATCTCGGCTTCGGGTTTTCGCGCCGATTGGCCAAGCAATTCGACCAGCGCGTCGGTATACATTCTGGTCGCGCTGGAAAAATCGAAGCATTCTGTCTGGAGACGATATTGACCTCCGGCCTCAAGTTGGATCAGTTTACGGATATGATCCACATACTGAGGTTTACCGTAAGGGGCCAGCCCCATGACTTTATACTCACCGTCATTTACTGAAAACCCGAGATAACTGGTCAGCGTGCTGTACAAGAGACCGATCGAGTGCGGGAAATGAACCTCCTCGAGAAGCTCTATATTATTCCCGAAACCTCGGCGATAACTCGTCGTAGCCCACTCACCGACACCGTCCACCGTCAGAACCGCAGCCTCATCAAACCCGGAGAAATAGAAGGCGCTCGCAGCGTGCGCCTCATGATGACCAACGGTCTCAATCGGTCCTTCATAGCCGAACACTTCCCGGATCCCTATCACAGGTTGTTTAGCCTTGCGCCAGAGTCTTACACAAAGCTCTTCCGACAGGTTAGGAAGAGCCATCCAGATCTGCCGCTCTAGTTTCTGACTGGGATTCTCGTAATAAGCGACACAATCGATGTCGGAGATCGAGAGCCCTGTTTGTTCCAAACAATAACGAAACGCGTTTTTGGGAATCGATGGATCGTGCTTCAGACGAGAGAACCGCTCCTCTTGTACGGCTGCAATCAGGACGCCATCCCGCAAGATGCAGGCGGCGGAATCATGGAACAATGCAGAGATCCCAATTATATTCAAGGATACACACTCCTCGCTCAATTATGGCTTATCAAGTTATGGCCAGGCTCGACTTTGTCCATTTAAAGCGGATTGCAATTACGTTTACGGGAAGGCTCGCTGGATCAGTACCGCGAGCGATAGCGAGCGTGGCTCGGATCAGTACCGCGAGCGGTAGCGAGCGTGGCTCGGATCAGTACCGCGAGCGGTAGCGAGCGTGGCTCGGATCAGTACCGCGAGCGATA
>Ga0154003_1000642_pt1 | contig 10982 bp, 8 predicted proteins | sample TSFL087MetaG_FD_104679 | JGI IMG/M metagenome (GOLD analysis project Ga0154003, IMG submission 104679) | Attine ant fungus gardens microbial communities from Florida, USA - TSFL087 MetaG | ecosystem: Host-associated > Fungi > Mycelium > Unclassified | place: USA: Florida, Lake Talquin State...
CGCGAGCGGTAGCGAGCGTGACTCGGATCAGCCGTTGGCGAAGGCTCCGCTCGCTACCGCTCGCGGTACTGATCCGGTCGGCGCCTTGCGAAATCCAGATCTTGGCGCGCCGAACATATAGGTCGTCCAGCAGCTTGAGCAATTCGCCGACGGTGTCATCGAGTTCCATCATGCCGTCCGCGTAAACGCCATACCCGCTCTTGCCTTCGTACTTGGGCGAGAGGTTGGTTCGGTAATGCATGCGCGTCGTGTTATGCCAGACAAAGAAGGGCTTGCCGGCTTTAACCGTGTCTGTGATGAAGCGCTTGGATTCGACCAGTATCTCGGAATCGAGCGTCCGCTGGCGCTCGCGGCCGAACGGGCCCTTGTCTTCAATCTTTTGCTTCCCGTCGGATGTGGCCCATGAATGGATCACGCCGCGTTGCGCGAATTTTTTCGCGACCTGAGGGTCTTTGGGAAAGTCATATTCCTCCGCATACTCGCCCGCATTCAGGTGATACAGAATTCCGAAAAATTCATCGAAGCCATGCGCCGTCGGCAGGTGTTCGTCGCGGTCGCCCAGATGATTCTTGCCGAACTGACCGGTCGCGTACCCCAGCGGTCAGCGATCGTCGGATCTTCCTTCTGAAGTCCGATGGGGGAACCCGGCAGACCGACGGTCGCAAGCCCAACGCGGATCGGGTACTGCCCCGTAACGAACGCCGCTCGCCCCGCTGTGCATGACGCCTGGGCGTAATGATCCATAAAAATCATGCCCTCTTTGGCGATTCGGTCGATGTTCGGGGTCGAGCCGCCCCTCATGCCGCGATGATAGGCGCTGATGTTCCACATCCCCACATCATCACCCCAGATGATGAGGATGCTCGGTTTACTCTTTTGTGATTCGGTCTGGTTCGCCATTTTTCCTCCTTGATTACTTTGTTCTCCTCAATTTGCTAATTCTCTCCTGCCCTTTCACACCGATGACGAAGGCTTCCTATTCTTTCTCGGCATCCTGCCCATCCAGCTCGGCTTGCCGCATTCACGCTGTTTGGATGTGGGACCTTACTGCATCCCCATCGCAACCTTGGCCATTGCGGCCTTCGCCTCTTCGGCCAGTTCCTCGAATGCTTTCTCGCTGGTGTCCACCATCACCCGTTTGATCTTACCGGTGAAGTTGAATGGGGATTCATACTGGTCGGAGACGGGCGAGACCGTGTCGCAGCCCACATCGAAGCTCTCATTGGCCGTGAAGCGGTAGGGAACCTGTTTCTCGAATCGCCCCTTGCCGATCACCTTCTCCCCCATCCGCAGCGTGACCGTTCCGCCGACGCCAGGCTCGCCTTCCTTGTCTACTTTGATCTGGGCTGACAGAACGCGGTGGCCCGCCGGAATCGGATCGGTCGAGGAGACTCGATAGCGCGCTTCCCCAAACCAGTTATGCTCCCAATGCAGCTTCCCGTCCTTCATAAACAGCGTGTATCCACTGGCCATGCCGCCGCAGCAAAGCAACACGCCTTCGGCGCCGCCCTGTGGGATTTCCACTTCGACGGCGAGGGTGTGGTTGACGTTCTTCGTGTTCGGCGATGAAGGCTCTGGAATTCGCGTAGTTCCCGGCAGATAAGTTAAGCGCGACTTGCCGCGAATATAGCTGGGTTTGAGGTTGACGTCGACGCGCTCGGCGAACCGGTCATCGAGCGGCAGTACGTCGTACTTGGCCGCCTCTGCGATGAAGAGGTCCTGCAGGTCCTTCAGCTTTTTCAACTCCGTAGCGGCGAGGTCGTTGGCCTGCGAAAAATCCTCCTCGATGTTGTAAAGCTCCCAGCTGTCTTTATCGAAGGGGACTGAACCGGCGGTCTGCCAGGGCGGTTTCCCGTGGCGGCATCCTGCGACCCAGCCGTCGTGGTAGATGGCGCGGTTGCCGAACATCTCGAAATACTGCGCGTGTCGCCGGCTTTCAGCCTCGGCGTCTTTGAAGGTGTAAGCCATGCTCACGCCCTCGATGGGCTTTTGCGGGACGCCGTTGACCTCGCGCGGTTCAGCGATCCCGGCGATTTCCAGAATCGTCGGAACGATGTCAATTGCGTGATGGAACTGCGAACGCAGCCCGCCTTTGTCCTTGATTCCTTTTGGCCAGGACATGACGACCGGGTTGCGCGTCCCGCCGAAGTGAGACGCCACCTGTTTCATCCACTGAAACGGAGATGAACCGGCCCAGCACCAGCCGACCGGATAATGGTTCTCGAATTTCGGCCCGCCGATCTCGTCAATGTGTTTGATCATCGTCTCAACATCGTCGGGATACCCCTGCTGCGATTTCACGTTGTTGAGCGTTCCTGTCAGCGAACCTTCCGCGCTCGGCCCGTTGTCGCCGACGATGTAAATGATCAACGTGTTGTCGCGCAGCTTCATCATTTCCAGCGCGTCCACGACCTGGCCGACCTGCGCGTCCGCGTGCTCCAGGAATCCGGCGAAGACTTCTTGCATGCGGCCGTATAGCCGTTTTTCATTAGCCGAACGGGAATCCCACGACGGAATGGAATCGGGGCGAGGCGTCAGCTTCGTGTTCCTGGGAATAACGCCGAGTTTCTTCTGCTTCGCGAAAGTGATCTCGCGCTGACGATCCCAGCCGTGGTCGAATTTGCCCTTGTACTTGTCAGCCCACTGTTTCGGAACCTGGTGCGGGGTATGCGCGGCGCCCGGCGCGAAATAGAGGAAGAAAGGTTTATCGGGAGCGGAAGCCTTCTGCCGGCCGATCCATGCGATTGCCTGCTTCGCCATCGCCTCCGAAAAATGCCAGTTCGGGTCATGGGGTCGCTCAATGGGCGTTGTGTTTTCATATAGGGGGGTGTGCCACTGGCTGGCCTCTCCGCCCTGGAATCCCCACCAATGCTCGAAGCCCTGCCCCGTCGGCCATCGGTCGAATGGGCCTGCCGTATTGACCTCGTATTCCGGCGTGTTGTGCCATTTGCCGAAAGCGGCGGTGTTAAAATTGTTCTGCCGCAGGATTTCGGCCACGCATGCGGCGCTTCTGGGCCATCTGCCGTCGTATCCAGGAAAGCCCGTGGCCAGCTCCATAATAATGCCGGTATGGACCGAGTGGTGGTTGCGGCCCGAAAGCAGCGCGGCTCGTGTCGGCGAACAGAGCGCCGTCGTGTGAAAGCGGTTGTACCGCAAACCTTCGTCCGCCAGCTTCTGCAGCGTCGGCATGTTGACCGGGCCGCCAAAGACGCTGGCGTGACCGAATCCGACATCGTCCAGCAGAACAAGCACAACATTGGGCGCGCCTTCCGGGGACGATGGCATCTCCGGGATTTCAGCCGAAGAGTCTGTGTAATAGGTTCCGATTCGCCCGTGAAATTTCGGTTCAGGCGGCGGAAGAATGTCGTGTGCAATTGTTGGCTCGACGACGTTCGCGACTGATTTCTTCGTTGCGCCAGATTTAATTTTAGAATTCCTGTTCATTCCCATCTCCCTGGTTTTGAGTCACATAATTCAAAAGATGTTCTTTCAAACATTTAGAATGTGTCGCAGGGAGTGCGATCTGCGCGGCTTAAATCGTTTTGCCACCTTCGATCGTCTTCAACACCTCGATGTCCTTGATCTCAGCATCGTCTACTGTCAGCGGATTATCGGAAGTACGGCAAGATCGGCTCGCTTGCCCGGTTCGATGGAGCCTTTCTTGTTTTCCTCAATATAAAGATACGCGCCTCAAAGCGTGACGGCCTTGAGCGCCTCCATCTGCGAGATGGGCTCTTCAGGTTCAACGATCACGCCGCTGTGACTGACACGATTTACCGCCAGCTGATCAATTTCTTGAGAGGCCATTATTCTCACCGCAATATTTTGTATACGCAGGTGATCGTCTGTTATTGAGACAGACCATCGCCCGGAAGTTATGAATAAGAACGTGGGGAGATTAAAGGAGGTAATATTGGTGAGTTATTGCTATCCTCGTGCCAGGAAGATTTCAATTCACTATGGCCAAATAGATTTCAACACAAAGGGTCGAGAGTTCAAAGGTTCAATGGCGGCCGAGGGTTATTCCTAAATCGAAGCGCATAACAAACGGACACTAGCTATAAGGTCACAGAGAGTACAGAAGGAAAAGCGTATACCCACTCTTCTCTGTGACGTCTGTGCGCCCTGGCAAATTCTTCTGACCCAATCGATCAACTACATCACAGCTCTGCCTCGCCCGGTTCTGCGTGAACCTGACCGCGTTCGTGAGCGGATTCCACACGACCTGATGCAAACGCGTCGAGTCGCCGAGAACTTTGTTCTGGTAAGGGGACGAAATTGGCTGCAAGCGTGATTCCCTTTGCCTCGGCCGCAGAGCGCGGCTTCAAGCGCCGGGAACAGATCAACCAGACTTGGCTCGATCCGCAGCTTGCCCGTGACGATGCGCGCCGGATCAGTGCCTGCCGCTGGCGTGGCTGTTGCGTCATAATAGTTGTGGCGCTCCAATCAATTCTGCGTGGCTTCGTTCGACCAGGGAAAAGTTGGATATGAAAGAACGACAATTCTCTGTGCTGATTGTGGCCGCCGCGCCTGAAGACCGCGACGCATTGCGTGACGCGCTTTCGCGCGATCCGGCGACCCGTTATGTGATTACCGAAGCGGAGAGCGGTCTCCGCGCACTCGAAGTGTGTCGCGCGTGGAAGCCTGATTGCCTGATCCTCGACAACGACTTGCCGGATTTATCCGGATTGGATGCGCTCAAGGAACTCACCGCCGAAGAAGGAGAGTCGACTTGCGCCGTGGTCGCGCTGGTCGGCGCGGGCGACGCGCAACTCGCAGTCGAGGCGATGAAGAGCGGCGCGCAGGACTGCCTCGAAAAGGGCCGCGCCCGGGGAACGGAACTGCGCCGCGCCGTAAGCCAGGCCCTGGAAAAAGCCGAACAGCGCCGACAGTCCTCGGCGGATGAGCCTGAACTGATTAAGAAGAACCTCGCGCTTGAAGCGGACCTCGCTGTTTTGCGTCGCGAGGCCGCAGATCGCGGGCAGAAAGAGGATGCGTGGCAAGTCGCCCGGGCCGGCGCCGGCCCGAGTGGCGCGGTCGTCTCGCACCCGGAGCGCGCGGAGGTGGCGCTTTTAGAGAGTAATGAAAGGTTGCAACTGGCGTTGGAAGCCGCCGATCTCGGCACGTGGCGGATGGACCTGAGGGCCGGCATTTGCACGCGCGACGCCGCGTTCAACCGCATCCTCTGCCTGCCGGACGAGCCGCTAACAATCCCCGTCTCAAAAATCTTTGAGCTCATTTATCCCGGTGACGCCCCCAGAGTAAACGAGTCGTGGGAGAGGGCGATACGGACGGGACTTTATGATGTAGAGCATCGGATAATGCGTCCTGACGGGAATATTATCTGGGCGCGCAATAGAGGCCGAGTCTTCTACGGCCCTGACGGCGAGCCACTCTACGCCGCCGGCGCGTTGGCGGATATCACCAAGCGAAAGCAGGCCGAGGGCGCGCTGAAAAGGAGTGAAGAACGGCTGAACATCGCAATGCGCGCCGGCGGCATCGGGATGGTTGATTGGGACATCCGCGCCGACTCGATCGTCTGGTCGAAGAGATTCCTGGATATTTGTGGCCTGCCACGCGGCAGAACCAGCGTCAGATATGAAGATTGGCGCGAGCGTGTATACCCTGACGACCTGCCAGCCATTGAAGCGCTCATCCGGGGAACATTCGAAAAGAAACTACCTGACTGGCATGTTGAATATCGAATAGTTAGGGCCGATAACAGTGAAGTGCGGTGGATCGAATCCAGTCATCACGTGTTTTACGACGCGCAAGGCGCCCCGCTGCGTACGGTCGGCGCTGCGCAGGATATTACCGAGCGCAAGCGATCCGAAGCGGCGCTGAAGCTGGGTGAAGAACGGTTGAGTTTGGCTCTGAAGGCGGGCGCCATCGGGACTTTCGATTTGGATATCCCGAGCGGTAAACACTTCTTGACAGAAAAAGCTTGCGCTATCTTCGGATTGCCTTTGAGCAAGTCAACCTCCTCATATGAAGATTGGCGCAGATGCATTCATCCAGGTGACGTCTCAGATTGTGAAGCGAAAATTCAGGATGCGTACGACCATCGGCTCGAAGAATTGTCGGTGCAGTATCGGATACTGCGCGCTGACACTGGCGAATTGAGGTGGGTCGAATCCAGGTGCCGTGTCTTCTATGACGCGCAAGACGCGCCACTGCGCCTGATCGGCGCGATTTTAGACATTACAGATCGCATTCTGGCCGAAGAGGCGATACGCGAGAGCGAGGAGCGCTTCCGCCAAATCGCCGACGCCATGCCCCAGATCGTCTACACTTGCGGCCCGGACGGGCTGATTGATTACGCCAATCAGCAGTGGGTCGAGTACGTAGGCGTTCCTGTTGAGCAGTCCACCGGACGCAAGTGGATAGAGGCGATCCACCCCGATGACATTGAAAGCGTGGAGCGATGGGAGAGGAAGTCGGTCAAGACAGAACAGCCCTTCGACACGGAGTTCCGTCTTCGCGGCAAGGACGGACAGTACCGATGGTACATGTCGCGCGCGACTCCGATCCGAAACGCACAGGGACGGATCGTAAAGTGGATCGGGACCTCGACAGATATTCATGACCGCAAGCAGGCCGAAGCAGAGCGTGAAGAGTCGCTCGCTCGCGAGCGAGCGGCGCGCGCCGAGGCGGAACATTCGGCGGAGAGTATCCGGCTGCTGCAGGCGTTGACCGATAGCGCGCTCAGGCGCCTTGAGCTCGATGATTTGCTGCGCGAGATGCTGGACCATCTTCGGGAATTGCTCGGAACCGACTCCGCAGCGATCTTCCTGTTGGCGGAAGACGGAGGGCCGTTGGTTATGAGCGCCGCGATCGGAATGGAAGAGGAGTCGTTGGGCCTCCGCATTCCAGTCGGAAGTGGCGTGGCCGGCTCCGTTGCGGCAACCCGCGCTCCACTCGTTGTGGAAGACCTCTCGAAGATGGAGGTAATCAACCCGGTTCTGCGACGAAGCGCTCGTTCTTTGATCGGCGCGCCCCTGATCGTCGAAGGACGGCTCATTGGAGTGATTCACGCTGACACGGCCCGGCCCAGACGCTTTACTGAAGACGATGTGCGGTTGTTGCAACTGGCCGCCGACCGCGTCGCGCTTGCCATCGAGCATGCGCGCCTTTACGAGGTCGAGCGGCAGGCGCGTAGCCAGGCCGAAGAGGCCAACCGGATGAAGGACGAATTCCTTGCCCTGGTTTCGCATGAATTGCGCTCGCCTTTGAACGCGATGCTCGGTTACGCCGCTGTGTTGCGCCGCAGCGGGTTGGTCGCCCAGAAGGCCGAGCAGGCGGTGGATGTCATCGAACGCAGCGGGAAAGCGCAGGCGCAACTGATTGATGACCTGCTCGACACGGCCCGCGTCATCGGCGGCAAACTCAGACTCTTTGTCGGACCGGTGGACCTGGTCTCGGTAATTAAGGAGTCGGTTCAGACCATCCAACCGGCGGCGGACGCCAAAGGCGTCTCTCTCCGGACTAAGATGCCGGAAAAAATCGGCCAGATCACCGGCGACCCCGCCCGCTTGCAGCAAGTGGTCTGGAATCTGCTATCCAACGCCGTCAAGTTCACCCCGCAGGGAGGCCGCGTCGAAGCGCGTCTGGAGCGCATAGACCCGTACATTCGCATCACCGTGAGCGACACGGGCAAAGGCATCAGTCCTGATTTCTTGCCCTATGTCTTTGACCGCTTCCGACAGGCCGACGCGTCGAGCGCCAAACGGACCGGCGGCCTCGGCCTCGGTCTGGCGCTTGTCAAATACCTGGTCGAGTTGCATGGCGGGACAATTGAAGCCGCGAGCGCGGGCGAAGACCAGGGCGCGACATTCACCGTTACGCTTCCGGTCCGCGCAGTCGCCACGCCGCTCTTAGAGGATAAAGACGCTCCGGCGACAGTCAGAAGTTCGGGTGAGCTCGCTGGCGTGCGCGCATTGGTAGTTGATGACGAGGATGATGCCCGCGAATTGCTTGAGGCGGCGCTCATCCAATACGGCGCAGAAGTGGTTGCTGTCAGTTCCGCCGCGGAAGCCTACGCGCTGATTACCGAAACCCCGCCCCAGAAGCTGCCCGATGTGATTGTGACCGACATAGGAATGCCGGGTGAAGACGGCTACAGTATGATGCGGCGAGTGCGCGAATGGGAGCGAGAGCGTGGCGCTTACATCCCGGCGGTGGCGCTTACAGCCTATGGACGATCCGATGACCGGATGCGCGCCTTCAGGGCCGGTTTCCAGATGCACGTCGCCAAGCCGGTCGAGCCTGCCGAACTGGCCGCCGTGATCACGAGCCTGATCCGACGCCCGACGGCGCCCAGGCAATAAAATCCCGGCAGAAATGGCGTGATCAAATTGATTGATTGCCTCGGCTATGGCGCGCGATTATACTCCACGCCGTCTCAGACTCGAACGTTAATCAATAAGTCGCGTTTTTTTCTCCAACAGTCAGGAGTGACGCTTATGCAAGTTCGGCGGACATTGGCTCCCGGTCAGAAAGGCGCTCGGAATTCCCTTGAACGTTATGTCCAACTATTGACCTCGGGTCCGCTATCGTTATGACTAACAGCGGCGAACGCTCCACTACTATCGAAATTATCGTCGAAGAATCTGGGGCGCCGGCGAAGAATCGAATCGAAATAAACCTGGTTACCCTTGGTGTGGTGCGCTCTGCGATGCAGAAAGGTAAAATCAATCGAAATAGCGCCTAACTGTCGCTCTGGGGCCGCCAAGCCAATGGACCACTGAAATCAGATGTCATATGGCGGCAGGGTGAACAGGGTCGGAGAAAGGCGGCCGGGGAAACCACACTGGATCGGCGCGAGGAACATTGATGCCTAGCGAGGGACCGCTTGATGTTCTCCCCTCTGGGGGCTTTTTATTGCCACCGTGATTCTCGTCCTGCTCGCTGTCGAGGGCGGGTACCGCCTGGGAAGATTCAGACGGGAACGCTCGGATCAGGAGAAGGAGGCGCCGGTCGGCACTATGGTCGGAGCCACGCTCGGGTTGCTCGCGTTACTGCTCGCGTTCACGTTCGGGGTGGCTATGACCCGCTACGATGCCAGAAGACAGGCGCTCCTCGATGAAGTCAACGCAATCGGGACCGCTTATCTGCGCGCCGACCTTCTCGCAGAACCCCATCGCACGGAAGTCCGAAAGCTGCTCCGTGAATACGTGGATATTCGGCTGGAAGCCGATCAGTCGGGAAACTTCGAGCCGGCGATACGCCGATCGGTAGAACAACACAATCTGCTCTGGGCGCAGGCGGCCGTCATCGGAGAAAAGAACCCCGGTTCGATTGTTGTTGGGCTCTTTATCCGGTCTCTGAACGACATGATCGACCTCCACTCGAAACGAGTCCAGGCCGCCCTGCGGAGCCGGATTCCAGGCACAATCTGGGTAGCCCTTTACACGGTTGCGATCCTTGCGCTGGGCGCGATGGGCTATCATGAGGGACTTTCCGGGACGAGTCGGTCGTTGGCGATCCTGGCGGTCGCCTTCGCCTTTTCAACGGCGCTGTGGCTGGTTACAGATTTAGACCGTCCTCGAGCGGGGTCGCTCCGGATAAGTCAGCAGGCGATGATTGAGTTGCGGAACTCGATGACCGCGCCCAAGCGTTGAGGCGCCCCGCGTTCTCGCCCGGACGCCGAACCAGACGCTGCGCCTGACCAGCGGGGCATGTGGGTTTTCCAAGGTTCATAGCCCTCTCAGCCCCACCAGCATATAAACTTCATGACAGAAGACTCGCCGCCATGCGGGGCCGCTGCTGTCCGCCTGGTTCTTCATATGATTGGCGATCTCGCAGGACTCGCTCCATATCTCAATCCTTGTCGGCGAAGTCGTCGCAATTCTTCAATCACTCAATCTCTTCACTCGATCTCGAAATTATTCCCCATAAAAAACCTTAGACTCGCCATTCATCATGGGCAAAACCTTCGCCCTTTCGGCGACCGCGGATCATCCGATTGACTGCGGCCATCTACAGATCGAAGAGCGATCGCGGCCTCGATGACGACAAAAGATGAGTGGATCACAGCAAACACGGTGATGCGGGTCGCGGCGCAACTGCTCATCGATCATTTTCAGTTCAAACTTGGGGACGTCGCAAACAGCGAAGAAGATCTTTACACGCTTGCAGCGCAAAAGCTGAAGCTGAAGCTGAAATAGTATATGCATCAAGTGCGAGAACACATCCCTCTCTGACTTCTGCCGTGGCATGTCTTCGAGTAGGAAGTGAGCGCGTGGAATCGCGGTCGCCTCTCACGCCTTCTTTGCAACCGTATCCGTGCGAATCGGCAGCCTCCAGTTTGGTCGAACGAAATGGCAGGTGTAGCCGCCGGGATATCGTTCGAGGTAGTCCTGATGCTCGGGTTCGGCCTCCCAGAAGTCGCTTGCTGGAACAACTTCAGTAACAACCTTTCCGGGCCACAGGCCTGAAGCATCGACGTCAGCGATCGTGTCTTCCGCAATCCGCCTCTGCTCGTCGCTGGTGTAGAAGATCGCCGACCGATAGCTGGTCCCGACGTCGTTGCCTTGGCGATTGCGCGTGCTTGGGTCGTGAATTTGGAAGAAGAACTCGAGGATCTGCCGATAGCTGATGCGCGCAGGATCAAAGATCACCTCGACTGCTTCGGCATGTGAGCCATGATTGCGGTAGGTAGCATGGGACACGTCGCCGCCCGTGTAGCCGACCCGCGTTGACAGAACGCCGTCATTTCGGCGAAAAAGGTCCTGCACACCCCAGAAGCAACCGCCTGCAAGAACAGCGCGTTCCGTAGTCATCGAACATCCTCCACTTGGTTCAGATAAGCCCCATACCCCTCGGCTTCCATGTCGTCGCGGTGGATAAACCGCAGCGACGCCGAGTTGATGCAATAACGCAATCCGCCGCGGTCCCTTGGACCGTCGGGAAACACATGCCCCAGATGGCTGTCCGCGTGCGCCGATCGCACCTCGGTGCGGATCATGCCGTGCGTGGTGTCC
>Ga0154003_1000644_pt1 | contig 10980 bp, 9 predicted proteins | sample TSFL087MetaG_FD_104679 | JGI IMG/M metagenome (GOLD analysis project Ga0154003, IMG submission 104679) | Attine ant fungus gardens microbial communities from Florida, USA - TSFL087 MetaG | ecosystem: Host-associated > Fungi > Mycelium > Unclassified | place: USA: Florida, Lake Talquin State...
CATCGTGGATGACCGCAATGTAGCTGAGGGCGTTGTCTATGAGCGTACAGTTTCCGTTGGCAAGCTTCAAAGCAGTCTGGTAATCCTTCAACGCCTCGTTGGCCAGCTCTTTTTTCTTGGCGTCATCGATCTCTCTCTTATAGTCTTTGACCCTGGTGGCCCCCAGGTAGAGCCAGGTAACGGGGTTGTTCGGATCAGTGTCAGCCGCGTCCTTGAAAAACTCCTGGGCGTTTTTCGTATTACCCTTGTTGTATTCAATCGCGCCCTGATTGAGCTTGTCCTTGGCGATAACTTTTTTGACGTACTCACACCCTGATCCTAGCGTCGCCAACACCACGACCGCGGCGATCATCAGCGCGGTAGTCGAATTTCGGAAGACTTTCATAACAGCCTCAGGGACTCTCCCATTAATAATTGTGATTTTATATTGTCCGATTATCACCGCTCATCAAGGCCTTCGATCTGAAGACCGATGGGCTCTCCGCCGACCTGTTTGACGACGTCAATGACCTTTACGATCTGGCCATAGTTGAGCGCCCGAGGGGCTTTGATGAATACGGCCTTGCGATCAGCCGGGCGCCCGTCGAGCGCCTTGAATAGGCGTTCCCCCAGCGCTTTCAACCCGCTGAGTTCATCTTGGTTCAACTTGAACGACTCGCCGTCCATCGGGACCGTAACCAGTAAGGCCAACGGATCTGGCGGTTGTTCCGGCATATTCTCTGGCGGTCTTTCAGGAATTCGCGATTCGAAGCGATGAGGCTTCTTAGGACTGATGACCATGAAAATAATCAAGAGCACCAGCAAAATGTCGATCATCGGCGTCATGTTGATATACGGCACCGCTTCCTTAGTGCTGGCGCCACCACCCATTGCCATACTCTTCTATCTCCTTTTCAACAAACTCATTAATTTCGGCCCTATTGCTCGTTCGGCTTCAGTTTATCGGCCACCAGCCCAATCTGCTGGAAGTTGGCGTCGCGCACGGCGTTAATGACGTCTACAACGTCGCCGTAAGGCACGCCGACGCCCCCCCTGATATATACCGCCTGCGGCTCATCCGGCCTGCGCAGTTTCATCCGGTTTTTGATAGTCTCGACCAGATCGTCCTTGTTAACCGGATCGCGCCCGATGAAATAGGATCCGGCAAACGGGATTGAAACAACCACCGCTCGCTCATTTGTGATGTCCCCTTCCTCATCCGGGTTAAGTCCCTTTGGAATGGTGACATTGACACCGGATTGGAGCAGAGGCGTGACGACCATGAAGATGATCAACAGCACCAACATAATGTCCACCATCGGCGTGACGTTGATCTCCGAATTCAATTGACTTCCGCCCGCTGAACCACTCTGCGCGTCCATAGACATGACTTTTCCTCCAAAATGTTCTTCACAACATTCGGCGAATATCTTCACTCCTTCACTTACTCGAACCATCCTAAGCCGCCACTGAGGCCTGCCATAAGCGGCCTCAGTGGCGAATTAGCGGAACCGGCTATTGAAGGAAGACTTCGGCGAATAATCCTACTTCTTACCGCGTTGTTTGAGGAAGAAATCAATCAACTCGGCCGAAGAGTTGTCCATTTCAACTATGAAGTTGTCCACTTTGCTGGTGAAGTAGTTGAACAACCAGACTGCGGGCACGGCCACGGCGAGACCGACCGCCGTGGTGACGAGCGCTTCCGCGATACCGCCGGCCACCGCCGAGATACCGGCATTAGCCGATTCGCCCATTCCCACGAACGCGTTGATGATTCCGAACACCGTGCCGAACAGCCCCACGAACGGAGCGGTCGAGCCGATCGTCGCCAGGCCGGAGAGGCCGCGCCTGAATTCGGCGATCTTGATTGCCGTGGCGCGCTGCAGCGCGCGCTTCGACGCGTCTACAACTTCACCGGAGATTTCGGTCGAGAGCTGGTGAGCGCGAAACTCTTGCAAGCCGGCGTTGACCACCATCGCCAAGTGGCTCTTCTTGTACTTGTCGGAGAGGCTGATCGCCTCGTCAATCTTCTGGCCCTTGAGCGAAGCCGCGACTTTAGGGGCGAATTCGCGCGACTGGTTCCTGGCCGCGCCGAAAGTCAAATAGCGCTCGACCATGATAGCAATCGACCAAATCGACATGACCAGTAGAATGACCAGCACAGTACGTGCGGTAGGGCCCATAGCTCGCCACACGCCCATTGGCGTAAAGTCGAACGCTTGCGTCGCCTCCCCCCCCTCGGCCAGAGCGAAAGCGAAAGGCATTACTTTAAACCAGATTTGGCTAAGCAATATCGTCATGATTTCAAAACCCTCCAATAGTGGTTACTGAATTTGCATTTCCGGCAACCTATAAATTACAGGCGGCTCGAATTGTTAAAAATGATCGTGAAAATCCCCTGGCGCCACGCCGCCAAGCGCCGGTTGATGGCGGCGCGGCGGCGGGCAATACTCATCGTTTGCTGTAGACACCGAATGGGGAGATAAGTTCCGAACGGAGTCCGGCTCTTTTATTGCAGTGTAAAATTGAACGTCAGAATTCCCTGAACCTTAACGGGAACGCCAGACAGTTCCGTCGGTTGGAACGTCCATCGCCTGGCGGCCTGTAACGCGGCGTCCCGCAACAACGGATGGCCGTTCATCACCGCGGCTTCGATAACCCTGCCGTCTTCAGAGATGGTGACCTGTACTTGCACGGCTCCCGCAGCGCGCGCCGCTTTGGCGATCGGCGGATAAGGTGGTTGAACTTTATTGATGGCCTTTCCCTGCAATACGCCACCTGATACGGTGAGTTTCTTAGGCACTGGCGTCGCCGTCGGTTCAGGTTTCGGAGGAGGGGGGGGCGGCGGCGGCGGCGGGTCATCGCCCTTCGAGGTTCCACCAGGCACGCCTCCGATTACGCCTCCCGGCACGCCTCCCGGCACGCCATGTGAAACGGGGGTGACCTGTTTGGGCGCGACCGTTGTCGGATCCGGAATCCTTTCGGGTGGTTTGGTAGGAGGCGTGAAAGTAGTTACTACCGGGATGATCTTGGTAACCACCGCCGGAGCGGGCGGGGGCGGCGCGCTGGGCGGCGGCGGCGGCGCAATCATGGCCGCAACGTCAAAGGCGTCCGCGAGCCCAGGATTCATGTAAACGATCGTCGCCACGCCTATAATTATCAACCCCACGGCGTATATGCTGCCTGTGATGAGCATGTATATACCCGTTTTGCTGTTCTCTTGACCGTGTTTGGACGACTCAACTAAGGTATCGAACATAGCTTATAGCCCTCCCTTGAGTTCAACGCCGATGGATCTGGCTAACAACTCCGCTAACAGTTATGATTTTAAATGCGTGATTTTGATTTAGGCGAACAGCCTGCGGCCTTGAAACCGTCAAAACCCAAGCTTCACGCCCTCATCCAATTGCCCAAGCGCTTGCTCAATCACGTGCCTGGCCACTTGTTGGACAGAACTTGATCTACTTTGGGGGGGCCGAGACGAACAGGAGTCATTCCTGGAAAAACAACATCATGTTCAGAGAACCTCGCCCTAAGAGCGCGAGCTTTAACACCTAAATTTTATTATTCTGTGTGTGACTACTTGGAGCCTATTGAATACAACGATCCTTGACTGGTCAGCAACGACGGTGAGTCTACTATTCGGCTCATCCGCGAGTCAAGATGTTTTGCAAATTTTGTATCATCAGATTGCCACTATAACAAGGCGTTTATCGTCGATTTAACGACCCCTCGGCCCCCTGGAGCGCCGCCCATTCTTGCCTCTATGTCACGTGGAGGGCCGACTGATCAAAATTTGCAGGCAAGGATAGGCGGCGCTCCAAGGGGATCCTAATTGTTTCCGGGCGTGGCGACGCCACCAGAAGGCTCCTGCGGAAAGTAGGTTTACCTTCCTTTTTTGCGGGGCTTTGTAGAGACGCCGGCGGCGGCCAGCATCTGCGTGGTGACGCCCGCAGATGCGACGCCGGCTGTCTCGGAAGAGGCGACCGCTTCAGAACTTGCAGGCGCGCCGACCAGCGACGTACGCTTCTTGGCCTTCCAGGATTCCCACCACAACATCACCGGGCTCGCAATGTAAATGGTCGAGTAGGTGCCGATGACGACGCCGATGAGTAACGCCCAGGAGAAGCTCCTGAGCACCTCGCCGCCGAAAAGGACGAGTGCGAGAATAGTCAGGAACGCGGTGCCGTTGGTGATCACCGTCCGGGACATCGTTTCGTTCACCGCGTCGTTGGTCAGTTTTACGAGATTCTCACGTCGCTTGAGACGCAACAGCTCGCGGACGCGGTCGAAGATCACGATCGTGTCGTTCATCGAAAAGCCGACCAGCGTAAGGAGCGCCGCGATGACCGTCAGATTGATCTCCCACTGCATGACCGAGAAGATCCCGAGCGTTATCACCACGTCGTGAAAGACCGCCACCACGCCGCCGATGCCGAAGCCCCAGGATTTGAAGCGGAAGGCGACGTAAAGCAGCATTCCGAGGCAGGCCAGGAGCGTAGCGTAGATCGCGCGGTTGCGCAGTTCGGAACCGACCTGCGGGCTCACTTCGTCGGTTTTCTTGATGGCGGCCACTCCGGCGAAGAAATTTTGTTCGAGCGATTGTCCGAGTTGCGGCTCGATGCCGCTGAGGTTCTTGATCTCGTCTATGCCGCCGATCAACCCGGCGCGATCCTTCTCGCGGTAGTCGATGATGCGGGCGGCGATTTCACCGTAGCGCGGGTCGGAGCCGGGGCGATTGAGCGGGTTCAGATTCTGGAGCGCTTTGGTCAGCGTTTCGCGGCCAATGGTATTGAGGTCGATCTTGGTCTGGACGACGGCCTGGTCATTGAGTGTGCAGAGCGCGTCACGAATCTTCTTTTGTCCCAGATCAACGCTGGCGCTGTTCTTCGCCTCTCCCGATTGCCCGCTCTGACCTTCAGTGGTTTTCGCTTCTTCGGTTTTTCCGCACGGGCTTTTAGCGGATTTCGGCTCGCCGGATTGTCCGCCCTGGCCTTCGGTGATCGGTATGTTAGGCAACCGGATGAGCACTTCATTCTTCGGCGCCTGGCCGATCTCTTCACCCACAGGCTGGATGGTGATCTTCGAGCCGTCAATGCCTTGCTTCTCGATCGCTGCGCGAATGACGTCAGGGTCGGGCTTCTGCTTGAACTTCGCGTTCACGATGGTCCCGCCCGTGAAGTCGACTCCCATGTTGAAAGGATGAGAGTTCGGATTGCCGTCCACCGCGCGCCACACGATCGAAGCCACGCCGAGCAGAAGCAACACGCACGATAGGCCGATGCAGAGCCATTTCTTGCCCAGGAAATCGTAATTGGAATTTCTAAAAATTTCGATCATATCCGCTCACATTCACTTAATTGCAGTGATCAAACGCTGATGGTCTCCGCTTTCCGTCCGCCGCGATTCAACAGCCACAGGAACATCGATTTCGAGACGTAGACGGCCGTGAAGAGGTTGGCCAACAATCCGATGATAAGCGTGACGGCGAAGCCCCGGATCGGCCCCGTCCCAAAGAGGTACAGGATCGCCGCCGACACCACGGTCGTCACGTGCGTGTCGAGGATCGTCACGATGGCCTTGGAGAAGCCCGACTCCATCGAACCGTAAGCGGTCCTGCCCGCGCGCAATTCGTCGCGGATTCGCTCGAAGACCAGCACGTTCGCGTCCACCGCCATGCCGATGCCGAGAATCACGCCGGCGATCCCAGGTAGAGTCAGCGTGGCGTTGAAGACGGCCAAACCCGCCAGCAGGATTACCAGGTTAAGGATGAGCGCGATCACCGCGTTAAGGCCGGACAGCCGGTAGTAAAAGAGCATGAAACCGGCCACGAACACCAGCCCGGCGATCATAGCGATCAGCCCTTGTTTGATGGATTCGGCTCCCAGTGAAGGTCCGACCGTACGCTCTTCCAGGTAAACAACCCCAGCCGGCAAGGCGCCCGATTTCAACACGAGACCAAGGTCTTCGGCCTGTTGCTGAGTGAAATTGCCTTCGATGCGCCCGCTGACGTCAATCCTATTTCTGACGACTGCCACGCTCTTGATTTCGTTGTTGAGCACGACGGCCAGGTAGTTGCCGATGTTATCCCCGGTCCATTTTCCGAACTTTTCTGCGCCGTCGCGCTTGAGGTCGAAGGCGACCTCGAAACCGAACCCTCCCTGAGACTGAACGCCGCGCGCGGTGCGCATGTCGGACCCGGTGATCACGGGGCTTGTCTCAACTATATAAAACCCTTCGTCCGCCGTCCCGTCTCCGCGTTTTTCGTTGGATTTCAAAACCAGTTTGTCGGTCGCTCCGGCAAGCGCGATTTCAGCCTCCCCTTGGGTGGTGAACTTCTGCCCGCCCATAGCGACGGCCTTGATCTCCAATCGGGCGGGGGTTCCGATCAGCTCTTTAACTCGTTGAGGATCGTCGACACCAGGCATCTGCACGAGGATCTGGTGATTCTCCTCACGGCCGTAGCGTTGAATCGTCGGCTCGGCGACGCCGAATTGATCGACGCGCTGCTCGATGATTAGCTTGGCCTGTTCTGACGCATCGCGGCGGAGCTGATCGGCGGCGAAATTGTTTAGAGTGAAGGTCACCGAAGCCGGATTGGAGCTCGGCGAGACGCTCCAGGATTCACTGCCGAAGAAGGGCAGGATCTTTTCTTGGATCTCACTATGCTTACTCGTGTCGGGAGTCTCGATAACGACTATGCCGTTGGCTGGAACCTTCACGGCGGTGAATGGAATGCTGGCCTTCTTCAATTCTTCTTCGGCCTTGACACGATCGCCGTTGGTCATCTCCCGGATCACGTCGTCGACTTTGACCTGTATCACGAGGTGCGTGCCCCCCTTCAGATCGAGACCGAGGCGGATGTTCTCAGTGAGGTTCTGTTTGAGCTTCGAGCCCTTGAAGAAATCGCTCGCAGTGCGGCTATACCCTTTGGGCTTGTTCCAGGGCCCGAACATTATGACCAGGCACAGCGCGGTGACTATCGCGATAACGATGCCGCGTACACGAAGATTTTTGTTCATGATCTACTTCTTCTCCTCCGCCGGCGTGTCCTGCAAGCCGGAAATCGCCGTCCTGGCGACTTCGACTCTGATGACGGGATTTTCTGAAATTTTCAACTGCACGGTGCGCTTGTCTTCCCGAACGCTGACTATAGTCCCGTAGATTCCGCCGCCGGTCACAACCCTGTCGCCCGGCTTCAGGTTGTCGAGCATGGCGTCGAGCGCCCGCTGACGTTTGCGTTGCGGCAAGATGATCAGAAAATAGAAAATAACAAAGACCAGTATCAGCGGGATAAAGGTCACGAATGGACTGCCTTGCTGGAAAAGGAACAATGCGATTTGTTGTGACATCACCAGGCGGGTTAACCTCTTTTATTTTAGATTGATCGTATCGCTCGGGACATGGGACGGACATTAAGTCTGTCGGTCGCCCAATTTGCGCGTCGCGGACAGCCTTAATGTCTGCCCCACTCTTATCCTGCTCTCATTCGGTCCAGATAACACGCGCGAAATTGGGCGAACTCGCCAAGCACAATAGCTTGCCTGACGCGCCGCATGGTGTCAAGGTAGAAGGCCAGGTTATGGTACGAGCAGAGAGTCGAAGCCAGCATCTCGCCGCAGTTGTACAGGTGCCTGACGTAGGCGCGCGAATAGCGCCGGCAGACCGCGCACTCGCACTCCTCGTCGAGCGGACGCTCGTCGCGAACGAACTTCGCGTTCCGGACGTTCATCTTTCCGCGCGAGGTGAAGACCTGGCCGTTGCGCGCGTTCCGCGTCGGCATCACGCAATCGAACATATCCACGCCGCGCGCCACGCATTCGATCAAGTCCTCCGGCGTCCCCACGCCCATCAGGTATCGCGGCTTGTCGGCGGGCATTTGCGGCGCGATGAATTCGGTGACGTCGTACATCCGCCGCTTCTCCTCTCCGACGCTTAATCCCCCGATCGCATAGCCCTCAAACCCGATCTCGACCAACTGCTCCAGGCTCCGGCCTCGCAAGTCTTCATAAACGCTGCCCTGATTGATTCCGAAGAGCGCCGGCGAAACGGCTGTAGACTCTGGCGTGTCCTTCAACAGGTCGAACTCCGAGCGCGAGCGGCGCGACCAGCGCGCGGTCAACTCCAAAGAATCCAGGGCCTGCTCCCGCGTGGCCGGAAACGGCGTGCATTCATCGAAGCACATCACGATGTCGGAGCCGAGCGCGTGCTGAACCCGCATCGACACTTCCGGCGAAAGGAATCGCTTCGAGCCGTCGAGGTGCGAGCGGAACTCCACGCCCTCTTCCTTGATCTTTCGCAGTTCGCCGAGGCTGAAGACCTGGAACCCGCCGCTGTCGGTCAGAATCGCGCGATCCCACGAGATGAATTTGCGCAGCCCTCCCAGATCGAAGACGGTTTCGTGGCCAGGCCGGAGAAAAAGATGGTAAGTGTTTCCGAGAATGATTCGCGCGTCGAGGCGTTCAAGCATCTCCTGCGTGATGGCCTTGACCGTGCCGGCGGTCCCGACCGGCATGAAGACGGGCGTTTCGATCTCGCTGTGGGCGGTCCTGATCCTTCCGGCGCGCGCCTGCGTGGCCGGATCTTTATGCTCGATGTTGAAAAACTGATTATTCACTCTGTATTCGATGAAGAGGACTTATGGGACTAATAGGACTTGCAGAACTCGTGAATCCCATAAGTCCTATTCATTAATATTCCCATCAGCGCTGTCGTCCGCGCTGCTTGACGCGGATCGGCGTCGCGAAAAAATCGAAGGTCTCGCGCAACCGGTTGATCAGATACCGTTCGTAAGAAAAATGGAGCTTCGTCTTCGCGCCCGAAGTGAAGACGACGAAGGTCGGCGGGCGAGTCCCGGCCTGTGTGATGTACAAGATTTTCAATCTGCTTTTCCCGGAAATCGTCGCGCGCGGCTGTTCCAGATGCTCTTCGAAAAATTTGTTCAACTGCGCAGTGGGGATTCTCAGGTTGCGCGCGCCATTCGCCCGCTTTATCAGATCGGGAAGCTTGACCACGCGCTGCCCGGTCAGGGCGGAGATGAAGACGACCGGCGCGTAATCGAGGAACTTCATCGCATCGCGGATCTTCTCTTCGTACTGATAGACCGTGTAAGAATCCTTTTCGACCGCGTCCCACTTGTTGACGACGATGATTACGGAGCGCCCGGCCTCGTGCGCGTACCCGGCGATGTTGGCGTCGAGCGCGGTCACGCCTTCGACCGCGTCGATCAGGAGCAGCGCGACGTCGGCGCGTTCGATGTGTTTACGCGCCATGACAACTGAAAGCTTCTCCTCCATCCCGGTCGTCTTGCCCTTGCGGCGGATGCCGGCGGTGTCGATCAGCCGGAGCCTGACGGTCTCGCCGCCTTCCCCGACCTGCGCCTGAAACACGCTGTCCACGGCGTCGCGCGTCGTGCCCGGGATGTGCGAAACAATTACGCGCTCCTCCCCGAGCAGTTTGTTGATCAGCGAAGATTTTCCGACGTTCGGGCGTCCGATGACCGCGACGTTGATCTCGCCCCTTTCGCGCTCGGTGACCTCGACCACGGGCAACCGTTCGATCACCGCGTCGAGCAGGTCGCCAATGCCCCCGCCGTGTTCGGCGGAAATCGGAAACACGTCATCGTACCCGAAGCGGTGAAATTCGCCGGCGAAATCGGCGATCTTCGCCGTGTCGACCTTGTTTGCGGCGACGAAGACAGGCTTGTCCAGCGCCCGCAGCCTCCGCGCCAATTCTTCGTCGACCGGAGTTATCCCCTCGCGCGCGTCGACCACGAACAGCAACAGGCTCGCCTCGTCAATCGCAGCGCGGGCCTGTTTGAAGATGTTGGCCGGGATCACCGCCTCGTCGTCGGGCACGATGCCTCCGGTGTCCACGACGCGAAAGGCGTGGTTCTGCCATTCGGCCTCGCCGTAAATTCTGTCGCGCGTCATTCCGGGAATGTCGCCGACTATCGAGCGCCGCGCGCCGATCAGGCGGTTGAACAGGGTCGATTTGCCAACGTTCGGTCGGCCGATAATCGCCACCACCGGGATCGCGACCGGCTCTTCATGCGCCGTTTCATTTTGTGTCTCGACTTGCGCCATAATTACAAAAGTAGTGAAACTGGACGTTCATTCCCAAAGTCTTTTAGCATAGATAAAGAGTCGGCGCCCGGCAAGCTCCTGTTGGCCTCTGTGGACGCAGGCGCCCAGGGATTTTCTAAGTAGCCTTCATGTCGCAATGAGCGACACCCGGGAAAGAATAAAAATTGTCCACAAAGGGCTACGAAGGGGCGCAAAGATTTTTATTCCTTTGTGATTCTTCGTGTTATTTGTGGACGGTTTTTCTGAGGAGAATTGAAATGCGCAAACAAATCCTGGCAATAATCGCCGCCATCACAATTCCGGCCCTCGCGCTGGCCCAGGCGCCTGACGCCAAGGCGAAAGCCGAGCAGGTACTCAAACAGGCCCGCGCCGCCATAGGCGACGAGAAGAAATTGAAAGAACTGCAAGGCCTCTCCATCACCGGCACGGCTCGCGCCGGCGCCGGAGACAGACAGATGGAAAGCGACCTCGAAATAGAAGTCCTCATGCCGGACAAGGTCAAGAAGACGACTAATAGCCAGTTCGCAACAGTAATTACGACCCTCAATGGGGATCAGGTTTGGAACGACTTCATTCCCGGTGTGGGAATGGGCGGCGCTGGCGGTATATTTGTCATGCGGGGAGGTCCGGGGGGGCCAGGCGGCCCGGGAGGCCAGGGCGGCCCGGGTGGTATGTTCGGGTCAAATTCGCCTATGGCGTCTTATTTCCAATTGCAGCAACGCCGTGAGTTTTACCAGATTATGCTCGGCTGGCTGCTAATCGCTCCCACGTCGGCTCAGGTTGAATTCGCTTTCGTCGGCGAAGCCCCGGGCCCGGAAGGCAGCAAACTTAATGTGCTTGACGGCAAAGGCGCCAATGGCTTTACTGTGCGTCTCTACTTCGACCAGCAAACAAATCAACTGATCGGTCTCAGCTA
>Ga0154003_1000645_pt1 | contig 10979 bp, 8 predicted proteins | sample TSFL087MetaG_FD_104679 | JGI IMG/M metagenome (GOLD analysis project Ga0154003, IMG submission 104679) | Attine ant fungus gardens microbial communities from Florida, USA - TSFL087 MetaG | ecosystem: Host-associated > Fungi > Mycelium > Unclassified | place: USA: Florida, Lake Talquin State...
CGCCCGGCAGTCGGCTCATTTACGTGGAACGGAGTAGATACTTTCACGATTACAGGCGAATCCGCCCCGGTGGTAGGACAAGCCATAACCAAGGTTGGCCGCACGACAGGCAGAACCACTGGCACGATTCAGCAAACCTGCGCCAACTTTAACGTGTCAGGCTCAACCATCACTCAACTTTGCCAAAGCCGGGGGTCATTTGCGAGCGCCGGCGGAGATAGTGGTTCCCCTATAATTCGGATTACCACCTTACCGAATGCTGTGCTTGTCGGCATCCACTGGGGGAGTGGAGGGGTATTTAGCCCGATCACAGGTATCCAAATGGGCGGGGAGTTAGGGGCAATAAACACCTGCGCAGGAGGCGGCTGTTGATCAAAGCGACGCGTCTGACCTTTGGCGGGCCCAAGGTCAGACGCTCCGAAAAGTGAGATCAAAAATGACGGCGATGTACTGGATCGGCCTGACGCTCTTGCTTACCATTCAGATTGAAGATCTCCGGGAAAATCATCTTCTGAACTGCCATAACCTGGAGTTCCGCAAGTTCATCGCCGTTAATGGCGCGCTTTGCAACATCGACTAAGCCAAGGATCAGGCTCGCGATGTAGTTTGTTTGGTCCGGGTTGATGTGGCCGCGTTCCTCAAGGGCGTAAATCTCGACGACACCATCTAAACCGGGCGCCATCTCCAGGACACGCAGCTATTGCTCCCATTTGTCGTCGAGAGGAATCCCAAGTTCTTGAAAGAGCAAATTCCGCACAAGGAGCGGGAACTCAATATTTCTATCCATGCGGCTTCCTGTCGCCTTCTTCCTGATGGGTGATTCGGCCCGCAGCGGCTCAGGAATGCCGCCCGCGTAGGTCATGACTCTACGCGTTGCGAGCCGAACTTCTGCCGTCAGCGGTGTGCGAATAGTCCATCAACGCGCCAGGACATCTATGTACGGCGTTAGATTTTGCTGTAGTCAATTGTAAGCGGAACGGACGTTTCTGGAAGGCGCTGGACGGCTGAATGCAACCTGGCTTTAGTTACGGCATTTCGTTTTAGCGATCAGCAAGCGGTTCAACTGAACGTCACGAGTCGTGCAGCTCCGGTAAAACTGTGGTCGCCGGCTCGATTACTTTACCATCGCTCACATGCGATGACGGCATGTTTCAATAACGCGCGAACCACTCGCGCGCCGGCCCGCGAAGTCGGGAACGAAAGGGCGCCGGCGCCGCATGCCACATCGAACACACGGCGACGCTGTCTCCAGGGGAACCCGCTCGACGCTCGGCATCAGCGGCGGCGCGGGGCGTCGTCCGCCGCATGCCGTGTTAGGTGTCATTGGTTTAAAGATGACCGGCAAGGTCAGTTCTGCGGAGGCCGAGGCTCGAATAGCTCGACGCAGTTGCCCGAGGGGTCGTCAAGGAGGATCTGCTTGCCGCCGTTTCCAATGACGATATCGTTGCGAAAACGGGCCCCTGCCTTACGCAAGATCTCGACCTTCTCGTTGAGGTCTTTGACTTCGATCTGGATGCGGTTCCAACCGCCAGGCGCAGGCTTACGTCCATCGGGCATGGCTTGCCCTGCCCCTCCAGCGCCCGGAGCGTTCAGCAGGAGGCGAAGATTGCCTCGCGACAGGCTCGCGAAGCCAGGGGCGGGATGGATGTCGACATGGAAGTCTAGATGCTTTGTGTAAAATGCGATTGCTGCGTCGACGTCATCGACTATGTAACGCACGCTTACTGTGGTCATCGGTGTTTCTCCACTGTTTTGAGAGGAGCGGCGAGACCGGAGTGTAATACAGATGGAGCATCGTGACGAGAGCCTCCGCTAGCGTGAGGCGACGGTTTTCTTCACGGCGACGCGGAGGCCAGGACGCAACTCGTCCGTGCCACGCGCCGCTATTTGATCTCCCGGGGCTAGGTCGCCGAAGACCTCGACCAGATCACCGCCAGGTTGATTCACCGCCACGCCGCGTTTGACGTCAACCCATTCGGCCTGCCCCTCGCGCACCCGGATGACGAATGTGCGCTCGGTGGTCGTGGCGACGGCCGTGGTCGAGACGAAGAGCGAGGGGCGGAGACGGCGGGCTGGCCACATCACTTCAGGAAACATCCCCGGCGCAAGCCGCCCCGAAGAATTATTCACGTCGAGCTCTACGGGCATCGTACGCGTCTTCGCATCGAGCGCATGGCTGATACGCCGCACCATGCCCGTGAATTGCTCACCCGGCATCGCCGGTACGGTGAAGTTCACTTTCGTCCCCGACGCGACGCCGGCCACTTCGATTTCCGGGACTGCGACAACGAGACGTAGGCGGGAGACCTGCTGAAGCCGCAGCATCGGCGCCGCGGACTGACCGCCCGTCCCCGCCAAACTGCCTGGATGCGCGTTCCGCTCAGTAATGACGCCGTCAAAAGGCGCGGTGATGCGCAGGTAGGCTTCGATATTCTGCGACGTGCGCGCGGCTTCGCCGAGCGCTCGCTCGTTCACTTCCTTCTTGTACAACAAACAAAGTGAGCAACGTTCCGGGGAAGCCGAAAATGAAAGATATTATGCGCCACCACACACTGGGGTTGTTCTGAGCGCGCATACCCGCATAGCTAATATTAGCGAAAATCCAAATGGCTGAACTCCCACCAGTTCGCACATTCGATGTTCCGCTATTAACAGAACCTTGGGCGTAAACCATAGTGTGGATCAGTGTCATAACGATAGGAACCGATATTCGAAAAAACAATTTTTCTATCTTCAATGGGGAAAAACTCCCTTCCATTTATCGGCCTTGGCAAGGCGACAATCGATCACTTGGTCGATTCAATGCAGGTCGGATGCTCTTTAGGAACTCGCGTCATACGCCCCATATTTTGGGGTTAGGATACCATCATCACCCCAAGATATAGGGGAGCCCACGCGAGTTCCCAAAGAGCCACAATCCTTCTTACTTTCGATCGGGGTAATGGCGCGCAGTTTAGGGGCGCTTTTCGACTACTGTCAATAGTAGCTCTCGCAATCAAGACCGCTGACGCGGGAAATCGCCTGCCTCCCTTACCGAATCCTGAGCGCGTGGCCATGCTTTTTAGCAATGAATAATCTGCTTGCTGGACAGCAAGCCACGCGGCGGCGCGCATCAAAGGCCGGGACTGAAGGGGGCAATATCACCCCTGTTAATTCAACACACAAAAACAAAGAAGAGGCGCCCGCGGCGGATTGGTTTTAGCAGAGCCATGAAACGATTTCGTGGGGCGGTTCGAACACCGTTCCCGCCACTTACTCCCCATTCCAACACAGAGGTAAAACATAAAGATGGAGAATAGATTCAACGATTCGAAAAAGAAGGCAAAGTCGACGCGGAGGCTCATCTCTGCGCTGGCCCTTTCGCTGGGGTTGAGCTTGTTCATGCCGCGCGCCGCGCCGGTCTTCGGCCAACAGTCCCCGCAGTCTCAAACGCCTGAAAGGACGTCAGAAGTGTCCGATCCGACTCAGTCCCCTTCGCCCTCGGGGATTTCGCGCGCGTTCGTCGAGGCGGCCAAGCGGATCAAGCCCGCCGTCGCCCACATCAAACTAGGCAATGGCGCGACCGGTTCCGGCGTGGTCGTCAGCCCTGACGGCTACATCCTCACCAACAAACACGTGGCGAACGCCGGCAATCAGATCACGGTCAAGCTGTCGGACCGCCAAGAATTCCCGGCGCGCCGCATCGGCACAGACCCCAGAATCGATCTGGCTTTGATCAAGATCGAGGCTCAGAGCCTGCCATACGCTACTCTAGGGGATTCGTCGAAGCTGGAGCCGGGTGAATGGGTGATCGCGCTCGGCTCGCCCTTCGGCCTCGAACAGACAATGACCGCCGGCATCGTCTCGGCCATGGGCCGTAAATTCGGCGGACCTTATGACAATTACATTCAGACCGACGCCTCGATCAATCCGGGCAATTCCGGCGGGCCGCTGGTGAATATGAACGGCGAAGTGATCGGCATCAATACCTCGATCTTTTCGCGTTCGGGCGGCAGTGAAGGCGTCGGCTTCTCAATCCCGTCGAATACGGCAAAGCAGGTCAAAGAGCAACTGCTCCGGAATTCGGGCGTCTACGCGCGCGCCAACACGGGCGCCACTGCGCCTGTCTCGCGCGGCTACTTGGGCGTGATTCTGCGAGACTCGCAAACCGCGGGGAGCGGCGCAGTGGTCGCCGAGTTGACCAACGGTGGTCCCGCATCGGCGGCGGGGCTGCGCGGCGGCGACATGATAGTTGAATTCGACGGCAAGCCGGTGAAATCTCCCAGCCAACTGGCCGAGATCGTCGCAGGCACGCCGGTGGGAAGAACCGTTAAATTGAAATTCGTACGTAACGGACAAGCGCAAGCGGCTTCAATAACGCTCGTCGAGCGCCCAGGACGACGCGCGGCGTAGAATCGTCAGGGGCCAGTACCCTCCGCATATGGACAACCGCTCAGGTCCTAACCCGCATGCCGGGGTCCGATATAGAATTAAGGGTGGCTGAGATTTCAGCCACCCTTTTATCTTTGGTCGCTCTGCGTTTCAAGCTCTCACTTCCCTAATTCTTCATCAATCAGAGACCTCAGGTCCTGTTCACTGAAACGCGCCAATTGTCTGCCGTTGACGAAGAATGTCGGTGTTCTGGCAACGCCAAGACTTTGCCCGTCACTTTTATCCCTCTCCAATTTCGCCGCGTAACGGTTTTGCGCGACCGCGCTTTTTATTTTATCCACGTCTAGCCCTAGATCCATCGCGTATTTTTCAAACAGTGGGGCGGGCGACACGATCGGCGTGGTGTGCGGCTCTCCGTGCCGCTCGCCCCACTCCGGCTGCCGCCGAAACAACGTCTCTAGCATCTCCCAGTATTTTCCCTGCTCACCCGCGGCTTCCGTAAACGTCGCGGCGAGCGCCGAGTTTTGGTGAAATGTCATATACCTCACGACTAACCTCACCTTGCCGTCGTAATCTTTCAAAATCTGTTTCACCGTGGGATAGAACGCGCGACACGATTCACATTCCGGGTCCAAAAACTCAACCAGGGTGACGGGGGCGTTCGCCAGGCCTAATGACGCGCTGTCCGGTCGGACAAGCGGGCTGTTCGCCGCAGTGGATTTACGCTCGCTCTGCAATGAGTCTTGGTAATACCTTGCGCCGATCATGGCGGCGATAACGATGGCTACCCCGATCAAAACCAAAATCTTGATTTCTTTACGCATGTCTTTCTCCTTCTTTTTTTGATTTATAAAACAGCAAACACAAAGCCATGCCGACGAAGGCCGCGAGCGACATCAACGGAATCGTGATGAAGCCGAGCCATTCTAACTGCCGCGAAGTACACGGAACCCCCTGGGCGCAGGGAGCAAGACTTTCCGGAATGATCCGGTAGTAAACCAGATTGTGATAAATCGATATGGCCAACCCGATCAGACAGAAAGGCAAGGCATAATTCCTCATCCGGCTGTCCCGCATGACTATTCCGCACCCGATGATGATGACGAGCGGGTACAGGGCAATGCGCTGATACCAGCAGAGAACGCAGGGCGGCAATTGCATCACCTCGCTAAAGAAGAGGCTGCCGACGGCGCCGACCAGAGCCATGACCCACGCCAGGTACGGCAAAATTTCGCGTCGAATTATCGTCACTTGTAGTCTCCTCAACCGAGCCCGTTTCCACGTCTCGACTAATCACCTGGTGTCAGGACACATTTTTCAAACGGTGTGGGGCGATTTGTTTAATCGCCCTGATTGTGGCTTTGTCGGATTAGGATACATGCGCGAGTAAACAACTCGCGCCACAGCTCCCGTACACGCAATTGCAATCCGACATAATCACCCATTTTGAACGCGCGCAGTCCGTTGTTCACGTCATCTCTCTTTTTCATTACCGCCTCCATGTCCACCGGGAAACCATACTCCTGAGGTTCCTCGGAACTGCGGCCGCCTCGGCCTCAGCGTCGCGCGATGCGCAGTCGCTAGTTGCGCTCAAACGCAACTTCACTATCAAACAGTTCGAACTAAATTCATAATTAAGGCTGTGACTAGGCTGACCGAGGAGGGTGAAACTGGTCTTTCGGTGGAGACGTTGGAAGAAAGTGAACAGACAAGGCGACTGGCGTCCGCTTAACTATTGCGAGATCGGCATTCTGTGCGTTGCTTAGCAGGACATGCGCGCAGCAACAGAAGCATCTGCTCTTAGAGTTCGGCGTCTCTGGTCGCTGCTCTCGATGATCGTTGGGAGGATTGGCAAGAACCTCTTTCTCCCCGCTGTCAGCGGAATACGCTGCCGAGCCGACGCCGGATTCGCAATTCAACTCATCGCAGCAGACTTGCGGAAGCGCCATATCAGTAAAAATCAGGAAAAGGAGAATGAGCGATACCCCGCGATGCAGGTATCTTCGTCCTATTAAAATATTTTGCCGAATTAGTCGCATTGTTATTTCGAGGCCGTACCGTAGCATATAACGCGGGAAGCGGGCAAACTCTATTGCTGGCTGCGTATTTTCGGCGAAATGACGATATTTAACGCTGACGGTCGCGCGGCGCCGACGAGCGTCTCGACGATCCGCCGCGCCTTGAGTCCGGCGTGACAACTCCGGAAAAGCCTTCGATGTCCTCAAGCTCGCTCGTAACCTTGTTCAGCATAAACATCTGAATCATCGCCGTGATTATCTTCATGTCCTGCTCCCTTTAAGGGTTCGTCCTTTTCTTCATCTCGCACAAACCAGCCGTAGAGGGTCGGCAGGATGAGCAACGTAAGCAGGGTTGAAGTGACCAGGCCGCAGATAACCACCGTCGCCAATGGGCGTTGCACTTCAGCCCCCGCCGTAGTGGCGATCGCCATCGGGATGAATCCCAGACTCGCCACTAACGCCGTCATCAGCACGGGCCGCAGACGGATTTCGGCGCCCTCCCTGACCGCGTCCGCGACCGACTTCCCTTCTTCTCGCAGATGGTTGATGTAGCTCACCATCACCACGCCGTTGAGCACAGCCACGCCGAAGAGCGCGATAAAGCCCACGCCCGCCGAGATCGAGAACGGCATACCACGCAAAGCCAGCGCAAGCACGCCGCCGACAACCGCGAAAGGGATGCCGGTATAAATCAACAGCGCCTGCCTGACCGACCCGAAGGTGGTGAAGAGCAGGACGAAGATCAGAAAGAGCGCCAGCGGCACGACTATCAACAGCCGCGCCGAGGCGCGTTGCAGGTTTTCAAATGTCCCGCCCCAGGTCAGGTAATAACCGGTCGGGAGCTTTACCTGCTGGTCAATCGCGGCCTGCGCGTCTTTGACGAAGCTGCCGATGTCACGTCCGCGCACATTCAATTCGACGCCGATGCGCCGGCGAGTGTCTTCGCGCGAGATCTGCGCCGGCCCCTCGACGAGCTTGATGTCGGCGAGTTGCGCGAGTGGGATGCGTGAGCCGTTCGGCGCCGAGACAAGCAGGCTTTTGATCGTTTCCACGTCACGGCTGGATTCGCCGGCTAGACGGACGACGAGGCTGAAGCGCTTCTCGCCCTCATATACCAGCCCCGCCTCCTTGCCAGCGACGATTGATTCGACCAGGCTGTTGACGTCTTCGACGTTGATCCCGTAGCGCGCGATGGCCTCGCGGTCGGGTTTGATTTGCAGTTGCGGCAATCCCGAAGTCGCTTCAACTTTCACGTCCTCTGCGCCGGGCACTTTGCTCACGACCGCGCCGATCCGGTCGGCCGTTTTCTTGAGTGTGTCGAGATCGTCACCGAAGAGCTTGATCGCGATGTCGGAGCGCACGCCGGAGATCAACTCCGATACGCGCAGTTCGATAGGCTGCGAGAAGCTGAAGGCGGCGTTCGGGACTTTTTGCTCCAACGTTTCCGACATCTTCTCGACCAGCCCCTCTTTGGTGCGCGCGGTCTTCCACTCTGACGGCGGCTTCAGCTCGATGTAGAGGTCGCTGAAGTCCACGCTCATCGGGTCAGTGGCGACCTCGGCGCGGCCCGTTTTCGAGACCACTTTGGTGACCTCGGGGAAAGTCTTGAGCGCCTTTTCGACCTCGGTGACGGCGCGTATGGATTGCGACAGCGAAACGCTCGGCAGTTGTTGCGTTTGCACCGCAAGCGCCCCTTCATCAAGACGCGGGATGAACTCCGAGCCGAGGAACGGGAAGATGGCGCCGCTAACCACCACCAGCGCCACCGCAGCCACGAGCGCTGACCTGTGATTGCTCGTCACCGCGGCGAGGGCCGGGCGATACAACTTCTTCGCGTAACGGATGACGATGCTCTCCGTCTCGGCGACATGGCCGCGCAGTAGTAAGGTCATTGCCGCCGGTATGTAAGTGAGCGAAAGCAGCAGCGAGCCGAGAAGCGCGAAGACTACGGTCAGCGCCATCGGCTTGAACATCTTGCCCTCGATCCCGGTCAGGCTGAGGATCGGCAGGTAGACGATCATGATGATCGCCACGGCGAAGATCACCGGACGTCCCACTTCCACACAGGCTTCGAGAATCGTCCGCTCGGGCCGCTCCCTCGATTTTTCGTGTTGCGCCTCGGCCCGCCTTCGCACGGCGTTTTCAACCATCACCACCGCCCCGTCCACGATCAGCCCGAAATCGAGCGCGCCCAGACTCATCAGGTTTCCCGACACGTTGAAGACGCGCATCAGGATCGCCGCGAAGAGCATCGAGAGCGGAATGATGGTGGCGACCAGCAGCGCGCCGCGCCAGTTACCGAGCAACAGGATCAGCACGATGATGACCAGGATCGCGCCTTCGACCAGATTCTTGACGACGGTCTTGATCGTGCGGTCTACAAGCTCCGTGCGGTCGTAAAACGGAACGAGTTCGACCCCTTTGGGTAAGGTCTTCTTGACCTGCTCGATGCGCTCCTTGACCCGTTTGACCACCGCGCGCGAGTTCTCGCCCTTGAGCATCATGGCGATTCCCGCGACGATCTCGCCCTGCCCATCGGCCGTCACCGCGCCCTGCCGCACGGTCGCGCCCTCGACGACTTCGCCCAAGTCACGAACGTAGATCGGGATGCCTTCCTTGCCCGCCTTGACGATGATGTTGGCGATGTCGCCGGACGACTCCGCCAGACCGATGCCGCGCAGCAGGTACTGCTCGGCGCCGTGCTCTATGTAAGCGCCGCCGACGTTGGCGTTGTTGCGCGCGACGGCTTCGAGCACGTCGCGCAAGCTCAGCCCATAGGACTGGAGCTTTACGGGATCGAGCCGGATCTGAAATTGTTTTTCGAGGCCACCAAAGCTGTTGACCTCGGTCACGCCAGGCACGCCGAGCAGGCGCCGCCGCACGCTCCAGTCCTGAATGGTGCGCAACGCCGTCGCGTCATACTGCCTGCCTTCGGGGCCGGGCGCGGCCTTTAGTTCGTACTGGTAGATTTCACCGAGTCCCGTCGAGATCGGCCCCATCTCCGGCGAGCCGATGTTTTCGGGGATCTGCTCGCGCGCCTGGGTCAGCCGTTCAAGCACGAGTTGGCGGGCGAAGTAGGTGTTCACCGAATCGGCAAAGACGACCGTGACCGCGGACAAACCGAATTTTGACACCGAGCGGATCTCCTCGATGTCCGGCAGACCCGACATCGCCACTTCAACCGGGAAAGTGATCTGCCGCTCGATTTCAAGCGGCGCGAGTGAGGGCGCGGCGGTCAACACCTGCACCTGGACGTTGGTCACATCGGGCACGGCGTCAATCGGCAGTCTGATTAGGCTGTAGACGCCCGCGCCGATCATAATCGCCACCATCAATAAGACGAGAAGGCGTTGAGAAACAGAGAAATGAATCAACCTGTTAATCATAAAATGTCCCTGTCTGTAGTCCCGCCTTCAGGCGGAATCGTTCGATAATCAGGCTCCTTCCGCATGAAGGCGGGACTACAAACTTCAATGTCCGTGCTCTCCCATCTCGCCTTTCAGCAGTTGCGTCTTGAGCGTAAAGCTGCCCTTGCTCACGATGCGCTCGCCGGACTTAAGTCCGCTGATGACTCGCTGGTATCCACCTGTCACGCCGCCAAGCTCCACGTCGCGCGCCTCGAAATGCCCCGTGGCGCCCTCTTTGGGCAGAAAGACGATTGTGCGTTCGTTGACGCGCTGGACGGCCTCTTCAGGAATGACCAACTCACTCTCTACGGGTCTGTCCTGCGCGGCCGAGCCGGCCTGGAAGCCGACATCGACGAACATCCCGACCTTAAGTCGCTCTCGCGGGTTCGCCACCTCAATGCGGACGCGCGCCGTGCGCGCCTCTGCATTCAGCACCGGGTCAATGTAGGCCACGCGCCCCGAAATCACTTCTTCGCCAAGCGCCGCCCCTCGCACTTCGGCGGGCGTGCCTACGCGCAAACTGCCCACCTGAGCCTCCGGCACGTTGGCGATGACCCAGAGCGTCGAGATGTCGGCGATGGTGAAGAGTGGTTTACCGGCCTCGATGCCCGCGCCCGCGTTGATCAAACGTTCGATGATTGTGCCTGAAATGGGAGCGCGCACCGTAAGAAGCGAGATGTCGCAATTTAGACAATCCTGTTCGTTCGTAGACACAGGGGCGCCGAGCGCGCGCAACCCGTCGCGGATGTGCTGCGCGTCCACGCGCGCCGTGGCCACTTCGGCCTGCGCTTCAGCCAGCTCCTTATTGAGCGAGATGTTGCTTTGGAAATCGTATTCGGCCTTCGCGGTCTTGTACGCGGTCTCGGCGGAGATCAAATCCTTCCCCGCGCCCGCGCCGAGTTCGATCAGTCGCCGCGTGCGTTTCAATGCGGCTTCGGCTTCGTCGAGCCTGGCTTTCGCGGAGAGCGCGGCGGCGCGATTCTCGGCCTTTTGCACGCGCGCCAGATTACGTTCGGCGTTTTGCATGCGCGTCTCGGACTCGTGCAGCTTGCCGTGCATTTCGGCGATCTGCGGACTTGAGACAACGGCCAGCGGCGCGCCAGCGCGGACACGGTCCCCGAGCGCGACATGCACGCGATCGACGCGCCCGCCGACGAGTGGCGTCACCTGCTGCACATGCTGC
>Ga0154003_1000646_pt1 | contig 10977 bp, 6 predicted proteins | sample TSFL087MetaG_FD_104679 | JGI IMG/M metagenome (GOLD analysis project Ga0154003, IMG submission 104679) | Attine ant fungus gardens microbial communities from Florida, USA - TSFL087 MetaG | ecosystem: Host-associated > Fungi > Mycelium > Unclassified | place: USA: Florida, Lake Talquin State...
AACGGTGGTATGTACGACCGTGACGCCGCGCTCCGCCATCAGATCGCACACGTCGCGATAACTCAGCTTGTAAGTGACGTACCATCGTACGGCCTGAATGATGAGAAGATGATTGAAATGGCGACCTTTGAAGAGCGCGGGCCTCTCGGAAGGGAGTTGGATCATGCCGACGATTATCCATAATTATCAGGTTTGCACCAGAACCCCTTTGCGTCCTGCGGCGGTTGATATCTGCTCGCCCAACTGAAAACCGCTGTATCTTCTACGGCTACCTTTTTTTCTTACTGCTACCTTTGGTAGTTGTCTTCCCTTTCGTCGGAGTCTTGCCGCTCGCCTTGGTTCCGTTGGCGGCCTTGCCCGCGCCTGTTCCGGGAACGGCCGCCGCGCCGGCGCTCAGTTTGGTCGTACCACCTGTGACATTGGGCGCTGCAGCGCCCGTACCGTCATCGGCCTTGGCCGGAACCGGCGGTCCTTCAACGGTTGGGTCGGCCTCAAAACTCTTGAGAAAAGCCGGAACCTTCGACGAGTCGTCAACGCGGAATTTCCAGAACTTGTTGAACTCCTCCATTGCGCCATTCATCGTATCCTTAAATGCCGGATCGGTCGTCGTCGCAATTATACGGGCTAATTCCGGGATCATTTTGGCGTCGAGGAGTTGATTGATTTGTTTGATTAAGTCCTTACCCGTATCGCCGGTCTTCTGCTCTTCGGTCAGCGAGTCATGCTTCTTTCTCAACTCCAAGTATCGCTTGGTATAGATGTAACTACGCAGACTATAATTGTTCGGGTCTTTCCATCCGAATAATACCTTGCTGTCTTTGCCCCTCACCAGTATCGATTTGTTGACGTAAGCTAGCGCCTGATCTTGCGCCTCAGGTTGATCGCCTTTGGTCTCAATCAGATAGTAGCCTAGATAATAGTTCAAATTGGCCAGCGCCTCATCTCGCAGATTAAACAGGTTGTATTCTTCATATCCCTTTTTGTGCTTTTCAGGCGGATTGAGCGTCTCAAAAGCTTGTAGTGACCTCTCGGCATAAGTCTTCACCCTGTCGAGGTTCTTATAGACACCCGCGGCCACTGCCTGCTTCCCGGCCAGTGGCTGTTGCGCCACTATGAAGAGGTAAGCGGGGCTTTGTGGGTCCTTGTCAATCTCCAGGTAACCATCACCGGCTGTGAAGAGAGCCTCGAGTTTGTTCGCTTCTGGCGCCGATGCATAGAAAGCTTCTAAGGCGCTGACGAACTTCTGATATGCCTTGTTAAGCGCGCATCTACCGATCACTCTCTTCGCAAAATCGATGAATTGTTTTTCCGCATCGGGATATTTATCTGTCAGCTCTTTCGAAAGCTGGCAGCATTTCTCGGCATTTTCGGCGTCTTTCTTCGAACAGGCTTCATGCCATGTTTGGAGGAACTCGATCTGTTTCGGGTCTTGTGTAGGCGCGGTTTGCGCCTGGGCGTTTAGAGGTTTAAGCGCAATCGCGCCAGTAAGCATCGCCAGTGTTGTGATAAGAATAACATTTTTCATGGTGAGTCCATCCTCCACAGACTTCTTTAAGGATTCTTCCAGGGTTGTCTGAGTTGGCAAGCTACGTTGGGGGCAACGGCTCGTCATATCTGATGTTGCTCTAGAAATTACACTTCGGACGTCAATCCATTGGACGCCGGATGTCTTCCGTTAGTTCCCGCATCCGGAATTTTTGTAACTTTCTCGATCCCTTGGGAAAGCGGAGCATTCATGTGATGGAAATTCACTGTCGAGCACACTTGATTCCTCTAAGGTGAGTGTCGAAGAATGTCCGATAGTGGAAGACTTTTTACAACACGTGACCGCAATGGGAATGATGACTAAAAAGGTTGGGTCGGACAAACACCGAAAGCTCTGCCAAGTCTTTCAGACCAAGCGCGAAGAACTAGATGCCCGCGGAGTGTGACGGTTGTAGTTAAACTGAACGCGCCGATGCCCCTGTTCTGACTCACATATGGCCGAGCCGTATATAATCCATAGTCACGTCGCGATTCCCCGCCGTCTAAGCCCATCTCGAACCTGGGTCGCGGTAAAGGGGTCGTTGTGCGAATTTCCGGCGGCGCGCTGTTCACATAACCGAATCAAATAACGCATATCCGCATGCTTGAATTCGGTAGACCTCTTATCCCAATGCAAGAAGAACAGGTTGAGGTTGCCAGAATCATCATTCGCCAAATGAGCGCCGGTCTCCCAGGATGTATTGGTTATTTCACGGGCTGAGTCGTTAGGGTGGGCCGTTCTATTGTACTTCCTGTCATACCAGGTGTTTATCGCATATCCGCTCTTTCTGAGCGCGTCGAGAAACGTCGCTTTGTCCTTTACGATGAACATCACTCCCCCGCCCTCGTGGAACCTCGGATCGTTCCGGTCCCGATCAGAATCCTCGCCTAACCAGACTCCTTCAAAGGACTTTATTTGTCGCCATATCGCGCTGTCGGCGCGCGCGCCCATTGAGTCAATGAAGTTCTTGACCAGCGTCGTCATGTTTTTGATCTCTTCAACAGATCTATCTCCTATTATCCTGTTGAAGACTTCGCGATGCGTTTCCTCTCCGTTTCCGCCACCTTCCTCCAGCTTGCTTGATATGGTGGATTGCTCGTCGCTAGTCAATAACAGCCAAGCGTCTATTCCTTCCACTACTTAACTCCTCAATATGAAAAGAACTTATAGGACTCATAGGACCTATGGGACTCAAAAACTTAGTGAGTCCTATAAGTCCTATTCATGCTTCATGACTCTTTTCCAGTCCGATCCGCCGCAACATCGACTCAAAGGGCGCGGCGCTGCGGAGTCTTTCGAACATCGGCTCGACGCCCAGCCAGACCATCCAATTGTAGCGTTCCTCGCACGCGCCCTCTAGCCATTTGAGCGCCTCCTCCTTGGCGCCCAGGCCCGCGTGGATCATTGCCAGGTAGAAGGGCGAAACGTCGCGGTTCATCGGGAAGGTCTGCAATTGCGCCAGAATCTGCAGCGCCTCGTCGCGTCTGCCCGCGACGGCGTACGCGTAACCGAGCGCGGCCTGAATCAACGCCCCGCGCCCGCCGGCCTGTTCGATCGCGCGCCTCAGCTCGGCGATGGCGTTGTCAAAATCGCCGCGATGCGCGTGGCACATTCCGAGGTGGAACCGCGCGTAGACGAAGTCGTCGTCCATCTCCAGGGTCCGTTTAAGATGTTCTATGGCTTCACCGAAGCGGGCCGCCTGGTAACAGATGAACCCCATGTTGGAGTTGATGACCAGTGACAGAGGTTCGAGTTCCAGGGCGCGCCCCTCGCTGTCCAGGGCCTCGTCGAATCTGCCCTGCGCCGAGAGCAACACCGAACCGTACCAGTGGTGCGCCACGGCGTAATGCGGGTTGAGTTCGATGGCGCGTTTGAATTCACGCTCGCTCGCCTCCCAGTTCCAATCGAACCAGACCAGCGCGGCGGCCAGAGACGTGTGCGCTTCGGCCAGTCCGTCGTCGAGTTCGAGGGCCTTCATGGCGGCGGCCTTCGCGCGCGGCATCACGGCTTTGGGAGGCGCCGCGCCGTAGATGCTGACCAGGCAGTAACAATCGGCCAGGCCGGCGTACGCCAGGGCGTAACCGTCGTCGAGTTTAATCGCCTCTTCAAAACTCTCGACGGCCTTCCTCAGCGCCCTCGCGGTTCGCTGATTCCAGTAATAGCGGCCTTTGAGGTAAGCCTGATAGGCGGCGGCGTTTTCGGTGTAGCGTTTGGCGAGCCGCCGACGCTCTTCCTCGTTCAACCTGATTCTCAGGCGTTCGCATATCTCGATCGACAGCTCCTGCTCGATGGCGCCCAGGTCGTCGAGCTTGCGGCGATATTGCGCGCCCCATAGTTGCGAGCCGTCGTTCACATCGACCAACTCGGTCTTGATCACCAGGTCTTCGCCGAACTGGTACATCCGTCCGGCGAAGATCGCGCGCACGCCCAGGTCGCGCCCGATCTCAAGGGCGTCGACCTCGCGCCCGCGAAAGCGCACGACGGTGCTCCAAGCCATCACTCGCAGTTCGGAGAGCCGCGACAGATTGATGATCAAACTCTCGGGTATGCCTTCGGCCAGGTAGGCGGCGTTCGGGTCACCGCTCGTCGTGAAGAAAGGAAGCACGGCCAAACTGTCGAGCGGCGCGCGCTGCGAGCCTGAAGAGAGACGGGCCGGGCCGCTGGTCGTTCTCCCAGAATCTTTCAAGCCCGAATCCTTCGACTGAGTTCGCCGCGCGGCGACCTCGTCCAAACTCAACTCGGCGGTCTGTTCCTGACCGGCGTCGAGTAGCAGCCTCCTCTGCAATACCTTCAGGTCGGCCAACATGGCCTTGGCGAGTTGATATCGCACGTCACGGTTCTTGACCAGCGCCATGGAAATGATCCGTTCGAGTTCCACCGGCGCGTTACGGACGTAGCGCGAGATAGGCGTGGGTTGTCTGTCGAGTATCGAGACCATCATGTCCGCCGTCGTCTTGCCCTCGAACGGCGAGCGCCCCGCGATCATCTCGTACAGCACGATGCCGAAGCTGAAGATGTCCGTGCGGGTGTCAACTTTGAGTCCACGCGCCTGCTCCGGCGACATGTAACTTACCGTGCCCAGAATCACGCCCGGATTGGTCTCCTTCTGCGATCCGGGCAGCGCGGTTGTGTAACCTTCGTCGAGCGGGTCTTCGACGGTTTCGGCGTACGTCGCCGACGGATCGCCGCCCTGTAGAAACGCGGTTTCAGTCAATTTGGCCAGGCCGAAATCGAGGATCTTCACGTAACCATCGTTGTGGAGCATGATGTTTTCGGGCTTGATGTCCCGATGCGTTATGCCGACGCCGTGGGCCGCGGCGAGCGCGCTGGCGATCTGAATCGCAACCTCGATCGCGTCATCCAGTTTCAGGCCTTGTTTCAACCGCTGGCGCAGCGTCTGCCCCTCGACGAACTCCATCGCCATAAAATGTGTGACGCCGGTCTCGGTCTCGACCTGCCCGATCTCGTAAATGGTCAGAATGTTCGGATGGCTGGTGGCGCTGGCGGCGCGGGCCTCCTGCTCGAAGCGCCGGACGCGCTCTGGGTCCGTGGTGAACTTCGCCGGCAGCAGTTTGAGCGCGACGCGACGCCCGAGGTTCAAATCCTCCGCAAGATAGACTTCGCCCATCCCGCCCGCGCCGAGTTTGGAAAGGATTCGATAATGCGAGATGGTCTCCGGAGTCACGCTAGGCCTCCACCTCAATTCAATTTACATGTTTGATCAGGCGCCGGCTGACGATGGATTCGAGAGATCACCGTCTGGATCGGGGGTCGAGGCGCTATTTTAACTCAGTTCGGCGCTGATGTCTTTATAGATGTATGCGAAAGTTAGCGAAAAGTTTCGATCTGTGCGGGCGGATTCCTCAAAAAATAAAGTAAAGTCCGTCAGAACGGTCTATTTTTCTCTCCCGCATTTTTCCGTCTAATCACGGCAATGATTAGACGGAAAAATGCGGGAGAGAAAAATGCAGAAGAACTTTGTTTACGCTCTAATAAGCCGAGCTCTCGCCGGATCGAAAAGTTTGATATAACCTCACCAGCAATGAGCGACCAAAGCTGGCTAGTGAGTGAATCTGAAGCTGGGTTGCGGCTGGACAAATGGCTGGCCGCCTCCGAACGGCTCGGGTCCAGGTCAAAAGCCCTCTCGGCGATTGAACGCGGCAAGGTCTTCGTCGGCGGCGCGGAGCAATCCGTCGCAGACGCCGCTCGCCGTCTGGAGAAAGGCGAGACCGTCAGACTCTGGATGGATCGTCCGGGCAGCGCCGAGCGGCGCTACGCCGAACGCCGCGATTCGGGGCTGCATCTGCTTTACGAAGATTCGTCGCTGCTCGTGATCAACAAACCCGCCAGCGCGCTTACCGTGCCGCTGCCGGCTCAACCCGACGAGGTTTCCCTGCTCGATCAGGTCAAACACCACCTGCGTTCACACAAAAAGTCGACGCCGCTGGTCGTCCACCGCATCGACCGCGACACGTCGGGCATCGTCGTTTTCGCGAAGACTCACGAAGCGCAACAAAACTTGAAAGACCAGTTCGAGCGGAGGAGCGCCGAGCGCGTCTACCTGGCAGTCGTTTACGGGCGCCCGAAGCCGGAGAGGGGGACGTGGCGTGACTTTCTGGTGTGGGACCAGGAAGGACTACGACAACGACGCGCGGAACGCCGCGACAGGAACGCCAAAGAAGCGGTCTGCCATTACCGCACGCTGGAAAAATTCTTCGGAGCGACTTTGATTGAGGTTTCTCTGGTAACCGGCAAACGCAACCAGATTCGCGTTCAGGCTGGCCTGCGCGGCCATCAGTTGGTGGGGGAGAAAAAGTATGTCTACGATCCCGCGCCCCGACAGAGGATCGAATTCGGGCGTCAGGCGCTGCACGCTCATCGGCTGAAATTTCTGCATCCTATAAATGACCGCCCGATGAGTTTTGAAGTCGCGCCGCCGGACGATTTTCAAGAATTGATCAACAAATTGCGAAAGAGTTCAGCCACGAATGAACACGAATAAACAGGAATCTTGTTCATAACCCTGGCGCCACAGTCTTCTTCCCTCTCCTGATTTTATTCGTGTTTATTCGTGTTCATTCGTGGCTGAAACACCTCCTGATCGCCGCGCCATCCTACATAACCCATCCGAGTCGCTTCATCACCTGACGCGCGACGTCTCGCCCGGCCCAATCGGCGTAAACGTCCGTCCTGCCGGAGCCGATCGGCGGCAGCGAGATCGGGCCGGCGGGCTGCTGCGGGACGCCGTAACCGCTGCCCACCACTTTGGCGGTCTTCGGCTCGAAGACCGTGTAGCGCAACTCGAAGCCATAATTCGACGTCCTCATCTGGTCGACCTGGAACTCCATCCACACGACGTAGCGTTCGCCCTCCTTGGCGGCTTTGATGGCGTCCCCGCGATGTTGATCGCGCTCTTCGCTGATCTGGATCGTGCGCATCGAGCTCCGGAACTCCTCCATGCAGCCCCGGCGCGCGGTGTCGGGGTAAAAAGACGAGATGCCGATGTCGGTCATCGCGGTCGAGACCATCACCGAACGACCGGGCTCTTTCTCCTTAGGCTTGTCGGGCGAGACTTCCGGTTCGGGGACGGTCCGCGCTTCGGGCTGATTGACTCCCTGGATCGGAGGCTGCGGATCGGACTTCTTCTGCTTGCGTCCCGATTGGCCGGACGTCAACGTCGCAAACGCGGCGAGCGTGAACAGACAAATCAACGCGGCGAAAACAGATTTCAAGTTGCGGCGCATAGATGTTTCTCCCACGATGTTTTTCAACAGTAGGACAGACTTACGGTCTTTGAAAAAATAATGCGCCCAGGCGCCGCCGAGCGTTGCGGCGCGAGTTGTTTACTCGCGCCGTTTCGGCCAAGGACGGCGCGAGTAAACAACTCGCGCCACACTAGTCGCATTTATTTCCCAAAGACCATTAGTCTGCCCGCCATGTCGCGCTACGAGCGGATAGACTGAAGTCTGCCCCACTCCTGGTTATTCCGATTAGGATCGTTGCGGAACGCAATACGGACTGACACAGACGCGGCGGATATTGTATGATGCGCGCGAATCCTGATCAACGGCCCCTGCTGAACCCACTTATGTCCGTCATTGCGCCACACGAAGCCGAACATCCCCTCGCCCTCGCTCTCGACGTCGGCACTTCCTCCGCGCGCGCCGCGCTGTACGACTCGCGCGGGCGCCAGGTCGAACACGCCGAGGGCCGCACTCATTACCAGATGACAGTCACGCAAGACGGCGGAGTCGAGATTGACGCCGACAAATTGATCGAAATCGTCTGCGCGACCATTGATGAATGCCTCCTAAAGGCCGCGACTCATTTTTCCGACATGAGGACCGACCCGCGCAACGCGGTCCGAATGGTCGGCTATAGCAACTTCTGGCATGCGATGCTGGGCGTCTCGCGCGGCGGCGACGCGGTCACGCCGCTTTATAACTGGAGCGATACTCGAAGCGCGCCGGACGCCGAAGCGCTCAGGCTGCGACTCGGCGCCGATTGGGTTCACGAGCGATGCGGCGTGGTCCCGCATGCCAGCTACTATCCCGCGAAAATCCTATGGCTGCGGCGGACCGACCCGGCGCTGGCCTCAAAAGTCTCACGATGGGTCTCGGTCGGTGAATATCTCTACTCGAAAATCTTCGGGCGAATGGCGTGCGGCGTCTCGATGGCGTCGGGCACGGGGCTGTTCAATCCGAATAAAAACGACTGGGACGACGAGATGCTCGCCGAAGTCGGTGTAGGACGGGATCAACTCTCTCCGCTGGCGGAGGAGCGCGAAGTTTTTAATGAGATGCGGCGGGAATTCGCCGAACGCTGGCCCGCGCTGCGAATGGCTAAATGGCTGCCGGCGGTCGGCGACGGCGCGGCCAGCAACATCGGTTCGGGGTGCTTCACGCGCAACTTAATTGCTATCAACGTCGGGACCTCTGGCGCGATGAGAGTCTGCTGGCCGGTCGAGCGCGTGAACATTCCTAAAGGCTTGTGGTGTTACCGGGCCAATCGCCGCTATGCGCTGATCGGAGGCGCGCTCTCGAACGCGGGAGACGTTTACGCCTGGTGTAAAAGAGTCCTGCGATTGGACCACGACGACGAGGTCATCGAATCAAACCTCGCCGCGATGAAGGCCGACGACCACGGGCTTGCCACGCTTCCCTTCTTCTCCGGCGAACGCAGCACAGGCTGGCACAGCGAGGCTCGCGCGACTTTCACCGGATTAAATCTGAGCGCCGACCCGATAGAGATTTTGCGGGCGTTGCTCGAATCAGTATGTTATCGTTTCGCGGCGATTTATGAGAGGCTGAAGGCCGAGGCGCCGGGCGACACTAAGATCATCGCCTCGGGCGGCGGCATCTTGAACTCGCCAGTCTGGACACAGATGATGGCCGACGTCATCGGAGTGCCCGTCGTGGCTTCGGCGGTTCCTGAAGCGTCGAGTCGGGGCGCGGCGATGTTGGCTCTCGAGGCTTTCGGACAGATTGAGAGTTTGGACATCTTGGAAACGCCTCTCGGGGAGGTTTTCGGGCCGAACGCGCGCAATCATGAGCTATATCTGCGAGGCCGAGCGAGGCAGGAAATGCTTTATGATTTGATGATTGAGAATTGAGCGGACGCCAACGCTTGAGATGTTTGAGGACGCCTCCGCGGTGAATGGAATCCGAGTACAGGCCTCATGGACTGGCGCAAGTTGTCCCTGAAAATGGCGCCAATCAAACTATTCACACAAACTTGGAGAGAGAGAGAGAGAACGATGAACCCGTTAATAGAAGTAGAAAAACTGGGACAGAGCATCTGGTATGACAACATCCGTCGCGCGCTGATCGACTCCGGCGACCTGGCGCAGAAGATCGGCGCGCTGCCTTCAGGCGTGACTTCAACGCTGGGCAAGAAGGTCGAGGGCGACGGGTTGCGCGGCGTGACCTCGAACCCGACGATCTTCGAGAAGGCCATCACAGGAAGCACCGATTACGATGAGGCGATGCGCCGTCTGGTCGCCGAGGGCAAAAGCGCCGACGAGATTTACGAGGCCCTGGTCGTCGAAGACATCCAACGCGCCGCCGACCTTTTCAAACCCGTTTACGCGCGCACCGACAAGCTCGACGGTTACGTCAGCCTGGAGGTCTCTCCACTCCTGGCTCGCGACACCGAAGGCACGATCGCAGAGGCCAAACGGTTATGGGCCAAGCTCGACCGCCCGAACGTGATGATCAAGATACCCGCCACGCCCGAAGGACTCCCCGCCATCCGCGAGTGCATCGCCGCCGGGATCAACATCAACGTCACGATGATCTTCGCGATAGAAAATTATGAAGAGGTCGCCGAGGCTTACATCAGCGGCCTGGAACAGCGCGCCGCCGCCGGCCAACAGATAGACCACGTGGCGTCGGTGGCCAGCGTCTTCGTCAGCCGCATCGACACCGCCGTCGATAGCCAGCTCGAATCCCGCATCCGCAAATCAGAGGACGAAAACGAAAAGGCCGCTCTCTCCGGCCTTCTCGGCAAGGCAGCGATTGCGAACGCGAAGATGCAATACCAGCGGTTCAAAGAGATCTTTTCGAGCGAACGCTTCGCGAAGCTGAAAGCGCAGGGCGCCCGCGTCCAACGCCCGCTCTGGGCCAGCACCGGCACAAAGAACCCGAACTATAGCGACGTGCTCTACGTCGAGAGCCTGATCGGCCCGGACACTGTCAACACGCTTCCGCCCGCGACGTTCACCGCCTTCCGCGACCACGGCAAGGTCCTGCTGACCATCGAAGAGAACCTGGACGAAGCGAAGGAGACGCTCGAAAAGCTGGCCGAGATCGGCGTCGATCTCAAACAGGTCTGCCAGAAGTTGCAGGACGACGGCGTCAAAGCCTTCGCCGATTCGTTTGAAAGCCTGATGCAGAGCATCACTTCGAAGCGGGCCGCGCTGACCAGCGGCCTGCTCGACAGAATGGAGGCTAATCTGGGCCGGTACGAATCGGACGTCCAGGCGACCGTCAAGCGCGCGGAAAGCGAACAATGGACTCGCAAAATCTGTCGCAAAGACGCGTCCCTGTGGAAAGATGAAGAGTGCCAGCAAGTGATCATCAAAAACTCGCTCGGCTGGGTGACTGTGCCCGATCAATTGTACGATGCGGCGGACGAACTCGCAGCCTTTAGCGCGCGCATCCGCGGCCTCAATCCCGGAGAGAGGGGCTTCAAGGACGTGATGCTGCTCGGAATGGGGGGCAGCAGCCTCTGCCCGGAAGTCTTCCGCAGAACTTTCGGCAAGATTCCAGGCCACCCTGAAATGCATGTGCTCGACAGCACCGACCCGGCGACGGTGTTGGCTTTCGAATCGGAAGTCGATCTGCCGCGTACGCTCTTCGTCGTCGCCAGCAAGTCAGGGACGACCGTCAAGCCGCTGATGTTCTACAAGTACTTCATCAACGAAATGCGCAAGCTGAAGGGCGACCGTGCGG
>Ga0154003_1000647_pt1 | contig 10976 bp, 7 predicted proteins | sample TSFL087MetaG_FD_104679 | JGI IMG/M metagenome (GOLD analysis project Ga0154003, IMG submission 104679) | Attine ant fungus gardens microbial communities from Florida, USA - TSFL087 MetaG | ecosystem: Host-associated > Fungi > Mycelium > Unclassified | place: USA: Florida, Lake Talquin State...
CGGGCGCGGCGGAACTGACCAGTTTCTCCTGTTCGGCTATCTGTCGCTTCTGCTCATCTATCTGTCGCCTGAGCATGAACTCTTTGTCGCCGAGCGAGCCGATCGAGTCGGCGGCGGCAAGCCGCTGCGCGCGGACCGCCGCAGGGGCGTTGTTGAGGCTCCCGCTTCGGAGAAGCGCCTGATCGCGTTGCGGCGCGAGCCCCTGCAACTGCGCTTCGATCTCCGCGACCTGGGCGTGGAACCGTTCGAGTTCCGCCGCGGCCTGCCGCCGGATCGTGGCGTTCGTCTGGTCGAAGATCGAAATCAGGTCCGCCACCACGCGCTGGGCGATCGCCGAATCGGTATAACGGTAACTGACCTTCAGTGACTCTGGCGCGTCTGGGTAATAATTTCGCATCTTGATATCGATCTTGATCGCTTTACGAAGGCGCTCAACCGCAACGCTCGGATCGGATACCGCTCCGGGAGTCTGACGATAGAGGTCGTAACGACGGACGAGCTCCGCCAGATTCACCTGGCTGGTCATCCGCTGAGTCAAAGCGGTCAGCGGGGGGCTTGACGACAGACGATCATCATTACCATTGCCATGGTTTGAGATGGCGATTAACGCGTGAGATTCGTAGACATTGGGAATGCTGCGGATGATCTGTAATGTCGCAATTGACACGGAAGCGGCCACCAGGAAAATCAGCAGCTTCTTCCGCCACAGGATACCCAAATATTCAAACAGGCCTCGCGGCCTCATTATTTCCATAATTACCTCACACCTCGAACTACCTCTTGGTCCCTCCCTCCTTCTCGGTAATACCCACGGCTGTACGCGGACACACGAATCCCGTAAATGTGTAGACCATAAAGGAAACCTCGTGACGAGGCAGCGCACCGGTTTTCAGCAGACCCAGTATCAGCGGGGGCCGTTATTAGGTCGTGTCCGAATATGACGCGGATATCTATTTGTCCTTCTGGGACGGCAGAGGCAAGGAAAAGCTCTGGGTGCAGATCCTTTACCGCTTATCAATTATCAAGTTGAACTATTTCTCTAACCCTTGCTTCTTAGCGATCTTGCTTCTTCCATAGTTAAGAAGTGATCGAATCTCTCGCAGGCCTGCAAGTATTGGGCAATCGTGCAAGCCGGCCTCCAATTCAACTGAAATCGCTGTAATAGCGCCACGGTAAACTGTTGTGTTACTAATGGAATTATTAACATATAGTATTGCTACCGCTCGCATTCACCGCGCGGTCGGCCTATTCTGGTGTGGCTATCTGCAACACCGGTTGTGGCCGGAATCCACAAAATCAATTCTCAATTCACCTTCTTGCGCCAATTTATAATGGAAGTCGTTCATTTTACTTCTCATAAGCATTACACTAGTTTCTTCAGAGATTATTTTTGCAAGAGATATGCCAATCATTTTGGCGCCGAATCCGGTTATGCCTTGCGAACGAATAGCTAAGGCATAATCACTGAACAAGAAGGGCGCCACGTTTATCTGTGATGATGATTGCTGATTGAACATGACCGATGACATCAGGGCGGCGGCGGATACTCTCGGCGGGCGAGAGTTCACGCTGGTCAGTCATTCCAACGGCTCGCTCGCCTCTCTCTATTTCGCAGCCCATCTCGAGCCGAAGCCGAAGGCGCTGGTCTATATGGACGTCAACCCACGCATCCCCGACGATCAGCTGGAATATTTTCGTCAGCGCGCCGATTCCGTCGCCCGCGTTTTTCCGTCATTGAGCGGCGCGCTCAAGGAGATGCGTCGGGTAGACAACACCGCGCCGGATGAAGCCTTCCTTTCATTCATCGAAGCCGGGATGCGTAAAAGCGCCGACGGCTTCCGGTTCGCGCTCGATCCCGAAACGTATCGGAGTTGGCGCCCCGCGGACATGTGGAAGGCGGTCGAGAGGATTCCATGTCCGATGCTGATTCTGCGCGCCGAACACAGCGTCGTGATGTCGAGGTCTACGGCGGAATCAATGGCGCGGAAAGCGTCGAATGCCCGGCTGAAGGAGATCGGCGGCGCCGGGCATTTCCTGATGTTGGGAAAACCGGCGGAAGTGGCGAATGAGATTCGCTGTTTTTTGGAAGAGGCGCCGCCGTGAGAGATTTGGTTACCTACAGCGGTTTTCATGTGGATGAATAGCCACAGAGATCACAGAGATCACAGAGAAATCATGAACTCCTCGATTGCTTTCCGTGTCCTCTGTGTACTCTGTGTACTCTGTGGCTAACAGTCTTCATATAATCGAAACTCACAACATTGGGAGGCCGGTACAGTACCGCGCGCGGTACTGTACCGGCGTCCTATGCGTGGACGCGGCGTAACAGGGCGCCATTGATAAACTCAGGTTTCCAGTTTCACCGTGGGCCTGGTGTTGGGAAAAATCTTCTCCACACTCGCTCGTTTGGGCATGTTGTAAGCGTTCACCGGCTGTGAGCGGTTGACCCACAACGTGTAATACAGGTGATCGGCGCGCGGATCATCGGTGTTGGGATGCAGCAGGATGGTCAGCCCCAGGCTGTTGAGTTGCAACCACGGCACGATGATCGGCAACAGGTCGTTGGTGAAGCCGAAATAAAAGGACGGAGTCACGTGAGGGCCGCGCGGTTCCAGGTTCCAATTGCCCAATTCCACAGGGAAGCGCTCGGCGGACCACTTGCGCACTAGCGCGGCTTTCTCGTAGGCGTCCTCGTCGAAATAGAAATGCGCATGGTAGCTCTTGATGTCGGTGTAAGGGCGCGGCGTTTTCGGCAGGCCATTCTCCTCTCCCGGCCGCACGCTCCGCGGCCGCGGCGTCGGATCTTTGTAGGTTTCGTATCCCCATGGACTCTTCCCCACGTCAGGCGGGGGCACAATCGGCTTGAAGCTGAGACTGCCGGGAGTGAGCGCTTCCTGCCCCGACGCCAGGATGTTTCCGGCCATGACGCCCGCCGCCGTGAGGCCGGCATTGACGATGAGCTTACGGCGCGGCGGCGAAAGCAGATCGGCCCACTCCTGATCTTCCGCCGTGTTGTAAATGATTCTTTCTTCGTCGGACATGATTTTCTCCTTTGCTATTACGTCACCGATTGTTTTCGCTTGCCAAATAATGTGAAGACTGTGCAAATAAACGTCCATTGCAATCAACACTGTCTGGCGCAAACCTGGGTACGCGTCGCTTCCAGCGCGCAGTCCCGGCGAGTCGTCCCATTGCTTTTCAATGCGCATCCTGCCACGCATGCGCGCTGGAAGCGAGGCGTACCCAAATGTGGCGACTCGCCGGGACTGCGCGCTGGAAGCGACGCGTACCCAGGGCGCCTTCCCAATTTCTTCGCAGGCTTCATTTCAAGTGGTTGATTGTATTCAGCCTTAATTTGCGTACTCCTCAAATAATATTGTCACCCGCGAATGTTTCATAACTTCAACATATGACAATTAGCAAACGCGTGTGTGGTGTGGGGCGATTTGTTTAATCGCCCTGTTTGTGGCCTAGTCTGATCAGGAGTCTAATCAGGAAAGAGGCGCGAGCGAACAACTTGCGGTCAACTCCCCTCGACGAAAAATCTCGCATGCGTGCGGTCATGTACCGACATGTCCGAATACGAGGCGTTAAGCTCCCTCTCTGTCGAACATTCTCCCTTCAAACCTCGCGGTCTCCCCGCAAACAGCTTTTTCAGCAGGTCGTCTCCGATCAAGCGGTCGCCGACGCCGGAGGAAACCTGGTAGCTCACGTGCGGATGGATGGGGCCTGGAAATGAAGATCAGACATATTATTGGCATATTTATTACGGCCGTACTTATGGTCATGGCGTTCGGACAACCGGGGAGGCTTGATCCCAAGATACGGAAGTTTATCGAGGCTTTGAACGCCAAAGGAGGCGAGCCGATCTACAAACTATCCCCCGCCGACGCCCGAAAGGTTCTCGAATCCCTACAGTCGCAGCCGGTCAAAAAACTCGACGCGAAAATCGAAGACCTGACAATTCCGGGCGGCCCGACGAAAGAGATCTCCATTCGGATCGTGCGTCCGGCGAACTATGCGGGCGCCGCGCTGCCGGTTGTGATGTACTTCCACGGCGGTGGCTGGATTCTGGGGAGCAAGAATACGCACGACCGCCTGATCCGTGAAATCGCCAATGGCGCCAACGCGGCTCTGGTGTTCGTGAACTACACGCCTTCTCCCGAAGCGAAGTACCCGGTTCCGATTGAGCAGGCGTATTCGGCCACGAAATACATCGCCGAGAATGGAAGAAAGATGAACCTGGATTCCGGTCGCCTGGCGGTCGCAGGCGACAGTGTGGGCGGGAATATGGCCACCGTGGTCGCGCTGCTCGCCAAACAGCGCGGGGGCCCCCGGATCGCATACCAGGTCTTGTTCTATCCCGTGACGGACGCGAACTTCGAGACCATGTCCTACCGGGAGTTTGCTGACGGGCCGTGGCTGACAAAAGCCGCTATGAAGTGGTTCTGGGACGCATACGCCCCGGATGTCGCGGCGCGGAAAAACCCGACCGCTTCTCCATTGCAAGCTTCGCTGGACGAGCTTTCAGGGCTTCCGCCGGCCCTCGTCATCACGGATGAGAATGACGTCCTGCGAGACGAAGGCGAAGCCTATGCGGATAAGATGATGCAGGCGGGCGTGAGCGTGACCGCAGTGCGGTATCTCGGCGCCATTCACGATTTCGTGATGCTGAACCCGATCAGCGATACGACCGAGGCAAGGAGCGCAATTCGACTGGCCAACACGAACCTGCGCAGCGCCCTCGCCGGCGCAGGCGCGTTCCTGGGCTCACGCCGCCCTGCCGGCGCCGCCGCGCAGCGAAGGGATTGAATTGCAGGAGGACCCATGACTCGCATTTTCATCACCGGCTCCGCCGACTGCCTTGGGAGAATTTGGCGCGGGGTTAGCGAGTTTGCCGGTACGTGAGCTTCCAACATTCTCCCGCGATGGCCCATTCTTCCCGCGCCCTAATCACCAGGACGCGGACCCGCGAATCCTGAGCGGCGACATCCTGGTCGTCGGAAACTTGCGCGTTGGCCGCCTCATCCAGTTTGAGACCGAGAAACTCCAATTTACCGCATGTCACGCTCCGCGCTTCAGGGGAGTTTTCTCCGACTCCCGCGGTGAACACGAGAGCGTCGATTCCTCCCAACGCGGCGACCATCGCGCCGATGCCCGCCTGCAGCCGATGCGCGTAGATGTCGAACGCCAGCCTGGCTCGCGGATGGCCCTGTTTTATGGCGGCCAGAATTTCACGCATGTCGCCCGAAACGCCGGATATTCCGAGCAGCCCCGACTTCTGGTTCAGTATTTCATCGATTTCATGGGCTTGAAGCCGGCCTTGACGCATCAGGTAGGTCAGAATTCCGGGATCCACGGAACCCGAGCGGGCGCCCATCATCAGGCCTTCGAGTGGCGTGAATCCCATCGTGGTGTCGACGCTGCGTCCTTCGGAGATCGCCGCCAGAGAGCAACCGGCGCCGAGGTGGCAAGTCACCAGCTTGAGGGACGCCAGGTCGCGGCGCAGGAGTTTGGCGGCGCGCGCAGCGCAATATTGATGATTGATGCCGTGGAATCCGTAGCGGCGAATGCCGTTCTCGAACCATTCATAAGGGCCAGGATAGACGATCGCGGACGGCGCCATTCTCCGATGGAACCCTGTATCGAACACGGCGACCTGGGGGACATCGCCCAGAAGCTGCTCGATGATCTCCATGCCTTCCAACTCGGCGCCGGTGTGCAGAGGCGCTAACTCGGAAGCGGCTGCGATCGCCGACTTCACCTCGGGCGCGATCAGAATCGGTTCTTTGTAATGCGGGCCGCCATGAACGACGCGGTGTCCCACGACGTCGATCTCCGAGGCGGAAACGAGGGCTCTTGTCTCGCCGCCCCAGACGGCGCTCAGTAAACTCTCCACCGCCTGCGCGCGCGACGGCGCCTTGACCCTATCCTGTCGCGAGACTCCGCCAGAGTTCTTAATCACAACTATCGCGTCTTCGCCATCCCATTCGATCTTGCCTTCCCACAGGCAAGCCGGCGGATCTGCGGGAAGGGCCTCGCCGATCTCGTAGAGGCGAATCTTCTGACTGCTGGAACCCGAATTGAGCGCGAGTATTTTCATTATTCAGTACGGCCAGACCCAGTTCTTCACTTCCGGCATGTCGTCGCCGTGTTCGCGCACATACTGTTTGTGCTCGACCAGCTTATCGCGCAGGAACTGCTTGAAGTGCGCGCCCACGCGCCGCAATCGCGGCACGCGATCTACAACGTCGCCCGCGAGATGGTAGCGATCGAGGTCATTCATCACCGTCATGTCGAACGGGGTCGTGGTCGTGCCCTCTTCCTTGTAGCCTCGGACGTGCAAGTTGTCGTGTCCAGCGCGGCGGTAAGTCAACCGGTGAATCAGCCAGGGATATCCGTGATAAGCGAAGATGATCGGCTTGTCGGCGCCGAACATCGAATCGAAATCGCGATCCGAAAGGCCGTGAGGGTGTTCGGTGGAGGGTTGAAGCGTCATCAAATCCACCACGTTGACGACTCGAATCTTGATGTCCGGGAAATGTCGGCGGAGAAGGTCGACGGCGGCCAAAGTCTCCAGCGTAGGGACGTCTCCCGCGCAGGCCATCACCACGTCCGGCTCGGCGCCCTGGTCGTTACTGGCCCAGGACCAGACGCCGATCCCCTGTGTGCAGTGCTCGATGGCCGCTTCCATGTCGAGCCACTGCAACTCAGGCTGCTTGCCGGCGACTATCACGTTCACATAATGGCGGCTGCGCAAACAGTGGTCGGCGACCGAGAGCAAACAATTCGCGTCCGGCGGCAAGTAGACGCGGATGATGTCCGCCTTCTTATTCATCACGAAATCAATGAACCCGGGGTCCTGATGACTGAAGCCGTTGTGGTCCTGCCGCCAGACGTGAGAGGTCAACAAATAATTCAGTGACGAGATCGGTCGCCGCCATGGAATGTCGCGACTGGTCTTGAGCCATTTCGCATGCTGATTGAACATCGAATCCACTATGTGAATGAAGGCCTCGTAGCATGAAAAAAATCCATGGCGTCCTGTCAGCAGATACCCCTCCAGCCAGCCCTGGCACATGTGCTCACTCAAGATTTCCATGACGCGCCCATCCGGCGAGAGGTTCTCATCCGTGGGCAGAAGCGGCTCCATCCATACCTTGCCCGTGGCTTGATACAAAGCGTCGAGCCGGTTTGACTCGGTCTCATCAGGACCGAAGACCCGGAAATTCCCTGCGCCCTGGTTGAGTTTCATCACGTCGCGCAAAAACGCGCCCAGGACTCTGGTGGATTCAGCGGTTTCCGCGCCAGGCTTGGCCACGGGAACGGCGTAGGTCCGGAAGTCTGGCATCACCAGATCTTTCAGCAGCATGCCACCATTCGCGTGCGGATTCGCCCCCATTCGCCGATCCCCCTTCGGCGCGAGTTCCGCCAGTTCCGGAATCAGCTTTCCGCTCTCGTCGAACAACTCTTCGGGCCGGTAGCTCCTCATCCAGTCTTCGAGAATCTTCAGATGCTCCGGCTTGTGCGCGAGGTCGGCGACCGGGACCTGGTGGGCGCGCCACGTCCCCTCGACCGGTTTGCCATCAACGAATTTCGGCCCCGTCCAACCCTTCGGGCTACGCAGGATGATCATGGGCCAGACGGGAAGCGCGCTCGATCCTTTTGAGCGGGCTTCGTTCTGAATGGCGTGGATCTCTTCGATGACCGTATCAAGTGTCGCCGCCATTGCTTGATGCATTGCTTCCGGTTCGTCTCCTTCCACAAAATAAGGCTTGTGTCCGTATCCCGTGAAAAGTTGAATCAATTTGTCGTCGCTGAGGCGACCCGGGACAGTCGGGTTCGCGATTTTGTAGCCGTTCAGGTGAAGTATGGGAAGCACGGCCCCGTCCCGCGCGGGATTCAGAAACTTGTTGGAATGCCAACTTGTGGCCAGAGGCCCGGTCTCGCTCTCGCCGTCGCCGACCACGCAGCAGGTCAGCAAGTCGGGATTGTCGAAGACCGCGCCGTAGGCATGCGCCAGGGAGTAGCCCAGTTCCCCGCCCTCGTGAATTGAGCCTGGAGTCTCGGGTGCGGCGTGGCTGGGGATTCCGCCGGGAAAAGAGAATTGCTTAAAGAGCCTTCTCATGCCTTCTTCATTCTGCTGAACGTTGGGATAAAGCTCCGTGTAGGTTCCCTCCAAATAGGTGTTCGCCACCATTCCCGGCCCGCCGTGTCCGGGGCCGCAGATATAGATCACGTTCAGGTCATACTTCTTGATCACCCGGTTGAAGTGAACATAGATGAAGTTTAGTCCGGGAGTCGTTCCCCAATGCCCCAGCAAACGGGGTTTGACGTGCTCGAGTTTGAGCGGCTCGCGCAGCAGCGGATTGGCGTAAAGGTAAATCTGTCCGATGGAAAGATAATTCGCCGCGCGCCAGTAAGCGTTCATCTTGCGCAATTCTTCCTTAGAAAGCGGCTGGGAAGCGACAGAGAGTTTGGCGGAATCTGTGGACGCCGCCGGGGTCATAGAAGTTTCTTTCATCTTATCCTCACTGTGAGCCTATAAGATCGTGCTTCTGTACGCTCTGAAATTGCCCGACATCGAGGAATCCTAGCGCCTTGCGCTCGAATGTGTCAGTACATGGCCGCACAGAAGAAGGAATTCCGGCAGTCCCGGGCGTAAAGCCCTTGTCACTCCCCAAATCTTTTCACTTTACGTTTATGGTCTTTGAGAATTAAGTGGCGCCATAGCACAGGTCTTCCCTTTGCGGCCTTTGCGTCTTTGCGCCTTAGCGAGAACCGCCGCATGGATGAGAAAGCCCATCTCTCGCCAAGGCGCAAAGACGCAAAGAGAAGACCTCTGGTCTTTTTGTATGCGCCACCCATTTTGCTCTCCTTCCAGGACGGTCTCGTTTTCTTCTCTTCAGTTTTTTTGATCGGCGTATCGTTACTTCCCGCCGCCTTTGTAAAAAATAGGCTTCGGCTTTCGAAAAATCAGTCTGGCGGCCCAAAAGCATGTTATTGTGATTAGGAATCACTTCCTGGTAGAGCAATGTCAGATCACTATATCTTTTTGATGGGCAAGTACGAGGCCCAGGTCCCGAAAGATCGGCTCTATGCGCCAAATCATATGTGGTTTCGGGCCGAGGGGGACGCATACAGAGTCGGTTTCACCGCTTTCGCCGTTCGCTTATTACAGGACGTCTACTTCCTGGACTGGAATGTGGAGCCGGGCGATGTGGTCGTGGCGAAGCAGGAAATCGGAGAAGTTGAAAGTTCGAAAGCGGTTTCCACGCTTCATGCGCCGTTCGACGGCACGCTGGTCCGCTTCAATCGGGAGCTGATGAAAGACCCGACGGCGATCAACGTAGACAACTACGGCGCGGGGTGGCTCTTCGATTTCGATGCGAGAGACGCCCTTTTGTTGACCGCCGAGGACTACATCCGACGTCTCGAAGGGACGTGGGATGAAACGCAGCGCCAGATCAAAGGGCAAATGAATGACTGAGGCAAAATTGTCTCGATCATGCCCTTTGGTAGAACAATGGTCCGGATTCTTCAACACAGGGTCATAGTATTTCGTCATGACAACAAACCGCATCACCGTCATCCTCTCACAAACGCGAAGCAAGAACCCCGACAAAAGGCGTCTCGAAGAAGAGATCGCCACGGCCTTGCTGCTCGAACCGGGGATCGATTTCGCTGTAACGCCGAACGTCTACGATCTTTCTCCCGGCGACACCGGCTTGCTTTATCTAAACTCCGTAAAGGGCCATCTGATCCTTCTCTCATGGCAATATCCGAGAGCCGCGCACTGGCTGCTGGATCGGAATGGGATCAATGGGAAACAGGGCGTCACATTGCTGAAAAGCCTTGGCGATGAGAACGATGAAGAGTCGGGCGGCGCCGATGAAGAGGAACACCGAGGAATCGGCCCGGTAGAAATACTCGACCGTTTTATCTTCTGTCTCGATCTTCGCGCTTACGATGACGGGGGCGTGTACGTGGAGGAGATCAAGCGAATCGCCAAAGAGGTCTCGGTCAAGCTCGTCCCGCTCACCGGTCTGTTGACAGATTCTGGCCAGAGCGACTCGAAGCCGGACCTGCTCCAACGGTTTTCGGGGACGGAGAAGAAGGGCGCCGGCCCGATCGTGTTGGGAGAGTCGAAGGTAAATCGCTGGTATCCGGTTATTGATTACAGCCGATGCACGAACTGCCTGGAGTGCATCGATTTTTGCCTCTTCGGCGTATACGGGATCGACCGCAAGGAGCGGATCCTGGTCGAGAATCAGGACAACTGCAAACGCGGTTGTCCCGCCTGCAGCCGCGTCTGTCCGGAGAACGCCATCATCTTTCCAGAACATAAGACGCCAGCCATCGCCGGGGCGCCAGGAGAGGGCCCCGGCGGTTTGAAGATCGACCTCTCCAAACTTTTCGGCGCCCCGAGCGCGATTGAATTGGCCGCGATGGAGCGAGACGTCGAATTGGTGAAAGACGGCCGCGCGGCCGTGGGCCTCACTGTTGGGATCCCTCGGCGTCAGACCGGCAAGGAGGAGACGGAAAAGGACGATCTCGACAAGCTCATGGACGAACTGGACAGTTTGGATCTTTAGAAACGGTTGAAAGAAGACCCTATGTCGACTGCCCGTTTGGCGACTCACGGATATCCCGTGGTATTAACTGCGGATCGAACCCTGATGGCGGATTATCCCGTCCTGTTCGACGGGATGATGGGAACGATTCAAACCACGACGGTGCCCGAGCCGATAATGCGAAATATCATCGCGCCTCCTTTGCCCTCGGACGGGCTGGCAGCCCGCAAGGCCCCGCTGGGATTACGCCGAATCGAGGCCGCGCTGCTCGGCGACGGGTTTCGCCGCGAAGACGTCATTCTCTGCACGCCTGAGGACCTGGAGAAATGCGTCGGCCCGAGAACCCGGATTGTCGCGGTCTCTTCCTCAGATCCGCTCGGGCGCGGAATGTCGAACAGCACG
>Ga0154003_1000648_pt1 | contig 10953 bp, 10 predicted proteins | sample TSFL087MetaG_FD_104679 | JGI IMG/M metagenome (GOLD analysis project Ga0154003, IMG submission 104679) | Attine ant fungus gardens microbial communities from Florida, USA - TSFL087 MetaG | ecosystem: Host-associated > Fungi > Mycelium > Unclassified | place: USA: Florida, Lake Talquin State...
ATCCACTAGGCCCATGGGTTGGCTCCTACTAGGTGCACAGGTCTGTGCTGCTTAGTCATCCATTAGTCAGGGGATAAGTATCAGGCCAAACAAGGTTTTGTCCTCACTGAGCATACAGTGCAATGAATATCTGACATTGTACCAGTAGAAAACAGCACACAGACTTGGCTTCTCTGGGATTGCCTTGACAACTATGACATAACATGCTAAGAACCCTCTACCAACAAAGAAAAGAGATTACAAAACTTGGCTAATTCAATGCAGAAGAGAATCGCGGAGAGAGGCGAATGGTGCTTGTTCTCGAGACAAATGTCTTAGAATTAAAGAGTAAGCACTTTGGTAGCTGATTCAAGATATGATTTCTCAAAATAGACGTTTGGCATAAGCTTGTGCCTGGGTGTCACAAAACTCTAATGTCCAAGAGAGATCAGCCCAACTTGGTATGACACTACTACAAATGATTAAGGAACAAGGCAACACGACAAACGAGGGGAGAGCTGCCTATATCAAGCGCCAGCTGAAAATACGAGCATTCAAACAAAAGATCGGCCTCTTGATCCCATCCTCTTCCTGCGATCCTAGGCATGGTGGAAACGAGACACTGAGATCACTGTCAGACTGTTGAGCAGGGACAGATAGCATCTTATAAACGTCATGGCAGACACCGTCCACCCATTTTCTCACGTCGTAAGGTCACCAGGAATGTCATGAGGAGAGTGAACAGGAATTGCGTGTATACCAATAAGCAGCGATGGGATTTACCGGCGATCGAAGGCACGAAAGATTTGGTTCAGTCAATGTTTGTAGGGGACAACTGAACAAAGCCATTGAGTTTTGTAAGATCACAGGATGACTCACTATTGGGCTATGGGAAGATCGGAGGTGGAACAAACAGAAAGTCTTGGCACGGCAATCAAGTAATGTGAATTCCTCAAGTATTTGGTTTGTAATACGAACTCGAAGCTATGACAAGACCATCATCAGGCATAAAACCTCAGCCAACATTAGTCATTGGTGCTGTGAGAAGATTATCAATAGAATGTCAACTGTCTCACAATAACCGGATGGATCACACTGAACATCAAGATTGTGGACACCTGAGCACCATACTCATAATCCAATTAGAAAATTTGTCTCAATCCCTACTCGTGCTCTTATCACTGACTGACATGGAAGACCCTGTTGAAGCTGACCGCTCACGCCCACGAGGAGGTGAAGGAGAAGGAGTTTGGCGTCGCTTTCTCCGGGGGGGCGAACGAGACCGAGAGCCTGAGAGGGAACGACCCCGGCCCCGGTCATAAATTCTTTGAGGGCTGATATTTCGCCTGCCAGGCCTTTCTCTCTCATGATATCTCCTACCAGGTAGAGATGGTGGAGGCATGTCGTCTCTATCTCTGTTGCCTACACGTCCTTGTTCCCTTTCCCTCAAACGATCCTCCTCTCGTCTCCGAAGTCGATCACGCTCTTTCCTTTCCTCTTCCCACTTGGCCTTTTGGGCGGCCACACGCTGTCTATCTTCCTCCCGTCTCCTTTCACGTTCTTCACGCTCAGCATTACGCTTGAGACGATGTTCTTCTTGTTTCTCGCGATCGAAAGCCTCGCCTTCTTGATAGTCTGCACGAGTGCCAAGAGCACGAGCCATTTTGGCAAGCTCAGTTCTCTTTGCTGCTGCCATGGCATGTGTATCTGTCGGCTTTCTGCTGGATGGCTGAGGCAATGCAGCAAGAAGTTTGGCACGGAGTGCTGAAACCTGATCCTCGATCTCTGCTTCGTCCATCCTGGAACAAGATGACATTTGGGTGGACTGATAGCAGTACAATTGAAGAAACTTACCCTTCTTCCTCTAGCTTGAGCTGGAGCTCGAGACATTTTACCTCAACTTTGCGTTTTCGTTCGTGCTCGAGAATGGCCTCGTCAGGCTCTCTGTGCTTGGGTGGCGGAGCATCCCATGCGGTCTGTCGGTCCTGGGCGGACTGATAGGAACGGAGTGTCGAGAGGTTGCGTACGACATATCCGTTTGTGCCGCTGCCGCGAGGAGTCGTAAGACCAATGCCGTTGTACATGGGAGAGTGGATGAGTCACGTGTGAATATGGGGAGATGTGGGTGTGATGGCTGTGCAGATGACGGTAGCAAGCCGGCCGAAGCGAATTGGTTATAATTGTCGATAGGCTGGATGAGTTTGTACCGATCCATGGCTGCCGCTGCAGACACCCTTCCTCCAGCTCGTGCAATCCCTAGTGCTTTTATTTCCAGCGTCAAGTCCTGGTGGACTGTTAGTGAAAAACAGGCAGCGATCAGTGAAGAGCGTCTTCTTAGGCGATTGCCCTTTTTCCAGTCCACTGCCTCTCACCCTGTTACTGCAACAAGCAGCCGCGTCCCTCTTGATGCCCCTAAACAATATATCAATACTATATCCATTACACCGACTGCCCCACCAAAATCGGCACCCCCTGCACCAACGGTCCTCCTCCATGGCTATGGCGCAGGCCTTGGTTTTTATTTCCGCAATCTACCCGCACTTGCAGAATGGGCAGGGCGCAAAGGTGCCTCTGTGTATGCTCTAGACTGGCTTGGTATGGGCCGCTCGGCCCGTGTTGCGTTCTCAATACGAGCACGTCGCGAAGACATTCCCGGTCGGGTCCACGAAGCTGAAACATTCTTCGTTCAAAGTCTCGAGGAATGGCGCACCAAAATGGGTCTCGACAAAATGACGCTGATAGGGCATTCACTTGGTGCCTATTTCAGCGTTGTTTACGCTCTTCGATACCCCGACCGAGTCAATCGACTCATTCTCCTTTCCCCGGCTGGAGTTACCCGTGGCCCTAACCTCTCGCAACCTTCTCGGGAATTGACTGATGAAGGTGCTGGAGCCCCTACCGCTGGTGGGAAACCCAGCCAACAAGTTGAAGCTGCGACGAAAAAGCACGTTGATGAGATCAGGGATGAACAAAAAGAGATCAAACGTCAAGAGTCTCGGAGCAGACGACTTCTTACCTACCTTTGGGAGGAGGGCTGGAGTCCATTCCAAGTTGTCAGGGCTACTATGTTCTGGGGACCTATGCTTATTGGGAAGGTGCGTGCTGCTACTCCGCCCTTTCTCGTCAATGTTCAAGTTTAGCTGCAGTACTCTTCCCGCCGGTTCTCTAGACTGTCTGAAGAAGAAACGAGGGACATGCATGACTATATCATGAATATCACCCTTGCAAAGGGTTCCAGTGAATATTGTATATGTGCGTAAACACCTCATTAATGTGACTATTGATGGATGACGAGTCCTCCCACAATCAGCCCATATCCTCGCGCCGGGTGCCCATGCACGCATGCCCCTTGTAGACCGGATACAAAAGCTGAAAATACCTGTCGCCTTCGTTTGTACGTTTCGTGTCCCTCTACACGTTATTCATCTCACCATTTTTTGCACTGACAGATGGTGATCATGATTGGATGGACCCCAGGGGTGGCATGGAAAGTATTGAAACGCTTCGTGTGGCAGGAAATCCACATGCGAAAATGTTTCTCGTTGGCAATGCTGGACATCATGGTAAGTCGTCTCGTTTCTAATGCAACTGTCGTGTTCGTCCACTCACAATCGTTCAAGTCTATTTAGACAATCCCACTGCGGTTAATGAAATCCTTGTAAAGGAATTAGAGAAAGAGCGCGAAGTTGAGGGCTCTTTCTTCATATGATCGAGCGCATGCTTCATTTCTGTTTCTACATGTGATATCTTTTGCCTATAGATTTAGGCATTTTTAGATTCTATCAGGGGACTGCGTGTTTTGTACCAAGCTATCGGGATTATATGACGATGTGTGATAATATTAAATTAGAAAACCAAGAGAGAAGAGTAACTGAACAAGCTTCCGGATATCTGTTTTGTTATGATATAGAGGGGCAGAACAAATCAACTTGTGAAGGATGTGTCATGTATTAGACTGCGACGTTAGAGCTTGAAGCAGGGCCTGCGCTCTGGCCTTTCTCTCGTCGACTTTTGGAAGATGAGTTACGTCTATCACAAGATCGCTAGGACCGACGCCGGTCTGTTGAGACACCTGTTCCTCATTCAAAGGAGGTTGAGCTTTGATGACCTCCTGGCACGTTTTGACGAGGTTCTGTGAAATTAAGTGGCGCTCGGGACGAAGGACTCACAGATGCTTACCTCTCGAACTTTCCCTTGAACTGCAGAAAGATATTTGATTATTAGGCCATCATATTTCTCGGGTATCTAAGTCATCTCGTAAGACCAAGTCGAAGCGATAGATCCAAGGGGGACGAATCACCGCTTTCGCTTTCCAGAGGTTTCGGACCAGCCAATTCTGTTTTGCTTTGTTGAACTTCCAGAGATCTGGCTCGTAAAATTGTTGGAATGCGTATGAGAGGGCTAGATGGCGGTTCAGAACAGAGATGACCTGGAATTCGTTTAATACGGGAAGACACCTTTCTTTGCTTGACCTGGAAATGCTATTTCGTCTGTATCCTCTTCTGGATTCGGAAATCCAGTCCTGTTTTTATGTTTCTTTGGTTTTTCGTCGATGGTGTCTTCCAGTAGTGTTTTGACTTTGGGAATCGTGGATTTCTTTTTGTCTTTTTTCTTTTTTCGGGGTCTTGATTCGTTGTCTATCGCTGAGTCGGGTGAGCTATGAGCTTCTTGTTGCGTTTCTTGACCTTTCCGGGCTTGTTTAGTTATTTGAGGGCTCGTGTCATCCTGAGGATGTCTCTTCCGTTTCTTCTTTTTATTTTCTATCTCTCTGATTTCAGACTGGTTGGGCTCGTAGTGGTCTGGTGCTTCTTCGATGTTCTTCTGCTCATTCTTCTGACTGTGTACTGATAGCGATGACCCATTGTCTTTGATGTCATCACCCTTGCCCTTTGCCAATTGCCCATCCATGCCATCTCTCGGAGCCTTCTTCTTTTTCCCCTTCTTAAGTAGTTGGTGTGAGTCCTTGTCTTCTACAGCATGATGTATAGTATTCATGAAAGAGAGGCTTCCTAAGAGTGATGGACAGTGATGGAAGTGATTTAATACTTATGAAGATATTTTTATGGCAATATTCAAATACTGCTTACATACAAAAGCAGAACAATCAGACGATCTGAGACATGCCCTGTGCCTCAAACAGGCAACAAGCTGTATAACCTGAATATTAACCTCCTGATACAGATTCAAATCACGCATCCTGAGGACTTAAAGCACGTGAAAAGTTGCCTGTTCCAGAGACCAGCATTTCGCCTCTTCTTTCCTTCATTCCCTTTTTCATATTCATGGGTCTTTCAATATCTACTCTGTTCAATTCATTGACGTCACTGGTGCAATGGACCAAGGAACAAGAAGCACGGATTTTGATGCTAGGATTGGACTCTGCTGGAAAGGTAACGCCACGTTGTCTGTATCACTTTTTCTAAGCCAATCTTCCACTTTCAGACTACAATACTGTACCGACTACAAGTAGGTGTATACCAAGCTTCGCAAATGCCTGTCATCCTGAGTCACATTTCAGATTGGCGAAGTCGTATCGACAATTCCGAGTATGTCACCCACAGTTTCTCAAAATTTCACTCTTCTTCGGTGCTGATGTCTTGTCCTTCAGCTATTGGATTTAATGTGGAGACTGTTCAAGTAAGTGTTGTTTCCCATATTACTGCCTATCGGCACCGTTGACTAGCTCCCCTCTAGTTCAAGAACATCAAATTCCAAGTATGGGACCTTGGAGGCCAGTCGAATATCCGGTACATGGTGCTTTATCTACCTAACGATTCCATACTGATTTTGAGTAGGCCTTACTGGCGATGCTACTTTCCTAATACGTCAGCAATTATATATGTCATTGACTCGGCCGACCATGCCCGGATAGGGACTTCGCGGACAGAGCTATTGACAATGCTTGCCGAAGAGGAACTGAAGGGTGTCCCCCTACTTGTATTCTGTAACAAGCAAGATATCGAGGGTGCCTTGAAACCAGAAGACATTAGTGAGCAGCTTGGACTTGCTGGTGGAGAGAAGACAAGACCATGGAGTGTCAGGGGGAGTTCAGCGAAAAAGGGAGAAGGTCTGGAAGAAGGTCTAGACTGGTACGTCGTCAAATGTCTTATTCTTTCCATTGGCTCATTCTCATTCTCTAAGGCTTGTGCATGCTATTCAGCAGAAGTAATGTTAAATAGAATCTCACCCCTAATCACATCATTGTAACTAGACTACCCATATCGATACCATCTGTGCTGGTTTATCATGTCTTGTAATTCACTTTTTTTGCATCGATCGGTGAGCCAATGTTTATGTGAGCAATAGCCAGACTTCATATCTGATAAAAGATCAAATCCACATCCAGAGGAAATAAAGATACAATAGTAAGATCCTATATTGATATTGCTTGCTTCGACCAACACCAATCCCACTGTGCCTCGTCGAGATTCTCCATGCATTGTCGGTAGGCCTCTATGTCGGGGCGCCACACTCGAACAGTACCATCGTCAGCACAAGTTGCTAGACAACCATCTGCCCAATCGACAGCACCCATCTCTCCGCCTTGTCCGTGCAATTGGACTGCACGTTGACCGTGATTGCTTGTACCTAATCTTCCAGTTCCGCTGACTTCAAAGAGGAAGTTGCTTGACCTGGGATTATTTGCGCCACAAGCCAGCCAACTGCCACAGGGTGATAATGCTAAGCCAACGTAAAACGAGGAAGTGTGCATAGTTTCTTCGGAGAGGCCAGTTGGCTGGGCTGTCAAAGCTGGAAGAGAATAGGTATGAATCTTGGAATCGTGACCAAGACCAAACACCAGGCCGGAAGTTGGACCAGATCCTTGAACCAAACTGATGATACCCCGTGGTCGCTTGGATCCGTTTGTGGTCGTAGGGTCTAGAGGTGTTGAATAAAGTGCTGATGGTGGCTTCACCTTTGTGGAACGCAATGGTACCGGTTTACGCAGATCCCAAAAGCGAAGTGTTCTAACGTGACGTCAGTTCCTTAGCTTATTTGTGTTAAGTCAAGCGCACCCATCAGCTGCACCACTACTAACCAGCCCGTAGGGCTGAGATTTGGGGTATATGATGCTGGTTACAGTCTTCGGCACGGGTACATTTGTTTTTTTGGTTTGTCTTGTGGACTTGGCAGGGTCTCCATGTGCATTTGATATCACAATAACGGGTTCCAACACAGAAACACCCTCTATTGTTGTTGTACTGGTTCGCAAATCCCATAAGCAAATTAGTCCATCCCTTCCTCCGGTCGCCAGTAGTGCATCGTTGGTAGGATCCCAACATGTTGTCTTGACAGTGCTCGTGTGTCCGTGGAGAACATGTGTTGTCACCTTCTTCTCTACTGAAGTTATGCGGGAGGAATGGTCCCCCGAGCATGTCACAATATGGGTATCCATTCTATCCCATTTGACATCAAATATACCGTTTTCGTGTGGTTGGAAAATAACGCGATCTGGTTCTGCAAAAGTGGTTTTCAGAGCAACGATTGAAATTCAGAAATCCTACACTAACCAGGATCCCATGGTTTTCGTCTTGTAGTGTTGATAATCTGTACAGTGCCTTCTTCTGTTGCAACGGCAAGTAATGGAACACCCCCCCTTCTCGCCGCTGAGAGTCTATGAGCTAATTATTGATTATAAAGAGGGATAAGAACGTACAATGGGAGTAAGCACAAGCATAAGGCGGTGTCAGAAAATGATTGGTGCGCAATGACTGTAATGTATAGACATCGCTTTTCAGAGATGAAACGAATGTCTGAAGGACGGGTCTGGTAGAAACTGCGTAGGAAACCGATCAAATATTGACTAAACTTAGCCATCCATAGTTTCTTACCTTCCAGCGTGTTGACTGCGTTCGCCGAAGTAGATGCAAAGGAGGATAGTGCGCGAAAAACAGTACGCCGACGTATCCTGGAAAGGGGTAGGGACTTTTCTTCTTTTGCGTCCAAGGAATTTGGATCTTCCTCTTCAGTATCTTCTTCCAAAGTCTCATCTGTACTGTGGCTTGTTCTCGCCTTCTTCCGGCTTTTATCTGGAATATTTGTCTTGACTGGCCGCTTTCGAGCAGATTTAGGCGGATTGAGCAAGCGACATTGTCGGTCACCGAGCGGTGTAACTTCAAAATTAAGGCGGTCATCAAGAATGGCGCGAGTAGATGAGTTTGGAAGCATCATCAAGAGATTGGTATGACGCGAAAGGCCAACGCGTCGCGTCGCGTCACATCCTAGTGTCACACATAAGAAATGTCTTTTAGGTCAATTCTGAGCGAGTTGACATCGGCAAGGGTGAGGCACCTTCTCCTTGCAAACCAGAATACTGAATTTAACACGCCCATCCATGATTTTGTCCTACCACTCCAGACCAGCCCGAGATCTTAGATTATTGTGTGTGATTTTCGGCCGTCGGGCCTCCGGGTGATACGGCATCCTGCTTTTACTAAATTTTGTTGCGGTGATCCTACTCTACATCTCCTTGACAAAGTTCAAAATGTTTCGTACGGCGACGAGGTCACTTTCAACAGCTGCCAGGTCTTCCCTGAAGATTGGCCTCGTACCGGCAGATGGAATTGGCAAAGAGGTCATTCCGGTGTGTCCCGACCACGTCCTTTGTAGTTTGTGATTGCTCATAGGCTACAGGCAGCCCGCCAAGCTATTGAGGCGCTGGGTTCTGACATTCCAAAAACTGAATTCATTGATCTTGCTGCTGGTTGGGAGACCTTTACGAGAACAGGTGTAGCACTACCACAGGAAACCGTCGAGTGCGTGAAACATGAGACCGTAGTAACTATTGGCTGCTGACTGCTGACCCATAGTGTCTTACATTCAGAGTGTGACTGTGCACTTTTTGGTTCTGTGAGGTATGCATGAGTCCGTCATTATCCTCGCAATTTCATTGTCCATATGCTGCAGTTCCCCTTCACACAAGGTCGTTGGGTATTCTTCTCCCATCGTCGCCCTCCGGAAAGAGCTCGATCTGTATGCGAACGTCCGCCCAGTTACCTCTGTATGTCTGATCTACATGTCGACTCTGTAATCCTCGTTCTAATTGCTTCTAGGTCGCTCTTGATCCTGGCTCAAAGCCATCAGTCGATCTGGTTGTCGTTCGCGAGAACACCGAATGTTTGGTGAGTCCTCTTAGTAGACATATGTCTGGATCTCATCTAGGGTGGTTAGTATGTCAAACAAGAAACATTATCTGTTGGAGAAGACGGAAAAGAAGCACGTGCAACCCGACTTATTACAGAACGTGCATCCAGGAGAATTGGACTATTGGCATTCAAACTTGCTCAAGCTCGCCCTCGCAAGGTTCGACAATCGCGAGTCTGCACCAATAGACATTAACACTTTTCTGATTCCAGCATCTCACAATCATCCACAAGTCAAACGTTCTTTCAGTATCCGATGGTCTGTTCAGGGAGACCGTCCGAGGTGTTCCTAGTCTGCCAGAAATGGACGGCAAATATAATGATGTGACCATTGCCGAACAACTTGTTGACAGCGCTGTCTATCGGTGTGTTTGTTGAACTTTGATCGTGGTTTGATCATTGACCACTGTAAAGTTTGTTTCGGGAACCCGAGTAGGCAGTGGTACTCACATGCATATATCTTGGCTGTACTCACCTTTGGATCCTAGGGTCTTTGATGTTATGGTTGCTCCTAATTTATACGGAGATATCATCTCGTGAGTAGAGCAATCCCTCCCCAGTACTTTCTAATAGTATCAAAGGGACGCTGCTGCTGCTCTTGTCGGTTCCCTTGGTCTCATTCCTTCGGTAAATGCTGGTGATGACTTTGTGATGGGTGAACCGTGAGTTGTCTAGCTTCTGTTGTACCTGATGAAGGTTGATTCCTCTTTATAGTGTTCACGGCTCTGCCCCTGACATCGCAGGAAAGGGTATCGCAAATCCTTTGGCTTCTATCCGCTCTGCGGCACTCATGCTACGTCATCTTGGATACACCAACGGTGCAAACAGGCTAGATGAAGCTGTAGATGCAGTACTCAGAGAAGGGACTACGTTGACACCCGATTTAAAGGGCAAGAGCTCGACTCAAGAAGTTCTCCAAGCTGTTTTGAAGAGACTGGTTTAGTGGATCACAAATACCAATCAGAGTCAATCTAGCAGCATACGAGCCTTGAAGTTTGGATGATGATGTATTCTTACCCATTATTGCTAATTCAAACATAGTCACTGCATGATTCCGCTGCGGAAGAAATAACCAATATTTGATTTTGGGTCTTTGGCACTACCAATCTTATTCTTAGTAATGATCTATGTATATCTGTTCTGGTTCTGCTAATTATAATCTGGATTAGTAAGTTGGAACATGAGAGCTATCCTCGGTTCGGCGTTCCGAAAAAAAAGATGTTAGCAAGGATGCCCTTCCAGGTTGTTTATTATCGACTGTTGATAGTGGTTAAGATGTCCGTGTCCTGGAAATACAGGATATGTGAGTTCAATCTTTAGAGTTCGAATAGAATGGACATGTCATGTCAGCTGTCTCACGGCATGTGTGTCGAACAGAAATGAATTCTAAATATCTCTATGCCTCGTGCAGAGGATGGTCCACAGAAAGTTTCTTTGACGCCTGTTTTGAACTGGATCTACTCGACAGGGACCCCTGAACTTTCTATCAATTGAAACAACCCCTCTAGCTGTGATTAATTTCGACGACCGGACCGAAAATTAAAGCTCCTGAATTATATGGCGAAGAAAGCGAGGATGAAAGGGAAGGATGATGGGAAGCCGGGCAAGGGCGGAGGAAACAAGCCAATCAAGGTCGTGACCTTTGATACTTCGAAGAAAGGTTCGCACCAACTTTCAGTGAACTCGTTGAGATCTTTCTGCAATGACCCTTGATAGGATTATTTGAACAGCGTCAACCCGATGACAGGAAAATGTCAAATCCAGCTATATGGGGAGAAATGGCAGTGGATGGAGACTGGGGCCAATCTTCTGCAGTTAACCCAACACTTCA
>Ga0154003_1000650_pt1 | contig 10950 bp, 8 predicted proteins | sample TSFL087MetaG_FD_104679 | JGI IMG/M metagenome (GOLD analysis project Ga0154003, IMG submission 104679) | Attine ant fungus gardens microbial communities from Florida, USA - TSFL087 MetaG | ecosystem: Host-associated > Fungi > Mycelium > Unclassified | place: USA: Florida, Lake Talquin State...
CTGCGGGCTGTCTTTTCGAGAGGCGAAGCAGGAGCGCATCTTTCACCCGATCGAGGCGCTGGCCGCGCGACCCGACAACAATATGATACTCGCCGGAGGAATCGATGGCGTCTACCGCGCCGCCGCCGGGACGGCGAGTTACGAAGGTTGTTCGAGCAAAGAATTCACGAAGAGCGTGACGATTCCCGACACCTGGCTCTTCTGTTCGGGCGAGCACGACATCGAGGTGGTAAGCGAAGATGAAACGTAGCGAGATCGAGAGGCTTTTGCCGACTGTTATTCGGCGCACTATTCGTCAAGGCAATCCGGCGCCGGCGATCCTGGAGGCCATGTCGGCTCTGCACGAACCTTCGGAGGCGCTGCTCACCAGGTTGGACGACATATTCAATCCGTTTCGGACGCCTGACGCCTTTGTCCCGTTCCTGGCGCGCTGGTTGGACCTCGAACGGATATACGACGAGGCTCAGGCGCCGGCGTCCGACGGGCGGCCGCCGATTACGACCGGGACGGGCTGTTTGCGCGCCTTGACCGCAGCCGCCTCTTATCTTTCGCAATGGCGCGGCGTGAAAAAAGGATTAGACCATTTCCTTGAAATCGCGACCGGGACTCACGGATTCGCCATCGAGGAGCAGGTCGTTGGAACTGACGGGGCGCCGATCCCTTTTCATTTACGCGTGATTGCGCCGGAAGCGGTGAAACCTCATCAAGCGTTGATCGAGCGAATTATCGAATCGGAGAAGCCGGCTTATGTGACTTACGAACTCGCGTTCGCACAGACACAAGGAGTTTAACGATGAATAGAATCTTTGCCATCACCACTGCCAGCGAGCGTGTTTCCGTCGGAGGAGACGGGCGCGGCGAAATCACATTCACAGTGACCAACAGTTCGAAGCGCCCGCTGCGCGGCCAGCTTCGCGTCAGACCGCTCGGCTCGACCAAAAGTGAATGGTTGAACATCGCCGGCGAGACCGAACGCTCCTTCTCGCCGAACGCCACACAGCAGGTCGTAGTCAACGTCAATGCGCCGCCGGGCGCGCCAGCGGGCAAATATCAATTCAGGCTCGACGCCATTTCCGTCATCAATCCGGATGACGATTTCACCGAAGGCCCGACCATCGATCTGGAAGTCAAGGCGACGGAAGCCCCGAAGAAGGCCTTCCCCTGGCGTCTTGTAGCCGCTGCCGCAGCAGCCGTGATTCTGATCGTCACGCTTACCTGGTTGTTGTGGCCCCGCAGCGTCGAGGTCCCGGACGTCGTCGGGCTCGATGTCGCGGAGGCCACGAAGAAGTTTGAAGACTTGAAGTTCAAAGTTGACGTCACGCGGCAGATCAACTCATCGGTCGGCCTCAACCGCGTCTTCGCGCAAGACCCGCAAGGAAAATCGACGGCCAAGGAAGGCGCGACGGTCATATTACTCGTCGCCGCGCAAAAGCCTGATGAAACAAAAGTCGTCTACGAGGAGAACTTCAACGACTTCGACAAGGATTTTAAGATAGCCTGGTCGAACCCGAAGCCGGATATAACGCCGAACGGCAAGAATCGATACCTGGGGCAATTCGGGAGTGAATCGGTCAAATTGACCCTGGATAAGCTCCCGCCTCACAAAGCCGTCACGGTCATATTCGACCTTTATATCTTGAAAACCTGGGATGGTGATAACCCCGGCGACGGACCCGATGTTTGGGGGCTCAAACTGGAAGATACCGCAGACTTAATCAATACCACCTTCACCAACGGTGGCGCGATCAGGCAGAGATTCGCATGTAAAAGTGGTGAAGAAACTGCGCCCGCTTGCCAGGGGAGCGGGGCGGTGGGGCCCTTTGGCGCGGCGATCAATTCTCTCGGGACTAATCCAGCGAATACCGTCTACAAAATCAAGCGTACTTTCGCGCACGACAGGAGCTTTCTTATCCTGACATTTTTCGGTGATTTGAAAGAAGTTCTCCCGGAGAATAGGCAGATCGGCAACGAATCCTGGGGGCTGGATAATGTGCGGATCGAGGTACAGTGATTCATGGACAAATCGCGTGTCGCCATCATCGTATTGATTTTGATCGCCGTCGTCTTCGCTATAGGAGTAGGCGCCGGATTCAACCGGGATGAAAGTGAACCGGACGCCAAAAAGATGAACGGCGATCAGATAAAAGCTTTCGTGGAACAGAGTGTCCCGAGTTTCTTCAAGAGCTTGCAGGAATCGTTCGGCTCGCGCGGCGCGAAGCTGAAAGCTTCGGACTTCGCCTATCCAAAATTCACAGACTCCGCCGTCGTCATCGCTATTACCAATAAAGAACCTCTGGTCGCCTTCGTCGGCAAATCCGACGACGAGAACCGAAAGGCCGTCTTTAAACTCGTCTCCGGCGCCAAAGCCATTGTGACATACGAGCCGAAGTCATTGCCGGCGGGTGTGGAGGATTCCGAAGCCAAGGCGCAATTGCGCGGCAGAAAACTCGAACTGCTCCAGCCTGCCGCGCCGAACGGCGAGTGCGGCAAAAATGACAAATCCTGCGCCGAAATCTCAGTCTTCAAGGACGGCGGAAACCTGACATTCGAATGCGCCGGCGATCAGCCCTGCCGGATCGAACTCAAGTAGCGCTCCCTTCAAGCGATCGCTTTGACCATCGAGATAATCGAGCCAACCAGGAAAACGATCGCCCAGATGATAGCGATGATCGCCACGACGATTGCGGCGACTGCGTCAGTGATGCTCGCGAGGAAGCCGGGTACGAAGCCGTGCAGGAAGCTGATAATGATGGTGGCGATGAATGAACTCAGCGTGAGCAGGACAAGCCCTTTGTTCTGCAGAAAACGCTGATGCGCGAACACCAGGAATCCGGCGAAGAAGAGTTTCAAAGTCATCAACAGGCTCAGGCTGACGGCGGCCTCGCCGCGCGGAAAGCTGGCGAAGATAATGAGATAGGCGATTGTGCCGAAGATCGGGGCGAGCAGCAGTCCGAGCATCAAAAATAGCTTTCCTATCGCCGTAAGGATCTTGGCGATCCCCAGGGTGATCACGATCAGCGAAACTATCAATGTAGCCGCGCCCTGAATCCTTCCATGCGCCCGTTCAGGGATCAGCAATGAGCTGGCTATTAAAGCGATGGTGAAGACCAGCAATCCATCGAGCAGCGCCAGATAGGGAATACCCATTCCGCGCGCTCCCGCCCCAAGACTCGCGACCAGCCCAGAACCGAGTTCGATCAATAACACGATGAAGATCAATACCGCCGCTATCAGAAAGAGCGGCTTTCTTAGCGTATCAACCATAGTTCCTCCTATGTGTTATATCGGCAGGGTCACGTCCGATCGGCTCACGCGGATGAAATTTTTTCGACCAGACGTATTACGGTAAGCTGCTTGCGCATTCAGAAAAAATTTTTTTAGTCGTACTGGGAACGAATTGACTCTCAGGCTGCAAAGACTTATCAATAAGATTACGTCTCATTGCCAATTACCTCATAAGATTAGACATGCCGTGACCCACGAGGGGCCGAGCGACGGCTTGATACGTACTTGGACGCGTCTAGCGATCGGTAGCTATTTAACAGCCATGAAGCCTGACCAATGGCAAAAGGTGAAAGAATTGTTCGAGGAGGCGCTCCAGCATAAGCCGGGCGAGCGACGGCGTTTTCTCGAACGGACCTGCGGCGGTGACGTTGAATTGCTTGAAGAGGTCGCTTCACTGCTTGCCTCCCACGAACGGGCCGGCAGCTTTATCGCCGCTGAAGCGATCGAAGACGCCGCCCATCTGTTGATCGACGGCGCTACGGAGGCGCGTCGCGGGGAATTCATTGGTCATTATCGCTTGCTCTCCATGCTGGGCAGGGGCGGAATGGGCGATGTTTATCTGGCCGCTGACACGAGGCTTGGCCGCGAAGTCGCGCTCAAGCTGCTTCCCGCTGAATTCGCGAACGACTCCGAGCGCGTGAAGCGATTCGAACGCGAAGCCAGGATCGCCTCCTCGCTCAATCACCCAAACATCCTGACCATTTACGAAATCGGACGCGACGGCGAGACGATCTTCATCGCCACGGAATTCGTCAAAGGACTGACGCTGCGCCAACGCCTCGCCGACGGGGCGATCGATCCGGCCGAGGCGGTGGACGTCACTGTCCAGATGGCGTCGGCGCTCGAAGCCGCTCACAGCGCCGGAATCGTTCACCGTGACATCAAACCCGAGAACGTGATGCTGCGCCCCGACGGCTATGTGAAGGTTCTCGATTTCGGGCTGGCCAAACCGGTCGAAGTCGAACTCGCTCCGCCCGGTTCTTCCTCAATGCCGACCCGCGACTCGTGTGAAACGGCGCCCGGCGCGCTGATCGGAACTTTCCGGTATATGTCGCCGGAGCAGGCGCGCGGGCAAAGCCTGGACCATCGCAGCGACCTCTGGAGCCTGGGCGCGGTGTTTTATGAAATGCTGGCCGGAGCGCCGCCTTTCGACGGCGAGACGCCTTCGGACATTATCGCGGCGATCCTGACGCGCGAACCGCCGCCGCTCAGGGAACCGACTGGGCCTGAGTTACAAAACCTCGTTTGGACGCGAGCCTTGGCGAAAGACCTCGATCGACGCTATCAGTCGGCGCAGGAGTTGTTGCGCGACCTTCAGGAGATCAAACGCGAACTCGAACGCCGATCCGAGGCCGCTCCCTCCGTCGCGGTTCAAAGCGCGAACATGACAACGGCGATCAAAGCGTCGGAGACCGAACAGATCGCCGGAGGGAAGCGTCGTAAAAAAACCTGGGCGGCGCTCGCATTTCTGTTATTCATCCTGACCGTCTCGACCATCCTGGTCGTCTTTGTCACATCGAGGCGGCCCTTGCCTTCATCATTTGCATTAGAACCCACGCCGCCCGAACGCGTGATCGCTTACTCGATCATTGTGCAGAAGATGAGGGACGGCAAGACGCTCGATGGGCCGTTCGAAGCCTCGGGCCACGAGAGTTTCGAAAGCGGCTGGAAATTCCGGCTCCGCCTTGTCAGCCCGCAGGATGGATATCTTTATTTGGTCAATGAAGGGCCGGAGGAGTCATACAGGCTCCTCTTCCCGATCAGCTCTATCAATCAAGGTTCCGCCAGGATTGCGGCGAATGAGCCGGTCCTGAGCAGTTGGTACGTCTTCGCCGAGCGCCCCGGAGTCGAAAAGCTCTGGGTCGTCTGGGCGGCGTCGGCGGTCAGCGAACTCGAAGCGGTCAGAGAGAAGGTCAATCCCGTTGATCAGGGCCTGGTCAACGACGCGGCCCAGCGCGATTCCATACAAGCGTTGCTTACCCGGCGCGCCGCTAATGAGGTTGCGCAGGTAAGGGATGGCGCCAACCAACAGACCGTCGTCAGAGGCCGGGGCGAGGTCCTGGTCAATCTCATCGAGTTGGAGCATCGCCGAGCGCGAGCTTTTCATTCGTATGATCCGATTCGAAGTGAGTGTTCGTATATAACTACTCAGCCCCCGGCGCAGTACGGGGAGCGTCAGCGACCTGAGTCTTTCAGAGAGAGAGCATTTCTGAATATGCGCGCTCCGCGCCAGTTAGTCTTTGAAGGGAGATATGATCCGCTGTTCCCGCCTTTTAACCGGGACAGCCAAAGTCCCAGGCAACTTCGGATCGCAATGGAACGCAACAGACAAGAATAGGGAAGATGCGCTCTGAGCGTCCGAACCACTTCACCGTCCCATTGGACAAACCATCAAAATGAAGCGTTACTCTGTTTAACCAAAGTTACTTTGCAAAGGCGGAATTGCAGCCTGCGCAGAGACAATTAAAATCGCCCCTGGGTACGCATCGCTTCCGACGCGCTTTGCTTCGGTAAATAGCCACAGGAGTGAAATCAGACACGCTGGAAGCGATGCGCGCTCGGGGATTTTCGGAGGAAAATTTATGAAACAAGGAAAGCGCGAAACATCAACATCGTTAGGCATAGATTTCCCGAAGGGGGATTGGGTCCTCTCCATTCGGGAAGATGTTGAGACGGGGTATCTCAGGTTCACACATGCCTCAGGATCGCCTGAGCAGTACCTTGGCTCAATGCAATTCGAGGACAATTCTCATTTCGGGAATATTGCAGGCGATTCCTTTTCCGTAGATATCTTATTTTATAGTTCTGAAACCGGAGCGATCGTCTTCCAGATTCTGGATGCGGCGCTGCTTTTTGACCCGACTACGCCTCCTCCATTTCGATTCGTCTTCGAAGGATTCTTTGACCCGGAAAAACCAGCGCTATCGGGAATAGCCAAAGTCCCGAAGGATTTTGGCGATTCAGGTGAGCCCGGCGACGAAGGAGATACTGTAAGTTGGACAGCCGGGGCTCACGACAATCCGCGGCCCAAACGTTCAAAATGAGGCTCTATTATGGCTCCCCCAGATAAACTCTGTTTCTCCCGCCGACGCGCGCGATCCTCCAGGGTTACTTTTTGCCTGCTGCTAACCGCGCTAATGTGGACAGGCGCGGTTCGTGGGCAGGATGTATCAGCCAGGCAAGAGAGCATTTCAACCTTGGAAGCTGGCAAGACCATAGAGCGCCGATTGTCGGGCGGCGAGACGCACGCTTTTCAAATCACCCTCGCCCTCGGTCAACGCCTGCGTGTGATTGCGGATCAGCATGGCATAGATGTCGCAATAAAAATCTCTACTTCCCAAGGCCGGCAGTCGGTTGAAATGGATAGCAGCAACATCACACAGGGACCGGAAATCGCCTCGGTTATTGCGGAACAGGATGAGGCGTATCGCGTAGAGATTCGTTCAACGAGCAAGAGCGTGCCGGCGGGACGATATGAATTGAGAGTTGAGGTCGCCGCCGCCACTGAGCAGGATCGCCAATGGATCAAGGCTCAACAGGCTTATACCGAGGGGCGGCGGTTGCGCGTCCAACCACCGGCGGAAGCGCAAGCGCAAGCGCTCCGTAAATTCGAGGAAGCGCTCGGCCATTGGCGGGCGTTGGGCGACAAGTTGATGGCGACCCACACGCTCTACTACCTTGCCGAAGGCCATAAGCGACTGGGCGGGCTGCAACAAGCGCTTTCATACCATGGCCAGGCCCGGCAATTGGCGCTGGAAGCGGGAGAACAGCGAGAAGTTGCGGTAGCGGAGATCTACATTGCCAATGTGCATAGCCGGCTGGGCGAGCCGCGAAAATCACTTGAATATTACGACCGGGCGCTCCCGCTGTGGCGGTCGCTCAACGACACATACCTTGAAGCCCGATCGCTATATGAGTTGGGCTTTGCTTATGCGAAGCTCGGTGAAGCGCAAAAAGCGTTGGAAATTTACGAGAGGGCTCTTGGGGTTTGGCGGAAACTGGACAATCGCCAATGGATAGCGGAAACCCTTAATAATATCGGAGGGTGTTACGATGTCCTGGGTGAATGGCAGAAGTCGCTGGAACATTACGACCGCGCCCTGGCGCTCTATCAGGCCGGCAAAGACCGGCGAGGCGTCGCAAGGTCTCTCAATAACCTGGGTTCTATATACTGGCAATTGAGCGAATGGCGAAAGGCGATGGAGTATTACGAGCGAGCGCTGACAGAGTGGACAGCAATGGGAGACCGAAGCGAGGAAGCCATTACGCTGATAAACGCCGGTTTAGCGTATGCGCGAATGAATATCCCGCAAAAGGCCCTGGAATGCTATCAGCGTTCGCTACAACTTCAACGGGCGGAAAATGATCGGCGCGGCGAAGGATTTTCGCTTTTAGTTATGGGCCATCTGCACGCGTCGTCTGATCCGCGAAAGGCGCTGGAGTATTACGATCAATCGCTCCAGCTTCTGCGAGCCACAGAGGATCGTTTGAGAGAATCCGAAGCGTTACGTGGCTTGGGAATGGCCCACACCTCGTTAGGCGATCTGCCCCGCGCGCAAGACTATTTGAATCAGGCGCTGACTCTATCTCGCCATATGGGTAATCAGGGCGGAGAGTCCCAGACGCTTTATAGCCTTGCCATGCTTGAACGCGAATGTGGCGATTTCGCCGCCGCGCTCCGGTGGATCGAATCGGCCATCGCGCTTGCCGAGCGAACGCGCGCGGATGTCCGCAGCCAGCGACTACGGGCTTCCTATTTCGCCTCGACACAGAAATTCTACGAACTCCAGATTAACACGCTCATGCAATTACATGAGGCGCGTCCGGCGGAAGGCTTCGACGCGCTTGCCGTGCAGGCGAGCGAACGCGCGCGGGCGCGCAGCCTGCTGGAGTTGCTCGTCGAATCCCGCGTTGACATTCGAGAGGGCGCGGACGCGGCGCTGCTCGAACGTGAGCGCGACTTGGCGAAACAGCTCAACGCAAAGGCCACGCGCCAACTGGAACTGGGCGCGAATTCTCCGCAATTGGCCCCGCTCAAACAGGAGATCAGCCAACTCGAAAACGAATTCGAGATGGTCCGGGCGGCGATCCGCAAAGACAATCCGCATTACAACTCGCTGGTTCAGCCGCAGCCGCTCACGCTGGCGGAGATCCAACAACAACTGGACGATGACACTTTGCTGCTCGAATACAAGCTGGGCGATGAGCGGAGCTGGCTCTGGGCAATCACCAATCGGACGCTGAAGACTTACGAACTGCCGAAGCGTGAACAGGTTGAGCTGGCCGCCGCGGAGTTCCGCCAACATTTGACGGCGCGCAGCCTGGTCGGAAAAGGCGAGACCCCGCTTCAACGGCGACGCCGCATCGCCGAAGCCGACGCTCAATTGCCCGAAGCGGCAAAACAATTGAGCGAGATGATTCTCGATCCTGCCGCCGGGCAATTCGCCAACAAGCGATTGGTCATCGTTCCCGACGGCGCGCTGCATTACCTCGCCTTCGCCGCGCTGCCCGCGCCTGAGAGTGGGAGAGCGGGAGAGCGGGAGAGAAAACAAATCCACAATCCGCAATCCGCAATCCGCCATCCTTTGATCGTCGATCACGAAATCGTCATTCTGCCTTCGGCTTCGGTAATTGCCACGCAGAGGCGTGAGTTGGCGGGCCGTCCAATCGCGCCCAAGCTGTTGGCGGTGTTGGCCGATCCGGTTTTTCGTCTCGAAGACGAACGTTTTGGAAAGACGGCGGAACGTCCCACGACCGTGACTCAGGAACCGCAGCTCGCGTCGCGCAGCATAGAACATCTGTCGGAAGAGGCTTTCGGCGGCCTCTCGCGCAAACTACCGCGACTGCCTTTCACGCGGCGGGAGGCCGACAGGATTCTGGCGCTGGCGCCCGTCGGCGCCGCTTTCAGCGCGACCGGCTTCAAAGCCAGCCGGGACACGGCTCTCGACCCTGAGCTTGGTCGTTATCGTTATCTGCACTTCGCCACGCATGGCCTGCTCGACAGCGAGCGACCGGGGCTTTCGGCGCTGGCGCTCTCGATGATGAACGAAACTGGCGAGCCGAAGGACGGGTTTTTGCGCGCGAACGACGTCTACAATCTCAAGCTGCCCGCAGAACTGGTCACACTCAGCGGGTGCCAAACGGGATTGGGCAAAGCGGTCAACGGCGAGGGGCTGGTCGGATTGACGCGGGGATTTATGTATTCGGGGGCGGCGCGCGTCGTGGTCAGTTTGTGGAACGTCAATGACCAGGCGACCTCCGAACTAATGGCGAGGTTTTATCGAAGGATGTTGAAAAGGAATCAGCGCCCGGCGGCCGCCCTGCGAATGGCGCAAGTCGAGATGTGGAGACAGATGCGGTGGCGGGCGCCATATTACTGGGCCACGTTCGTCTTGCAGGGCGAATGGAAATAGCCTCGGGCCAATTCGCGCCAGGATTTCGATCCGGCTTTGATCGTCGTTCTGGCTATCATCGGAGCATCGTTATGATCGTTAGCCTCAATCTTATGCCCTTCGTTCTATGTCTGTCGGTATTCGTCCAGCCTCAAAGCGCCAGCCGCCTTGAGCGTGACATCGTTCCGGAAGAATTCATCAAGGCCCGTCCGGTTAAGTCGTCCACCGCTCAACACAAACGCGTCAGGTATCGCCGCATGAACGCCGGGCCAGTGGCTGAGAGCCGGACGGGGCCTGCGACGCAACTCGGCTTGACGATTTGGCGGTTGCGACGCCCGACGGCTTCGGAGGTGGGAGAGCGCATCGTCGTTCAGGAAGAAGATGGAGCCGTCGAGTGGATTCCAGAGCGCGTGGGGGCCGGCAGGCCTTTGCGCATCGGCGAAAGGATCAGACTGAGCTTTGAATCGCAGCAGACGGGCTATCTTTATGTGATCAATCGCGAGCAATACGCCGACGGACGCGTGGGCGAGCCGCTGTTGATCTTCCCGACCACGCGCACGCGCAACGGCGATAATCGGGTGGCCGCCGGACGGCTAATAGAGATCCCCGCGCAGGAAGACCGCCCGAACTTCTTCACGATGCGTCGAGGCCGGATGGATCAGACCGGTGAACAGTTGATCGCGCTCATTACTCCTCAGCCGCTCACAGACCTTAAGATCGGCGCGGAGCCGCTGAAATTGACCGATGAATTGGTGACGAAGTGGGAAAAAGTCTGGGGCGCAACGGCGGCGGTGTTTGAAAGGGCGAGTGGCGGCGGCAAGACCTGGACCAGGGTCGAGCGGGAGGCCGGCGCGGACACGACGCGCCAGCTGACACAGGACGATCCCGCGCCGCAAACCATCTTCCGCGTCGAGGCCGGGCCGACCGAGCCCCGGTTGATCAAGCTCATCCTGAGTTATATTGCGCCGTATACACCCGGCCCCGATCGTTAGAGCTAATTGCGATTGCATGTACGGGATCAACCACGGGGAACACTGGGATCATAGGATGAAAAAGATGAAGGATTATTGCGTCCCTTCTTCATCCCCGTGTTCCCCGTGGTAAGTCAGTCTTTACCGCACACTGATTTGAAATCCGATCTAGCGGCAAGACCTATATGCCTGGAACACCAAGATATGGATTAAGCCACCGCAGCACACCGCAGGGCACAGAGAATAAAAAACCAAGCCGCCACCCTGCGGTGATCTCTGTGATCTCTGTGGCTAAGTCTTAC
>Ga0154003_1000651_pt1 | contig 10941 bp, 6 predicted proteins | sample TSFL087MetaG_FD_104679 | JGI IMG/M metagenome (GOLD analysis project Ga0154003, IMG submission 104679) | Attine ant fungus gardens microbial communities from Florida, USA - TSFL087 MetaG | ecosystem: Host-associated > Fungi > Mycelium > Unclassified | place: USA: Florida, Lake Talquin State...
CCGCTGCTGGCGAGTCATTTGCGATGTTTGATTGTTTTTCACCGCTTAATCTCAACAAATCTGGCTTGAAAAAGCCAGATGACTTAACACAGTGGTAGTAGGAGCGCGATGTTTATAGAACTCAGCGCCACAAACTCCTCGGTCCCGTACATGCAATTGAAAACAGTCTTAAATTACGGCGTCTGTCAAATCGGACGAAACCGCCGGCTTGCCGAAGATACGCTCGCTCGGATCAATACGCAGATAGAAGAGCGCGCCAAGCATGCACAAGCCACTGGCCACCAGAAACGGCGCCTGCCAGTTGACGAACTGCACCATATAACCGATTGCAACGGACGCTAACATCCCGCCGAGGTTGCCGCACATGTTCATCACGCCCGAAACCGAGCCGGCGTATTCCGGTCCTACATCCATCGCCACCGCCCAGGACACGCCGACCGTCAGTTCCAGGAAGAACAACGCCCCCGTCGTGAACGCGACCGACAAGTAACGATCTTCCGTCAACGTCGCGGGAAGAATGCACGCCGCAGCCAACGCGAACCCGGTGATCGCCACCGCGCGTCGCGCAAACCGTAAACTCCTTCCGCGTCGAACCAGATGATCCGATAGCCAGCCGCCCACCGTGTCGCCGATGGTGGCCGCGATCAACGGAACCATATGCCAGAATCCCATCTCCTTGAAATTGAACCCGCGCGCTTCCAGCAGGTAGGTCGGGAACCACGACAAGTAGATCCAGAGGCTGTAGTTGTAGCAGAAATACATCGCGCAGATCAGCCGCAGGTTTCCGCTCCGCAGAATCTGTCCCCAGGGAACCTGCGCGCGCCCGCCCGACGGTTTGGTCTTTCCGTCTTCCCGGATCACTGCGATCTCAGCCGCATTGACTGACGCGTGCTGCTCGGGGCGGTCGCGGTAGTACCATAGCCAGATTACCGCCCACAAAGCGCCGATCAATCCGAAGATGTAAAAGACGCTGCGCCAACCAAAACCCGCAATCAGCGCGACGGCGATCGGCGGCGTCAACGCCGCGCCCAGGCGGGCGCCCGAATGTGTGATGCCCTGCGCGAAGCCCCTCTCGCTGGCCGGCAGCCAGAACGAAAGCGCGCGCGTTGCGGTCGGGAACGCGCCCGCTTCGCCCATCCCGAAGAGGAATCGCACGACATACATTGACCATCTGCCCAGAGCCAACGAAGTCGCGGCGGTGAAGACCGACCACCAGAAAACGAATATTGCCAGCACGCGTCGCGGCCCGAACCGATCCCCCAGCCAGCCGCCCGGAATCTGAAAGAGCGCGTACGACAAATTGAACCCGCTAAAGATCCAACCCATCGTCACCGCATCGAAGCCATATTCTGCGCGGATATCTTTCGCCGCATGCGAGATGCAGACGCGATCCATGTAAGTGATCATATAGACGATCACCGTCAGCCACAGCACTCGATGCCTGACGCCAGTTGGGCGCTCCTGCGCTGGTGTGGAAGTAGTCATAGATTCGTAGGTGGTTGGTTGTTGAGGGGGAGGGAATTGGGAATGGGGAGTGGGGATTTCCCTTTGGCGGCCCCCATTCCTCATTCCACTACTCCCGCTCTCCGATTCAATACCCTCGCGCCTTGTCCACTACATTGAGCAGAGGCAGCCCGTTACTGTACCGTCGCAGGTTTTCCGCCACGAGCGCCATCAGCCGCACCTGTCGAATCGGCGCATTGCCCGAATTGTGTGGCGTGATGACCAGGTTCGGGCAATCCCAGAGCGGGCTCTCGGGCGGCAGCGGTTCCGGCGTAACCACGTCGAGACCCGCCCCGCGAATCCATCGCTCTTTCAGCGCCTTGACAAGCGCCTCTTGATCAACCAGCCCGCCGCGCGAGACGTTGATGAAATAGGAGGTCGGCTTCATCTTGCGGAAAACGCTCTCGTTGAACATCTGCCGCGTCTCCTTGGTCAACGGGGCGGCGCTCATCAGAACGTCCACCTGCGGGACCATATCCATCAACCAGCCAGGTTCGCGCAGTTCCGCCACAAAAGCGGGCTTGGGAATCGGCTTCGCGTCGGTGGCGAGCACTCGCATCTCGAAGCCGTAATGGAGCCGGCGCGCAGTCTCCGAACCGATGCCGCCCATCCCGACAATGCCGATGGTCTTGTGGTAAAGGTCGTCCAGAGGAGCGGCGCTCGCCTTCCACTTGTGGTCTTTGAAGGCAGGGATCGAGTCCTGCGTCAGGCCACGCGTCAAACTGAGCAGGAGCCCGATGGAGGTCTCGGCGATGACCGGCGCGAAGACGCGCTGCATGTTGGTCAACACGCACGAATGCTCCATCAGCTCCTTGGGCAGGTTCTCCACGCCGGCCGCCCACGTCTGCACCCATTTGAGCTTCTTCGCCGCCAGCATCGTCTCACGATCAACCACGCCGAGAATGGCCTCTGCGTCGGCGACGTTGTTTTTCAACTCCGACCGGTCGGAGAGCATCCGAAGCGCAATGTTCTTACCCGCGGATCGAAGTTGCTCTATCTCAGCAGGCGCCAATTTTTCCGCGCATACAATCTTGATGGCCTCTTCTCCAGGTTTTGACTCGACCGCCGGGTGGTTTGTGACTACCACAGGATTGCTGGAATTGTTGGGCGTTTGAGCATCCACAAAAGTCGCCGCCGCTCCTGTGGTCGCCAGCCCGGTAAGGAAATTGCGGCGGGAAATGTTGTCGTCGGTCATTGTTATCGCCTCCTATTAGCGCAAGCGGAGAAAGCCCTCGGCCTGCGCGTTAGTGGGATTCGAGTAAATGCGTTACCCACACCCTTTCATATTTTATGCTTTATCCGAAATATATAGTCGGTGTCGTAGGTACGGACAAAAATATCATCATTTTTGCGGATGATGTAATCCGGCCCGGATTTGAGTGTGATTTTTTGTATCACATCTCCGGTTTTACGGCGTAACACGTATAAGTAATCAGGCTCTTCGGTAAAACCATAGCCGGTAATAAGGTAGTCATCGATGATTTCAAAGTTTCTGGAGTTTGAAATCAGCGCAGGACTGGTCCATAAGACGCGGTTGTCTTTTATGCTGATCGCAGTGACGTAACCAGTCCTGCCTTTTGATGACCTGGCATAAGTGTTATGGCCGTGAGACACGTAAAGTATGTCTTCAACCTGGGAGGCCCAATGAATGTATTGATGCGTAAATTGTCGGTCCTCAGGAATGTTTTCAGGCGAATAACCGTAATTTTTAAAGTCCAGCCCATATTCAAATACTTTGGTTGAAAGATTGAGAGAGGCCAATAAGAGCGCGTTATAATAAAACTCTCCATATATTAACAGGGCGCGGTCCTGCTGAATGATTGCCGTTATCAGCTTTTTTTCCTGCCAGGATCGAGGGATCGCCTCATGGAGCTTTTGGTAAGACGCGTTTGCGGATTGCGTTGGGAGCAGGACTTCCGGTAATCGTGGTAGTTGGTTGCTCTCAAACCAATTATCATCATCAGTAATACTGTTAGGCTGCGCCGAGAGCAAATTAAGCTCAAATCCCCGGGTTTCGCCCTGGACAAGCGTTGCTGTGTCGGCCCGAAACGGCGGGGCTTCAAGCGTCACAACCGCCAGATCATCAATGCTTCGAGCCTGCTCTGATCGAGGAGGTGGAGTGCTGGTCGGAGTCGGTCCAGTGATAGCAATAGGAAGTGTTGCTTGACTGTTAAGGTATAAAAACAAATAAGCCAAAATAATACCCGATAGCGCCAGTATACATGCTCCGACCGCCCATTTTATTTTCGTATTCGCTTTTCGTGGGGTGGCTATCGATTCGACCCGGGGCTGTGTCCTTGGCGGCGCTGGATTGCTTTGATCTTGCGCATGAGGCGTTAAATTTATGCCTGCCGCAGCTTCAGCCGGCTGATTAAGTGAGGGGCGCATTCGATCATTGGGCGCGCTTTCTCGCTCCAGTCGATAAATTTTCTCGGTTTCCGCCTCTATGTTCGCCCGCGAAACATCTTGCCTCCTAGGCGCTTCTTCTATTTGTCTCAGGCCTCGCTCATTGTCAGCGGTAAGGAAAGACTCGCGCCCCTTTCGCTGCGGCTCATAGATATTCTCGAACGCTTGCTCGAACAGTGACGGAACAATGGTAAGTTGCGGGCGTTGCTCTGGGGCCTTGGCCATCAATTGGTTAATAAGTTGTTCGATCGCGACGGGGAGTTCGGGGCGAAAATGACGAATGGACGGAGGGGGGGCTGTCAAATGTAATCGGACCAAACCTTGAAATGACGAAGCGTTAAAAGGGAGCTTGCCGGTCAGCATTTCGTAAAGCATTATCCCGAGCGAGTAAACGTCCGAGCGTCCATCAATCTGCACGCCTATCTGAAGCTGCTCGGGACTCGCATAGTGTGGCGTTCCCAATATTTGTGAGACCGCGGCCCCCATCGTGTCGTTAACCAGTTTAGCTATGCCAAAGTCCAGCACCTTAACGACATCTTCTTCGGCCGACCGCCTGATGAGCATTATGTTTGAAGGCTTGAGGTCGCGGTGGATAATGTGTTGAGCATGAGCTTCTTTGAGGGCGGCGACTATCTGCCGAAGAATTTTCCCTGCACGTTCTATGCTGAACGGCCCTGAAGCGCGTAATTCTTCTTCAAGAGTGTGTCCGTCGAGCCATTCCATTACCATGTAGGCGATGTCATCGGTCGTACGACCCGCGTCCAGTATCGAAATGATATTTTCGTGGAAAAGGCGCGCAGCGAGCTTTGCTTCTTTCTGAAAAAGATCCAGCGTATGCAAATTCTTGAGCGCAATATTCGGTTGTAGGATCTTGATAGCTACGCGCCGGTCGAGACTGAGATGTTGCGCGTTATAAACCACACCCATGCCGCCAATGCCGACAAGAGCTTTGACATGGTACTTTTCAGCAATAGTTCGACCGACAAGATTGTAGGGGTCACGGAGGGAGAGCAATTCTCCATCGGTCGGGCAGAAACGCTGTGGCTCTTGATACGCCTGTTGGCATTGAGGGCAAAATTTAGTCGTCATTTTCGGTTATACATTTTAGGTTTCAGGCAAAGAGGGCACTAAGCGTCATTCTCGCCGGAATGGTTCGGTGAAAGCTATACCAGGGTCAAAGGGCTGTCAATTAACTGATGCATGTGCAAATTAAACTTCAATTGCGTCTCCAATATGCAAGATGAGCGCTGTGCGCAAATTGACGGAATCTTTGGAGTGCGGCGACTTGACGCCGCTTTTCGTTCGCTTTCTTTAAACGAAAAGCGGCGTCAAGTCGCCGCACTCCAAAGGCTGCCGCCATCAGGCATCAATTAACTGAATATCGCCCGTCCGGATGGACACGAACGCGGCGCCCGATGGTTTACTTAGACCGCTGACTTAGTCGAGCCGGCGATCTGTTGGATAAGCTCCCCATGCACATCCGTCAGCCTCATATGCCGGCCGTTGAAGAAATAGGTCACCCGTTTGTGATCCAACCCCAGCAAGTGAAGGATTGTCGCGTGCAGGTCGTGGCAGGGGACGATCTGTTCTTCGGCCTTATAACCGACCTCGTCGGAGGCGCCTATCTTTTGGCCGCCCTTGATCCCCGCCCCGGCCATAAAAATGGTCATCGCTCCCGGGTTGTGATCGCGTCCGAGTCCGCGCTGGGAGATCGGCATGCGCCCGAACTCTGAATGCCACATGACCAATGTTTCATCGAGCAGCCCGCGTCGTTTCAGGTCGGTAATCAATCCCGCGATCGGTTTGTCCACTTCCGGCGCATGCAGCCCGTGGTTGTCCACGATGCTGGCGTGGGCGTCCCAGGTATCCACGTTCTGATTGAGGAGCGAGCCGCTGTAGAGTTGGATGAAGCGCACGCCGCGTTCGACCAGCCGGCGCGCCAGCAAACACTGTCTGGCAAAAGGGGCGGTCACAGAATGGTCCAAACCATAAAGACGTTTCGTCTCCTCGCTCTCTCTTGAGATGTCCACCGCTTCGGGCGCGCACATCTGCATGCGATAGGCCATCTCATAAGAAGCTATCCTGGCCGCCAGTTCTGTACTGCCCGGATGTTTCTCGGCGTGGTCCTGATTCATCCGGTTCAGTTGATCTATCCGCGCGCGCTCCTGCTCCGGCGTTACATAGTTGGATGGAGGCGACAGATCAAGGATCGGGTCGCCGGTGGAGCGGAAGACAGTGCCCTGGTAAGCCGCGGGCAGAAAGCCGGCGCTCCAGTTGGCCGGGCCTGAGAACGGCCCGCCGCGCGCGTCGTAAATCACCACGAAGCCCGGCAGGTTCTGGTTTTCGCTCCCCAGTCCGTAAGTCACCCAAGAACCGACGCTGGGAAAGCCCATCAAGATTGATCCGGTGTTCCACTCGTAATGCGCAAGCACGTGGTCGTTCGATCTGCCCTGGCAGGAATGTATAAATGCCAGGTCATCCACGATATTCGCGATGTGCGGGAACAGCTCGGAGACCCACGCGCCGGATTGCCCGTATTGTTTGAATCGGTACGGACTTTTCATCAGCGGCCCCGGAAAGCCTTGCCGCACGCGAATCTCGCCTTTTCCTTCGAGCGGCATTCCGTGGTATTTCTCGAGCGCCGGTTTGTAATCGAAGGTATCCACATGGCTCACGCCGCCGCTCATAAACAACGAGATCACCGATTTGGCGCGGGGTTTGAAATGCGGCGGCTTCGGCAGATTGGGCGAACCCGGAAAGCCTTCTCGACCAGGGCAGGCGGAAGCCGGCCTAGAAGGTTCTTGAGCCAGAAGCCCGTCCTGGCCGAGCAGGTCAATCAGCGCCAGTCCGCTGATTCCTGTCCCGGCTTCGAACACAAAGTCTCGTCGAGAAACAAATCGGCGTTTGCTCATTTGATCGCCCCAGTCAGATCATTCACTTTCATCTCTTTTCGCCGTCTTTCAGTTGATGTAGACGAATTCGTTCGCGTTCAGCATGACATGCGCCAGGTCAGTAAGCGCCGGCAGCCCGGAATCAGTTCCGGAAGCCTTTCCGGCGTGGTAGTCCCGCTGCTTCCGCAAAAAAGTCAGGGATTGATTCATCTCTTTCTGCGACGGTTTGCGGGCGAGCGCAATTTGATAAAGAACCCGAATCTGTTTTGCCGGATCGGCGCCCGCTTCGCGCACAACCCGTTCGGCGAAATGGCGCGCCTGAATCAGAACGAACTCGTTGTTCAACAGCGTCAGCGCCTGCGTCGGAACGGTGGTCGTGTTGCGCATCTCGCATGTCACGTTCGGGTCAGGTTGGTCGTGGACCTCGAACATCGGATACTTCAACCCGCGCTTCCAATAGACGTAGACGCTGCGGCGCCAGGTTGAAGGCTCCTCAGTAGTCATCACCCACTTGCCCTGCAGATAGCTTTCCCTCACCGATTTGGGGATCGCCGGGAAAAATGGTTGCCCTCCGGCCTGCAAGTTGATCCGGCCGCTGGCCGAAAGGATCACGTCGCGGATGGCCTCGGCCTCCAACCGTCGCAGCGGGAATCGCCACAGATAGACGTTGGACGGGTCTTTCTCCAGGTTGACCGCTTGAGAGAAGCCGGAAGCCATCTTGTAAGTCTCGGAATTCATAATCAGCCGGCTCATCTGCTTGACGCTCCAACCCTGGCGGATGAATTCAGTGGCCAGCCAATCGAGAAGCTCCGGATGCGATGGCTTGGCGCCCATCTTTCCGAAATTGCTAGGCGTCGCGACGATTCCGCGACCGAAGTGCCAATGCCAGATTCGATTCACCATCACGCGCGCGGTCAACGGGTTGTCGGGCGAAGCGATCCATTCGGCCAGCGCGCGGCGGCGCCCACTGCTGCCTCCAGTTTTCGGCGGATGGGAGGTCGGCGGCGCTCCAACGACGAGGGCTTGCAGATAACCCGGCTCGACGACGAATGATTTCTGATCCTCGGCTACATCTATGCCATTGGCCGCGAAATAGACTGGCGGCGGCTGGTATGGCTGTCCTGGTTGCGGCAGGAAGCAGCATTCGATCCCGTAATTGAATCTGTCGCCCTTGCCGGGCAGCGGTTCATCGCCCCTTCCGTCCGGCGTCAGGCGGTAATCACCGTCGCGCACGCCTTCGGCCACAGGCAGAGGAGCGGGCATTCGCTTCAGAAGTTCTTCGACCTGATCCAGAAGCTTCTCCCGAACCGCATGATCCGCGTCATTCACCTTGATTCGCTGTCGAGAATAGAGCGCAGTCACGTTCTGATTGACGGCGGCGTCCGGATCAACGTCCAGCGAGACGATCTGCGCGGCCAACAACCGCTGACCCGGCGTTCGTTTCTCCTCCGGCGTTCGCACGGCCGCCTGAATCTCTTCGGGGAACTTCGCCAGCCTCCTCTCGAATGCGGCTTTTCTGTATGGCGCTTCGATCTCGAAGACTCTCCGCATCAGCGGTCTGATCTGATCTTCGACTTCCTTATTGGCCTTCTCGTAACCGACGACTTTTTCCTGAGGCGCGAGCTTGTGGTCGTACTCCACATTGCCGAAGAGCATAGCCATCGTGCGGTAATAATCCATGCGTGAGATGGGATCGAACTTGTGATCGTGGCGCCGAGCGCAATTGACCGATATGCCCATGAAACCTTGAAAGGTGGTGCGGATCGTGTCGTCGAGATATTCGTACCGGTAGTAGGGATTGTCCTTCTCGCGATAGCGCACACGAGGGCCGATGCGATAGTAGGTCGTGGCGATCAGGTCGTCGTCATCCCGATCATCGAGTTCGTCGCCGGCTAGTTGCTCAATGATAAACCGGTTGTAGGGTTTGTCCTGGTTGAATGATCTGATGACATAGTCACGGTATCGCCAGGCGTTTGCGATATCAAAATCATGCTCATAGCCGGAGCTGTCGGCATAGCGCGTCACATCCAGCCAGAACCGGCCCCATCGTTCTCCGTAATGTGGCGAGGCAAGTAACCGCTCGATCAGCTTTTCATATGCTTGCGGCGAAGAGTCGTTAACGAAATCATTCACTTCCTGAGGACCGGGCAGAAGTCCGGTCAGGTCCAGGTAAGCTCGCCGGATCAGCGTGTTGCGATCCGCCCTCGGCGCGGACTGGATGCCTTTCTGATCAAGCGCATACTTGATGAAAGCGTCTATGGGATTCGCCTTCCACTGAGGGTTAGTCACTTTTGGGATCGGATGCGGCGCCGGTTTCTGGAAAGACCACCATTGGCGATCTTCTGTTGTGATCGCGCGTTCCTTGTAGCCGGCGACGGATGGGGCTGATTTCGCAGCTACGCCCTCCATTGCGGTCTGACTACTGACACGGTCAATCCAGGATTTCAGAACGGCGATCTCCTGTTGTGTCAGCGGAGGCAGCGGCGCCATCGGCATCATCGGTTTTTCCAGTCCGGTCACGCGTCGGTAGAGCAGGCTGGCCTCGGCGTTCCCTGGAACGATGGCCGGCCCTTTCTCTCCGCCCTTCAAGATTGTCTCCAAGGCGCGCAGATCGAGACCAGACATCCGGACCGCTTCGCCGTGGCACTGGAGACACTTCTGCTTCAGGATGAAGAAGGCTTCCTTGTCCGAAGGCTGAGCCTGTTGAGCGTCCGAGTGGGCCGTATGAATAAAGCTGTAGCCGAGCAACGCAGACGCCAGGACGCATAGGGGTTTCAGTTTTCTGCTAATGTTGCGGTACATTTTCAGCGCCCTCCTGCAACCGGAGTCACGCAATCCAATGTAGGGGCGCCCTTTTCCCCGCCCCTATCGCCTAGGACACAACCAGGGCGGGGAAAAGGGCGCCCCTACGCCGACGGTTGTATTTATTTTTCAATGACAGTCAGTCCGCGCTAAGCCGCTGAAAATACAGTGGCGTAATTAATAACAGGCTCTTGCCTATTGCCAACGGCCCCCTTAGGAACCGCGTGTTTATAGCTTTGACTTGTTTAGCTATTACGGCGGCGCGCCTCTTCGAGAATTTCTTTGGCCCGCGTAGGATTGAATATCCCGCACGAACAGAAACGAGAAAAATAGCTACAGGCTTGTTCGGGGGTGCGGCGACCTTCCTTGACCCAGTCAATCATCTTCCGCGCGAAATTGAAAGAGATCATGCCGTGACCGCACATCGTGGAAAGTTCCATCACCTGCCTGTCGGCCAGCCGGTCGGTCTGGCCCATGAAACCGAGCGAGTACTCGACACTGTGGCGGGCGATGCCTACGCCGTCGCAGCATTCCTGCGCGCGGTCAATCAGGGCGCTGATGTTTATCGAAAGGCCAAGGTCTTCCTTTTGTAATTCAGTGACGAACTCTTCCACCGCTTGGATGTTATCGAAGACCGCCGCCACCGTGGTCGGCGTGTTGACGCCTTCGATCACAGTTTCAAAGTCCGGCTCGCTCTTGCGCGACCAATGGGCGGTCGGGTTCAGGTTTTTGGAAGGCCGGTATGCTCCGCCATGGGATCCGTCGCCCAGGTTGACGGGGTTGTATTTTGTGGCCGTGCGCAAAAAACGTTTCAGCTTGGGGACCGAATCCTTGTCATTGTATCCTCGACAGGGAATTGCGAAAACAATGAAATCATTGCTCAGGTTCCGCTCGTTGCCGTAGCGATGCAGGGTGTTAGTCATAGCTTTTCTTTCAGAAATTGACCGCGTCCGGAAACCAACGACAATTTGAAGTCTGTCGCGCGTTTTCGGAGAGGTTTCAACCAATAGTGGCGCGGGATTGCGCAATATCCACGGACGGGCGCCCCAGACCGAGATTGGTCTTGCCTCGGTTGAACGTAAACCCTTCGCGTAGTAATAGCTCTTCCAGCCGGTTCTCGCCTTGTTTATCGCAACGCGCAGCGGCGCCGACCGCGACCACGGTGTCGAGTGTCTTCGCAACCTCTTTGATTTTTTGCAAGACGGCGGGCGCGTTGTCGAGTGTCGTTTTGAATTCGACGATGGCGGAGAGAATCTTCTCGTTCAAGATGTCGGATCGAATCTCGCCGGTCTTAGTGTCAGCCATCAGGCTCGTGACCGGATTCCGTTTCTCGAATTCG
>Ga0154003_1000652_pt1 | contig 10931 bp, 8 predicted proteins | sample TSFL087MetaG_FD_104679 | JGI IMG/M metagenome (GOLD analysis project Ga0154003, IMG submission 104679) | Attine ant fungus gardens microbial communities from Florida, USA - TSFL087 MetaG | ecosystem: Host-associated > Fungi > Mycelium > Unclassified | place: USA: Florida, Lake Talquin State...
AAGATTCTTCACCGTCCAGAACCTGCCGGCATAACTCGGGTCATTCGGTTTCCAACTGAGCGGCTTGAAACAATGGTTGTTGCGAAATTCGATGTCGGACTGAACCAGGTTCCGAATCGAAGGGTCAGCCCCGCCCAGCATGAAGTTCTCGCCCGCGCCTTCCAGATAGTTATTGACGATCTTGAATGGCCCAGGGCCGTTCCATCCGGCGATCGCCTGCGAATCGGCGCCGACCTCGTGGATGTTAGAGATGTACGAATCAATTATCGCGGTGCTGGCGGAATTAATCATCACGCCGCGTCGCGCGTTCTCACCGGCGTTGCCGTGAATATAGCAGCGGTCAATGATCAAATCGTGCGGCGTCTGCGCCAATGAAGTCTGGTTGGCGTCGAACGCGACGATGTTGTAGATATGTGTTCCCGGCGCCACGCCAAACTCGATCCCGATAAAACGGAAGTGGTGCGCTCCGCTGGCGGTCTGCGCCGCAGGTTCGGAGTTGGGGCTAATGATCTTGGGCATCGACGAAGCTGAAGCTGGCGTCACGCGAATTCCCTGCGGCAAATTCGCGTCCGACATCGAGGTGCGGACAGTGATCCAGCCCGCCCCATTTTTGTTGGGCAAGACGAAATTGCCGGTGAAGGTCGCGCCTGCCTGCAGCAGGATTACGTCCCCCGGTTGCGCCTGGTTGAGCGCAGATTGAAGATCGCCTCCCAAGTTGACCGCGATAGTTTGCCCGGTCGGCGCTCTGTACATCGTATCCAGGAAGATGCGCGGAAGTTCCGGCGCGCCCGGCGTGGGCGGCGGAGTCGGCCCAGGCGTCGGTGTTGGCGTCGGTGTTGGCGTCGGTGTTGGCGTCGGTGTTGGCGTCGGTGAGCCGCTCTTCGATGTTGTGAACGTCAAGTCGCCCGACGTAGACAGATTGCCCGCGTCGTCCTTCGACCTCACTCTGTAATGGTAGAGCGTGTTTGGGGATAGCCCAAAAAGGTTCATCCGGTGACTTGTGTCCAGCGTCTTAAGCGAAACTACATTACCATAGCCGGTATTGACGCCGTATTCGACCTGAGAGTCAGCTGGCCTGTTTGTGTTCCAGGTTATTGTCGCCCCCGCGTCCAAAATATTCGATGACGCTATCGACGTTATGATGAGCAATGGAGAGCCGCTGTTCCGGCTCGATGTTGCGCAAGCCGGCGATGTGATAATGACGGTGTACCCGCAGATTAAAGCTAGAAGATAACGCCAGTGGCGGAAGAAAAATCTATTCACGAACATGTCTCAACCTCTCATGACCACTCCTCGACGCAGCGGCATTACGCATGAACGCATCGCTATTTGTCGTAATGGAATGGGCAGAAACCGTGTCGCTAGAGCTTCAGTTAGTTAGCGTTAGATTAAGCGCAGAGGACGGGGACGAGACCGCACAGTGCGGCTGCCTCCGGGGTGAGGCCATACAAAATGGCGCCAGACCCACCATCAGTGGCGACACTTTGGCTCAATTGCTACATACTGACTCACACAGCGGGGACAACGGATCGGGAAAATGAATACTTTTGTTATTTTTCTAAATTACCTTTGATGAATTGGGGTTCTAAAGACCCAGCTGCCTGGCAGGCAGCGGAAAGTGTCATTGGGTCGTCTGTTTATCAAATGCAATTCGGCACAGTCTAGATACACTCTTAAGACAACTGAGCGGCTGTTTTTTTCGGCGGACCTGCATTTTTTTCCTTCTGTAAATTTTCCGGCGCTGGAAGTGAGAATGCCGAACGACCTTTCGTTCGCCAATATTCCATCATCCTTTTAATTCCTACAGTTAGCGCTTGGGATTCGAAGATGAATATAGGCGAATTAATAAGTACTTGAACAGCGAAGTTGGATCGAGTATCGGCGAACGTCAGGGTGGCGAGAATCTTTGATCATCAAGCCCGAAACGGTCATTTGTTGGCATCGCCAAGGCTTCCGACTCTTTCGGACGAATCTGTCGCTGCGTAAAACAAGCGGACGTCCTGCCGCCGATCCGAAGGTTAAAGCCTTGCTCAAACAAATGGTGGAGGCCAATCCGCTTGGGTGCGCGCCACAGATTCACAGCGAATTACAAACGAGGCGCTCGGCATTCGCCCGCGTAATGCAACCTCTAACCGCCTAATCGTTGATAGCGTTGATCATGGAATTCTCAACAGTATCGGCGCGGCATTACAAAGTGAATCAAATCTGTTTCTGACTTGGCCAATGTTGGCGCTTGACCTAGACTGCGCCAGGAACGATTTACAAAAATTGTCAAAGCAATGATGAACGATCAGTCTCAATCCAGCGTTGCCGCGCTCAGTGCGAAGTCGTTTCGCGGCCACATGTATGGTCTCGACGGCGTGCGCGGCCTCGCAATTCTTGTCGTGCTGTTCCACAACGTCGGTTACTTCGAGGAACCGGCGGACAGTTTGGCTATCAAGCTTCTCAGAGTAGGAATTGGCGCAGGGTGGGTCGGGGTTCAACTGTTTTTTGTGCTCTCCGGTTTTCTCATCACCGGCATCCTGCTTGATACGAAGGGCGACTCACACTACTTCCGTTCCTTCTATGTACGCCGGGTGTTGCGAATCTTTCCGCTGTATTACCTGACGCTCATCGTCGCCTTTCTGGCGCTTCCCCAAATTATGGATCTGGGCGTCTGGGAAGAGCATGCGCGGCGCGTCCAGATATGGCACTGGTTTTACCTGGTGAACTGGTATGGTTCATTGTATGAACTTTCGCACTTCTGGTCGTTAGCGGTGGAGGAGCAGTTTTACCTGATCTGGCCGCTCGTGGTGTTCTCCCTCTCAACAAATCGCCTCATCCGCGCGTGCGGCGCGCTCGTCGTCTCGGCATTCCTGTTCCGCGTCGCTGCGGTAATATGCCATGCGCCGGTCGGATGGAGCTACACTTTCACGATCGCCCGATGGGATGCTCTTGCGTGCGGGGCCGCGATCGCCGTCGCGATGCGCGACCCGTCCTGGTACAAACTGGTGGCGCCCTGGCTGCGCCGGAGCGCCATTCCATTGGTCGCCGTCCTTCTGCTTATAGCGATTGTCGATCATGGTCTCCCGTCGGATTCGCCGCTGTCGCAGACGGCTGGGTATTCGGCCCTTGCGCTATTGTTCGGTTTTTTTATCTTATCGGTCGTGGATCCGTGGAAATCCAACGTCTGGTTGCGCCGAGTGGTCGAGTCCGGCTGGCTGCGCTTCTTCGGGAAGTACAGCTACGGCATATATGTTTTGCATTGGCCGATTCACCTGCTCGGTAAGTTATGGCTGACTGCCTGGGTAGTGGACGGCTCTCGAATAACGCGGCCCTTGCGCCTCGTCGCCTATATCACCGGCAATCTTGTGGCGTCTACAGCAGCCGCTGTAGCGGTGTGGCACCTGGTGGAACGTTGGTTTCTCGCATTGAAGGAAGTGTGGGGGCGGAGAGACACGGCCGCGGGAGAAGACCGTTTATGAATATTCAAGCGCATCGCGCAGAATATCTAGATGTTGTTAGCCTTACATTTGTAGCGCTACCGCGTCGATCATGTCACTCTCGCCCCGCAGCGATGTCCGCTCTGATGTTTTGTATTTGCGTTACAGACCGTCAATGTATCTCACGACCGTCTTTTGCCCCTCGTTGTCTTCTTGCATAAGCACAACCCGGTCAAAGCTGTTCTTATGCTCGGCGGCGAAAATCTTCGCGTCATCGACGCCGTCGAGCTCCTTCACCTGACTGTCCGGGACGGGAATCGCTTGCTTTCCGTCTTCTGAAACTTTGGGGATGTTATACAAATAAACTTTATAAGACATCGAACATTCCTCCTCGAAGTGTTATTTTGTCGGTGATACCGTCGGCCGCAACCGACACGTTCCGCGAATGAGATGTTGACGAAACCTGCCGCAGCCGGCGTCGTTTTTCGCTTGTTATATGCCGCATGCTACGGCCACTCGACGCAAGGGAGTTCGCGCTTGGCCGTTCGAGCGATAGCAAGTTTCAATACTATATGGCTCCAGGAGAAAAAAATTTCGTGGGAATTCTGCGTCAATGACAAAAATTTCCGCTTCTATATAGGTTTTCAGTTGCGTATACGGGACGGATCAGTACCGCGAACGGTAGCGAGCGGGTCCGGAGCCTGAAGCCCGCTCGCTACCGTTCGCGGTACTGATCCATCCAGCCATCCCGTACATGCAATTGCAATCCGCTCTAGTTCAATTGAGACAGGTATTATGCCGGCAAAGTGAAGGCTCTCCTATCTGCTGTTTGGCGGAAAATCAGGGAAGTCGTGAGGTGGGCGAGAGGCGGGCCAAGCCCCCCCGTCATCTGGAAGTCACTTGAAGGTCACTTGAAAGTATAAGATGTCAACCTCATCATCATTTTTCTCTCCCGTGGCCGGGGCGTAGAGCGTCAGCATGAAGTCCTGTTTTCCTGTCGCTTTAAAACTATCGACCGGCACCCTGACCACGACCAGCGGGAAGGATTTGCTCCGCCTGGGTTTGACGCCTTCTCGAATCCAAATCTCTCTCTCCCCCTCCACAGTCTTTACAACCGCCCGATATGAACGGGGTTTTGCCGCTTCCTGTTCTTCCAGGTTGACCTGTAGGTCGAGGAACCTTGTGCCAGCGGAGATAGCGATTCTAGCCGGCCTGCTGAAGCTCCTCATGCCTTGTGTCAGCGCCAATAAGGCGGTTTGATTCTCTGAGGTTCGAGTCCGGACTCGCTCTGGCTCTAGTTGCCCTGACTGATTGTTATCCCTTCTCAGCCTTTCTCGGAGGCTGGCAATCTCCGCGCGTTCTGCGTTCAGACGCTCGCGCTCGCCAGCCAATTGGTGTTCCGCTTCGTTGGCGCGCTGCTCAAAGACAGCTCGTTCCTCGCTGACGGTAGCGAGCCGCATCTGCAGCCGAAGCAGTTCGACAGCTGATCCCAGTCCAAATATCAGCAAGAGCGCGGCGGCCATGCCCAAACCCAAAGCTAAAGGCTGTTTCGCAATCAGTCGGAGACGCGCGCCCAGAGGAGAGCCCGATCGCTTAAGATTGTGATTTGGGACCTTTCGCGCATTCGATTCAAACGAGCAGATTTGGATCAGATCCCTGGTAGCTCTGATTCTCTCGCGGCTTCGCTCCGACGCCAAATATTGTCGCTCGAATTGTCGACGCGCGAGGCCGGACAGATCTCCTTTAACGTAATCTTCGAGCAGTTCTTCCTCCAGCGCCCGGATCTGATCAAACAAGCTGTCATCACCCAGATAGGCTTCTTCAATGCGCGCCTGCTCCTCTTCAGAAAGCTCATTAAGAAGATACCTGATTATTACCTGCTCATTATGGGATATTTGCTCCACAACGACTCTCGACTTTTACCGCCAATGAACGTTACGATTTAGGTCATAGCGCCGGCGAATCGGCTCACAACGCCCTGCTTCGTGACGCCACTTCTTTCCGCGCCCTGATGCACTTTTCGCAACATTCGCGGAGCCTCGCCCTGATCCGAAAGACTCTCAACCTGAGCGCGTTCATCGTGAGGCCCAAGGTCGCCGCCATCTCCAATTTACCATTTTTATCCAGACTGCAATTCTTGACAATCAGATCCCGATCTTCCGATGAGAGGGACTGCAGGCACTTCTTCATACACTCAAAGCGCTGCTCTTCAAAATCTTCCCGATCGATGACCGGCACTGCTAGTTGCTCATCTAGCGGGTCCCAGTCTTTTTTAGGGTCGTTCCAGTACTCTAGCAGCACCAACCGTGCCACACCAAGGGAGAACTTGAGCAGGTCTGGAATCTCACACCCCTCTCCTATTTTCTGGGCTACACGGTTGATGGTCTCATCGCATAATTCGTTAGGGATGGGGCAGCCCTTCCGGTCGAAGAAGAATATCAATTTCGAGCGGAGCTTTTCGTACTCTGCTCCAGCCAATGTCGGATTGACATCAAGCCGCTCAAGCAACTGAAAGAAAGCCTCTTGGCTCAAATCCCAGGTTCTCATTTCAAGATAATTCCGCTTTCCAGACTTGCCCACTCGCCCGACTGGATGAAGCTTGCTCAATAGTATGGATGTCGCCGATTGACATTCCTGAGCATCTCCAAATGCGCCTGCCTCAACGCTTCGCCCCCTCCCCTGCTGAAGCATACGATATTGACACTCCCACCGCTAGAAGCGGCGGGATTCTTACGGCGCCGCGAACGGCCCGCCGTGACAGATCTTACACTCGCTCCACTCTTTGACGACTGAAGTGGGGAACTTATGAGCGAAGTCCCTGCGCTTGTCGGCAACCTTTTCGTACGCACTGGCCAATACGCGACGGGCTTTGGCCCGGTTCTCGCTACCTTTTTTGCAGCGGGACAATCGGCGAGGGCGCGCTTGATCTTGCCTTCGGCTTTCCTGAAGAATCGCGGGTTTCCGATCACGCCATCATCGGAGTTGGTGGCGAAACGATCAAAGCCCACATCAACGCCGACCGCCATTTCAGTTTCAATCGCAGGCCTGGGATGATAAGGCAGGTCGAATTCAACGACCAACGAGACATGCCATTTGCCAGTCGCCTCGCGCTTGAATGTCGCGCTTTTAAGGGTCGGATCAACCGCCTGAGACTGCCTGACGGCGACCCAACCGATCTTTGGAATATAGACGCGGCTATCTTCAAGCTCTTGTTTGGCGGTCGGATCAACCCTGAACCTGTAGACCTTTCGTTCCAGCATTCAATCTCAGGTCCCCTGCGAGTCGATGTATTTGGCGATCGGTTGCTCGGATACGGCCCCGATAGTCGAGGCGAAATAACTCTTCTTGGACACATCGCCGACAATCACATTGCGACGAGGGCTGAGCATCCTATTATCCGGGAGGCGGAGAGTCAACGGCGCTACGCGTTGCTTCGCGCCGGTCGAGCAGAGCGTGGTCTTCCGGATCGATGCGATTGCACGGTGAATTGAGATTTTCAGACGTGGCGTCAAGCGCGCGCCCTTTGCATTACAGAATAAGGGTCGCGGCCAAGTCTCGAGCCGTCGGATTCTGCGGAGCATAGCGAAGGCGCAAAGAGATGGTTTGATCTACTTGATTCGACCAAAGGGCAAGATATGCCAGTTTCTGGCGTTCGGAGCCGATGGCGAGTTGGAGCGCGAGTTCGTGCTCGATGACAGCGTTGGCGCGAGACTCACATCTGGAAAATCACTCTTTGTAAAATATTCTGATTACTCTATCAGATATGCCAACAATTCTCGGTTTGAACGGGTCCAAAGGGTTTACACCCGGATCTTTGCCGCTAAATCCTTTGTTTTCGCCTAAACGAGAATCTCTGCGAACTCTGACTAGCAACGATTGATCTAAAGACCAGTTAATCTGAAGACCAGTCTACCACTAAAGTACTCCCCATTGTCTAGATCAAAAATCAGCGAAATTTATGACGAAGAGTTCAAAAAACATACGGTGACGATGGCTTGTCATGGACGATCGACGCGCTCAGTCGCCGAGGCGTTGGGCGTCAGTGAAAATCCGCTCTAGTGGCGAAAGCGGGTGGCCAGGGCCAACCAATCGTCTGCCAAACTGGAGATCGGACAGTTACGCCAACGACTCAAGCAGATGGAGAAAGAAACTACTCTTCCCGATAGGTCACAGACCTATCGCACATCGGGCGGCATAGCCGCAAAACAATACTTGACAGGCGCAGTAGGAGTTCTGATGAGAGGAGGGAGAAACAGAGTTCTGTTTTCGTGGAGGAGCGGCAAGGACAGCGCAGGAGCGTTGCGCTAGCCGCGGCAGCGATCTGATGTCGAAGTGGACGGTCTGCATACGACCGTCAATGAGAGGTTTGATCAGGTGGCGACGCATGGGGTCAGGTCAGATCTGCCGCGCCGCTTGGCTGAGAGCGTCGTGCTGAGGATTTTGCTTGAGCGATTTGTGAAAGACCTTTGTTTGGCAGCCTTCGGCTCGAATTAGGCTTCAGTTCCGGGCGCCAGATCAAAGGCTATCCGCTACCAGGCTTGCGTCGTCACATGGAAGGCTGTCAAAAAGTTGTAGAGGTTTGGCCAATCGGCGCCAAAATGAAGGAGAATGTTTCGGAGGACAAGGAGGCTGAAATTGCAGAAGTAGAAATCACGACGAGGATAACCATCTATTCGTGTCTTAAACACTCGATCGGATCGAGATTGGCGGCCTTCTTCGCCGGCCAGACACCAAAAACCAATCCAACCCCGATCGAGACGGTCATTCCACTCACGACAGCCCACATCGGGATCGAAGCCGGAAGCTCAGGAATCAAGAGCATGAACACGTAGCTGACAATGATTGCCAGGATCACGCCGAGAACGCCGCCCAAGCCGGTCAACGTCATCGCTTCAAAGAGGAATTGCCGTACTATGTCGCTTTTACGCGCCCCGACGGCTTTGCGTATGCCGATCTCACGAGCGCGTTCGGTCACGCTGACCAGCATGATGTTCATCACACCGACGCCGCCAACCAGCAAACCAATGGCCGAGATGGCAATTGCGAAGAGGCCTGCATACATCGTGATGTCGTCAAACTGTGTGACCATCTGATCGGCTGTCGTCATGGAAAAGTTGTTCGGCTCGTTATATTTCACGCCGCGTCGGATGCGCAGAATCTGTTCGATCTGCTCGAACGCCGCGGCCAGCATCCCCGACTTGGCGTGAATGTGCAGATTAATCTCGATGCTCGTCGGTGAAAGTTTGCGGCCCGTTTCGAACGGAACGAAGATCGCGTTATCTTCTTCGTTTTCGCCGAAGATGGAGGACTTGCGTTTCTCGAGCACTCCGACGATCTGGAAGGGCTTGCCGCCCAATTCGACCTGCTCGCCAACTATCCTGAAACGATTGGGAAATAACGCCTCGGCGACATTTACGCCGATGACCATTACATCACGGCGATGAGCATCATCTATTTCGGATATAAAGCGCCCCTCCTGCAAATTTACATTGGTGACGCTCGCATAACTGGCCGACACCGCCTGTAACCTGCCTTCTTTGTACGTCTGGCCGCCGTATTTGACCGTTTGGTCAATTCGCCGCAAGAAGAGCACATTGGCGACATCTTTTACCGCCGGCGCGTTCAGCCGAATCGCATCCGCGTCTTCAGGCTTGAGCGGTTTTCGCGCATATTCGCTCCTATCACGTTGATCTGCTTTGGGGCCGGTCGTCAAATGGTAAACATAGATGTTATTCGCGCCATACTCTTCGATCATCGCAATAATCCGCCCGCGCAGCCCGGTCAAGATCGAAGCGATGGCAATGACGACAACAACCCCCACCACGATGCCCAGCACAGTAAGAAAGCTCCTAAGCTTGTGGGCGCGAATCGTCTCAAGGGCGATTGAAATTGTTTCCGTCGGAATGATGGAATGGAGTTTCATCTCAGTTCTTTCCCAATGCCACGACCGGGTCGAGCCGTGAGGCCTTGATTGCCGGATAGATGCCTGCGATTATCCCGATACCGCCCGATACCAATAGCGACAGCAATACATAACCTATGGTGATCGTCAGCGGGAAAGGCGTCGCGAGACTAACCACCCACGACAACACGGCTGACAGCAATAACCCCAATGTCCCGCCGATGGTTGACAGCAGCGAAGATTCGATCAGAAACTGAACGAGGATCTGAATGTGTTTCGCGCCGACAGCTTTTCTGATGCCGATCTCAAAGGTTCGCTCAGTAACAGTCACCAGCATGATATTCATGATGACGATCCCGCCGACAATTAGCGACAGCAGCGTGATCGGCGTCACGACCAATGCGATCGTCCCGGTAAATGAATCCACGTCCTCTTTTAATTCGCCAGTGTTGACCAGCCCAAAATCGTCTTCGTCTTTACCAATCAATTTATGGCGATTGCGCATTATCATTCGCACCTCTTCAATCGTCGACTCAAAAGTTTCTTGATTATGGGTCTTCCCGTGAATCTGCATGCTCTGCCGGCGACCGAATAGTTTCCCGAAGGTTGTCAATGGGATGTAAGCGTGGTTGTCCATTGAACGGCCAAATAACGCGCCGCGCTTCGCCTCCACTCCAATTACAGTCATCGGCGCATTATTGATCTTGATTGTTTTCCCGATGGGGTCCTGATTATCGAAGAATTTATCTTTCAGTTCGGCCCCAATCACGCAAACGTAAGCGCCGCTGTCGATTTCCGACGCGGTGAAGAAACGGCCGTCACTGAAGTTCTTGTCTTCAATCAACGCCATCCCGGCCGTCACGCCGGCGATGCGTGTGGAAAACGTTTCTCGCCCGCTGTGTTTGAGGTCGATTGAAGTCGAGGCTTGCGCCGCGACTTCGGCGCAGGATCGACACCGTTCGCGAAGCCATTCGTAGTCCGCGATGCGGAGTTCCTTGTTACGCCGCGTCATCGCCTCCTGCTGTTCTTCGGTCAATGCGCCCCGATGAGCAAAACGGTCGATTACGAAATGATTTACGCCAAGCATCTTCGAGATTGTGGTCGTCACGTAGGAATTGAACCCGTTGATTGAAGCCCCGACCATCACAACAGACGCGACGCCGATGATGATACCTAGCAAAGTCAGAAATGACCGCAGTTTGTGCGCAAAAATAGATTGCAGCGCGAGCGCCGTGACGTCCAAATAGAACCAGATGAATTGCTTCATAATCGCCAGTCCCCCATTACGCGTCGAAAACCGAAATAATGGATAGGCGGGCGCCCAACGTGGGGCTGAATGTACTTTCGCATTTCGGCGACCATACGCCGGACAGCCTGCCCCACTTGTTCCTCTTCGGTCATTACCTGTCTACTGTTGGGATTATTGGCCTCGGTGGAGGCGGCGCAAAAACTCGTAATTGGTAGGTGTTTTCATCTTGGCCTCCGCCGCCCTGGTTTTGATATTTGCGAACAATTGCTCGGCTCTTATCCGCCTATCCGAGTTATAAGCTAACAGCGGCAATGTATTCTTCGGCTCTCGCCCAAGGCCTGCCAGGATGCAATAATAG
>Ga0154003_1000653_pt1 | contig 10920 bp, 7 predicted proteins | sample TSFL087MetaG_FD_104679 | JGI IMG/M metagenome (GOLD analysis project Ga0154003, IMG submission 104679) | Attine ant fungus gardens microbial communities from Florida, USA - TSFL087 MetaG | ecosystem: Host-associated > Fungi > Mycelium > Unclassified | place: USA: Florida, Lake Talquin State...
TCCTGGCATCTCGGCCGTCTCGCCTCCGAGCAGCGCGCAATTGCTCTCGCGGCAGCCGGTCGCCATCCCGTCGACAATTTGGGAGACGACGTCGGGATCGAGCTTGCCCGTCGCTATGTAATCGAGGAAGAAGAGCGGCCTGGCGCCCTGAACAAGGATGTCGTTGACGCAGTGCGCCACCAGGTCGTGACTGACCGTGTTGTGGACGCCCGTGGCGAACGCCACTTTCAGCTTCGTGCCGACCCCGTCGCAGCTCGAGACCAAAACCGGCTCGCGCGTGTCTGGGAAAATGCCGTTGAACATCCCGCCGAAGCCGCCTATTTCGGAAAAGACGTTCTCGTTGAACGTCGAGCGCGCCAGCTTCTTGATCTGCTCGGTCGCCCGGTTCGCCGCGTCAATGTCGACGCCCGCGTCTTTATATCTGATCGAGTCATTCATAATTTGAATTCGGTTTGTTGAGGATCGCCGTCTTTGGTCAATCGCCTTTTCAATTCGGCGACGCTTCGAAGCGTCTCCTCCCGGCTTTCAGGATCGAGTTTAAAAGTGATCAGCAGATGGTCGCCGGCCTCGGTTCCCGGCGGCAGATATTCGAGCGGCAGGTCGAATTGAACGCCGCTGCCGTCGCTGAGCAAGATCACCGCCAAACCCGATTCGATCCGGTCGACGAAAGCTTTGATTGACTCATTGCTGTTCGACATAATTGCTGCCCGCTTAGCGCTGAATCAGTGCCGCGAGCGGTAGCGAGCGCGGCTCCCGCTAACGAGTTACTCCGACAGCCACGCTCGCTACCGCTCGCGGTACTGATTCGTCAACAGAATCCCAAAGGCTCCACCAATTCGATTCAGCCGCAAGCGCGACCTGAATCGGCTGCCTGGCGGGGTGAATCTCAAACTCATTACCGTCCGCGACGATCGCGATCTCGCCGTTCAGGTCGGTGCGGTAAATTTTCACGCCGGCTTTCCGCAGCCGATCGAGCGTCTGCCGCGCCGGGTGGCCGTACCTGTTGTCAGACCCGCAAGAGATGACGGCTGCTTCGGGGGCCACCGCATCCAGGAATCTGGCGCTCGTCGCGTGGCGCGACCCGTGATGGCCGACCTTCAAGATCTGAGTGTGGAGCGGAGCGCCGGATTCCATTATCAAATCTTCGGTCTCGGTTTCGGCGTCGCCGGTGAAGAGCATCGAGAAATTGCCGTAGCTCAACCGCAACACGATTGAGTTCGCGTTTTCGACGCTCCCGCCTCGACGGACCTCCGTGATCCATTGGCCGTCGCCCGGCGGATTGAGGACTTCGAGCTTGACTCCTGAATCGAGCTCGAACTTCATTCCTTTCTTCGCCTCGATGAATCTGATCCCCTTCTCCTGTATGGCGCGCAGCATCCGCTCGTATTCCTTACTCGCGTAAACCTGGCCGCTGTCGAGGAAGTTTTTGACGCCGAAATTTTCAATGACCGGCCTCATTCCGCCGATGTGGTCGGCGTGTGGGTGCGTCGCCACGGCAAGGTCGAGCGATCGCACGTCTCTTTTCCGCAGCGCGGCGACCACTTCGTCGCCGGCCTGCGGCGGCCCGGCGTCGATCAAAACCGATTTGCCTTCTGGAGTGATGATCAAGGCCGAATCGCCCTGCCCGACGTCGAGCGCATAAACTTGCAGCCTCCCCTGAGTGACAAACGGCGTCGGGATCTGCTGCGGGCGATGCCGCAGCCAGTATATGCCGACGACGATTAAGGCTGCGACCAGCGCAATTGCGAAAAGGACTCTTAAACCCTTCACCTTTTACCCTTTACGATTTAAGCAGTCAGGTGAAAATTTTGAGGCTTAATCAGTAGCGCATTGTTCAATGAACAATATAAGCGCATCAAAATTTTCCCCGTCCGCTTAATCAGCAGCCACCGCCTCCCGCTCTCTGTATGTCTGATCGTGGATGTCGATTCGCGTCGGGTACTCGCCCGTGTAGCACGCCATGCAGTATTTCGTCCCGCCGGGATCGTTCACCGATTCCAGCAGCCCTTTGATGCTCAGATAGCCTAGCGAATCGGCGTCGAGGTAGCGGCGGATCTCTTCGATCGAGTTCTGGGCCGCGATTAACTCTTCTTTCGTCGGCGTGTCTACGCCGTAATAGCACGGCGCAATAGTGGGAGGGCAACTGATGCGCATGTGCACTTCGGTGGCGCCCGCGTCACGCACCATCTTGACGATCTTTTTGGAGGTCGTGCCGCGCACGATCGAATCGTCGATCAGGACAACGCGGTTGCCCTCGATCAGGTCGCGCACCGGGTTGAGTTTGATCTTCACGCCGAAATGCCGGATCTGCGACTCCGGTTCGATGAAAGTGCGCCCGACGTAATGGTTCCGCACCAGGGCGAATCGGAATTTCAATCCAGACTGCGCGGCGTAGCCGATGGCCGCCGCGACGCCGGAATCGGGCACGGGCGCGACGATGTCGGCGTCCGCCGGACATTCCCGCGCCAGTTGTTTGCCCATCCGGTGGCGGCTCTTGTTGACGCTGTGGCCGAAGACTATCGAATCGGGGCGCGAGAAATAGACATGCTCGAATATGCAATGCGTGACCCGCTTCGGCTCGAACGCGTAGAACGAACGCACGCCGCGCGAATCGACTATGACGATCTCTCCGGGTTCGACGTCGCGGACGTAGTTCGCGCCGATCAGGTCGAACGCGCATGTCTCGGACGCGAAGACCGTGGCGCCGTCGAGTTCGCCCATGCAGAGCGGGCGAAACCCGCGCGGGTCGCGCGCGGCTATGATGCTCTCGGGCGTGGCGAAAAGCATCGAGAAGGCGCCCTCGTCGTCCTTCAACGCCTCGACGATCGCGTCGACGACATTCCCCTTCCGGGAGCGGGCGATCCGGTGCAGCACGACTTCGGTGTCGGAGGTCGAGGAGAAGATCGCGCCCTCCATTTCGAGCCGATATCGAGCCTCGGTCGCGTCGGGAAGATTGCCGTTGTGGCAGAGCGCGATCTGGCCGAAGCCGCATTTGACCAGGAAAGGCTGCGCCTCGTTGATGCTGACCTTCCCGGCCGTCGAATAGCGCACGTGGCCGATGGCCGCGCGCCCGGACAATCGGGAAAGGCTCTTCTCCTGAAAGATGTCGTTGACGTGACCCATCCCGCGCTCGACGCGCAGCAGCGAGCCGTCAGAGGAGATTATCCCGGCGGACTCCTGGCCGCGGTGCTGCAGCGCGTACAGGCCGAGATAGGTCAGGCGCGCCGCTTCGTCGTGGCCGAAAATGCCGAAGACACCACACTCTTCTCTGAATTTGTCGAACATAACTAATCAAAATGGTCTACAAGTGGCGGTCAGCTAATGCTTGAAGCCCAGTATAAACAATCTGGCTTTGGATGTCGAAAGTTGGGAGTGGTAGACAAGGAGAAGTGGAAAGGGGGAGGAAATGAAATAAAAATCTCCTTGTCTCCTTGTCTCCTTGTCTGGTTGTCCCCTATGATTAGGGGTATCGTGGGACAATATTTTTTCCAGAACGATTTTTAGGCGATCAGTTTATGTACTGCGCAGCCTGTAATCTGAACTATTCCGACCGTTTGAGCTTTTGTCGCCGCTGTGGGCAGTCACTGGTTCGTTCATCTAGTGACCCTGTAATGGACACCGTTTGCTGCACCCGGTGCGGGGCGCGAACGGCTAAGGGAGAAAGAGTATGCAGGCAATGCGGCGCCGCTTGCGCCGCGTCATCCACCTCGGAGGCCGTCGTTGGCGCATGTTACCATTGCGGCGCTTCGTGGCGCGGTGGTTGGCTGTTTTGCAAGACCTGCGGCATCGATCGCGAGCATGCGTTAATGTTGCCGAACTCGATCCCCCCCGGCGCGCCGCCAGCGCGAGACGGGAAAGCTTCCGAAGCCGAAGAATTGCCGGAGATCGCTAAAGTATCCTGCAAACGCTGCGGGGCAGCCGCGAAACCCTTTTCACGCTACTGCGAAACTTGCGGCAATACGCTTGACCTCTTGAGAGGAATCCCACCGAAAGAACCAGTCGAAGACGAAGAGGATCAGGGTGTGATTACCGGAAAGCTGGTCGTGCCGCCGGTGGCCGCCGCTTTCAGAACGCAGGCGGATATGCCGACGGGCAGTTTGCAGGCGTCTCTCTCGACTCGCAACCAGCGTCCAATCGAGCCTTTCGGCGCCGCTGGCCGCGCCGGACGCAAGACTGGCGTCATCAAAGACTCTCTGACTACCGATTTTCGCGCGGCTACAGGCCAATTACCCGGAAAACCGGCCAAGCCGATTTCGGGAAAGAAAAAGAAGACTTTCGAAGGCCCCATTTCGAGCGGAAGGACGGAGCAATTAGTTCAACGGAGCGATTCGCGGGGCGCGATCCTGGTCTGGATAATCATCGCGACTCTCGCGGTGGCCGCCGGATTCGTCGCATGGTGGCTGTGGACCAGCCAAAAGAATTTCAAGAGGGGAGCCGGCTCGTCGGCCCAACAATCGCCACAACCCACGGACGGGTTGCTGGGCGCCACGCCGCAGCCTTCGCCAATCCCAAAACAAATCGCCACGCCTGACGGAATGGTCTTTGTGCCAGGAGGGATTTTCAAGATGGGGCGAGATGACGGCGACGAACTTGAACGCCCCACCCACATCATTGAGGTCAAGCCTTTCTTCATCGATCGGAACGAGGTGACCAACGAAGAATATCAACGATTCATTTCGGCCACCAGGCGCCGCGCGCCGGCGCATTGGACCGGAGGAAAGATTCCCGACGGCCAGATGAAATTCCCTGTGGTCAACGTATCGTGGGCCGACGCGAACGCTTACGCCCGGTGGGCGAAAAAGCGATTGCCTGCAGAATCCGAATGGGAATTCGCCGCGCGCGGGACCGACGGTCGCTTCTACCCCTGGGGTAACGAATGGAAACCGGATTACGCGAACGCAGGGCAGGGGGGAAAGGGCCGGCTCTTCGAAGCCGGACGCTACGCCTCAGGCGCCAGTCCCTTCGGCGCGCTCGACATGTGCGGCAACGTGTGGGAGTGGACGGCGAGCGACTTCAAGGATTACCCAGGCCGCAAAATCGCCTCTTCGCTCGTCGGCGCAGGCTTGAAAGTGATTCGCGGCGGCGCTTATGATGCGGGTGTAAAAAACGCCACGACGACCTATCGTGGGGCTGTTTCCCCCAACCGCGCTTACGATAAAACCGGATTCCGCTGCGCGCGCGACGCCAAGTAAACGAAGGATCGAGGATTGAGGGCCGAGGATTGCGGATTGCGGATTGCGGATTGCGGATTGCGGATTGTCGCTTCCTGCAACCGAGACGTTCTTTTGACTGTTCTCTGTTTCGCCCATTACATCTTCACCTCGCATTTACAATTCCCCAATTCGCGCGGCTCACATTACAACTCGCCGCTAATGATTCCAAAAATCCGCAATCCGCAATCCGCAATCCGCAATCTTTGGTTCTCGATCCTCTTCGTTTCTTCCGTCTTCTTCGTTCTCATTTTTTCTCAGGGCGCCTTTGCGCAAAACCCGGCAGGGCGCGAAGCGCCAAAGCCGGCCCGAACAGATAAGAATAAATCCGCCGCCAGGCCCGCAAAGTCCGCCGATAACGCCCAGGCGGACAAGCCCCGTAAACCCGCGTCCAATCGAGCGCAGTCGTCAAAATCAAAATCGGTCAGAGCAAATTTGACCATCGTCGCCCCGCCGGGGACGGCGGTCGAAGTCGACGGCAAACCGCGCGGAGTCGTGGGCGCGCGCGGCGAACTGACCGTGCCCAGACTCGCGCCCGGCGATCATCAACTGGGTATTTTCGCGGACGGCTTCGAGCCGTGGCGCGGAACATTCGTGATGAGCGTGGCTTCGACGAAGTTTGAGCCGCCGTTGAAGAAGAAGCCCCCGGCTGGGCGACTGGCTTTGGTCGTGGACGAGCCGGGAACCGAAATCCTCATCGATGGAACACGAGGCTTTACGACGATGCCGTGGCAGGTCAGGCTTATAGTCGAATTGGCGCCCGGCGCGCGCCAATTACGCGCGATCAAACCCGGGTTCAAAGAGTGGAGCGAGACCGTGGTCGTGAAAGCCAACGAAACCGCCACGGTCAATATCGAACTCAAACGCAGCCTCGATATGGAAATGCTCCGCATCCCCGAAGGCCCATTCATGTGCGGCGACGACCGGGGCGCGAAAGATCAACGCCCCTCCCATCAAGTCGCCACTTCAGAGTTTGAAATCTCGCGCGCAGAAGTAACCAACCAACTCTACAAATTTTTCATTGACGACACCAAGCGCCCGGCGCCCCAGGGACTCGATTATGGGTGGGACGGGAATAATTACCCCGAGGGGCAGGACGACTTTCCCGTCGTCTTCGTTAGTTGGGAAGACGCCGTGGCCTTCTGTGAATGGTTCTCGGTAGAGACCGGACATCGCTACCGCCTGCCTACTGAAGCGGAATGGGAGAAGGCGGCGAAACAGGGAAGCGCTCAGTACAAGACTGCCGGAAGAGTCTGGGAGTGGTGCTCAGATTGGTACGACCACGATTATTACAAGCTCCGCGAACGCATCAACCCTCAAGGGCCGGCCCGCGGGAAACTCTACAAAATGCTGGGGCGCGAGGGCGAGGCGAAGGTGATTCGCGGCGGCGGCTTCGGATTCGGCAGCGTCACGCGCCGCGCCGCCGAGAGGAGTTATTTCTTTCCCAATATGACTCGTTCCGACATTGGGTTCCGCATTGTTCGTGAGGTAAAACGATGAATAAAACGTCTGGCATACGCCATATTTCATATTTCATACGCCATATTTCATCTGCCATATGGAATATGAAATATGTGGTTGTCTTCTTAGCGTTAGCAAGTCTGCCAGCGTTTGCGCAGCAGCGCCCCCTGGTCACCGAGGATGTCCAGACAGTTAAACCGGGCGCCGTGCGATTTGAAGCCGGCTTCGATATTTTGCAGGACAAGGATTACCCCCTCTCCGGTCTGAACGGCGATCTGGCGCGGCTGGGCGTCGTGTCGCTAACTTTTGGGCTCGCGTCCAACGTCGAGGTAGAGGCCGGAGGCGTGATCCAGAACTTCCTCGACATCAATCGACGGTTCCGTTCGAGCGCGGTCCCCTTGCAATTGAGCCAGGCAAATTCGACGCGCGACACTGGCGATTTTTTTCTAGCGACTAAGATCAAATTGCGCGGCGAAACCCGCCGCGCCCCGGGTCTCGGCTTCCGGTTCGGGGTGGAACTGCCGAATTCGAATCAATCGCGCGGCATCGGGTTGAACCAGACCAATTTCTTCGCGGCGGCTCTCGTGGCCAAGAGCCTGGGCAAAGCCCGCATCATCGGTAACCTCGGTCTGGGCATCCTCTCATCGCCGATCGACGCCTCAGGGAATATCAGCCCATTCACGCAAAACGACGTGGCGCTTTTCGGTCTGGCGGCCACCTATGAGATCAACAGCCGTTTGACGCTGGGAGCCGAAGTCAACGGGCGCTACAGCACGCGCAAAAATGCTCCGCTTGGAACTGAATCGGATGGGGCGGCCCGCCTCGGCGCCCGCATCCGCGCAGGCGGACTGACCTGGGACATCGCCGGAATCAGGGGCCTCTATCCCCGCAGCGAAAGCGGCGGCGTCACGTTCGGCGTCACATACGAGGTCGGGGTATTTCGTCCGGCGAAATAGATTTTCCATTTCCCATATTACATTTGACGTTTGTCGTTAGCATGTCGATCCTTATCCGATGACAAACGTATCTGTATGCGTTATTGAATGATCATGAAAAGTCGCACACTGGCGATCAAATCTCCGTCGCCGAAAGAGCGAAGGCGGCCATTGCAGGCCTGGAAACAAAGCGTTAACAACGCGCCAGTGATTCAATAGATTTGGCGGTGGCATGAGTGTTGCGACGCCACTTGAGCAATTAGCGGACGGCGTTTAGAGTATTGATTTTAGTCGGCCTGGGATGGCGGTACGGTACGGGGAGCGTGAGCGACCCGGGCATAGATCGATAGGCCTATGCCCGGGTCGCTCACGCTCCCCGTACCGTAACCTATGTTGGAGCAGTCTTAACCGAATCGCTTTTCAGAATTCCAATGAGCGCAAATTCAATCGATTATCTGGATGGTTTGAACCCGCAACAACGCGAGGCCGTCGCCACTCAGGAAGGCCCTATCCTGATTTTGGCGGGCGCCGGTAGCGGCAAGACCCGGGTCATCACGTATCGCATCGCGCGCCTGATCGCGGCCCACAACGCGCGGCCCGAAAACATACTGGCCGTGACGTTCACCAATAAGGCGGCAAGCGAGATGAAGGCGCGCGTCGAAAAACTGCTCGCCGGTCACTACGGCGAACACCGGCCGAGCGCCTCCCCGCTGATCTCGACCTTTCATTCGCTCTGCGTACGAATTCTGCGGCGCGACATAGAAAAATTGGGTCGCGGTTACAGCCGGTCGTTCACCATCTACGACACCGACGACCAGCAGAGTTTGTTGCGCAAATGCATCCGGGATTGCGGTTACGAGGACAAACAATTGACCCCGCGACAGACGCAGAGCGCGATCAGCGCGGCCAAGAACCGAAGCGAGAATCCGGACCTTTACGCCGAGAAGGCCAATCAAATGGGCGACCCGCGCCGTCAGGCCATCGCGCGGGTCTACGCGCTTTACGAGCAGCGGCTGGAGGCGTCGAACGCGCTCGATTTCGACGACCTGTTGATCCGCACGGTACAGTTGCTTCGCAAATCGGAAGAGGCTCGGCGCTACTACCATAACCGCTTCCGCCACGTGATGGTCGACGAATTTCAGGACACGAACGGGATTCAGTATTCGCTGGCGCGATTGATCGTCGAGGGCGATCACGCGCTGCTCCACACGCGCAGGCCGGAGGATTTCTGGGGCGACCGCAGCTTCTGCGTTGTGGGCGACGAGTCGCAGAGCATTTATGCGTTTCGAGGCTCCGATTTCAACATCATCCTGAATTTCGAGCGCGACTTTCCGGGCACGAAGGTCGTCAAACTCGAAGACAACTACCGTTCGACCGGGCGCATTCTGGCCGCGGCCAACAAGGTTATCGCCAACAACACCCAGCGATTCGACAAAGTTCTTCGGGCGAACGCCGCCGAAGGCGAGAAGATCCGCTACGCGCAGTTAGTCGACGGCGAGACCGAGGCCCGCTGGGTCGCGGGCAAGATCGAGGAGCATCTGCGCCGCGAACCGGGAATCCGCGCGGCCGTGCTCTATCGCACCAACGCCCAGTCGCGGTTGTTCGAGGAATCCTGTCGCCGCGCCGGGCTGCGCTACAATCTGGTCGGTGGCTTCAGCTTTTACGAGCGCGCTGAGGTCAAAGACATCATCGCTTACTTGAAACTTGCGCTGAACCCGAACGATTCGATCGCCCTGATGAGGGTGATCAACACGCCACCGCGAGGCATCGGCAAAACCACGCTCGACGACATCGATCGCCGCGCCAGAGATTTCGGCGTCTCGCACTGGGAGACGATCAGCATCATCATCGAACAGAACCTCCTGCCGGCGCGCGCCGTCTCGGCTTTGAAATCTTTTCGCGAAGTCGCGGGCGGCCTCGCCGAAAGGTCGCGCGACGCCGCCGAGCCGATCTCCGAGATCGTCAAGGCTGCGGTGATCGACAGCGGATACGAGCGAGCTCTCAAAGACGAAAACACCGAGGAGGCTGAAGGGCGACTGCTCAACCTGGAAGAGTTGGTCAACGCGGCGGCCGAATCGGAGCAGCGCGGCGAAACTCTGCGCGATTTCCTGGATCACGCCGCACTCGTCTCGGACACCGATGAATACAAGGCCGAGGCCCAGGTCACGCTTATGACGATGCACGCCGCGAAGGGGTTGGAGTTCCCCCTGGTCTTCATCGCCGGCCTCGAAGAAGGCCTCTTCCCACATTCGCGGGCGAACGAGAGCCAGAACGATTTGGAAGAGGAGCGGCGGCTCTGCTACGTGGCCATCACGCGCGCCGAGAAATATCTTTACCTGACGCACTCGATGAAGCGCCGGGTGTACGGCGCCGAAACGCCGTCCGAGCCTTCGCGTTTCCTGATGGAGTTCCCTCTGGAATTAATCGAAGACCAGTCGAAAGGCGGAAGCTGGCTACGCTTCGCCGGCAAGGCTTCGGGTTTCGAGGGCCGCGAACCGTCTCCGTCTCCGGAGCGGGCGGCGAGGCGAGAGAGCAATTATCAAGGCCGGACTTACAACAGCGCCGACGGCGTTAAGGAGTTCTTCGCCCGGCAAGGCAGAAATATCAAGGCCGCCGATTTCGAGCCGCGCGGCGGCCCGGACGACGAGAGCGGCTCAACAGGCCCAACAGGATTTAAGGTCGGGACGCGCGTACGTCACGCGAAATACGGCGTAGGTTTGATCGTCAAACGCGAGGGCGAAGACGAGAACGCCAAATTGACGATAAACTTCCCCGGCTATGGTCACAAGAAGATGATCGAGAAATACGCCGCGTTGGAGAAAGCTTGATAAAACGTGGGAAAAGTCTATGTCTACAGTGGTCGTTGTTAAAAAGAACGGTCGCGTCTGCATCGCGGCCGACACCCTGGTCAGTTGGGGCAGCACGAAACAGAGCGCCGAATACCTGGCCGCCAAATCGAAGATCATTCAGGTCGGCGACAGCTACATCGGCGTCACCGGCTCGTCGACGCACCGTCATGTCATCGAAAGCTACTTTTCGCGAAGTGAGCATTACTCGCTCGACTGCGTGCATGAGATCTTCGAGACCTGGCGCGAGTTCCACAAGGCCCTTAAGACCGATTACTTTCTGACGCCGGGCGACGACAAGGAGGCGCCTTACGAGACCTCGCACATGCACGTGCTCATCGCCAACCCGTACGGGATTTTCGGCGTCTACGGCCTCCGTTCGGTGGACGAATACAACAAATACTGGGCCTTCGGGTCGGGTACGGATTACGCGCTGGGCGCGCTGCACTGCTCGTATGACCGCTTCGA
>Ga0154003_1000654_pt1 | contig 10918 bp, 7 predicted proteins | sample TSFL087MetaG_FD_104679 | JGI IMG/M metagenome (GOLD analysis project Ga0154003, IMG submission 104679) | Attine ant fungus gardens microbial communities from Florida, USA - TSFL087 MetaG | ecosystem: Host-associated > Fungi > Mycelium > Unclassified | place: USA: Florida, Lake Talquin State...
CGGCGTAATAGATCAACAGTCTGGTCTGTTCATTAAGTTTCTGTTGATAGTCGTTGAGCGCGGTGACGATCTCTGCGCGACCGGCGTCAGTCAACAATTTGACTTCAAAACCGTATAGGTCGCGCAAGGCCTGCGCGACTTCTTGCGCGTCGTTGACCGCAGTGTTCAGTTTGTTCAGATAGCGATAATTATTGACGCCGATAACCAGCGCGTATTGTTTGACAGCGGCCAGCGAACCTAAGGCCGGCGCGGGCGACGGGGTGGCGGACGTGTGGTTAGTCGCCACCGTGGATGAAGACTGATTGTCGCAAACGAGCGTGAAATCCCTGCTCGCGGTCTTGCCGGCGGCATTGGTCGCCGTCACCTTGACCAAATCACCGCCCGGTTTAAGATTGACTTCGCCGGAGAAATTGCCCTGCGGGTCAACCTCCGCGCGCGCGTTATTGATAGTTACTCTTTCAATTGCCGAACGATCAACGGCTTGACCTCTGATAGTGATTTGGCAGGTTTTGATTCGTGGGGACTGTCCGCGACTGACAGGCGGCGAAATGATTTCGATTCGCGGCGCGGGGTCAGGATCATTCTCGGTGCGAACCGGTTGGCTCGGCTTATCCGCACTTATAGATGTGGACGAAGGGAGCGGCTCAACGCCGTCCTTCAACGCCTGCGAGCGGTATTTCCGGGCCTGATTCATCGAGAAGTCGGAGGGTTTGCCCAGTTTCTGCTCGACCTTGGCGCGGAAATACCATGCGTCGCCGTCATTCGGACATTCGCTGTTGACGTATTTCAACTGCTGAAGCAAATCCTCGAGGTCCTCGCCGGCCGGCGAGGACCTCAGCTTTTCGCGGATCGACTTCATGGTTTCGGCGGTGGATTCGCAACCGATTTGAACATTTGAGCGAGTAGCTCCGATCGCCAAAACCGTCAGCGCCAGTAAAAACGGCGGGACGCAAAGCCATGCGCCGCGCCCTGTCAATAATGATCGCTGCATGTCATGCCTCCTGAACCAGATTCCAGATTGATGCGAGGGCTTAGTTCTCTTTCGGTTTTTTGACGCCAGTTTGGCCGATCTTCTTCCTGACCTGACTCTGCGGTTTCGCCTTTTGGATCATCGCGTCAATTACGGATTGCGGCACTCCCGCTCCGGTCAATTCGAGGACCGCATGGGCGGAGAATGGGTCGAATTTGTGCGTCGGCGCGTTCTTTACAAACTCAACCAACCTCTGCTCGGTAATATTGCCTTGCTTCCATAACTTGATGACCATTTGGTTGTCCCAGGCCGCCTCATTTCCTCCGGAACCGCCGCTGCTCACGACCGGTTTATCGTCAGATTTGTCCTTGTTCACCGTCTTTCCACTGGCGGGAATCGAATTGGGTTGTGGCCCCTGGACAGGCGCCGGTGATTTAGAGCCGCCCTTAGCGGCCATATAGTTTCGATACTCTTCCGCCTGGCGCTTGATTTTGTCGTATTGCGTCAAAGCCTTGTCCACGCGCGTCCAGGGTTGAATGTATTCTTCTTCGCCGGCGTGCTTCACCCTGGCGTCGTCATAAGCCTTGCGCGCCCTGAACAGGTAGTCACGGGTCGCGTCATTGGTCGTTTGTTCGTAGGCCAGCGCTTCATTCGCCAATCCGATCAGGTAATGTCGATACGAATCATCTTTCTCTTTAGGCAACTGCTCCATGCGCTCCGCGCCTTCGAGCACTTTCCCCCACGACTGGGTCAAGGCCACTTTCGAAAGATCCTCGAATCTGCCTCTCGGCAACTTGACGGGGAAACGTTCCTCGACGGGCGCGGCGCGCTGCGCCATCAGTTTGACAATCCCGTTGATCAAATAGTTCCTCAATTCCGACTGGCTCGGCGGAATGCCCGAATCACTGCCTTTCTGGGCGGTCGCGGTGGTAATCTTGTCCATAGGATTTAATTTACCCCACACCGAATTGGATTTGCTTTTGGAATTGCTTGCGGTGGAATTGCTTGCGTAGGAGAATTCCTTCTTGAATGATTCAACCAGGTTTTCCGAATCGAGTGGCGCGTTTGATTGGGCTTCCAGCGCCTGGTAACTCACTTCAACATTACCGTTGACCAGGGTGATAGGGACAGTGACTTCGCCTAATTGGCGGGCGGCCTGTCTGAATTCCATGTCGAAGGTGGTTACAGTAAATTTCAGGATCGTCTCCGGGTTGGCTTCATCCACGATGTACCCCAGGTCTTTTTGAACGTCGGTAACAAATTTTGTCTTCAATACTTCCGCTACATCTTTGGGAGTGTTGCCTAGAGCTTCGGCGACGATCTTTATCCGCTTATTTTTGATCACCACGTAAGGAGCCAGTTTTCGTTTGAGGGTGGTCTCCTTTTTACTACCGAGCATATTGCCAAATCCCTGAGCCAGAGATTCGGACGCCTCGCACAGCGCCAAAACGATCAGCATAATGGTGAGGTGTAGTTTAAACGCTCGCGACATATTTCCTCCTAGTGTTAAGCAGAAAGCTGCTTGGCTTTATTTGTTAATGCTGCGCGACGGCTTTTCGGCGCGACGGCGCGCAAGGGGCGATTGATGTCGGCGGTTTCGCCGCCTTTCTTCAATAACAGCGCATTGCTGGCCGAAAATGGGTCATTGAAGAGAAAAAAATTTGCAGTAAGGCTGTGGCGTGGACGATTCAGTCTCGCCTTTATCCCACTCGAGAAGCGAGATAAGCGCGCGCCGCTCTCCAATCTCTTTTCACAGTGCTCACATCCACGCCGACCGCTTCAGCGATCTCTTCGTTCGTCAAACCGCCGTTTTTCAGTTTGACGACCCGAACAGCGCGCGGATCTTCAACTTCCAGTTCCCGCATCGCCTTGCCCAATCGGGCGATCTGAATCGCCCGTTCGACCGACGCCGCGCCGTCGCCGCCGGGCGGCGACCGGTCAGCGTCTTCGACATCCACCCTCTCGCCCAGACGTTTTTTACGGGCGATGACCTTTCTGGCCCGATCAATCAGGTGGTGATACATCGCGGTGGCCACAAAAGCCTTGAAATGCGCGCTGTCGTTGAAGGTCTTCAGAGCCGGGCCTGCTTTCAGGTAGATTTCGTTGACCAGATCGCCGGTCTCCATCGAATCGCCGCGGAAATCGCGGTGGAGAAAGATGCCGGCCATTCGCCGCAACTCCGGCATCAGCAATTCCGCCAACCGGTTTTCGGCGAGTTTGTCCCCGTTGCGAGCTCTTTCGAACAGCAGGGTGATCTCTACTGAATTGTCTGCCGACATCTCCTGTTCCCGTCCTACGCCAGTTCAATTGTGGGAGATGAACTGAGATGGGGTGACTGATCTCTTTTAAAGAATCTGGTGCGAGGGTCGCGCAATGGTGGTATAGCTGATGCTTTCCCTAACGTGACCGGAAAGATTATGGCATAACTCGGCCCGTTGGGATCAAGTAATTTTTCGAAATTTGTCGCGATCCTTGCCTTTTTTGCTGCTACAAGGTCATCCGAATCAAACCTCTGATCAAATGGACGAGGCGCGGTTTCAGGCAAGTGGCGTCTCTGCCGACGAGGATCTTGACGTTGGCCGCTTTGTACCTGCCTTGGTTATGAAGATGAATAGAGCCTTGGCGAAGGACAGCGCACGCGCCCCTCAAACTCATCCGCATCATCCTCACGACTCATCTTTCACAGTAAAGACCTGATGTCAGGACGCATTGTCTAAAGTCATATTCAGATGGTAAATCAAAGTTTGTATTTTCAATGTTTCTGGGTTTGCCGGTGATAGGTCAGGATTTCTGCCCAGTGAATATAATGGCCAGTAATGCTGCCAAGGCGTTGTCCGGTCTGAGAGACGTGGGGTGTCTGAGGTAGGCCAAACAACGGGCGCAATGTACTCTCGTTGGGGTTTTGCGTCAATGAAAAATTTCCCAGCAGCCGTATCCTGTAACAGTCAATGAAATTTTCGGTACGGACAGGATCGCGCTCATTCATACTTAAGCGCGACCAACGGATCAACCTTAGTCGCCCGCCGCGCCGGAATCCAGCAGGCAAGCAGCGCAACGACTAGCAAGCTTGTTGTGACCCCCACGAATGTCACTGGGTCAGTCGCGCTCACGCCGAATAACAATTTCTCGATCCATCGCGTCAACCCAAGCGCGGCGATTAGACCAATCACTACGCCAATCAACGTCAAAGTCATCCCCTGTCTGACGACGAGTCTGAGCACATCGCTCACTTGCGCGCCCAGCGCCATGCGGACGCCGATTTCATGCCTTCGCTGCGCAACCATGTATGACAAGACGCCGTACAGTCCGACCATGGCCAACAACAGGGCGAGCGCCGCAAACAATCCCATTAAAAAGGCGTTGAATCGCTGCGGCTTGAACGAATCATCAATGAGATCTTCCATTGTGGCCACGTTTGCCAGCGGCAGATAGGGATCTACGGAATGAATCTGGCGCTGAACTGTATTGACGAGTGAGACCGGATCTTTCGATGATCGCACCAATAAGGTAGCGAAATTGAAGATATCAGGAACAGGCGGCGCCTGCGCCAGCGGTGTATATCCGGCGGCCTGGAATTCCTGCCACCAACCGGAATCGCGGAGGTTTTTAACAACGCCCACTACTGTCAGCCATGGAAGCTTCTTGAAACCTTCCGGCATGCCTGGCTGAATCAAATTCTCCGGCGGGCCCAACATGATCCGTTTGCCCAGCGGATTCTCTCCGGGAAAATACTTTTCCGCCGCCGCCTGATTGATGATCGCGACCGGCTCGGAAGTCGATGTATCTTGCGGCGTAAAACCACGTCCGGCGATCGGCGGCGAACCGAGCGCGCTCACAAGATCTCCGTAAACAAGGTAATAACGGATGTGCCTGTTGGAAAGCTCTTGAAGATGGGAAAAGGATTGGCCTTCGCGGACAAGCGGTATGACGCGGCCGGAACCGGTGAACGGCGCTCCATTCATAAACGCTGCGGATTCGACGCCGGGCGTCGCATTCACACGTTCCAGGACATCGCGAAAGAAGTTCTCAAGTCGCTGCGGGTGGTCATATTTGCCGGACGAGAAAGACAGATCGATCGCCAGCAGGGATTCCTTTTTGAAGCCGAACTCGACTTGCTGCAAACGAGCGAAACTTTTGATCAGCAGCCCGGCGCCGATCAGCAGGATGACGGATAGGGCGACTTCGAGAGTGACCAGCGCGCCGCGCATCCTTTGATTGCCGGACGCGCTAGCGGAAAGGCGCGCGCCCTCTTTCAATCCATTGAGAACAGCGCCCTTCGAAAATCGCAGCGCAGGGAGCAGGCTGCAAATCAAGGTCGTCAGCAAAGTGAGGAGCAAGGTAAAGCCCAGCGTCCGCAAATCGACGCCGATGACGGCTTCGCCGGGAATGAGGTCTTTCGGCGCCAGCTTCAAAAGCAATTCCACTCCCCACCGCGCCAGCAAGAAACCGGCAAGACCGCCGAGCGTCGCCAGAGACAGGCTTTCCAACAACAATTGGCGAACCAGACGCCAGCGCCCCGCTCCCAGCGCCGCGCGGATCGCCAGTTCCTTCTCGCGCGCCGCGGCGCGCGCAATCAGCAGATTGGCGACGTTGGCGCAGGCGATCAGCAGCACAAACACGACCGCGCCCATCAACGCCAGCAGCGAGGGGCGAATTTCACGTGTGGCTTTTTCGCTCAGCGGCGTGATCCTCACGCCGACATCTATGCTCGATTCGGGATACTGTCGGGCGAGACGCGCGGAAATCGCGTTCATTTCGGCGCGCGCCTGCTCAATCCTTACGCCCGGTTTCAGACGACCCACGACCCAATTATAACTGGCCAGGCGGACGGTGTTAGGAGACTCGTTTGCAAACAGACCGATAGGAACCCACACATCAGCCCACCCGAATTTGAAACGAGGCGGCATCACGCCGATGATCGTATACATCTGATTGTCGAGCCGGAGCGTGCGGCCGATGACACTACTCTCGCCGCCAAAGCGCCTTTGCCAGAATGCATAACTCAGCGTCGCCGTCCGGGCTGAATCGAGCAGGTTGTCCTCGGCCGTGAAAACACGACCGAGGTAGGGCGGAACCTCCAACAACGAGAAGGCTTCGGGAGAAATGAAGGCGCCGTTGACAATCTCCGGTTCGCCGTCGCCGGTCAGATTGAAGCTCTGATGGCGCGACACCGCCAGATGTGTAAAGACGCTTTGCTGCTTTTGCCAATCCAGAAAATTCAGGTAGCTGACGCCCCTTTCATACTCCGGCTGAGCCAGCTCATACGTGGACAAATTCATGATTCGATCGGCGTCCGGGTAGGCGAAGGGATTGAGCAACACGGCGTTCACCACACTGAAGATCGCTGAATTCGCGCCAATGCCCAAGGCTAATGTCAGTACGGATATCATGGCGAAACCGGGATTCTTCAGCAACATTCGCGCGCCATAGCGCAAGTCTTGCCAGAGCGTTTCTAACCATCCCCCGCCGCGAATGTCATAGCCGAGTTCAGCTTTCCGGACCGGGGCCCCGAAACTTTTCAGCGCCGCAGCCCGCGCCTCATCTGATGACATCCCGCGCTCAATGTTCGCCTCCGTCTCCATCTCGACGTGGACGCGCAATTCTTCTTCAATGTCCCGCAAGACGCTTTCGCGCCGAAACAGGGCGCGCAGCCGCGCCCTGAGAATGTTGAACCATTTCATCATCGGCCTCTTCAAACTGCTTTTCTGACTTTCGCAATGGCCAGGGCGAGCCGGTCCCCACTCTCTTCCTCGGCGGTGAGTTGTTTATAGTCAGCGTGTAGAACTTGGCCCTGCGGCCGGTCTCTGGCGCCTCCCATTTGGAACTGATCCGGTCGCGCTGCCAGGGTCCGGTAGACCGCCGGAGAGAGCGCGCCTTGTTCGACCTCAAGTAGTTTGTCAGACAACTGCCGAATGCGCTGGATGACGCCGTAGCCGTGGAGCGGCCCTAAGCTGAGAGCCTGGAGGATGAGCATGTCGAGAGTGTCTTGCAGAAGATCCGCCTTCGGTTGGGTCAAACTTCGCCTCCAAATCCGCGTCGCCTATTGGTCACACTTAGAAATTCTAGGCGTAGGGTAGGCCGCAGAGACCTAGAATGTCAATGCATAACGCGTGAGGCTGTCTCTAAAATTAGGCGACGGATTTGCGCGCGCCGCATAGGGACATTACCCAATAACAGTTACCTTTTAAAGTCAGCTTTTTCGCATCTGCCGATCATCCGGCAAATGCTACGCCTCAAAGACTCATCGCCCACCTGATATTGGCTATGTAAACACCGGTGGCTATAGAGTCCCTCATCATTAGCTCCGCAGACATTTTGAGGGCGCGGGGGCGCAATCATTCGGACCGGAGAGCAATCATTGGATCAACCTTCGTCGCTCGCCGCGCCGGAATCCAACAGGCCAGAAGCGCTACCAAGATGAGTAACAACGCGATCACCGCGACAGTCAGCGGATCGGTCACACTAACGCCATAAAGTTGATTGGCCATTCGCGCTTGCCAGGATTCAGGCGCGAACGATTGGTTGGCAAGCAGTCGTTTCAAGCCATAGCCAATGGCTGCGCCGATGACCAATCCCAGCAGCGCCAACTTCAGCCCTTGCCACAACACTAACCGCAGTATGTTGGCGGTTGCCGCGCCGAGAGCCATGCGAATGCCAATCTCGTTCGTGCGTTGTGAAACCGAATGAGCCAACACACCCGAAAGCCCGATGGCGGCGAGCAGAAGCGCCACGCCACCGAAGAAACTCAGTAGTCGCGCGGACAAGCGTTCCTGCCCCAGCGTGGCTTGCGAGCGCGCGGTTTGCGAACTGACTTCCGTGATAGGTAGGTTGCTGTCGAGTTCGCGTACGAGTTGGCGTACGTTGGGGAAAAGCGCAGTCGGTTCGCCCACCGTGCGCAATGAGAAATACATCTCGCCGATCACTGCGCCCTCCTGCCGCCAGGTGGTGTAAAGCAGTGGCGGGATATTCCTGCGTTGGTTTGTGTATTTGGCGTCCGCCACGACGCCAACAATTTCAACCACTCGTTTGTCGCCCCTGAAGGTGATGCGCTTACCGAGCGGGTCATCGTTTGGGAAGAACTCGCGCGCGAAGGTTTGATTGACGATGGCGACCTGCGGCGCGCGCGCATCATCCTGCGCCGTAAAGCCGCGTCCACGCAGGAACGGAATTTCCAAGGTCGCAAAATAGTTCTCGCGCGCCATCTGCCGGGCGGTGGAATGCCGGGGAGCAGTCTCCGCGACCTCGCCGGGCAATAGGATGCCGTGGGTCCAATTGTCACGCGCGATGAGCGGGACACGCCCGAAGGTGGCGGCGCGCACGCCCGGCAGCGTGTCCAGCCGCGCGAAAAGTTGCTGATAGAACTGCGCCAAGCGTCCGTCTTTGTATCCGCCTTGCTCTGGTTGCAATTTGAACACCAGCAGATTTTCCTGATTGAAACCGAGGTTCACCCGTTGCAGATTGTAGAGCGTGCGAATAAACAATCCTGCGCCGACTAACAACAACAGCGACAGCGAGACCTGCGCGACGATCAGTCCTTTGCTCAAGCGCGAGACCGCGCCCGTGGCGCGGCGGCCCTGTTTGAGCGAAGTCGCCAAATCCAGCTTCGTCGCGCGCCACGCCGGAGCCAGACCGAACAGCACGCCCGTCAGCAACGAAACCAACAGCGTAAACGCGAGCACGCGCCAGTTCACGTTGAGAGTCACATTGCTGGGAATCAATCCGGTGTCTTTGTCGGTCAGCGCCACGAGCGCGCTGTTGCCCCACAGGGCGAAGAGCGCGCCGACTACGCCGCCCAGACCTGCAAGCAGCACGCTTTCCGTCAACAATTGCCGAATCAACCGCCCGCGCCCCGCGCCGACCGCGAGCCGCACGGTGATCTCTGCGCTGCGTGAGGTCGCGCGCGCCAGCAACAGATTGGCGACGTTGGCGCAGGCAATCAGCAGCACGAGCGCCACGACGATGAACAGCGCATAGATCGTCGGCGCATACAACCGTCGCACGTCGAGCATTCCAGAACTGCCGGATTCCACCAGCAAGCGCGGATACTCTTTCGGATCAATCTGCGCCGCCTCATCCGCGCGGCGCGGCGGCGGCATCAGTTCCAACGCGGCGGATTGAAACGCATTGCTCAGGCTGGCGCGCGCCTGTTCGTACGTCGCGCCCGGTTTGAGTCGCCCCATCACATCCAGCCACCAGTAGCCAGGTCTGTTCGCCGTCCCCAGGCTACTGCTCTCGCCGCGCAACAACGGCTCGCTGGCGATGGAGACGGTGACAGCGGGGCGTTCATCCACTTGCAATGTACTGGTAAACGCGGGCGGCGTCACACCGATGATCGTGAACGCCTGCTGATTGAGTTTGAGCGACTGACCAATGACCGAGGGATCGGCGGCGAAGCGCTCCTGCCAGAATTGATGGCTGAGTACGACCACAGGCGCAGCGCCCGGCTTGTCATCTTCGTCAGTGATCGCGCGTCCCAGTACGGATTGCACGCCCAGCCCGGTGTAATAACCGCCCGACACGGCCTGTCCATTGATGATCTCGGATTGCGAGCCGGTCACGACATTCAGGTCACGCAGCGGCGCAAAGGCAAATAAATCGCTGAGCGCGCTCTCCGGCGCCGCTTGCGCCTGCCGCATCCGGGCAAAGACTTCATAACGAAACAGCGAATCGCCTTCCGCGCCCGACGCCGTGGGGACATACGAAGTGCCGCTCATGCCACTCCATCGGAAAGAACGCCCGTGCTCCCAGGCAAACAGCGCCAATTGCTTCGGCTCTTTGACCGGCAAGGTCTTGAGCAGCACGGCATCCACGACGCTGAACAATGTCGTATTGGCGCCTATGCCCAGCGCCAGTGACAGCACGGCAATCGCCGTGAAGCTTTTTTGCTTCATCAACATTCGCGCGCCGTAGCGCAGGTCTTGCCAAAGTGTCTGCATAGTCCCTCTTAACTCGATTATGAAGGGCGATCGCCTGACTGGTCCGTGCGCCAGATGACACGCGGACACATTCACACGAACGGATACTGAGATAAAAGATCACATCTAACATCTGACATCTATTCGCATCTGAGCGCGACCATCGGATCGACCTTTATTGCCCGTCGCGCCGGTATCCAACAGGCCAGCAACGCGACCACAGTCAGCAGCGATGCGATCACAATGAACGTCAGCGGGTCGGCCGCGCTCACGCCGAAGAGCAAGCTTTGCATCAACCGCGTCAGGGCCAGCGCCGCCGTCAAACCGATGGCGACGCCCGGAAGCGTGAGCGACAACCCGCGCCACAACACCAGCTTCAACACGTCTGCGGTCCCAGCGCCCAGCGCCATTCGGACGCCGATCTCCTGCGTGCGCTGCGCGATCGAATAGGACATCACGCCGTAGATGCCGACGCCGGCCAGTCCGAGCGCTAGCGCCGCGAACAACCCTAGCAGCCACGCGCCGAAACGCTCGCGCGCGGTCGAATCGGCCAGCACTTTTTGCAGCGTCTGCACGTTTGAAATCGGCGACTCTTTGTCAGCGGCGCGAAACGCCTGACGCACCGCGTTGGTTGCGGCCGCCGGGTCGCCCGCCGTGCGCACGACCATCGTCAGGCTGCCCCATGAGTCCTGCCTGTGCGGGATGTAAACCAGACTTGACGGGTCGTCATCCAGCCCCTCGTACTTCACGTCGCGCACGACGCCGACGATTTCGCGCAGTTTGTTTTCATCGCGCCACGACCGGATGCGTTTGCCCAGCGGGTCTTCGTTCGGAAACATCCGCCGGGCAAAGGTCTCGCTGACGATGATGACCGGCGCGCTTTGCGGGGAGTCGTGATCGGTGAATAGACGACCTTTCATCAAGCCGATATCCATCGCGTTGAAATAATCCGGCGTCACGACATTCCATGCGCCGGGATAATCGGGCGCGGCTGGCGGTTCGGCGGCGCCTTCGAGCAAAAAGACGCGGCCCA
>Ga0154003_1000656_pt1 | contig 10906 bp, 9 predicted proteins | sample TSFL087MetaG_FD_104679 | JGI IMG/M metagenome (GOLD analysis project Ga0154003, IMG submission 104679) | Attine ant fungus gardens microbial communities from Florida, USA - TSFL087 MetaG | ecosystem: Host-associated > Fungi > Mycelium > Unclassified | place: USA: Florida, Lake Talquin State...
AACAGTGATGGGTATAGAATTGTCGCTAGCCATAGTAAGGCAATAAGTAGTATCTGCCGTGGACACGCTCGGGATCACGTGTATTACTTTTTTTTGGATTCAACGTATATTACATCGTGATTAATCTGGGCGCGTTCGCAGCGACCACCATGAGCAACTCTTTCCCTGTTACGCTCAGGGCTGCATCGATTGCTAAGGCCCATACTGTTCTCGCGTGTGCTGCATTTCTATCTGCGTTGTTCATTGGATGTCTTCTGCATTATGAGAAGATCGTCAAGAATGGCGTAGCCGGATATCCACAGGAATGGTTTCCTTCGGTGTCCGCGACGTGAGTTGAATAACCAATGAATTGATATTGTCTTGATATTTTCTGCAGAATCGGCGATTGGTATCCTGAACGCAGTGTTTTTCAGATACTGATCGCGTTAACGTCTGGACCTCGGTTCGCTCTCGTTTACTTACAATATCAATACCAGTCGCAAGGGTCCAGAACCTTTTTCTGGCCCAGAATACTCTTCTTGATAGGCCTCATCCGGACTTTTTCCTGTGGCGGCTGGGTGTACATCACGTCTACTGATGATCATGATGCCCACGATATGTTTATGATCTTGTACATGGTTTGCAATCTTCCGTGGATGATTGGTGGTGTATTATTCTCTCGGAAGAGAGTTATTTGGAGACGCAGGTCCGGCATCTGTGATTTCTAGAAAGAAACTGGCTAAAATTCTGATCATAGAGCCTGGGTTGCAGCTGCGTCAGTGGCTTCCTCAATCTCCTTTCCTTCAAACTGACATCGTCTCAGCTTCTTCATGTCTATCGTACCACTTGTCTATTTTTATATCCAACACAAGGTCAACCGTATACCTGGAGGTCAGTCTGGCTTGAATTGAACTGGATTGATGGATCAGATTGGGCAACTGATGATATAGCTTATACTCAATATGCTTTCTTCGAATGGGGTCTTATATTCTTTGATGTGTTGTATGATTCCATAGCCGAACGAGACTTTGCTGAGGCAGATCTTAAGGTATGCCTATCATTCGGTCTCTACTCTAAAAAGGCCCTCATTAATGATCCAGATAATCATTGGGCCATCAAGTGAAATGACAACACAAATGTACCAGAGTCTCCATCGTCTTGCATGAAATGCTTGGCTGATTGCAATTGACTTATCTCAAAATCAGAAAATGTGACATCTTGTCCAATGAAGAGGTTGCAGCTCAAGAGACAAATGTTGAGATTAATGTCGACGAACAAACCAAGAGTCAGAGCAATCTTGGGTTTTCAATCGAAAGAAAGCATCCTACACGGTTGACACTGCCTGCAGCTAATCTGAGATCTCAGCTATCTTTTGTATCTGATGTGTATCTCTGTATGTTCAATCATCTTCTAATTGGGGCGTTATTTGATATTCCTCCTTAGCATTCGTCTTTTTGACCTTGTTTACTGCCCTCATTCCGACACTCTTCTATTTTTCCATCTGGGAGCTAGGGATTGCAGGACAAGAATTTGCCCTTTTGGCTGTTCTTTCCCCTTTCCTTCTTGGATTCTCGTCTTTTAACGATTTCTCTCAGAGTAAAAGGGGTCAGATCATTCTTCAGAGCTCATCACTAGTCGGGCTAGCAGCCTATGCCTTCGATAAACCTTTACATAGGCTACTTGCTGTAACGCCGGCTGTAGCACTTGGAACGCTTGCTGCAACGGTTAAATGGATTGGAGATAAACCATGCTACCAGGCATTTGGTAAGATAATTAATCTAATGTATGAAATAAGACTTCTCACTCAGCAAGTGTTTGGATTGGGTTGGGTCGTGACATCATTTGTGAGAATCGTGAACCACACGAACAATCCTCGTGAGTGAATTGTGATCCTCATGTGTGGCAAGGGTTTATTGTCACTTGGCAGTGTGGCCGTTCATCAATGGCAAATCAGGAGGGTTCAATAAAACCGGCATATCATTAGCCATTTTGGCCATATTCGAGCTGTCCACGCGAAACTCTACAGCTTTCAGGCTTGCTGCATTGCCCGTAATGCCAAATCATCGTTCCTGGTTGTCTCCTGCACTGGCACTCGGAAGCCTCATTTTCACTATTCATAACCTGCTCGCTGATTCGAGTACTTTGATTGCCTGGTCCTGGACTGGATATGAAGGTAGTCTTCCTCGAGGACCTGTGCCTCATCTTCATTGTGGATTAACCATCATCGTCCAATGTCTTGGCCTCGCTCTGGGCCTTTACGCTTGTACGGAATCTTATCAAATTACTGCACCTGAATCGGAGCCTTCTCAGATAAGGATTAAAACCAGCAGATTCATTGGCCAAAGTGTTTATATCCGCGTGCTCATTACTCATCCAAGTTTTTATGCCTTCGGTGCTACTTCTGCTTATGTTCTCTACATGTATGAAAACTGGACTGGGTATGCTGGTGGTCTAGGAGTTGGATTCTTTATGATGTGCATCACTCCTTTCGTATTCGAGAAAGTAGCTGCTATGAGAATTTACGCAGGACGTATGCTAGGCACAGCATTCGTCGTTTATTGTTTATTGATTCTCGCTAGTATCTTCACTGTGGCATACGCTTTTATTACGGGAGGTATTTACTTCCGGGAAAGGACTAACTGGTAAGCTTATCAACCTTGCAATGGTTAAATTGTTTGTCAACCTCTTCTGCTTCTGCAGGGTGCTCTTTGCTCAAGTAGTGCTCTTCCTCCCATTCTTTTCGAATGCTACCAATGACAAGCTCTTAGCTCCCATCTCCCGTACTAAGGCATCATACGTATATATTTTTCTTGTATTGATGTCTGTCTTTTCTGGTCTTGTCACGCTATTCCGGTTTCCACTTTCCGGTTCGCAGCCCTACAAACCAGGACCAAGGATAATTCAAGCTGGTATATGGACAGTCCATTTCGGTTTTGATAACGAAGGTCATGATAGTCAACGAGGAATCAGGAATTTAATCCGGGACATGCAATTGGACATTGTAGGCCTCCTTGAGACGGATTTACATGTACGCCGACGTATGCTTTGTTTTCGATCAACCCTGACTGATGGTTCCTGGATCCTATCCTTGAAGAGAACTTCTTTTGGTCACCGTGATTTGTGAGTGCTTCCTCGGGTACAGTTTGACCATGAGTAGTTACCTAACTTGGTCTCAGGACAAGGGTGGCCGTTGAAGATTTGGGTTATGTTTGTATCAAAATTCTCAATGATCTCACCCGGCTCATGGGCTTTCAACAGAATGTGGATATTGGACCTGGCCCCAATCGACACACATGGGGATGCGCCCTTCTATCGAAAGTAAGTCATGATAATCTGATTGCATTTGCTTGTAACTCTTGTCGGCGAACCAGTTTCCCATAATCCGATCTACTCATCACCTACTTCCCTCGCCGCATGGTGAGCTTGCGCCAGCGATTGAAGCTGTTCTAGACATCTATGGTACCCAAGTCACCGTGGTTGTTGCTCATAATGGCCAAGGTACATTCTTTTTCACTGTTATACTGTGACTGAATTGTGTGACCTTTTTAAGAGGAGGATCCCTTAGATCGTGAATTGCAGAGTACTGAATTGGCCAGGATCATGGCTGCATCCTATCCAAAACCCGTCATCTTCTTGGGCTATGTGGTCACAAAACCTCTGGCCATGCGTCGTAAGTCTGGCCCTCGCTGGGCATTTTTTGGAATTACCTAATTCGCCCAAAGCAAATCCCTACGAAATTATGGTGACGGATGGGCGTGTCCACGATATTGATCAAGATGATCTAGACAGGTGGTATGTCCCGAGTGTCAAACGCCTCAATCCTAACATAGTGCATGACTTCGTGCAACTGTTGATCTGATTTGTATCCCAGGTGCGAATATATATTTTATCGAGGACTATATCGGACCTCCTATGCGCGAATATCGCGGGGCATTATCACAGACACAGAGATGCAAATTGGTCAATTTGTCTTGCCACGTCATGGAACTCCAATCGTAGATGAATCAGTTTCTGCAAGATACTCTCGAGCTTTTAAGGAACAAATGCCTATTGAATATGTACGTGAATCACTCCTATTGATTTTCCTCGCAAATCTGCTTAATCGAAATGAAGTGGTTCCCTATGGCGTACTATGGAGGTCCCGGCCATGGCGGTATGAACGGCCACTACTATCATGTCTTTGGCACAGTAAGGAACCTCCCAGTTCCGCCTCACGACTCAACTCAATCCTGCGTAGCCCCTATACTATCTTCTACCATTGAATGCGACGGTTTGAAGTCTTGTATTTTGTCCTTGTCCACGTGTAATTACACTGATGTAAATGTTGAAGATAACACTTGTAGTCAGATCTTGGGTGTGTGACCAATCTGGTTGAAATTTCTATGAGACATTTGAAGAGCAGGGATGGACGAGTGGAATCATGTTCGTGCTCAAAACCGTGAAGATCTGTTTGACGCGGTCAAAAAAGTCGGAGATGCTGATGCGGAAATATACTATAGTCATGGAGGATCCTGTGATACTATTCACTGAGATAATTTTTGAATACTTTGGATAGCATATCCTCTGTCAAGTCACATATTTTCTATCATTCACTGCCTGTGCTTGATAAATGAATCCCGAAATCTTTCATTTTATTTCCATCAGACACTGCATAGCGGAAGTCTTTGATCCCTTATACTTGATCTGAGCTTTCTGCCCCCCTTTTGCACCAGAAAACTATATGATTCTCCGCAATTCCTCTCTGTGCACTCGCATGAAAGTGAATCTTCCGGTTGTCGTCTGAACGCAGCGCTAAAATAATTACGTGATTGGTTGCAAACACTTGGTAAAGGATTCTGTGACACTGCATGTGTTATGTACCAAATCAACATTCAATCTGGCACATGCTCATGCTCGTAATACAGCACAAGCTGATGTTGGACACCCTGCTCCATTTCTTGGCGTTCGTCCAGTGACATCGATTTGCACATCATTTTTGATGAATGGAACCTCTCATCGAAAACGATAGTTCAGTGTTACTGATTAGACAAAAGACGACTGTTGGCCTTAGCACCGCTAAGGCGGTCGATCTTGTCTAGTGCCGTACTTCATCTCGTACCAGGCGATAGCTTGTATACGCTCGCCCTTCAACAAGCACCAAACCAACCTCAAAGGGTTGTAATGTCGGGCCAAGACCCGAGACAATTCTACTAGAACACAATTTCAAGGCCAGAAGGTGACACTATTGTGCACTATACATACCATATTGAAAAAATAGGAGTGAAAGAGGAACAGCCTGGCTCTATCAATTTGGATTAGTACTTAAATATCATCATCTTGAAACAAGATTGATTTACCTCGACTACGAGATTGGACTGGCTACTCGAATCTTGCTTCATAAGTCTGAGCCGGAAGTAAATACCACCTATTCGGAATGGATCAGCATTGGAGCTGCCCATCGAGCATCACACCAACCCGGCAGCCTCCGAGCATCTTTGACACTCAACATGAGGGCAAAAAGAGGAAAGTGATTGACGAGAGTAAGTAGGAACTCCATACTTGCAAGCAGCAAAAGGATGATGAAACGAACCTTTGCAGGGCATGAGCAATCTATAAGCAGTCAGAGGCAGGAACCTACAGTAGCGAACAACGCATAGTATACCAGGACAGTTGGAAACAGAAAAGCCAGTAGCGTGAATAAGATTGTTCCGAATAACAGTTGATCCATGTCGTATTCCCAACTATCAATCCGATTTCTCAACACATTGTAACGCTTTCCTGGGTAGTAATCAAGGTATAGTATGATGACAGATATGATCAGCACACATACCTCGGAAGAGGTTGAACAATGACCCAGCTATCTTCAATATTTGATGATAGATGAGGCCAGTGAAGAAATAGCATACATATATATGGATGGTGAAAATAGCAATCAAATCGATGGTGGCCGAGAGGGCAAGAGTCATGCCACCAAACTTGCCCATGCAACCGAGAATATAGATAATAGTCACAGCGTAAGGAGTGATCTGGTCTAGACCCTTTTCCCAGAATCGTATCAACCCAACGAACATATGGCAATAGAACCAACTCAATTCGGTGTTAAGCTTTAGGCCAGCCGGCCAGGAGTCAAGCCATCGCACAGTATAGATGATGTCGTGCACCAAATACTTACGTATCATAACGCTGCCAAATTGCCCAAGGGTTAGAGCATTTTCAGTCAGGAATGAGCCAATTGCCATCCCCATCGTCACATCGTTCAGTATCAACCAGACGGTATTGAAAAACTGAGTATATCGGGCAGCGTAATTTGTGATATCTGACTCGCCACGGTTACGAAGATGGGGTATCTCGGCGACAAGATACACGACTTGTTCTGCACGGACCTCAATTTGCTGGATTACAGCACAGAGATCTCTGAAAGAAGATGTAGGAATGGCTGGTATCTTGGATATAGACTTAATGAGATGGGAGAAGGCGTTCATGGGCTGGGAAAGTAACGTTGCAACCGTACTCATGGAGAACAATACAGCCGCAGTTGCAGGTAGCATGCGAGCGGATGGGTCGGTGATAGCTGTTTTCAGCAGAGTGGATGCGTTGAATTGGTTCAGGGAAACCTGACCAATAGCAACTGAAGAATTCGACCTAGGTAGCCGAGTGAAATCTTGAGACGATAATTGTGCATATGCTTGTGAGGACTTGTCGCCCGAGAATAGGGTAGGAACAAATGTCGAGCAGTCAAATGCATAGAACCTCAAAGAACTTAATGGATGTTGATGATAGAATATTAGGATGGGCTGTATTTTCCTGGGCCATCAATTCAGTGTCGGAAAAGCCGTCTGTGCAGTACTTACAATGCGGCGATCTTTATAGTATTGCTTTGTGCATCAAATTCACAGAAACCGAGGACTTCAGGATTTCCCCCGCATGATTCCTGCAAAGCACGCCAGGCAGGTACAGTGCAGGCCGCATTCAAGGCGGACACTGCTTCCTCTTCCTGCAAGACCATAAAACAACACAGCAGAGAAAGACAAAGAAAACCCACAGAGTCCTTTTCCAGAACACCAACTATACACAGTTGAGGTATTTTCCAGCCATAACAGAACCCAGACCGCTGTAAACCGAAAGGCCAGTATACCGTCGGTGTGACGGTCGAGGAGACCATTAACTACACGTGACATCCAGCCGCCTCCCCCTGCATAGTATTAAAACAATTCAGAGCTAAGGAATTGATTTCCAGAGCTGCTGAATCGATTTTTAATTCTTCACACAGTTTGTGCGGAATTAGTGCCTCTTGACAAAGCAACATCTAGTGGTCAAGATGAGGTTCGAACGTCCAACCCAATCACACCTGTCATTGTGTGACTTTCTGCATTCAGGTCTCATGCTCCAACAATCGCCTCCTGAAAAATTACCTTATCACTACTTTGTTATGTTCAGACTCGAAGTTAAAACTTCCCACAAAACGATGCTAATCAAATTACAGGTTTTGTAACCTAATTCTCTCACCGGGATGCATGATGGCATCGCAATTGATGACTTGTCGAAAACTGGGTTCCTACAGATCGTGACCTAAATACTACTTGCAAACTCAACTTGATAGATCATTTTTTCTGCTGTCAATGTTCTGCTTCACTTGGCATATACAATTTATTGAGCCTGGCCAAATTCATATTATCCCAACATAAGTGTATGCCTCTCCCCCGGAAGTTCGGATTGAAAGATTACATTTCTACATCAGCTTTCAAGCCACCCACTTTCTCTTCTGGCATATAGTGAGTAATATTCGTGTTGCTATGCCTTGAGCTGCTGACATGATACCTATTGTCATCCTGTCCTCAACGACGAAAAGAGCTCATTTCGTCTATCAAGATAGTGAATGCAGCAAGCTTCATCTTTTATTTAACAGATATTCTTCTCAGTTAAATTTCTGGGATATTCCTGTCTTCTTAAATGAGTAAGTTTTTATTATTCGCTCAGCGCGAGCTTCCGTTTTGCTCATCGGCCTCGATATTTCCATCGGTCCATCTAAACGTTGTGCGTCCATTTGCAATGACTATCATCAATACTTGACTGGGTCGACTCAGGTAGTGGGTGGAGATGGGCCTTTACAAACCAGAATTTGGTTAGTATATTCTAATCGCATTTCGTCTAGGACATACGCTCTATAGGCTACTAGCCTCAAATCAATGTTTTCCCTTTCGGTCATTATTGAACACAATGAACGGCACATTTTATCGGGCTGTTTATTGTCTCTATCACAAGAGGTTAAGCTCCTTGTCACGCTATCATCGTGCCAGTCAATCTTTCTCGAACTGCATTCCATTCACTTCCGCTCTGATCTTAATTTATATGCACACATTGCCGAAGCCTTGATCGGAATGCCCCTTGACTATCTCCTTGCTGACTGTATATAAATTAATCTCTCGCTAGAAAGAAGATGAGTCTTTCTCCTGTTGTTCATACCCATCTGCTGCCCTAATTTCAATGAAAAATCTATTTTTTCGGTCGTCGTCTTATCTTTCGTCTATAGACCCCATCAAGATACTGATCCTTCCCAATCGATCCGGTTTAAATAAGGCCGTCAGCATTTTTTTCAATGAGAAATCACGCAATAATCTTCTGTTAACTGATGTTGTCTAAACACTTTTTCCTGATTGAATACAAGTACAGTGATGTTTTCGATCAACAATATCAAATGGAGATCAATATCAGACGCTTTACACAGCCGTGTGGAACGCCAAGGTTTTTTTTTACGGGCACTTCGTTGTTCCTGTGGATCATGAAGTTGATGACTCGTTTGCAGCAATATTTTTGAGACAGTCTGGCAGTCAAGTCAATCTGTCAACTCTAAACATACGAACTAAATCTGTGAGAGTATCTGACAATATATGTCTCACACTAAGACTGGTCAATGGTCAAAAGCCTTCTTTGAGGCTAGCAATCTTTTGTTGCCATAGATAAACAAGACATCCTGGACACACCTCAGAAATCAGCGCGTCTATGTGCTCAGGGAATCTGGTTGCAATGGCTGGGAAATTGATATGCTGACTGCATGCCGTGGTATGCCACAAGTTAAGGCACATTCTCCATATCGGTAAGCCTGGCTATTATCTCATAAGACTCTGTGCCTGAGAGATTAATGAGATCTACAGGCTTCAATGGTCCACGGACAGCGGTATTTCCATATCCGAAAAAAGTTGTGATAAGAGCTTTCAGACCACCAATGCCTCCGATTTGAGAGACGGCCCAATCAGCCTGACTGAACTTCTCCTGTAACTCCATTGCTTCCGTAATCTTTCCCTCCTGAAAAAGCCGGTAAAGTTTTACGTGTAATCTCGGAAAGAGGTTAACCAGAGCTGCAATGACACCTGCACCCCCTCCAAGAAGGCCAAAGAGATATGTATCACTTCGACCCGGATAAACGGCGAATTTATTGGAAAAACGTGTGCGTGCAGTCAGGCGATGGAGTTTTCCTATGTTTCCACAAGAAAGCTTAGTTCCGACGATATTGGGATGAACGGCAAGTTCTCCAATGGTATCAGAATCAAGATCTATACCAGCTGTGACTGTTGGGAAATTGTAGATCATGGTCGGGATCGGAGATTCATTGGCAACCTGGAGAGCGTTCAAAGCTTATCTCGTCGGATGATAAGAATATAGGCATACCTGTGTGTGGAATCGAATAATGTTTTCTCGAGTCATCGCCTTTGGCCACACCGAGGGAGTGAGCACCAGGGCATGAGAGGCTCCAGCCTGCTGTGCGTCCTTACATAGTTCAATGGTCTCCCGGGTCGATGGAGTGCCAGTACCTGCAATAACAAGCACTTTCTCATAGCTGTTGATATTCAGGGTCCTCCGTATCTCATCAATCATCAGCTTCCTCTCCTCGCGCGATCTGTGCGATCTGGCATGAATGGCCTACTGGTTGATGAAACAGGTTATCTTACTAGTGTTGAGCTTCTCCATTGGAACCTTGCACCAATATTCCAGTAACCCCGCCCTATATGATATGTTAATCAACAAACAAAACTTGGAGGGCACTTGGCCGACCTGAGCTAGGCGGAGGACATGTTTCTGGATAGAAAAAATATCCAAGTCATCGTGCTCATCAAAAAAAAGAACGGCTGGGACATAGACTCCACTAGGAGGAGGCGCAGACATGATATCAAGAGAAAGCACTTAAGGCTGATCAACCCTGTCATTAAGGGATAATAATAGTTGTACTTCAGAATATATATATAGCTTTCCCACAATCCACGTGGGTCGAGTTTATTCCCAACGTTCATGTCTCCGTCATGATTCCATCCCTCAAGAAGCGAGCTGCTTGCGTCTTTGTAAATCCTAAAATCATTACATATGGCTTGAAGAATACGCAGATGCTTTCCAGGCGTCTTTTGGAGGCTACAAGGTTGGGACACCGACAGTACACTTCCAACACCTTCCTCACTTCTAATTCGCTGCGGAGACGGTATACAACCAACTCGCCTGCATCCTTACGAGTGATCAAAGCTAGACAAATTTCATATGCATCAATACCTCGCTTTGTGCTGCGTGCTTTCAGGGTACCGATAGCGGGCGCGACCGTCGGCGCAGGTGGACTAGGCTATGCAAACTATAAGTTTGAAGGTGTGCCTATCATCTTGTTTTCTCGCTGTGGCATTCAACAGCTTGCAGAGGTTAGGAAATCTACAAATGAATGGATGAGCATGGCTCAAGCAACTACTCAAAGCTTCTTTGGATTTGCATCGGATGGGCTTTCGTCTGTCAAGACCGCCGTATCAGAATTGCAACTCTCCGATATCAATGCTTTACAATTGATCAAAGATCTATTCTCTGGCAAACAAGAGGAAAACAAGAAGCAGAGCCAAGACAACGAACAGAGCAGCCGGGAGGGGCGTTTTCCCAAAGAAGAGGCAGCTACGGCAGCACTTGTAGGAGGAGCAGCTAT
>Ga0154003_1000658_pt1 | contig 10899 bp, 7 predicted proteins | sample TSFL087MetaG_FD_104679 | JGI IMG/M metagenome (GOLD analysis project Ga0154003, IMG submission 104679) | Attine ant fungus gardens microbial communities from Florida, USA - TSFL087 MetaG | ecosystem: Host-associated > Fungi > Mycelium > Unclassified | place: USA: Florida, Lake Talquin State...
ACATAAGTTAGTCCATTTCTGCAGCAACGAGGTACCCAATTATACGGATTTCTTGCGGACGGGGGGTATAATTTGGCTGTGATGCCTTCTAGGTGATACTTTTATAACGAATGATTTACTCGGATCAAGGTGCTCAGCTCTTCGAAAACCTCGTAGATCAATCCGTCTGAGATTAGCATGAATAGAGGGCGAAAGCGGTTTGGAGGTATCGGAATTTACGAGCGAAATGAAATTGGAGCAAGCATTTGATTCCAAAAACATGTTGACGTGTTCTACGATAAAACGCCAATGCGAACTATCTGGTTCTGGTTCGAGGCAAGGAGCGGGGCTTTGGAGGTCGATGGAGATTGAGGAATGATCATGATTTTCGATAAAAAGGCGGATATCATCATACTCGTGGTTTTAAGAAAAGACAATCATAGAGGGTTACATATAAAGTGAGGTTGCCAACTCGAGGGAATCCAAGAAAACTGGCCATCTATAAACTTTCTGAACGAGCTGATAATAGGAGGTTGGATACACTGGGCTGGGACGGAAACGCATCGAAGTATTAGGATCAAGAAGGCTCTAGACAAAATATCCACAAATATGGTATGGATTGCATCAGTATCCTCAATTTTGCACAAGTTTACCAGTATAGTAGCCTCTAAAACCCGTTGTAGAGATCAATTCTACGGAAATATCTAAGATATCAAGAACTAGAATAGGTAAAACACCAGAAGACAATGTCCACTGAGCAAAGATTTCGGATAATGGATGGCTCAACTATGGTTGGCAAGTTTTATTTTTCTATTCTTATTCTTGTTGTCATTTTAGTCACACACTTGTGTTATGCTCTTGTATCAGTTCTAAATCATGCTGTCCTTGTTCTCTTGTCTTCTACTTCTTTCTGATTCATTTCAATTATTCATCCCTCGGTTGATGTCTTATGTGTACTATTATGCTCTTTATGGGACAATTAACTCAGTTGTCACCAGAATAGGTGAACAACTAAATAGACAATTAACTACACTGTACAAGTGGAGCCAGCGATCATCGCATAACGGTGTAGTGCACCAGCTAACTCACCTAGGTAAGCCTTGAGTAGTCGTTGTGTGTTGAGAGGCAAAAGCGAAGCTGTCTATTGTGAAAGAGAGTCGAGTTCTTATATACAAAAAGGAATGTAGTACCAGAGTAATGATGGAGACGAAACAAGAATTGAAATAATGAGATAAATAAAGATAAATATGCGGAGGCGCGTTATGTTCAACATGCACAGTAATGAGAAAGAGATTATGGGACATCTTGTTAAGAAAAGATTCATAGAGATGTGGCTGAAAAACTTGCTACACACTCACGGAATATATCCCTGGTTGATACTTGGAGGGTTATGGCCTTGATAGTATGGGAATGCCACCTTCATATTATTGGACCAAACATAATAATTTGTGCTGTTTAACTTGGGAAAATGAAGGGTTTCAGACAAAGAGTCCTGGACATAAACACCCAGAGGGCCCATAACCTCTCAAGGAAAAGGTACACAGTGACTTAGGATAAAAATATATATATAACGATGATCACTAGGACCAAGAACTATCTGAAGGTAGTAAGGATGTCAAAGAAACCTACCTAGGACCAAAAATAAGGGACTGGTCCTGGGAGTAGCTCAGCTACAATTTAAGTACTATCAGTAAAACCATACAGGTGCAGTAACGCAGATGTATCCAAAGTAATGAATAGGAATAAAACGAAGAAATTGAGATACTAGGATGACGAATTGTACAGTATAAGTGAATTTCGATATGATACAAAGGTATGGTGTAACCTGTGAGGACTGCTGGTACAACAAAATAAGTAGTACTACAAAAGACCAGTGGAATCAAACCGCATAAGGACCTTCTCATCAACAGGATGTCGATGAAGAGGTTGAATATTTTGTAAGTATTCCAGTGGTGCAAGCGCATCATTCAACGATAATGAGCTCCCACGTCCTTGCCAAGTATACGAGGGACAGGGAGAATTTCCCGGTTGAAGCGGAGATCCAGGCCATGTAGAAGAATATTGTGGAGAAGATGGCGTCTGCAGTCGTGATGTATGAGAGCATCCATGCTTATAGGGAACATGTTCGATCCGGGAAAACTCGGATTCAGACTCGGAATTAAAGATATGATCTGGCCTACCCTTGGCAGACCGTGCACTCTTGTAATTGCCATGAGGGACGAGTATGCTGCTTAAGGGAGGTATGTCATCAATAGAACAAAGTTGCTTTAGCGAGTCTTCTGTGAAGTAAGCGACTGGATCGCGAATAAAACCATGCCAAAAGAATATCTGTAAGGGAACTCACTCAGATGCCACTTTCTTTGTCCCCTTGGAGTATCCACGAAGACAGTGTATGTTTGTTTGATTAAAATATGAAGATTAGGATCGAATCTGAAATCATATGGAAGGAATCATTAGAGTTGAGCCCCTGAGATTATAATGACGAAGTGATACAACACTTACGAATCGTCGGGAGCACTTTGTGACTCCGAAAACAAATGTTTCTGTGGTTGCTTCTCATGATAAAAAAGGAACCCCTAGGGAAGCAATCAATTGGCAGGGGCATAAGTGGGTAACATAGTAGCCTACTTCTCGCACTCTTGAAGGGCCCCAACGAATACCTTTTTATATCTCATTAAGGCCCATGTGATTAATAGATCAAAAGCATCGCACCATCAGTCCAACGCTCGATGCCGACCTTCAGTATGACAAACATGTTAGAGGTGCTTGAAAATAAAAGATACTGGTAGTCTACTTACCCCAGTTAACTCCGCCTGTGGACCGCGTTCTTCCCATACATAAACAGCACCAGGAGAAATCATACTTCGTTCTTCCGTATCAAGTCGTCGCGTAACCATTGGGAGGATGCCAAGGAGGACGGCATGGAATATCACCCGAGCATCAGATGGAGAACGGATGCGGATGCCGGTGCATGTGGCACGCTGCATAGTGGAGGATCCAGGAATGAACGGTAGAAATTGGTGATCCATTTGCTAGAGCGGAGGGTCACTGGTGTGAAAAGGAGCAGAGAACGGTCAAGGCTGGTCCACTCCGATTTAACGGAAAACTGACAGGCCAGGCGAATGAAAGGCTGATGGGGTTTTCGGACCGTTAACGACACATTCTATCGTCGAAGGACCTGAATTATCGCTAACTAGATAATTATTAGAGTTTTAGAAACACTGTAATGGGAAGGGGTGAAGAAGGGTGGGAATAACAGATGTGCCTGGTCCATTCTGTCAATGTGAATTAATAGAGCCAAACTGGCCGCTCCTCCGATGATAGGATGGGGAAACCACACTATCCCTTTTCCATCTACGGTGAGCCCACTCACAAGATAGAGACCCCGGAATTTGAGGTGCGTGTCTGACTGCTTCTATTGCCGTATTCTGTGCCAAATCGGGCTACAAAACTGTCAGGGAATATGTAGCACATATCATATGGGGATAGTAGAATCATCAGATGTTCAGCATGGCCTGCGGTATGAGTGAACATTCTGGTCGATGGAGGGCTTGACTGCCAATTCTCGTCTGGTTCGTGCAGGGAAGACCATAGTGAACTGCGATTCTGTGATGGATGAGATTGAAATGAATATGGCAAGATTGTCTGCAGATTAGTCTGCAGATTCAACAAGATTTTGATTGGAATTCAAATGAACCATCGGCGACCAGGTCGCATTCAAACTCCGCGAACGGTGACCGATGAGGTTATGTTGGCTTCGAAATCGTTTCTTCTAACTGGCAAGCTCGTTCAGAAGCATACCCTTGTCCTCTACCAGATGTCACTTTATCCGAGCAACCGACTCCATCAAACTCTACAGTTCTCCGTCATTCGGCAACTAACAGCGCCCATTTCTATAATCATTGGCTGGACTGGTCACCGAGTCGCTTCGAGCTTTAATCTAGTTGAGACCTTCATAAGGAGTAACAAGATACATGATTCGCGGCAGATCAGAGGTTTTTAATTGGAATTAGTCCGTGTTACCCTATCATTCTTTTGCGCGCCACTGTGCGCCACGATGTCCTCTGACAGTGGCTTGAATCCAAGATGACAGCTATGATGAACATTTTTGTATACACATGACCCCATGTATCTGCAAAAAGTGTTTCACATTCAATTGATACCAACAGAAAGCGAACAGAAAACTAGTGAGGTAATCCAATAGTTTAATGCGGCGTCGGAAACCCCCGGATAACACCGCAACGAATATTTTCGCTAACGCCCTTAAACTGATAAAGAACTCGGCAAATTCTTGAGTTTGTCATAGACGAAATTTGAACAACCTGTATACACGGGACATTGAAGGCTAAGGCATATTTCCAACCAGCGGCTCGAAGACTCCAGGTACGTTATACACCGGAATGGAGGCAATTCTGCATAGCGTCAGTGAGGACCAGAGGTATCCAGTTCTACCCGATCAGATCAAAGTAATACATAGCTTTCTGATGAACCCTTTGATCTACAACATACCATCGTTCATATAGAAGATCCATCTGCGATAACATTTGTCCCACGCACGTCAAACGCTTGAGGAGACTTACTACATATAACCTTCCGTTTCTCCGCATGAACTTTAACACCTCCCATGAGAACGAGCCCGTTCAGAATTGGACCTCAGGTAGCGGTTCCGGCACATATCCCACGTGTATCTCGCATGAGAATAAATACAGGGTCCCTAAAATAGCAGATCTATGTTCCTACGCACTTGTATTTCAAACTAGCTTCGTGGTGATGGATTGATGTGATGTAGCTACAGAGCGGTGAGGGTATCCACTTGCTGATGTCCCTTCAGGCGGGTTTCCAGAAACCGGAAGCAACAAATGGTATGTTTCCTATATGCGCAATGTGGGCACAATGCTCGTCCATCGTTAATACGGCCTTGAAGATCGCAAAAAGAATGTTCTGCGACTGACGACGTGATGCGTGATTTACGAAGAGGGTTCTATTAATAAATCCAATCAAAATCAACTAGAATAAATTCCGTCTCCGTCGACTTGGATTTGGTAAACACACGACCATCAGGACATAGCATATATTGGATGGTCTCTCCTCGTGACTATTCTTTGTGGATCTTATGCATGATCACACTGGCCATATTCATTATGACAGTGTTCTCTGTTGAACCCTAGATTCATATCTTGGACAAAAGCAAACCATGTGAACGACTGAATTATCATTTTTTCTATCCAATAAATTTATAATGCAGTGCTCGATAGTTCGCGGTAGCGTACAAAATACATCACAAAATACATCCTATCTACACAAACACAAGTGAAGGTCAGATTGCTTGCAACTAATCTGAATCATATAGGGAAAACAAACGAGAAGAAAATAAAAAGGAGGAAGGAATTGTGAGTAAACGGGTTAATGCCAACTAAGTTATTTAGTTCAAGCAATCACTGAAGGATTGTCAGATAGAAAAGAGGCAAAATTGATCATTCCATTTTCAGGTTTATACATGAAACAGCTGCAGCTGTTCATGATGTGAGCTCCAGTTTCGAGGTCACAATGACCGAAACTGATTGGATGTTGCTGATGGCGGGACAACAGCAGGTGGGGTGCTAGCAGGCATGCTGGCAGCTTATGTGACAGAGTTAGATATGAAGCTGGTCTAGTCGATTAATGGTGCGACAAGGCGAGATCTACCTGTTGAAAGGAAGCAAATATGAGAGTGTAGGGCTCTCTGTGCGATACTTGCCTTCATTTCCTCCCCCTCACGGAGCTGCGGGGAAAACTAGACCAAATGGTGGTTCAAGACTTACGCGGTTTCTCGTACACCTCGGCCCAAAGTCAAGGATCTTCTCACGTTCACATGATCTTTAGGCCTTCTCTGCTACCTTTTATCACGGAAATCCATCACCTGAATCGTAATCCAAAGAATGATTAACAAGGAAATGACCACACCGCTCGATTGACTCTCATATGGTAACCTGATATCATAAGGAGGCTTAACTTGAGTCCGATATTTCGTCAATAACTGACTACATGAAAGATGGTGGACGGAGACAGTACGAGAGATCTTTTGATGAATTATTTCTCGCAAAACAGACACATGTCTGGGAATTGAATCAGAGAGTTAATATTAATAGTCCGTAAAATTTATAACGGTATCAAATCAATGAACCGCGCCATAAGTGAAGGCATAAGCAATAGGTTGCGGCTTAGTGTTTGTGTTTCCTCCTCTTCCCAACACCAATTGATGCACCTGAGTGTATGATCATCTTGCGCAATGTGTCATCATCGTTCAACCGATGAACGTCCTGGGTGCTGCCAATGACCTCTCCAGCGACGATTAGAATTGGAAAATCGGGAACCGACGTGAGGCGCTGAAGCATCGGGATGAGGACATTAGCATCATCCCGAGTATCAACGTCGATAATAGTCGGTGATGGTTTGAGGTGTAATTTATCTAGGATCGCTTTTACATCACGCGAAGCTGAAGAATAATGCTATTTGAAGGTTTAGAAGTCAGTCAACTGATTTGCATCGGGCCGGCAATACGCAAACCTTGGAGTAGAGAAAAACCGGATTCCTTGACCAGACATCATCAACCATCGCCTGCACCTCCTTTGCAGCCCATGGAGCCCTGGTGTCGAAGTCGAGTATCAGTTGAGGATCGATGGGGCTGGACGGATCGACAAAGAGAGGAATGTGGTTCCGGCTTGATAAACTTGCCAGGAAACTAGATACTGCAGCAAGCTCCTCCTTTTTGGTCAGATGAACTTGATCAGCAGCTGTTTTTGTCATTCGAGACGTGCCATGTTTGTGGATGGACTGAAGAATTAAGGATATCTGATTTGATCTTGTACTCTCTGGATCTGGCAGAATCTGTGAGCCGGGGCCAGCCCAGTGATGCAGCAAAGAAATATAGACAGTGAGGAGGAGGATGGCTAGGGCGGCGATAAATGTTGCCTGCTGCCTTGGCTTTCGGAGCAGGACAATAAATGGGGACTGGTGAAATGGTCTGCTTGATTTGTGGAGGGGTAGGTGTTCTTTGCGAGAAATATGGCCAGGGACTTGAAGGATGGACATTAGTAACGAACGAGAGTAAAGAACACAATAATGAACAGGGTCCGGTTGATCAATATATTATGGTCCCTACTTCGCTTCATCAATTCATCACGTTTTTTTTACCTTTGTATTCATGTCTTTGTTTCGTCTGTTGATGTGCGACAGAAATTGTTCATAATACTCCTGTCAATGTCATCTCGCGCGCAACCATTATACACCCAGGTCCTTAGGCGGATCTGAGAAGTTCCTACGCTTGATGCATCCTTCTTCAAAAATAGTATGTTAGCTGGTTTTATGAATTTTTATAAGTTAGTGACCCTGATGATGTCGTTTAAATTATGGAGAACCCAGTCAATATTCCAAAGAAACTTTGCTACAAGATTGATAGCTGTCCACTGACATAGAGTGTGCCCATACATTGCACGCCAAATGTATGTCAAAATTGGGGCAATATAGTGCCATCGATCGAGAAGGACCACTTAGCATGATGTCTGAGAACTCGAGACATCAATATGATTTGTTGAATGAACACATGTGTCATGGGACTGAATTTAAAAACACTAGCTGTCTCACCACAGGGTAGATGAACGAGGGGAGAAATAGATATACGTGAAATATTAATTCCCGGTTAACGAGGAAGTATTTCAAAGAAATGTAGGGTAGCGGAATGTATCAATTTGATCCGCTGATGTGCATGCGTTCATGAATGAGCAAATGCGACAAATCGAAATTGACTTGTTAACACTACGATACACTAAAATGGTTCTCATACGTCAAATCACAGACATTAACATGTCTCACAAAAATTAGTGCGGAAATATAGGTCTAGAGACTCCAGCGTCCTAGCCATAAATCATGTGCTGTCGTTGACTCGGGTCCCTGCTCTACCAAATAGTATTCCCTGTGTTCTAGTGGAATGATTTGAAAACTAAGCTCGGGAGTATACTACTACCCCAAAGTACGTCAGGAAGCCTGGTTAATTAATATGACTCAGCAAAGCACTCTTAAACCTCAGTAGATCACAGACCATATTTATGATGTCTGTCTCATCATGCTTGGGATCCATTAACCCGTTTTACAAGACAACTAGAAGAGGTGTATAGCAGCAGACTTATCAGATAAATGGCTTGAAGAACCACTGTCACTTACCTTCCAACGATTTTACGAAATGGGGGGCTTCATCTTCTCCTCATATAATTTTCCAGATATATCCCTCGAAGATCGTCTGGGTATATTGAAAAGATAGGCAACTCTGACAGGAAACTCAGTACTGGTTATATGAGGCTAAGTGTTGCGCTATATTGGCAAGTTGCCCTCCAAAACGATGTGTGTAAAGCAAATCCTCTACTTTACGGTGTCCAAACAAGCCGTGAACTCCAGACTGAATTCTATTTCTTTGTTCACTCCAATATGATGGAAGCACTGAAGTCCTTTCAATGATAATCCAGCCTCGACAGAAACAGGATATCTCCTTTCGGTCAACCAGTGTTTCGACTTCTCTATATTGAGATGCTTCATCTTTGTTCTTTCCAGCTTCCTTGTGCTTATGTTCCGAAAAAGAAGTTGACATCCACCCGGATAGTTTACTCCGGCATTTTGTCGAAAGATCATCGGACATCGGACATAACCTGAATTACCAGTGATCATGAACTGTTCATTGGGTTTCTTACTCTCTGGCGCGGGCGACCAATGCTGTCTCTGTGCGCTGTATGCTCCATTTCCTTGAAGATGATGTGTTGTTCTCTCCGACAAAGGAATTTCCCTAGACTTCCTCTTAGAGTAACACGTTTCATCAAAATTCTGATTGTGCAATTTTCCGACGCACCAACCCCGGCGAAAGCAGCTCACGAGGTTTGCACATCGTATATGATGGAACGACAATTCAGGACTCATAAAAGGCAACTTACTGGATCCATTCTTAACCTTAACAACCTCTGGTATGTTTTCTTCGCTCTCAAAAGCCCTGCTTGTGTTAGCCACCGCGTTGGGTGCTAATGCTGCTCAATCTACTCTTCAACAACAGACCGGTAATTGGGGATCAAACCCCACCAATGTTGGGTTCTACTACTACAAGCCCCTGAACCTCCCAGCAAATCCAGCTGTCATCGTTGCCATACATTATTGTTCAGGCACTGCCCAGGCTTTCTTCACTGGCACCCAGTATGCCAACCTAGCTGACACATATAAGTACATTGTCATTTATCCCAATGCCCCCGACTCCGGGGGATGTTGGGATGTTCACACCACCGCCACCCTCACCCACAATGGTGGTGGTGACTCGATCGCCATCGCAAACATGGTACGCTTCGCTATCTCAAGTTGGGGTGTTGATGCGTCTCGCGTTTACATGACTGGGCTCTCTTCTGGAGCTATGATGACAAACGTCCTGGCTGGCGCTTACCCAGACTTGTTCATGGCCGGTTCTGCATTTGCTGGCGTTCCTTATGGCTGCTTTGCGGGTCCCGACATGTGGAACACCCCTTGTGCTACCGGCCAGATCACGATGACTGCCCAACAGTGGGTAAGTGCGGCCACCCTTTCATAGCTAAATCAGTATCCAAATCAATCATTGCTTCACTTCTAGGGTGACCTCGTACGTACCGGCTACCCAGGCTACACTGGTGCTCGACCGAAGATGCAAATCTGGCAAGGTACTTTGTACGTGGAGCCCCACCATCCCTCCAATCGATACTGACACTGATTCTGGAGGGATACTACCCTCAATTATCATAACTTCGGTGAAGGTGTCAAGCAATGGACTAACGTCTTCGGCTATAGTCGGACTCCCACATCGATTCAACAGAACTCACCCTTGTCTGGTTGGACCCGATCAACCTACGGACCCGATTTTCAGGCTATCAGTGCTGCTAACGTAGACCACAATATCCCGATTCAAGCCAATGATGTTCTTAATTGGTTCGGTATCACTGGTGGCAGCAGTCCTCCTCCCGACACCACCACTCCACCCCAAACCACCACTACAGCTCCCGCCAATGGGGCAACTCAGACGCACTGGGGCCAGTGTGGCGGGTGCGAAACATCCTTGTAACTCGGTTTCGGGAGATACTAACTCACTATAATATAGAGTGGGGTGGGTGGGGCCTACCGTCTGCGCTGCTCCTTATACCTGCCAAGCCTTGAATGAATGGTATTCTCAGGTATACTTCAGCTTCCTGGCACGTTATTTACACGAAAGCTGATGATGGATAGTGCTTATGATCGGTGTCTGAATCTGGAGTCAATGATTGAAGCGGAAACAACGGCGGTGACAGAATAATGGTTCTTGATTACTAGCTGTTGGACTTCATGATGTAAGAGATATTCATGATGCGACACCTTGAAATATCATACAAAAATACATGGAAGTGTGACATTCAATGAAATTTGCTGTTTTTCACAAGGACTCTGCCTTCTGCTAATACCGTTCTGAGTGAATTAGTACTATGTAATGCACGTAGCTCGTCCCACCCCCCAAGTGATTTTCCACGAAGGAGAACGTTGGGAAATGTGGAGTGCTGAGTAAGGCGAGTGAGAATGGCTTTGAGTGCTGCAGAGTCATCTATTGGTTATACTCAGATTGCACAGCATCGGGATGAGATAAGAAGCAAGTGACTTGCCTCGCAGATCGACTTCGATTACTTTGGCTTGGGGTTGTAGCTCGTATGATGAAAGGAGATTTTTAGCTTGTCTGGAATAACTGAGAAATTAGAAGGTGTGAGTATCGAAGCGAGCCCACGAATCTGGGGAAAGCGACACACGGACAAAAGGTCTATTGCAGGTGGTATCAATTCTGGACTGATCAAGAAAATTTGTGCTCTTCCGAGTCAAAAGCATACCTTGCTGAACACAACGAGAGGGAATTCCTTATCC
>Ga0154003_1000659_pt1 | contig 10897 bp, 9 predicted proteins | sample TSFL087MetaG_FD_104679 | JGI IMG/M metagenome (GOLD analysis project Ga0154003, IMG submission 104679) | Attine ant fungus gardens microbial communities from Florida, USA - TSFL087 MetaG | ecosystem: Host-associated > Fungi > Mycelium > Unclassified | place: USA: Florida, Lake Talquin State...
ACCGCCTTCACAAACGCCGATCTCACCACTACGCCTGCTCAGGCTTCCATCGCCGCATTCTGGGACGACCTGCACACGGGCGGCGGACAGCCGGCGTCGAACGTCTTCTTCCAGGTTTCAGGCGAGGGGTTAGATCAACACCTGACCATCCAGTGGAACCAGATCAGGTTCTTCACCGGTGGCGTAGCCGGTGACACCATCACCTACCAGGCGCAGTTGTTCGCCGACGGACGGATCCAGATCAACTACCAGGATCTGGCCTCGGGCGCCGCCGCGGGCAACGACGGCGCCAGCGCGACCGTCGGCATCAAGGGAGTCGGCACGCAAGGGCCCGACCGCCTGTTGTTGGCTTTCAACAATGGGCCAAATGCCTTCGTCGGCTCCGGCAAGAGCACAGTGATCAGTCAACCTCCGGTTGATGATTGGTACAGCATCACGGTCATCCACGGCCGGCTGAAGTTCGAAACCAGCACGCCGGCTGACGGGACGGGCGAATTTGTCAACACGCTCGATCCACATATCGAGCTCTATGACAGTACCGGTACGACGTTGATCGCCTCGGGCGAACCGCTTGATGACGAGCGCAACGAGAAAATCAATGTCTCCGGGCTCCCAGCTCCGGCCACCTACCTGGTGCGTGTGACGAGCGAAGGGGATACCAGAGGGGAATACTTCCTCGGAACCGGCCCGCCGCCGCAATTCTTTGGTTTTCTCCCGCCGCTCAGCATCTTCAGCCATCAGGCAGGTTCTACGATACCGGTGAGGTTCAGCTTCGGTCTCAACCTGGGACTCGACATCCTCGCTCCGGTCTCGCCGGTTTCGCGCCAGGTCAACTGCTCGACGGGTGTTGGCATTGGACCCTGGGAGCCGACGCAGAGCGTACAGGGCTTGCGATTTAACGACTTCCTTTATCACTATAACTGGTCCACGAGTAGCGCCTGGGCGGGCACTTGCCGTGAGCTGGACGTGATAATTCGGGATGGCAGGCACTTCAAGACGAAGGTCAGGTTCAGGTAGGGCGCCTTAACCTATATGGGCGGCGCAGGCCTGGTTTGCGCTGCCCAACCCCCAATAATTCTGCAAACCAAAAGGCGGCAGGTTCATTCATACCTGCCGCTTTTTTAACTCTCCCTGCCGCGAGAGTGTGAAGATGCGATCGTCTCTGTTTTGCCGCTGCCCAAGACAGGAGCATCGCGCTGTGGCATACTTTTGCTCTTCAAAGCAGCGCCTCACTCTCCACAATGGCGCCCTCCTCGGGGACTTTTTAGAGCGGCTTGCAAATGCGTGCGCGGTGTGGGGCGATTTGTTTAATCGCCCTGTTTGCGACCTTGTCCAATCGGGAGTCCAATCAGGAAAGAGGCGCGAGTAAACAACTCGCGCCACCGCTCCAGCGCTTGCCTTTGTTAACTGCCATAAGCAGGTGATCAATATGGACAATTTTCAACTCTCAGTAGACAATTCCCGGCGAATACTTCAATCAATTAAACTCAATGAGCCTTCTGTGTGTGGCTCGCGGGCGGAGGCGTCTACCCCGGCGTGACTGTCTGCGAAACACCGGAAACTGATCGAGTGGGTCTTTCGTCAATGATACCAGAGGAAGCTAACGCCCCTTCACATCGCCCAATGAATAGTGATAATGCGCCGCCGCACGCGTCTATAAATTCGACACTGCCGGCAAGAAAGGAAATCTTATGTCTGAAACAAACAGTTCTCGTCGTAAATTCATCACTCGAACCGGGGCCGGCGCGGCGGGCCTGACATTAACCGCCGCAAGTTGGAACAATGTCCTCGGCGCCAATGACCGGGTCCGCCTCGGCGTCATTGGCACTGGCAATCGCGGCGGCGACGTGATGAGCGTCTTTCAAAGAGAATCTGACGTCGAGGTCGTTGCGCTATGCGATTGTTACGACCAACACCTCAACGCCGCGCTCCAAAAGACGGAAGGCAAGGCCAAGACCTTTACCGATTACCAGGCGCTGCTCGCTACGAAAGACGTCGACGCCGTCCTGATCGCCACGCCCGACCACTGGCATTCGCGGATGGCGATTGACTCGCTCAACGCGGGCAAAGACATCTACATCGAGAAGCCGCTGACCTTCACTATTAACGAGGGGCACAACATCATCAAGGCCGTCAAGGCCAACAACCGAGTGGCGCAGGTCGGCCTGCAACAACGCAGCGGCGAGCATTATAAAGAGGCTAAGAGTGAGTATGTTGATAAGGACAAACTCGGCAAGATCGCGTTCGTCCGCACCTGGTGGCACGGCAACGGCTACCACCTGCGCAAACCCAACTTCAAAGACAAACCGCAGGGGTTGGACTGGAAGGCCTTTCTAGGCCCGGCCAAATACCGCGAATTCGACGCGCACCAATTTTACAACTGGCGAGCCTACCTGGATTTCGGCGGCGGCCAGATCACCGACCTCTTCACCCACTGGATCGACGTCGTGCATTGGTTCGTCGGCGAAGATTTGCCAGTGGCGGCGACGGCCGCCGGAGGCGTTTACGCATACCAGGACGGACGCACCGCGCCGGACACGATCAGCATCCAGCTCGAATATCCGAGCAAATGGATCGCCACGTTTGACGCCACGCTGGTTCCCGGCGCGCGTGGGGCGGCGCTGGAATTGATGGGGACTAAGGGCCGGCTCTACATCGACCGCGGCGGTTACACCTATCAGGAATCTCCCGCCGGGCGCAGGGCAGCTCCTCCGCCCCCGGTAGAGCGCCAGAACACCAAGTCGCTCGAACAACAGCACGTCCGCAACTTCCTCGATTGCGTGAAGTCGCGCGCGCTGCCCAACTCCGACATCGTCGGCGGCCACCGTTCGGCGCTGGCCTCGCACCTGGGCAAGAACGCCTATCTGCAAAAGCGCCGCATAACCTTCAATCCGGCCGGCGAAAAAGATCACGTCCTGGCCCCGGCTTCGCAGGCTAAGAAGTGAGCGGAGAGAGAATGTGGAAAAGGACGGGGCGACAAGGCGACGGGGCGACGGGGCGACATTTCATCTTCGCCCCGTCGCCCCGTCGCCCCGTCACCCAGTCCTTCTGTTCCTGCGCTTCCTCTCAGGAAAATGGGAAATAGAAGAATCGTGCTGGTCCGACCGCGCGATCCGAACAACATAGGCGCGGCGGCGCGGGCGATGAAGAATTTCGGGTTTACCGATCTGGCCGTAGTAACGCCGCACCCGCCCGTGTGGGGCGAGGTTGTTTCGGCAGTCAACGCCACCGACGTGCTGTCCAACGCGCGGGTCTGCGGCGCGATCGATGAAGCCGTCGCCGATTGTAACCTGGTCGTCGGCACAACCGACCGCACGCGGGTAGAAGAAAAACAAAGCCTTTACACGCCATTCGATTTGAGCCGCGAACTCGCGGCGGCCAATTACGATCTGGCGCTGGTCTTCGGCTCGGAGAAACACGGGCTGACCAACGAAGACCTCAGCCGCTGCCATCGCGTGATGAGTATTCCCACAGAGCCCGGATGTCCATCGATGAATTTAGGCCAGGCCGTCGCCGTCTGCTGCTACGAATTGATCCGCGACGGCGCGCAGGCCGCCATTGCCCCCCGCCCCGCCGAAGCGGCCACTGCGGGCGCGACCGAAGCGGCGATGCAATTGTCATTGGAGGTTTTGAAGCTGATCGATTTCGTCCTGCCGGGCAACGAGCCTGACCTGACGCGCAGGCTTCGCGGCAGTCTGCTGCGGCTCAATCCGACCAGACATGACATCGAGATGCTCTGCGGAGTTTTGAGCATGATTAAGCGCGGACTGACAAAATAATCGCCCCTTGCCATTTGTCATCGCGTGCGACAAGATTGCCGGCCTTAACATGGCGCCCAAAATCGAACATCAATTTACTTCAACTAAGCAATGAGCCAACAACCAGACAAAGTCATTTATTCAATGGTCGGGGTCAGCAAGTATTACGACAAGAAAGCTGTCCTCAAGGATATTTACCTCGGCTACTTTTACGGCGCGAAGATCGGCGTACTGGGCCTGAACGGCTCGGGCAAATCCACGCTGCTGCGGATCATCGCCGGCGTCGATCAGGACTATCAGGGCGAGACTGTTCTCTCGCCCGGCTACTCCATCGGCTACCTTGAGCAAGAGCCGAGGCTGGACGAATCGAAGACCGTCCGCGACATCGTCGAGGAGGGCGTTCAGGAGGTCGTCGATCTGTTGAAAGACTTCGACGAGATCAACGCCAAATTCGCCGAGCCGATATCGGACGACGAGATGAACAAGCTGCTCGAACGCCAGGGCGCGGTCCAGGAGAAGCTGGACGCGATGGGCGGATGGGACCTGGACAGCCGCCTGGAGATGGCGATGGACGCGCTGCGGTGTCCGCCGGGCGAGACGCCGATCAAAGTCCTTTCGGGCGGCGAGCGTCGCCGCGTCGCTTTGTGCCGCTTGCTGCTGAAGCAGCCCGACATCCTGTTGCTCGACGAGCCGACTAACCACCTCGACGCCGAAACCGTCGGCTGGCTCGAACAGCATTTACAGAAATATCCGGGCACGGTGATCGCCGTCACGCACGACCGCTACTTCCTCGACAACGTCGCCGGGTGGATTCTGGAACTCGACCGCGGGCAGGGCATCCCTTGGCAGGGCAACTATTCGTCGTGGCTCGAACAGAAGCAGGAGCGGTTGCGGCGCGAGGAGAAGTCGGAGAGCGCGCGGCAGAAGACTCTCGAACGCGAGCTGGAATGGATTCGGATGGCGCCGAAGGCTCGCCACGCCAAGAGCAAGGCCCGCATCAAGGCTTATGAATCGCTGCTCAATCAGGAGGTCGAGAAGCAGTCCTTGGCGCTCGAGATTTACATCCCACCGGGGCCGAGGCTGGGCGACGTCGTGATCGAGGCCGAGAATGTCAGCAAAGGTTACGGCGACAAGCTGTTGTTCGAGGGGTTGTCATTCAAACTTCCGCCCGGCGGCATCGTCGGCGTGATCGGCCCGAACGGCGCCGGAAAGACCACGCTCTTCCGATTGATCACAGGCCAGGAGCGGGCAGACGGCGGCGAGTTCAAAACCGGCTCGACGGTCCAACTCGGCTATGTCGATCAGTCGCGCGAAGCGCTCGACGCGAACAAAAATATCTGGGAAGAGATTTCGGACGGGCAAGACGCCGTCCAGCTCGGCAATCGCCAGGTCAATTCGCGGGCTTATGTCGCGCGGTTCAACTTCTCGGGCTCCGATCAGCAGAAGAAGGTCGGGGGTCTATCCGGTGGTGAACGCAACCGGGTCCACCTGGCGAAGATGTTGAAAGCTGGCGCGAACGTGCTGCTGCTCGACGAGCCGACCAACGACCTGGACGTGAACACGATGCGCGCGCTCGAAGAGGCGCTGGAGAACTTCGCCGGATGCGCCGTCGTCATCAGCCACGACCGCTGGTTCCTCGACCGCATCGCCACACACATCCTGGCCTTCGAGGGCGAGAGCAAAGCCGTCTGGTTTGACGGCAACTACTCGGAGTACGAGGCCGATCGCAGGACCAGGCTCGGCGCTGACGCCGATCAACCGCATCGCATAAAATATCGACAGTTGACCAGAGGCTGAAGACAGCAAGGAGGTGTCGTAATGAGAAGCGTTAGTGTTAAAGAGCTGAAAGATGATCCGGGCCGCTATCTGGATGAAGTGTTGGCGGACGAAGAAGTTCTGATTGAAGATCAGGATCAGCCAGTCGCAAAAATCATCCCATTTAGTAAAGCATAGGGCAATGACAGAAACCCATCGTATCAACAGCCAACTCAAACGCGCTCAGGAAGGGCAGGCGTGGCACGGCCCCAGTTTGCGCGAACTACTCGACGGCGTGACGGCCGAGCATGCCGCCGCCAGACCCATCCCGAACGCGCACAGCATCTGGGAACTTGTCAATCACATCATAGCCTGGGAACAGATAGCGAGGAGAAGGTTGGAAGGCGAAGGAGAGATGGCGATTCCCGACGAAATCAACTTCCCGCCCGTGACCGACGCGAGCGAGGCGGCCTGGAAAGCGACGCTGCAATCGCTCGAAGAGAGCCACCGAAGCCTGCGCGACGGGATCAAGAAAATTAACGACGCAAGGCTCGAAGAAACCACGCCGGGCACGCGCTATTCAAATTATGTCCTGTTGCACGGCGTGATTCAGCACGATCTTTATCACGCCGGTCAGATAGCCCTTCTGAAAAAGGCCATGCAATGAAAGCCCCGCCGGGTGGAACTCTCCACCCGGCGGCTTCGGCTTCAGAAGCGAAACGCTACGCCTGTGCTGATTTGCAGATTATGTCTGTAAGCGGTATCTCCAAAAACAGCGGGGTTGCTGAAGCGGATGATTGTGTCACCCACGTCAAAGCGCAATGCGATCGCCCGCGTAGGATATAGTTCAAAAACTCCGCCGAAATCGAGCGCGAATTCTGTATCGCTCGACGACAGCCCGGGGATGGAGTCGCCCTCGCTGAAACGAATGAATCCGGGTCTGAATTTACCGAAGATGCCTGCCTTCTCTGACCGCATCCCGGTCTTCACGCCGAACAGAGCCTGCGTTCTGCGGCTATTGCCAGAAATAAGATTCGCGAAGTTGAGGCGCTCCTGAGGGAAGAAATTGAGCTCGCCCTCGATTCCGAAGCTGTCAGCGAGGTTGAAGGTAACGCGAGTTCCTATGCCGTTATCGGTGGTGTCGAAATCGCGCAGGCGCAACAGTGTGTAATGCGCGCCAATTTCGACCTTCGGCGTCTCCGATTGCGCCTGCGCATTTTGCGCCGGGACCATCAACAACAAAGCCGCTGCTGCCAGAACGAACAAAAACATTTTTCGCATAAATTTTGCTCCTGCAAAGGTATTGGATTGTTTCTCTAGCGCCGTGAACATAGGGGGGTAGGTAACGGCTGTGAATGCCCCGCGGGATAGGGAGCCAGGTCCGCGGGCTTCGGCTCAGAAGCGAAACGCTACGCCAGTGGAGATTTGCAAATTATTGGAAGTAAAGCCCCCCCCTAACGAGCCGAAGCGGATGAGCGTATTGCCCACGTCCAAGCGCAATGCGACCGGCCGCGTAGGATACAATTCAAGAACTCCTCCGATATCGAGCGCGAATTCAGTTGCGCTCGAACCAGCGATGGTCGCGCCCTCGCCGAAACGAATGAAGCCGGGTCTGATCTTGCCGAAGATGCCCGCTTTCTGGGTCCGCACCCCGTACTTCGCGCCAAACAGACCCTGCGTTCTGCGGGTGTCCGGAGAGGTTAAATTCGCGAAATTGAGGCGCTCCTGAGGAAAGAAATTGAACTCGGTTTCGAGTCCGAAGTTATCCGAGAGATTGTAGGTAAGGCGCGCTCCGACGCCGGAATCAGTCGTATCGAAATCGCTGAAGCGCAACAGTGTGTAATGCGCGCCAATTTCGACTTTCGGCGTCTCCGATCGCGACTGCGCCTGCGCATTTTGCGTCGGAACCGTCAACAACAAAGCCACTGCAGCCAAAACGAAGATGTACATTTTTCGCATAAATTTTGCTCCTGCAAAGGTGTTGGATTGTTTCTCTAGCGCCGTAACTAGGGGGGTAGGAAACGGCTGTTTATTTCAATTGATTCAATTCACGCTTCACTTCAGCAGCGAGGCCCACTGCCTGATAACTACGCAATCACCTTGCCATAGACGCGCGCCCACAGCCGAAGCCTTGACGGGTCAATCACTTGGCCCCTCAATTGCGAAGTTCGAGGCAGGTTCATTTCTCCATTTTCCTGAATTCTGATTACAGAATTTCGGATAATCTGGAAATGACGGAAATCGTGTAGTGGCGCCACATCCGCATGGATGTTATTTCAATCGAGGCACGTAAATTGTGAAAGGCACTGTGATGATTGTATTCCCGCGCTGGAATTGTGACCAGATGCGGTAATTGCCGGGATGGGGGAAGAAGGTGTCGAAGACGACATTGGGTTTGCTTTCGAGTTTGCTCCGATCCACGTCTTCAGGAATCATCTCGGTGGGATGCGAATGCAGATAATCAGTGGCGTCTTCACTGAGGATCAGCGTGTGGCCCCACGCGCCGAGATAGGGCTTCAAATCCTTGACCGGCTCGCCGGTCTTTTCGTCAACCAGGTGATAATGCAACTCAGCCGGCTTGCCGGCGACCGGTTCTGCGGGATCGAGCTTCAATTCGAAGCGCGTGCCCTCGACGGTCTTGAACAGTTTGCCGTCTATAGGTTTGTCTGGCTTGAGCCGGGCCTGCGATGAGATCAGATCGCCGTTGTATCCGGCGGTGACCAGGTTGTGGTGAGCCACCTGCGGCATGCCGCCCGCCGGAAAGAAGTCGCAGAAGATTTTGTAGTAGCCCGCCTTCGGTAAGTCGGTCTCGATCGTGAAGCTGCCGTCGGGCTGTTTGTCCGGGTGGATGTGCTGGAAGACTTCAAAATCCTGGCTGACGACGAACAGATGAAAAGGCATGTCATGCAGGATGTTGAAATCCTTGATCTGTTTTTCAGTCACCGGATGAAAGATAGTGAATTGGAACCTGGCCTTCTCTCCTGCCTTAGGCGGCGTGGGATTGGTCTTTATTCTGACTATGTATTCGCTGGTCTCGGGCGGCGCCGACTTGACCAGCTTCATGTTGCACTTCGGGCAGGTTGCGGCCTGATTCGCGGCCACGTCGGGGTGCATCGGGCACATGTAAAAATCGGCGTCCGCGCCCGCCTTCGACGCCACGAGTTTCATATTGCACTTGTGGCACTGTCCAGGCAGCTTGGAATTCACGTCGGGATGCATCGGGCAGATGTAAACGATCGGCTCCTGCGCCGTCTCCTGTTTGGGCGGGTCTTGCGCGAACGTGAAGCCGACCAGGACGAAAAGTCCGGCCACGGCGAGGGCCAAGCCGCCCACTAAAAATGAATTGCGATTGTTTGTCATATCACTTTCCGACCGCTTCCAGCATGCGCTTTCTCAGCTTCTCCATATCGCCTGTGACGGTTCGCGCGCCTGCGAACAACACGGCGGCGAGCAGCAGCGAGATTATTGGAGCCGAATAGAACGCGTGATGCAAGCCTATCGCGCGGAACTCCGCCGGAACCAGTTTCACGTCGGTAAGTATCATTCCGGCTTCGGCCGCCGCGCGCAGAGCGAAGTGGTCGCTCAGCATTCCGACGATTTTCGACCCGAAGGCGCCGCCGAGCGCGTACATTGCTAAAAAGTACAACGCCATCGCCGTCCCGCGCAAATGAGGTTCGACCACGTCCTGAATCACCGGATAAACCGTCACGTAGTAGATGTAAAACAGCAGCCAGCCGAGTCCCATCAGAATCGTGAAGAAGACCATTTGATCTTTCGGCAATATCAAAGCCAGAAAGACCAGCAGGGTCGAGACCAGCATCGCGAGCGCGGCCATCAGCATTCGCCCGTTGTCCCAGCGCTTGCGGATCCAATCGGCCACAAGTCCGCCGACGAGCAGACTGATCACACCGACCGCGCCGAGTACGACCGCCGAGATAAAACCCGCCTGCTTCGGATCCATCCCGTAATAGCGAAACAGGTAGAGAGGCATATAAGCGTTGACCGGGTAAGCGTTGAAGTTGTGCAGCGCGCCGGCCAGGATGATCCACCACATCGTCGGAATGCTCAGCACGCGGCGATAGGGCGAGCCTCCGTCAGTCAAGCCGGAAACCTGAACGGCTTCCGCCGCGCCACGCGGAGGTTCTTTGATCCTGAACGCCATCATGGCAAAGATGAATCCGGGAATCGCGGCTATATAGAACGTGTTTTGCCAGCCGTAAGCCTGCGCAAGTATCCCGCCGAGCAGGTTGCTCAGGAAGATGCCGATCGGGAGTCCGAGCATGAAGATGGCCGTGGCGCGCGCGCGGCGATTGGCCGGGAACATATCGCCGATCAATGAATTCCCCGCCGGGGCGCAACTCGCCTCGCCTATGCCGACCCCGACTCGCATGGCGAGCAACGACCAGTAGCCGCGCGCCAAGCCGCTCCCAGCCGTGAACAGACTCCAGAACGCCGCGCCCAGACCGAGAATGAGAGGGCGGCGTCCGCGATCGGCCCAGCGTCCGAGCGGGACGCCGACGGCGGCGTATATCAAAATAAACGCCGTCGTGATGTCGCCGAATTCCGAATCGCTCAGATTGAAATCGCGAATCATCAACGGCGCGACCGAGGCAATGAGCTGGCGGTCGAAGAAGTTCATCAAGTTGATCGCGAAGAGCACGAACAATGCGAACCATGCTCGTCTATTTTGATCTTCGTTCATTGATCGTCCTTTGTAGCTGGTGGTTGACTATGGAAAGTTATCCCACCGGGTATTGGCCATTGGGCGTTGTCAGTCCGAGAGAACACGACCTCTTCCCAGTTTTTCAATGCCCAATATCCAACACCCGTTGGCCTTGCGCTGCTGGAGCGCGCCATATCTTCACTTCCCGGTGAAGACTGCTTTTCGTTTTTGGAGGAAGGCCGCGACGCCCTCTATGAAGTCTGCGGAGCGGAAACATTCGCCCTGACCCGCCGCCTCGAATTCGAGCGCGGAGGCGAGGTCGGATTGCAGGCCGTTGGCCAATCCGGCTTTGATCTTCGCGAGCGCGATGGCGGGGGCGCTCGCCAGCCTCTCGGCCATCGCGTCGACCGTCGCGTCGAGTTCGGCCGGCGCCACGACGCGATTGATCATGCCCATCTCGAAAGCCTGCTGCGCCGGGACCGGATCGCCGAGCGCCATCAGTTCGAACGCCTTGTTGTATCCGACCAGACGCGGCAGGAAGTAAGTCCCGCCACCGTCCGGCATCAACCCGATCTTGATGAAGGCCTGGCTGAAGAAGGCCTGGTCCGAGGCGACTATGATGTCGGCGGCGAGCGCGTAATTGCAGCCGATGCCGGCGGCGTGTCCGTGAACGCGCGCGATGACCGGCTTCGGCAAACTGCGAATCGCCAGAACGCCCGGA
>Ga0154003_1000660_pt1 | contig 10873 bp, 7 predicted proteins | sample TSFL087MetaG_FD_104679 | JGI IMG/M metagenome (GOLD analysis project Ga0154003, IMG submission 104679) | Attine ant fungus gardens microbial communities from Florida, USA - TSFL087 MetaG | ecosystem: Host-associated > Fungi > Mycelium > Unclassified | place: USA: Florida, Lake Talquin State...
CGAGGCGGCGAAGGTCGCGCGAAACATCTTGAGCGCGCATCCGAACATCGCCGGCGTCGGCTGCGTTGACGCAGGCGGCGGCGAAGGCACGGCGGTCGTCCTGAGGGAGAAAGGACTGGCGGGCAAAGTCAAAATTGTCGGGATGGATCGCAACGAAGCCACGTTGAGCTTGATCGAAGAAGGCATAATCGACGCCTCCATCGCGCAGCGCACCTACACAATGGCCTATATGGCGCTCGGAATGCTCTACGACCTGCATCACAACAAGGTGCGGATGGTCGACGATTGGCGCGGCGCGGGCGTGCTGCCGCTGCCGACCAACGTCGACACCGGAACGGTCGTGATCACCAAGGAGAACGTGCGCGCGTTCAAACGGAAGAAGTGACTCCGAAGGGCCGCCTGACATGCAAGCGGCCTCCCCGCCGTGCGAGCAGCGGGGAGGCCTGTCTGGAGGTCAAAGAAAGAAAGCCTGCGTTATTTCTTCTTTGGGGCCGCTGCGCTTGGAGTCGCCGCGCTCGAAGCCGAGGCATGATGCCTTTTCTTCTTACTCTTCTTCTTGTTGGTAGTCGCCGTCTTGGCCGTCATCTTGGCCTCCGGGGCTTGCGCATTAGCGAAGGCGGGCGCGGCGCCCAGCATTAAGGCGGCCAGCGTCAAGGATGCGAAAATCTTTTTCATACTTCTCCTCAGAAGATAACCGCGTAGTAACGACTTTAGTCGTTACGTGGCGTGGTCTCATTGTTTCAGGGGGCCGCAAGGGCGCCTGAAAGCTTCTCAGCAATAAAGACCCTTTAGATAGCCTTTGGTCGACAACGCATATTCATCGGCGCTCGCCGCGCTGCGCTGACGACCTCTCGGTGGAGGCAACACATATGCCAGCGCGAGTTGGCGGCTACGGCCTGATCGGAGACGACTTTATCAAGGGGTTTAGCTAGCGATACTCTCAATTCACTCCCGCTCCGGGCGTGGCGTGGCGTGGCGGATTTGGCGAATCCCTGTCGGCAAGAGCAGGAGCGCCACAAAGCCGGGCGCGCGTTCAGCCCCGTATTGAAGCTAGGAGCAAGATTATGTCACTTCTGATTGTGTCGGGAAACGCGCTTTGGCGCGACATGTTCTGGCTGTCATTGCCTGTGGCCGAAAAGATATTGCGCGCGCTCATCGTCTATCTCTTTCTGGTGACGCTGCTGCGCGTCTTCGGCAAGCGCGAGCTGGCGCAACTGAATCCGTTCGATCTGGTGGTGCTGTTGACGCTCTCGAACACCGTGCAGAACGCGATTATCGGCGATGACAACTCGATTACTGGAGGTTTGATCGGCGCGGTCGCGTTGATGGGCGCCAATTATCTCCTCGTCCGTTTCATCTTCAAGCACCGCCGACTCGACCAGATGCTCGAGGGCAGGCCGACAACGCTCATCGAGGGCGGGCGGATTCAGCGAGAGGGTTTGGCCAAAGAATTGCTGACAGAATCGGAGTTGCTGATGGTCGCGCACCGGCAAGGATTCTCGAGCCTCGAAGAGATAGAGAGTTGCGTGTTGGAGCCGGGCGGCGGGTTCTTTATCCGCGGCAAGACGCCGCTGATAGCCGAACGGCAGCACGCCGAACTGCTGGCGCGGCTGGACCGCCTGGATCAACAACTGGCGGAACTGCGCCGGCAGACGTGATTTTAAGCTTCTCCAAGGACGCGGCGGAGGCGATGCGCCGCTGTCGCTGGACGGAGCGTCTTTGATAAGATTGCCAATCGAAACCATGCGACCCTTCAAACTTCACACAAAGACCACGCTGCTCGCCTCGGCGATCACCGTCGCCGTACTGATCGTCGCGCTTTTGACCATCAGCGCGCGGGTCGTAGACCTCGTGCGCGACGAGCAGAAGGCGCTGGCCGAATGGCAGGCGATCAGTCTCGCGGAAGCGATCTCGGATTTACCGACATCGGGCAGCCCGCAGGACATGGCGAACGCCGTGGCGCTCGTGCGCAGTTCTCGCCCTAACGTGGTCGACGTGCGCGTCTGGGAGCGCGCGGGCGGCGTCTTCGTCGAACGCGTGGCGGCGGCGGGCAGCGAGCCGGCCGAGGAGATTCCGGAGGAGACGAAGACCGCGCTGCGCAGCGGACTGACTTCCAGGGTTGCGACCGAACAGCGCTCGGAGACTGGCAACACGCTCTATCGAGTCTTCGCGCCGATTCAAAGGCCTGGGGATCGAAGACGCGTCAGCGGCGCCGTCGAAGTAGCGGAGCGCCTGGACAACATTCCGTCAATCGCCGTGCGCTACGCGCGGCAAGCAGCCTGGATCGCGCTCGTCGCAGTGGCGCTGACCACGCTTTCGACCTATCTGCTCTTCCGGCGCCTGGTCTACACGCCCATCGAGCGCTTGCTCGGAGTGATCGCCCGCGCCAAGGCGGGCGAGTTGGAGGCGCAAGCGCCGCCGCGCCCGCCCGACGAGTTGGGACGCCTCTCGCAAGAGTTCAACAGTCTGCTCTCTCAGGTGCGCGAGATGACCGGCGAGCGTGAGCGCCGCCAGGCATTGCTGCGCGAGCGCGTGCGCGAGGCGACCGCGCAGTTACAACAGCGCAACGAGCAACTAGCGACCACCAACCTGGAGCTGTGGCGTACGACGCGCCGGCTGACGCAGTTTGAACGCCTAGCCGCCGCCGGACAGACCGCCGCGCAGTTCGCGCACGAAGTAGGCACGCCGCTCAATCTGATCAGTTGCCACGCGCAGTTGATGAGCGGCGAATTGCGAGACAAGCCTGACGCCGCCGAGGCGCGCATCGAAGTCATCGTCGAGCAGATCGAACGGATCGAGCGGATCGTGCGCCGGATGCTCGACCGCACGCGGGCCGAGACAGCTGAACTGAACCCGCTCGACCTGAACGGGCTCTTGCGCCGCGTCTGCGACGCGACCGGGCCGGCTCTGGAAACGGGTCAGGTCTCCCTGGAGATGGCTTTCGATCCGCGCCTGCCGCCGATCACCGGCGACGCCGATCATTTGCAGCAGGTCTTCATCAATCTCATCAACAACGCGCTCGACGCGATGCCGTCGGGCGGGAGCTTGAAGATCGCGACCGCGACCGCCACGTCAAACAACGGCGACGGGCCGCAGGTCATGGTGGACGTCGCCGACACCGGTTGCGGCATGTCGCGCGAGACTCAGGCCCATATCTTCGAACCGCTCTACACGACGAAGGAGAAAGGCAAAGGCGCCGGGCTGGGCCTGGTTGTCGTCAGCCGCGTCATGCAGGAACACGGCGGCCAGATAGAGATCGAGAGCGAAACCGGACGAGGGACGCGCTTTCGTATGCGCTTCCCGGCTCTGGAAGGCCCCGAAGCGCTCGGGTCGTCCGCGACCGCGTCACGAAACAGCGAAAGTAGAGAGGTTTTACAGGATTGTTCAGGATTTTGTGAATCGAGTTGAATCTTGAGCAATCCTGTAAATCCCGTCTACTTTCCGTGGAAACGGGCGCGGCGGAAGTGAATCTTATGAAGCGAATTTTGGTGGTCGATGACGATCGGGCCTCGTGCAACCTGTTGCGCGAGCTTTTCACGGCGCAGGGCTGGAACGCCGAAACCGCCGAGACGCCGGAGCGGGCGCTCGAGTTGGCGGCGCGGGAGAAGTTCGATCTACTGGTGAGCGACATCAACCTGGAGGCCGAAATGTCAGGCCTCGACCTGCTACGCGAGATGCGGGACCGATGCCCGGTTGTGTTGATCACCGGCTTCGGCGCGCTCGACACGACAGTAGTGGCGTCGCGCGAAGGCGCATGGGACATCATCTCGAAGCCTTTCAAAGTTCAAGAGATCATCGCCGTCGCGCGGCGGGCGCTGGAACGCTCGGAAGAGTCGGGCAAGGGCGCCCGGCCGGTATCGGAAGCCGAGCGCCCGAAACATGGGCAGGCCGGCATGGCCGGTCTGATAGGGCGTTCGCCCGCCATGCTCGAACTCTACAAAGAGATCGCGCGCGTCGCCCTCACCCGTTCGACGGTCTTGATCATCGGCGAGTCCGGGACTGGTAAAGAGTTGGTGGCGCGCTCGATTCATCAACACAGCGCCCGCGCCTCGCGCCAGTTCGTGCCGGTCAATTGCGGGGCGCTCACTGAAACGCTGCTCGAAGCGGAACTCTTCGGCCACGTGCGCGGCGCCTTCACGGGCGCGGTCGCCGATCGCAAGGGTTTGTGGGAAGAGGCTGAAAGCGGGACGCTCTTCCTCGACGAAATCGGCGAGACCAGCCCGGCGATGCAGGTCAAGCTGTTGCGCGCGCTTCAGGAGGGTGAGATTCGGCGCGTCGGCGCCGCGCGGCCCGTCCGAGTGGACGCCCGAGTCGTCGCCGCGACCAACCGCGACCTCGAAAAAGAAGTGGCGGCGGGGCGCTTCCGCGAAGACCTCTTCTACCGCCTGAACGTGTTCACGCTGCGCCCGCCCCCACTGCGCGAGCGGCGGAGCGACATTCCCCTCCTGGCCGAACGCTTCCTTCGAGCCTCGCGAGACAATGTCGGCCGAGCGCTGAGTTTTTTAGAAGAAACGGTCAAAGTCCTGGTCGCCTACGACTGGCCGGGCAACGTGCGCGAGCTGGAATCGGCCGTAGAATATGCGGCGCTGCGGGCGCGCGGGGCGGAGGTCGCCCCGGAAGATTTGCCGCCCAAGCTACAGTCCGAAGAGGCGCTGGCGGCGGCCCGCTCGCCGCTCGCCGCCCTCTACGACGATCTGCCGCTGCTCGAAGAACTCGAACGCCGCTATCTGCTGCACGTGCTCAAGGTGGTGAGCGGCAACCGCACCCGCGCCGCCGAGGTCATGGGCATTGACCGGCGCACGCTATATCGCATGGCCGAGCGCTTCGGCGTCAAAGATGAAATGGCGGAGAAGGGCGAGACTGAAAGTTGATGGTTTCGGATCAGACGGCGTCGAGTTGACGAGCAAGTTTGCGCAACGCCAGCGCCGCCGCGCCGGACTTTCCGCGCGAGATCTGGCGCCGCGCCTGCTCCGTTTCTCGCAAGGCCAGTTTTAGCCTTTCATTAACCTTGTCTGTAACCGGACGATTCGCGAGCGCTCGCCGCGACACGGTCTGCGCCTGATCGAGAGCATGCAAGGCGGCCTCGCGCCGCCCGCGGTTCAGGTGAACGATGGCTTTCGCAATCTGGTCGCCGACGATTTCCAAATCGCTGTCGGCCGCCGGCAACGGCGATGAAGAGATGGCGGGCGGTGAGATCGCGCCGATACGGCGGCTGGAATCGAGCGTTACCGTCTCGTCGGTCTTCCGCAGCGCGCGTGAGCTAACGATTAGCGCGCATAACCAGACGGCGGTTATCGCCAGCGCGCAACCGCCAATCAACTTTAGCTCGCTTGCCAGGTCTCGCGCTCTCATGAAAAAGAAGTTCCGCAACGACCGTGCCAGCGAGCCATAGCCTTGGCAACTTCGCGCAAGCTTGTCTCTTAAAGGCGATTGCTCGGCCAGGCCCCCATACGGTTGAATGTGGCGTTTCTGTTTCGCGGACTGAGCGTCGGTCAAAGCTGCCACGTTTTACCTGTGGAAACTTCATGTCGCATGGCGGAGCCGTGAAAGAATGAAAATCGCGCTCTGGGTACGCGCCGCTTCCAGCGCGCAGTCGCGGGTGGAAGCCCCATCGGAGGCCCGCAGCGCGCTCGGGGCCGCATGCTCAGGATTGCAAGCGATAATCACTCGACGCGGGGCAGGCGGCTTCGGTAGAGTCTGATTCTGATCAATGCGTCTTTTCCCACGACTGCACGCTGGAAGCGATGCGTACCCAGGGATTTACGGAGGATTTGATGGAATACGACCATGAAGAAATATCTCAGCGATTGGCGACCGTCGGCGAAGTTGTGCGCGATCACGTTCTGCGAGAGTTGCGACGGCAATCGTTCGAATCGCTCTCCGCAATCGCTTTCGAGACCGCCGCTGACAAGATTTATGTCATTGACCGTTCGGTCGAAACGGCGCTGCTGCCGGCGCTTGCTGAACACCTGCAGCCGGCGCTTTCATTCGCGCTGATCTGCGAAGGCGTCAACGACGAGCAGCCGCTCGTCTTTCCAGACGGGACTCCGATTGACAAATGCCTGGCGCGATTGATCGTCGACCCGATAGACGGCACCCGCCCGATCATGTACAACAAACGCAGCGCATGGTGGCTTGCGGGTTTGGCGCCGAACAGGGGAGACGAGACTTCGCTCCGAGACATTGACGTGGCCGTTCAGGTTGAAATTCCTACGACGCGCGCCGCGATGGCTGACACGCTCCGGGCGATTCGGGGCCGGGGCGCGCGCGGCGAGACGACGAATCTTGGCGCCGGCGAACGGACGTCGTTTCTGCTTCGGCCTTCGGGCGCGATCACGATCAAGGAAGGGTTCGCTTCGGTCTTTCATCCCTTTCCCGGCGGCAAGGAGATTTTCGCGGCCATCGAAGAAGGACTGGCGCGCGAGATCATCGGCGGACTCGAAGCGAGCAAGACTGCTATGTTCGACGACCAGTATCTCTCGACCGGCGGTCAGCTTTACGAATTGATGACGGGGCGCGACCGGATGCTCCTTGACGCGCGCGGTCTGCTCTACGAACGATTCAAACGCGAGGGCAAGCCAGTTGGGCATGCCTGCCACCCTTATGACCTTTGCACGGTCTTGATCGCCGAAGAAGCGGGCGTGATCATCACCGACGGGCGCGGACGTCCGCTGGACGCCCCGCTCGACACAACGACCGACGTCTCGTGGATCGGTTACGCGAACGAAGCGATCCGCCGCGAGGTCGAGCCTGTGTTGCTGCGATTGCTGTCAAAGCACATTTAACCGGCAGTAAGACAAACTTCGGCCTGTAAGTCCGCGGTTTCAGCTTGCCCGCCGCAAGTCACGAGAGCGACTGCGGAAGATAGGTCTCTATCCTTGCATTGGATCGGATGGCTACGTATGATTTATTCGCCCCGCTCATCCGGCATCAGCCTTCAAACCTAAAGAAGTCTTGTTTGACAACTAGCCAGAATGATCAATTGAACGCTGACCTCAGATCGGATCAAGAAGCGTGGTGGGTGATGTGAGAAGCGAGCCGTTCACTTCGCCGGCTTTCACCCAGAACTGCTAGAGAGTTTGAATAAGCGGACGTTTCCCGATTTAAGGAGCATGAGCAGCAATGCCTATCGCCGATCGACAGGATTCCCAAAGCGCAGCCAGGACAGTTGAGGCGCCCTCAGAGCTATCCCGGCCTTCAATTAAGCTTTTCATCTCGTATGCGCATCGCGATGAAGACCTTCGACTGGAGCTCGACGATCACCTCAGCAATCTGCAACGCCAGCAGATCATCTCCGGCTGGCACGACCGGCGGATTGCGCCGGGCCAGGAATGGGCCGATCAGATTGACAATGCGCTGAATGAAGCCCAAATCATCCTGTTGTTGATCAGCGCCCGCTTCATGGCCTCTGATTATTGCTACGCCAAAGAGATGGTCCGCGCCATTGAACGGCACGACGCGGGAGAGGCGGTCGTCATCCCAATCATTCTCAGCGCCTGTGATTGGCAGGGCGCGCCTTTCAGCAAGCTACAGCCGCTGCCCAAAGACGCCAGGCCGATCAAAAACTGGAATGATCGAGATGAAGCCTGGCTGGATGTCGTGCGCGGCTTACGCCGTGTGATTGAAAGCTTGTCGCGCCCTGTCCCCACGTTAGAAACGACCGTGACGGAAAAGTTGAAGCGTCGTCTTGACGCGGCTATATCTAGCCGCGCTCTCGTCGGGCAAAGCATCGATTTGTTAGTGCAGGTACGCTTTCCAGACTCTCCGCTGCTTGGATTAGACGAATGGCCGACGAAAAACAAACCTACATCAGTAGAACAAGTAAGCGAAAATACTGACCTGGAGTTCCCTCGCGACATCAACACCGGAAAGACAGGTAATGCGCGCTTGGTTGTAAAGGTCCATGCGCCTGATTTTGATGTTGAAGGAACATCCGATAAATTGCTGGAGGTCCCACCAGATCAGTTCTCAAAGAAACTATCTTTCCTTCTCACAGCAAAGAGGCCAGGATTCTGTCGGATCAATGTAGAAGTATACGATTTAAATCAACTCTATCTTGGGGTAGCGGCGGTTGAACTCGAGGTAGGAAAAGAGACTGGAAGTCACTCTGTTTCGCAAAAATATAATGTGGCAAATCTTTATATTGTAGTCGCTATTCGCCCAAAAGTTACTCCTACGTTAGTCATACCCTCCCCCAACTCTAGAATACCTTCAAAGCCAACTGCCACGACACGGCAGGGCAATGTCGCGATTGGAGGCCATGTCAGTGACAGCATCATTATCACTGGTTCAGGTAATACAGTGATCAGGGGCGCGCCGTCAGCGGAACTTGATTTCAAAAGCAAACAGCGGATTGTCGACGCGTTGCTAGATTGTGAATGTCTTAAAACACCACATTCCATCGACCAGTTGGTCGCCGAGTTGCCCGCCGACATCCGTAGCCGGATTAAGCGGCATTCAAATCCCAAACAGGATGTGTTGAGCATTGTGAACACATGCCTGGAGTTCGAGGCCGGCCTGAAAGACTTTTTGGAAATCGTGGAAAATTTTGAGGGGAAATCCAGGCGTTGGCTGGACCTGCAGGCCGTTTTGCGCGAAGTGGCGCCTGATTTGTCATCCGATTAGTCTGTTTGCATTGGCGAAAAATCTGGTCGAACGTCTGCGAGCGGCACGAATGTCCAAGGCGCGAAAGTAGCGAATTATGTCAAATTCGACTTTATCCATTTGCTCGCCTCTCCTCGCCGCATCGCAGCGGAGGAATATGTGAAGTCAACCTGGAAAACAGACTTCATATATTTCCCAAGCGACTCTACTTCATTTCGGTTTTCGCGTCGTAGTGGCTGCGCGAACTCCTTCCGGCGCTACCTATATGCCAGGCACACCAAAATCTGGATTTCGCTAGGCGCCGACTGGATCAGTACCGCGAGCGGTAGCGAGCGGCCGTTGGCAAAGACTCCGCTCGCTATCGCTCGCGGTACTGACTCGTCGCCTCAATCCAGATCTTGGTGTGCCCAATATCTAGTAGAGACGCAAAATCTTGCGTCTCTACTCGCGCCTTTTGACAGCGCAACGGGCGCGAGTAAACTACTCACGCCACACTTCGTTACTTCCGCTCCGGCGCTTAACGCGTGTCGTCCTTCGAGGGGCGGCCCGATGGCCCGCTACTGCGAAGGCAAGAGGCCGCGCCAACCGAGCGTGTTAACGACGTGATACACAGTCCCTTCCGCCGAAAGTATAGGAGAGAAATTATGCGCCAGATTACACCCAAGAGGTTCCTGACCGTTATTACTGTTATTCTCGCCGCCCTGACCTTCGCCCAGCCGGGCCGGTCGCAATCGCCATCCCAAACCGCTCCGGAACGCGACATGAATCGCGAGAGGGCCATTTGGCAAGGGCTTGAGAAGATCGCGCCGAAATCCGTCGAAACCTTCAAAGCCGCCACGGAAGCTCACGACAAGCAAGATTACGAGCGGGCGGCGACACTCTATCGGCAGGTGATGGAGAAGGCGACGACCTTCGATCATGTCTATCGCCGACTTGGATCGGTGCTGGCGCTTTCGGGGAAGACCGATGAGGGGATGCGTTACCTCGAGCGCGCCTATCAAATCAATCCTTCGCCCGAGAACATGTACACGCTGGCGCGTTTTCTGTTCTCCACGAGCGAAGGCAAACAATCCAACAAGATGCGCGCGTTGGGGCTGGCTAAAAAAGGGCTGGCCGCGTATCAGGCGCAGAACCGCAACGATGACCCGAATTACGCGATGATTGTGGCGCAGATCGCCTTTAATCTGAACAACGTCAATGAAGCCCGCGCGGCGGCGAATGCGCTCGCCGCCGACCATCCTGATCTGATGCAGACTCATTATTATATCGCGGTTATCGCGGCTTACGACGAAGACTGGGAGAAGGCGGAAGAAGAGATCAAAAAAGCGCAGAGCCTGGGCTTGTCGGCCGAAGTCGCGCAAAAATTCCTGGACTCGGGCGTTCACACACACGCCCAGACCTGGCGCTACCTGTATTACGCGCTCTATCTGGTCGGGGCGTGGATCGCCGGCCTCGTGGCGCTGTTTGCGCTCGGCAAGCTCTTCTCGAACCTCACGCTACGTTCGATCGAGGAGGCCGATCCGAACGGGGCGACCGGATCGAAAGAGATTTCATTGCGGAGCCTGTACAAGCGGCTGATCAACGTCGCGGGCGTCTATTACTACATCTCGCTGCCAGTGGTGATATGTCTGGTGCTGGGGTTGGCGGGAGCGATCATCTATGGCTTCTTCATAATCGGGCGCATACCGATAAAGCTCGTGCTGATCGTGGCCGTCGCGGCGGTGGTGACGGTTTACAAGATGATCCGCTCGCTGTTCGTCAAAGTCGAAAGCGAAGAACCGGGCCGCGCGTTGAAACCCGAAGAGGCGCCGGGGCTGTGGGCGTTGACGCGCGAGGTGGCGCAGGCTGTGGGGACGCGCCCGATCGACGAAATCCGCGTCACGCCTGGCTGCGATCTGGCCGTTTACGAGAAGGGCCGCTTCCGCGAGAAGTTGCAGGATCGCGCGAAGCGGATTTTGATCCTCGGCGTGGGCGCATTGAACGAAATGCGCCAGAACGCGTTCAGCGCGGTGCTGGCGCACGAATACGGCCATTTTTCGCACCGCGACACGGCGGGCGGCGATGTGGCGCTGCGCGTCGAACAGGACATGACGAAGTTCGCATACGCGATGGCCATGGCCGGACAGGCCGTGTGGTGGAACATAGCCTTCCAGTTCCTGCGCGTCTACCACTTCATCTTCCGCCGCATCACTCACGGCGCCACGCGGTTGCAGGAAATACTGGCCGACCGCGTGGCCGTGCGAAACTACGGCGCCGAATCCTTCGAGGA
>Ga0154003_1000661_pt1 | contig 10868 bp, 12 predicted proteins | sample TSFL087MetaG_FD_104679 | JGI IMG/M metagenome (GOLD analysis project Ga0154003, IMG submission 104679) | Attine ant fungus gardens microbial communities from Florida, USA - TSFL087 MetaG | ecosystem: Host-associated > Fungi > Mycelium > Unclassified | place: USA: Florida, Lake Talquin State...
TAGTCATTACTTAGCAATAGGCTTATACATAGGATTAGGCATTTTAAGTATTATTGGCAATTTACGTGGACTCAATCCGAAGGTGGATAGCATTTGGAAATTATGGAGTCATGCCTTTTGGGGAACTAATTTTTTTCAGTTTAGCTATCGTCTGTTTTTAGGTAGTGCGGTTCTTATTATGGGATTCATCTACTTGATTCAGTTGAGCTTGATTAATGAATTTAATGCCTGGTGGTTGTATAAAATTATTCGGCATCGTCATATCTCACGCTGGTTTGTGCAGCTTTATGGGAAATTATCTCTAAAAATTTTAGGATTTCTTTTTGGTTGGTTCGCCTTTTCTGTTGTTCTGGCGTATGTGCTACATTTTCAAATGACATTCCCAAATTCAACAATCACTTATTTGTATCATTATTTTGTCAACGGTTATTTGCAAATTTTATTTTATACATTGGTCTTGTTTGCTGTTTTTTGGAATAGTCAGCAGATCGTTAACCATGGCATTCTCGTGATCAGTATTTTTCTCCTATTTGCTTTGCCAGGCATCAATATCATACACATTATTCCTGTTTGGTTAAGCAATATGAGCAATTTAGAGGTGATGTCTCCGATGACGAGCTCACTTGTGCTGATTCTTGCTGATGTTTTACTAATAGGTGTTATTTTTCGCCAATTTAGGCACTCTATTAAAAATTAGGAGGTCAATGTGTTGTCTCTTATCACTTTAGATGGTGTGAGTAAAAGCTATAAAGGACAGACCTTGTTTGAACAAGTGAATTTGACTATTGATGAAGGGAAGGCCTATGGCATTATAGGACCCAATGGATCGGGCAAATCGGTTTTATTTAAAATGATCTGTGGGTTTATATTTCCTGACCAAGGGACGATTACGGTTCAGGGAAAGGAAATTGGGAAGAGCGGTCGTTTTCCAGATAATTTTGGAGTGATCATTGATCGTCCTGGGTATTTACCGAATAAAACAGGCTATCAAAATCTAGTAGAGCTTGCTAGCATTAGAGGTGAAATTGGCAGTGAAGACATTAAAAAAGCGATGTCCGCCGTGGGGTTGTCCGACAAGCTCACACAAAAGGTCAAGTACTACTCACTAGGAATGAAACAAAAATTAGCCTTAGCGCAAGCGATAATGGAACATCCACAGGTGTTGATTTTAGACGAACCATTCAATGCTTTAGATGCGGACAGTGTTCAAACTGTAAGGGAGATATTGCTTGATTTTAAGAAAGCAGGGAAAACGATTTTGATGACGAGTCATCATCAAGAAGATATAGATGCTATTTGTGATGATGTGTATCGGATAAATAATACACGGATAGAGCACGTAGAGCAGATAAATGTGTGATAGAGCATGTGCCAAAGCTAATACATCCTGTGCGTCGAAAAAGAGTGGTACCTACCAACATGTATTGGTGAGTGCCACTCTTTGCAGTAACTGCGTTTTGTCCCAGACTCTTTTTAGTTTTACCCCTCACTTGAGATGGGGACGTTATAAACGGTCCGTCTTTTCGCAACCGAAAGTTGAATCACTAAAAGAATAAAGCCGATGAGTGAAAGCAGTGGAGCGATGAGTACGAGATGCTTCAGCGGGAAGTAAGCGACGGAAAGACCGCCCACAAAGGCACCCATGGCATTCCCGACATTCATGGCTGATTGATTTAAGGTACTAGAGAGCGTAGGTGCGTCTTTTGAAACGAGCATGCTGCGATATTGCATACTGGGTAGCATTGAAAAGGCAATGACACCAAAAAGGAAGACGCCAAGCACCATCAATAGCTTATGGAATTGCATGAAGTAGAGCAATACAAAGAATAGCTCAAAAACAATGAGCAATCGGACGATGGCTTTATTCATGTGCCAATCGGCTAATTTGCCGCCAATCACATTGCCGACGGTTACACCGACACCGAAGATAACGAGAATCAGTGAAACGACGGATGCATGAAATCCAGTGACTTGCATCAGAATAGGAGTAATATAGGTAAATACGGCAAAGACACTGCTAAGGCTGAAAAGAGCAACAAGTAGGGTCAGCCACAGCTTTCCGCTTTTTAGAACGGCCAATTCTTTGATAAGTGTTGCCTTTTCTGCGGATTCTTTTTTTGGAACTAAAAAGATAATGCCTATAAGAGCTACGATGCCAATGAGGGCAATGATGAAGAAGCTTGCCCTCCAGCCCATATGCTGACCGATGAATGTTCCAAAGGGAACGCCGATGATATTACTAACCGTTAATCCAGAAAACATGAGTGCCATAGCGCTTGCTCGTCGATTGGGAGCTACTAAATTTGCTGCCATGATGGCGCCTATGCCAAAGAAAGAACCGTGGGCTAAGGCGGTAATGATACGGCTGGTCATTAATAATCCGTAGGTAGGTGCGATGACGCTTAGAAAGTTGCCTAGGATAAAAATAGCCATTAAGAGCATTAAGATATTTTTCTGTGATAGTTTATATGTTGCGATGACAATTATAGGACCACCGATGGCAACACTGAGTGCGTAGCCTGTGATTAATTGTCCAGCCGTTGATACCGAGACATTTAAGTCAGAGGCTACATTGGGAAGAAGACCCATTATAACGAATTCAGTCATGCCAATAGCAAAGGCTCCGATTACTAGGATCCAGAGCGGAAGTGGATAGTTTTTATTCATTGTTTTCCTCCTTCAACCCCATCATTATATATCAATTTTTGTGTTTTTCAATACAAATGCATTTTCAAAAAATGACGGTACATGCTGTTGAATTTAGAGATAGGAATAGGAAGCTATTAGAGCATGGAGGTGAGAAAGGGAAGGTGAATAATAAGGATAGTGGGTGCTATGAAAACGAACATTAGTAATTGTTTTATATTGAAGTGTTCGTTTTGTTATTGCTAAACTGCTGTGACCTTGCTATAATTGCCAAGTAATCTTTTGAATTGTATAATATATCCGTATAATCCTTGGGAATAGGGTCCAGGAGTCTCTACAAAGCCACCGTAAATGGTTTTACTACGATCAAATGAGAATGCTAAGCATTGTGTGTGGTGTTCTATATTTGGTGATATATGTTTGAGAGACCCTAGATTGTATTTATCTAGGGTCTTTTTGCACTCAAGGGAGCGTCATCATTATTTATTTTTTATTTTAAGGAAAAATAGGAGGAGAATTCATGAACGACCGCAATGTAATCGCGCGTTATTTTCGTTTTTCAGAGTTGAATACGTCTTTTTCTCAAGAAACGATTGCGGGATTAACAACTTTTTTAGCGATGGCGTATATTTTATTTGTTAATCCAAGTGTTCTTGGCGATGCACATATGGATAAGGGCGCTGTGTATACAGCTACTGCGTTGTCGGCAGCCATTGGTACGCTCATCATGGGTATTCTTGCTAGGTATCCTATTGCTATTGCACCTGGTATGGGGCTCAATGCCTTTTTTACGTACTCTGTTGTCATTAAATTAGGTATTCCTTGGGAAACAGCTTTAGCGGGTGTGTTTATTTCCGGTGTGATCTTTGTTATTATTACTATTTTTAAAATTCGGGAAAAAATTATTAACGCTATCCCAGCCAATTTGAAACATGCAACTGCTGCAGGTATTGGATTATTTATTGCGTTTATTGGGCTGCAAGGCTCGGGAATTGTTGTCAAAAATGATAGTACGCTTGTGGCTTTAGGTGACATGACAGATCCTAAGGTATTGCTCACTTTTTTTGGCATTCTTGTGACGATTATTTTACTTGTTAGAAATGTCAAAGCGGCTGTGTTTTATGGCATGATTTTAACAGCCATCGCTGGCTTGTGTTTTGGTATTACTCATAAGCCTGATGCTGTGTTAGCCAATATTCAGAGTCTATCACCTGTGTTTGGTGTAGCTGTCGCTCATGTTCCTGATATCAACAGCATACAGCTCATCATCGTTGTCTTAACCTTTTTATTTGTTGGCTTTTTTGATACAGCTGGAACACTGATGGCGATCGCAAACCAAGCAGGGTTGTTACGCGATAACAAATTGCCGAGAGCTGGACGCGCACTGCTTTCAGATTCCTCTTCTATTGTCATTGGTAGTGTCCTCGGCACATCCTCAACAACGGCATTTGTAGAATCTTCTTCAGGGGTGGCGGCAGGAGGACGTACAGGTTTTGCTTCTGTTATTACGGGATTGTTGTTTCTTGTGGCTTTATTTTTCTCACCATTGCTCAATGTTATCACCAGTCAAGTAACAGCCCCTGCGTTAATTGTCGTTGGTGTGTTGATGGCAACTTCTTTAAAAAACATTGAGTGGAATAAGATTGAAATAGCTATTCCTGCTTTTCTAACGATTGTTGCTATGCCGCTTACTTATAGTATTACGACAGGCATTGCGCTTGGATTTGTGATTTACCCTATCACCATGGCGGTGAAAGGGCGGATTAAAGAGTTACATCCACTTATGTATGTGATGTTTGTTATCTTTATTATCTTCCTGCCATTCTTGTCTTAACACAAAAAGATTGTAGATTTATTCAAAGGAGTCAGGCTGTCGATTATACCGGCAGCCATTTTATATGGTCTAGTTAACGTTCAAAGCATGAGTTTTTCTAGATGAGTGCAAGTTGAATTAATAATCTGGTGGCATCACGTGCATACTTTTATTAGACCCATCATGTTAAAAGGTGTGTGATGTCGCATGGTAATTCCAGTAGTCTGCTCGTTGGTTATATGGGTGATTGGCTTCATTATTATCATTAGTGAGCGCTTAATGGTTAGGCAGTTGAAAAAAATGCAAAAGCAGTTGAATAGACATGCAGAGGCTATGCGATTTAATGACAACTCTGCCAGCCTTGCTTACAGCATTGGTGGGGCGGTATTAGATAAGGTTCCTTGGTTTTGTATACGAATGCTGTGTATTGTTTTGGGAATGATTGTCTTTGCCCTTGGTTGGATACCTTTGGGATTCATCGCTATTTAATCCTCGTCTCTGATAATGATTTCACTGCCTTCTTGCTGTTTTAGACAAGGGAGCTTGATAGACATGAGCCCGCGATTGAAGGTGGCCTCGAGAGGGGGATTTTGTACAGGGGAAGGCAACTCGATTGTTCTCTCGAAGGAGCCCTTATGTAGCTCCTCATCGACAATTTTGTAGCCGGGAAAGGAAAAATGGATATGTCCCTTGATCAGTAGTGTGGTGTGATGAATATAGAGGTGGATATCGTCAAGCTTTTTAACACCAGGTAAGGCGATGAGGCATAGTATGGTGTCCTCAGATTCATAGAGATTCACTTGTGGCCACTCTTTTGTGAAAGCATCTTGAAATTCACTCCAGAAGTCGTTCCCGAGAATGTGGTCGACTGATTTTTTCCAATCATGATAGTTGGCTTTTTCATCCAAATTTTAGTTTCTCCTTTCTAGAAATAATTTTAATGAACTTCGGCTAAATTCGGCACGTCCATGTGCCAACGCCGAAGCTAGCACGTCTTGTGCGTCGGAGGATGTTAGACAGTGTGTCATTTTTTACTTTGTAAACATCTTTCTGAAGCTCTTGATGACACGATAAAAAGTGTTAAAATAGAATCACTAAAGATTAAGTGCTGAAAAGGTATTGGGGGAATTGGATGTTGCATAATGCTGTGATTATGGTCATCATCATCCTTGTCATTAATATTGTATATGTCTCTTTTTCAACAATGAGAATGATTTTAACACTCAAAGGATTTAGGTATTTAGCAGCCTTTGTTAGCATATTTGAAATTCTTGTTTACGTCCTCGGATTGAGTTTGGTTTTGAACAATCTAGATCAAATTCAAAATCTCGTTGCCTATGCTTTAGGATATGGCATTGGAGTCATGGTCGGAATGAAGATCGAGGAGAAACTTGCTTTGGGTTATATCACAGTGAATGTCATTACAAGCAAGGTAAAGGAAAATTTAGCGGATCGCATTCGTAGCAAAGGCTATGGCGTCACCCATTGGGTTGCTCATGGCAAAGAAGGCGAACGAATGATGATGGAAATACTTGCTCCGCGCAAAAATGAATGGAATTTAATTCATCTTGTTAAAGAGCTTGATCCCTATGCCTTTATCGTTTCTCATGAGCCAAAAGCTTTCCATGGAGGATTTTGGGTGAAAGCAATTAGGAAGGATATGAGACCGTGAAGTCTTCACAGCCGAAGAAAAGACAATTTAATGTCGGTGACTACTCTTCTTTAAACGAGTGTTTAAAGAATATGCAGGAATTAGGCTATCGTCCTGTTCGACGTATGGAGAAGCCTATTTTTAAAGAAGGGGAAAAAGGTCTTGAAATTGCTCAACAATCGATCATATTTGAAGGTAAACTGATTAAATACGAACAATGAATGTTTTATATTAATTATCATTCGATTTTAATTTGACATAAGTGAAAATAGATTGATATGATAAAGAAGGATAACTGTCCTTTAATAGACCTCATATAATGTTGGGAATATGGCCTAAAAGTTTCTACCCAGTGACCGTAAATCGTTGGACTATGAGGGAAAGCCTTGAGCGTTCGGTAGGTATACATATGCCTAAAAACCTGGATTGTTCGCTTTCTCTTATGGTAGAGAAACCGAATATCCGGGCTTTTTTATGGTGTTTTAAGATATTTTTTTCTTTAAACGCTTGATAGGAAAAAAGGTAAAAAATTTAACGAAACAAGACTTGGCTATATACCGAGTTCTTCTAATATTTTATTATTCTAGAAAATATTTTCTTGAAAGGTGTGATGGGATGCAACCAGAAGTTGGAGTCATTATGGGGAGCAAATCGGATTGGTCGACGATGCAATTAACATGCGATATCTTAAAAGAACTCGCTATTCCTTATGAAAAGAAGATTGTATCAGCACATCGAACACCAGATAGGATGTTTGCCTATGCAGAGCAAGCTAGGGAGCGGGGTATAAAGGTCATCGTGGCAGGGGCAGGTGGTGCCGCTCATCTTCCAGGCATGGTTGCTGCAAAAACGACATTACCCGTTATTGGTGTTCCCATACAATCCAAGGCATTGAATGGGTTGGATTCTCTATTGTCCATCGTGCAAATGCCAGGTGGTGTGCCGGTAGCTACTGTGGCGATCGGGAGTGCGGGTGCCAAAAATGCTGGGTTATTGGCGGCACAAATTCTGTCAGTTTTTTCACCAGATATCGCTGAAAGATTGGTGCGTTATCGTCAAGAAATGGAGAATAGCGTCCTGGAAAGTAGTGATCAATTATGAACCAACCAACTGTGATTCCAGGGCAAACGATTGGCATTTTAGGTGGCGGACAATTAGGAAGGATGATGGCGTTATCTGCAAGAGCGATGGGCTATCGTATTGCTGTATTAGATCCAGGGGATGACAACCCTCTGAGCCAGATTGCTGATATATCGATTCAGACCGCCTATGATGATATGGAGGGGGCGAAGCGCTTAGCAGATGTGGCCGATGTCATCACCTATGAATTTGAGAATGTTGATTTGCGTGTTGCGCAGCAGCTTGAGGATAAGGGGTTGTTGCCACAGGGAAGTGCGTTGCTTGCTGTTACACAGGATCGTGTTAATGAAAAAAAGGCATTATCTAAGGCTGGTGTCAAAACAGCTCCTTATGAAGTCATTCAGAGTCAAGATGAACTAGAAAAAGCGATTCAGACGATTGGCTATCCTTCCGTTTTGAAAACGGCACGTGGGGGTTATGATGGCAAAGGACAGCTCGTTCTTCGGGAAAAAGCAGATAGGGAGATCGCACGCTCATTAGTTGATGGGACGACGGTTTTCGTCCTTGAACAATGGGTGCCCTTCCAAAAAGAGTTGTCGATCATGATAGCACGCAGTACTCAAGGTGAACTAAAAACCTTTCCAGTAGTAGAAAATAGTCATATTCATAATATTTTGCATCAAACCATTGCCCCGGCACGTATCTCTGAACGTGTGAAACGCCAAGCGGAGCAGGTGGCTCTGGAAATCTCTGAATCTTTGAATCTTGTGGGGGTGCTTGGTGTTGAAATGTTCATGGGAGCGGATGAAGAGATATATGTCAATGAGCTCGCACCTAGGCCGCATAATTCTGGACACTACACCATAGAAGCCTGTGAAACCTCGCAATTTGAACAACATATTCGGGCGATTTGTGGGTGGCCTTTAGGGTCTACAGAACAATTAAAACCAGCGATAATGATCAATCTGCTTGGGCAGCATATGGATGCCGCTTTAGGTGCTATTCCTCGCATGGCTCATAGTCATTTTCATCTCTACGGGAAGGATGTGGCGAAGCAGGATAGAAAAATGGGACATCTTACCTTATTAGCAGATACTTTAGAAGAGGCATTACAGCAAGCAGAGCAACTTAAGATTTGGAATCAGACAAATAGGGGGGCAATGACATGATAGAGCGTTATACAAGACCTGAAATGGGCGCTATTTGGACGGAAGAGAATAGATATAAGGCGTGGTTAGAAGTCGAGATTCTAGCTTGTGAAGCTTGGTCAGAGTTGGGGGTTATTCCTAAGGAAGATGTTAAAGTATTGCGTGAGAAAGCGAGTTTTAACGTCGCACGCATTCATGAGATCGAAAAAGAGACGCATCACGATGTTGTAGCTTTTACTCGAACGGTTTCTGAATCGCTTGGAGATGAAAAGAAATGGGTGCATTACGGGCTCACATCGACGGATGTTGTCGATACGGCGCAATCCTTTTTAATTCGTCAAGCCAATGCTATCTTGCGCAAGGATATTGAAAGTTTTATAGAAATTCTTAGACAAAAGGCGATTGAGCATAAGCATACTATCATGATGGGAAGAACGCATGGCGTTCATGCAGAACCCACGACATTTGGGTTGAAAATGGCACTTTGGTATGAAGAAATGAAGCGTAATTTGGAACGATTTGAAGCGGCGGCAACCACCATTGAAGTGGGTAAGCTTTCCGGTGCAGTAGGTACGTATGCTAATATCGACCCATTTGTTGAACGTTATGTCTGTGAACAGCTTGGATTGAGCGCTGCACCTGTTTCGACGCAAACCCTGCAACGTGATCGTCATGCTCATTATATGTCAGTCTTATCATTAATTGCTACATCCATTGAAAAATTTGCTGTTGAGATACGTGGTTTGCAAAAATCAGAAATACGTGAGGTGGAAGAATTCTTTGCGAAGGGACAAAAGGGATCTTCGGCGATGCCACATAAACGCAATCCGATTGGATCTGAAAATATGACGGGTCTTTCCCGTGTCATTCGTGGGCATATGCTGACGGCTTATGAAGATGTTCCTTTATGGCATGAGCGTGATATTTCTCATTCCTCTGCAGAGCGTATCATTCTGCCCGATACGACGATTGCTTTAAACTATATGCTTAACCGCTTTGGTAATATTGTTAAAAATTTAGTTGTTTTCCCAGAAAATATGCGTCGTAATATGGATAAAACTCTAGGTCTTATTTTTTCACAACGTGTTCTACTCAGCTTGGTCGATAAAGGTTTAAGTCGTGAAGAAGCTTATGATCGGGTTCAACCGTTAACCGCAGAGTCTTGGGATAAACAGATGTCATTTCAATCTTTAGTTGCTAGTAGCGGCAAAATAACGGAGCTATTGTCAGAAAGTGAAATTGAAGCCTGCTTTGATGCAACCTATCATCTGAAAAATGTCGATGCGATTTTTGATCGTTTGCACCTTAATAATGCCAATGATGTGAAGGTGGGGAATTCCAATGAAGCTTGACATGCTCTATGAAGGAAAAGCTAAGAAAGTCTATAAGACAGACAATCCTTATGAAGTGCTCATTGATTATAAAGATGATGCCACTGCCTATAATGCGGAAAAAAAAGCCGTATTTGCAGGGAAAGGTCATCTGAATAATGAGATCAGCAGTATCCTTTTCACGATGTTGCGTGAAGCCGGTGTGGATAATCATTTTATTCGCAAGCTTTCCGATACCGAGCAATTGGTAAGTGCTGTTACCATTGTTCCACTTGAAGTGATTGTTCGGAATGTGGCGGCGGGTAGTATGGCTAAACGCCTAGGTTTAGAAGAGGGCAGGGCGCTGAGCCAGCCAATCATAGAGTTTTGTTATAAGCGAGATGATCTCGGTGACCCCCTTGTTACAGATGATCATATTCGTGAGCTGAAGCTGGCAACAGATAGTGAGCTAGATGCCATCCGTCAAAGTGCATCGAAGGTGAATGATGTATTGAGTGCCTATTTCGGTGACCTTGGTATCCAATTGATTGATTTCAAGCTCGAATTCGGTCATAAGCAAGAGAATGGACAGCTTGTATTGGCAGACGAAGTGTCACCAGATACGTGTCGTCTATGGGATAAACAGACGGGAGAACGGCTCGATAAGGATGTATTTCGCCGTGGACTTGGTGATCTCCCTATAACCTACCAAAAACTACTCGAACGATTGGAGGCAGCTCAATGAAAAAAGTGAAGGTATATATCACGTTAAAAGAAAGTGTTTTAGATCCTCAAGGTCAAGCAGTTGCAGGAGCTGTGCATAATTTGGGCTATGAAGAGGTTAGGGACGTACGCATTGGTAAATTCATAGAATTAGAGATTGATAGCGAAGAAGAGATTGATGATAAGGTCAAAGCTATATGTGAGAAACTGCTCGCCAATACTGTTATTGAAAATTACCACTATGATATCGAGGAAGGTGTTCCTCAGTGAAGGTAGCGGTAATTGTTTTCCCAGGCTCTAATTGTGATAGCGACATGTACTATGCTATTCGTGATGGTCTTGGTCAAGAGGTGGACTATGTTTGGCATCAGGAAAGCTCTTTAGATGGTTATGATGCCATCATGATTCCCGGGGGCTTTTCCTATGGAGATTACCTTCGTTCAGGTGCAATCGCTCGCTTTTCAACGATCATGCCTGCCGTGATAAAGGCGGCGGAA
>Ga0154003_1000662_pt1 | contig 10856 bp, 15 predicted proteins | sample TSFL087MetaG_FD_104679 | JGI IMG/M metagenome (GOLD analysis project Ga0154003, IMG submission 104679) | Attine ant fungus gardens microbial communities from Florida, USA - TSFL087 MetaG | ecosystem: Host-associated > Fungi > Mycelium > Unclassified | place: USA: Florida, Lake Talquin State...
GTCTCATAAATCCAAGCTAGGGGCATATCTTGAGGGTATTCAAACTGGAACCTTGGCTCTGCCCTGGAAGGATGAAGTCTGGGAACAAGAGAATCCACGGCCTACGAAGCCGGCCAGAATCCGTCAGCCAGCCACCGCAACGACATTTGCGAAAAATGCAAATGCAGGGCGAGTTTGAATCGATTAGATCAGCCCAGGAAGTACTAAACGTGTATTCTACAGTGCTTCTGCAGAGCTTAAACTTTCGGATCTAGTGAAAGATGGAGTGCTTCGTGTTGGTGATATTATTGCTTTTAAGAGGAATTTCTCAGTACTTGGACTTACTGTACAAAAGGATACAATCGTAGGCTGCACTTTTCCTGTTTGAAAAGGGTTTCACTGAACTCAATCTACAGATTCAATCGATTGATCCATTCAAATATAGCATCACCGTTCTAATGCCCAAGGACACAATCCATTCATTGCCGCCTTCGCTCACTTGCCATAACCCGAGCGATCCTAGCTCAGATGTCTTATCTCTGACAATCACAACACCTCAAATGCTAGAAACACACATCCTGGACAACGACGGGACTGTCAAGAAGGATCAAAGACCAAACGGCAATGCATGGAAATGCTTCACCGTATTCAGATGGAGGGAGGGCTGTATCATGAATAACACAACTGATCAGCGAGGTGGACGCGATGTTCATGGGACACTATTTTACCTCAGAGGTAGCTACTACTACGATCGCTGACTGGGATCAAGTTAGTTTTGATAATTTCTTGGAGAGATTCTCGATTTGCTGACTGGGTTTATCTTAGTCAAGGCATTATCAAGGCGAAGATCAAACGAGAACTGCATTTTTTCGTGCAAATGGGATATACTCCGTACATGGCGCTCTGCTTGCTACACGACTACAGGTCGTCAACTTCGAAAGCTTGTCAGTGCCTACATAGCCATGAACAGCTAAACTAGATCTAGTACCAGACCCATAGTGGAGATGGTGGAAATATCAGTATTCTAGTTGGTTCTCTGCATCTTCATCTGTTTAATTTTTCGGCCATTTTCGTCAAGGCCCAGAAGGGGGTTGAGTTGCCCTTGCTTATGCAACTCGGTCATGAATTCTCTAAAGAAGGGCTCATAATCCCAAGTTCTCTTTATATGTTCAGCCTTTGTCGAAGTAAGCTTTACATTACATAAGTTGAACCAGCGGACTGAGCTTGCCTTGATCTGAGTACGTTTCAACTCTTCTTCTTCGAGGTCAGTCCTGGTACGGGCCCCTTCTTCAATGGTCATTTGCCAAGTCGAGACCAAATCAGATTGAGACATCTTCATAAGATCAGTATCACGTTGCATTCTTCTGCCCACAAACCCCAGTGGATGTTCATAACCGTCCTGGATATCATACTGAAAAATAGTTTGGGCATCTCGGTAAAGAGCAGAATCAACCTATGTAGACTCGTTGTCAGAGCGCGTGCGCCAGATGGATTGTATATACTACCTTGTCTTGCCAGGGTGTTGCAAGCAGGCTCTCCACCTTCTCTTTGTCCTTCTTTAGATATTCAAGTTTATCGATCAATTTAGAATGGTTCTCCTGAACAAATGCCAGAAGACTAAAACGGATATCGCTGCCCTCTGAGCCCGATCCGCCATACTTGGCCATCTTGAGACGTAAAGCCGGTCGGACCACATCCATCCAGCCCTTACGTCCCGATTCCGATGATGCTAGCTCTCCTACCTCAAGAGGGCCGGACTTGATACCATCCAGTTCCCATACTTTTCCAAAAGCTGGGACATAGCCAATGAAATGGTATGTCGGGTTCTCATTGTCCTGAGCATCGGTTTTCCCGGTTGCACGAGACGATTCGAAAAGTCCACGTGTTTTACGCTTGATAGTCTCTTTTTTCTTTAACTCTACCACACTAGCAACAGCGGAGTTTAGGGAAGCACGAATATCAGCTGGCCTGAAAAACGATCTTGAGGGGAATAATTATTGGGTTCTTCAGAACTTACCGAGCCATAGAATTGTGAACTCGACGTAGCATAGGAGAATTGGTGATCGCTAATCCTCGCATCTAGGTACATTGCAACCTGAAATATGCCTAGACGGTTGATGTGATCGATGAACTAACGCACCACGGGAGAAAAACTTTGTGTTTCTTGTCGAAATTCTCTTAATTCAGGACCAAGGTCAAGGTCTGGACAATTAAATAGGACATTCAATATAGCATGTGTAGCACAAGCATCATAGCTGAGTTGATTCGCAAACCATACGCGCTCTGCCGCAGGATCGTCGAAATCCGTCGGTCGATGGTTGTCTTTGTGCCATGTGAAACAGAATATCAAGCCATAAGGGTCGAGATGATCCACTGCCCAAGGTTCTATATCATAGAGCTCAACCAATTCAACTCCTTTAGCCCCAAATTCCCTCGTTAATGAAGAGAAAACCCCTGTAAGTCCAGAAAACGGGATTGAGCGCTGGTAGTTGTAATGATACAGATCCCGACAAACCAGGGTCGGATTCTATCACTGCAAAAGGACCGCCAATCAGATCAATAGATACATCAGTGTTTGTTCCGTCCATTCTTGTGCCTCGAGAAACGAGAATCTAAATTGCCTTGTTGGATATTGAGAATGTCGAAAGCCGCATCGTGGCAGAATGATCCAATTATCGGCACGCCCGCGCCGGCACCAAATCCACTACACTACTTCCCAAGTTCTGCAAACCCGAGGTTTTTCCAAAAGTACCTAGAGATTATTGATCACCCAAACGAGCAATTGTAGCGTCTCCCAGAATTCTTTGAAGTATCCATTGACCAATCATAGTCATCCATTCGCTAGATCATTATTACCAATCCATAGTACGGCAAAACCTCGGTCGGCCGTTTTTCCGCATATCATATTAAACTATTCGTTCCTTCACTTTGATCTTATCTGTCTTTCCTATATGTCACTTCTCAAAGTCTCTGGGACCAAGATCGTGAATGAGGACGGTCAGGAAACTGTTCTCCGTGGTGCTGGTCTTGGAGGATGGATGAAGTGAGCACTGATTACCACTCACAAAAATTCTCATTAATGCTATTCTCAGCATGGAGAACTTCATATCTGGTAGAGACGCTAGTTCTGTATTCATTGAAGACAAGTTATCTCTTCTCTAGGTTATCCTGGTTGTGAGTATCAAATCCGCGAAGCCCTCGCCGAGTCCATCGGTCAGGAGAAGTGCGATCTATTTTTTGATAGAGTGAGTGATCAAGTTGTCACCTTATATCAAAACTCATAGTTATGGTAGTTCCTAGAGTACTTCTTTCAAGATGCTGATGCTAAGTTCTTCGAGAGCCTCGGCCTAAACTGTATCCGCATTGCTTTCAACTACCGCCACTTCGAAGGTGGGAGTCACTTCTCATGTAAGACCAACATTTATGCGATATCTAGATGATATGAACCCCCGAGTTCTTAAGCAGTCGGGTTTCAAACACTTGGATCGCGTCATTGACATATGTGCTAGACATGGCATCTACACCATCCTTGATCTCCATGCTGCACCTGGTGGTCAAAACACGGATTGGCACTCTGACCACGGAGGTCATATCGCCAACCGTGAGTTATCTTTCAGTTTCTGGCTTTCCTTATGATTTTTGACGTAAACTTGCAGTCTGGAATCACAGGGATCACCAGGAGCGCGTTCTCTGGCTTTGGTCGGAGCTGGCTAAGCACTACAAGGGTAACAAGTGGATTGCTGGCTATAATCCTCTTAACGAACCCACCGATTCCAAGCATACTCGTGTTGTGCAGTTCTATACCGAACTCCATACTGTTATTCGTGCTCAAGACGCACATCATATCATCTTCTTTGATGGTAACACCTTTGCGTCAGATTTTTCTCACTTTGGTGATGCACACAAAAACTGGGACAACACCGCTTACTCCATTCATGATTATTCTCTGTTCGGTTTTCCTAGTGCACCGGAAGCTTACACAGGCACCCCTGACCAACAGCGTCGTCTAAGGAGGAGTTATGAGAAGAAGCGTGAATGGATGGATCAGCGTGGTCTGTGCGTTTGGAATGGCGAATGGGGCCCGGTGTACGCTCGCAAGCAGTATGATGGTGACCAAACCGATGCGATCAATGACGTCCGTTACAAAGTCCTCAACGACCAGTTGGAGATCTACAGAGAGGTGTGTTCCTTCTGTCCTCGACAAATGGCGGTAATTCAAGTCCTTTTAGGATCGCCTGAGCTGGTCGATCTGGCTGTATAAGGATATAGGCTTCCAGGGAATGGTTCATACATCCCTTGACACCCCTTACATGGTTCTTTTCAAGGACTTTCTCGCCAAAAAACATCGTCTCGCTGTTGATGCCTGGGGTGCGGATGAGAAAGACGTCCGCCAGGCTTACCAACCTCTCATTGATCTCATCCTTCAAGAAGTCCCAGAAAAATATCGGGACCTCTATCCCGCACCAGTCTGGAAGTTCACCAACCGTATTGGCCGTATAGCACGTATCATCCTGGTCTCTGAGTTCTTAGTGAAGGAGTGGGCGGACCACTTCATTGGCAAAACCGATGAAGAGATTGATGCGATCGCCGCCAGTTTCAAGTTTGAAAATTGCTTGAAGAGGGATGGATTGAATGCTATCCTGACTGCCAACGCCAAACTCTCCCAGCAGTGACAGTCGGCCCCTACATAATGATACGAGAGAGCACCAGCAGTCCAGAATGTAAATATATTCTACGGCGTCAAATGATACCAGACCGTTAACTTTCCTCATCCCCACGGCCTCTTCTAAGGCTGTTGTGCCACTAGCAGCTATCGAGGATAGCACTGATCGCAGATTTCTCGGTAATGTCAATTGTGAGCTCATAATTGTGTTTAACTTGGACCCAAGCTCTGGCATAGATGCATTGGAAGCTAACCAGAGGAGGGATCCAATTGGCGATATCTGTCAAGGGTCTTTGATTTTAAAATTTCGCTGTCAAAGGTCTGTTACCCACCATGATCACCTGATATTTCAGTTGATCGTCAATAATCCATTGGGTATCGCAATGTCTGATGTGGCAGACCTACCTTTGGATCGGTTACTGCTACAAAGTTCATTGGTAAGGTGGGCCAGAGTCAAAGAATAATTTGCTCACTGTGCCGAGACAGCCACGAGCTGTGGCCTTGTAAGGTCATTTGCAAATGCTTCCCTCTGCGCGTCAGTCCAATCTCTCGCACCTGAGATCCACGCCTACAGCTATGTGAGTTATCTATTTCGTTTAATTCCTCTGGAAATTCACTTCTTTCAAAGGGACGAGATGATCCTTCAAAGCGTCAGTCAGGTGAAAATACGCCAGTCAGCAGGTAAATGACTTGCAATATCGAAGTCGCTTGCAACGCCAGTAGTAACACCGTCGTAAGGTGATACCCAGTGACCCGAGATAGCAGAACAATCTTTAGCAGTCACAACATCTGTTCCATCTCTTTTGAGGACAGCTGATATAGATTAATTTAACTTGACGTTATCAGATCATATGAAAAGGTCACTCACTTTCACGCGTATCACAAGTACCGGAAACTGTTCATCATGTCAACAGAAGCCTGATGTTCTCCAGATTAATGTGTTTCTCACTGATATCCCAGGTTTTGAACCTGCTGCGATCGTATGCGGGAGAGTTGGAATCCACAGCGACAGTCACTATCAGCCACACGTCAGAGATAAATAGTCAGAGTATACAAAGCTGGATTACTCACATTCGGAAAGATAAGTCCGTGCAGTTGATACCATAATAGGAGTTGGCAGCGCCCGACTCTGCACTCTGAGCGGAGCTGCAAACGAAAGCTGAGCACCAAATAATGAAACTACAAGGTATACCCTGGAGAGCATCCGAAGGGAAGTTGACAGATGAAAAGGGATCTCGAAAAAGGTTGGGGGCCTATGGTCTCTCTCTCACATTCTCACCTTACACATCACGCTTTATATGAGTACCTGTAGTCTAACAGCGACTGGACTAATTAAGCAGTGCAACCGCCACCGATGAGGCTGATATGGTAACCTACTCAAGATCTTCATTGAACTATTACATTGACAACGTTTTTTGATGAAAGGCTGTCGGTTTAGTCGATGTGAATAGTTGAAGCACGACCGAAATATCTAGCATCCCAAGATTGGAAGCCTCATTCTGGACTAGTGTTGTCATCCAACCAATGTATTATCCTCAGTTTGTGTGCACACGTGCAATGGAGCATCAAGAATGCTGTCATGTGGTCCTGGCCTCTTTCAAAGTGAAATCGTTATCTGATGGCCGGATTTGCAATGAAGATAGCTACACAAAGTCAGAAACTGGATTCCCAAGGCACACTGGAGAACCCAACTGAGTATCGCTCAGGGGAAGTAAGCGTGGCAGAGATTAGTCTGGTACATCACCTGTATCATGATTTCTAACATTAGACTTCTCCTGGACAACATATTACTATGCCGTTTTCTCTCGGTTTCAGGATACATTCCATCCTTCTTCATCTTCCTTCCTCAAATCATTCAACCTACTGTTTTTTATGTTCATCCTGATCTTGATGTGGTCTGACTTGGGCATTGTTTCACGATGTAGCACATGATGTGAGACTTCTCTCCAGCTAGGATCACCTTCCCTTGGATCCCCCGAGGTGATGTGTATATTATACAGACTTAAGATATTAAGTAAACGGTGACAATACACCAGGAAACAAGATATGACGATAACATAGTCAAATGCATACTGGAATATAAGTCACTTGGATGACCTCCATCGAGTTACCTGATAATTTGCCCAAGGTATCATTATCTACTAGTTTTCTTAGCACCCCCAATTTGAGTGTTGTTGACCTGTAAAAATGATTGATCAACTTGTAATGACTTATAAAGAGAACAGAAGACGTACTTTGGTCGCAAACCTCAACGACGTCAAAGATTCACTTGAATGCACTGCCAGCGGCGAAAGGTTCAAGAACATCTACAATTTCCATCAGCCTTCCGCAACGTTCCAGGCCAACAAGAAAATAGAACCACTCACTAAAGTTTTCGAACTCCCACTCAATGAATTTTGCAACAAATAGGTCAACTTGGAATTCCTATACGGCACATGCCCTCCATTCATTCCATCCGCCTTTCCACTCTTTTCCCTCTCGTGTTTATCTCCCAACGCAGCAATCACATCCCCCAACGCGCTCAAGCTCTTGTTTATATTTTGCGTCTCCTTTATCCTCTCCTTCTCTGGCAACCCATTTTGATGTGCGAAACTGACATTTAACCGTTCACTTCCAGCAAGATCAACTAAGTTCAAACAGCCGGAACATTTTTCACCTGTGCCACCTGAGAGAGGTGCTCCTGGTTCATTGGATATACCAATGTGTGTGCCAGATATTCGGAGAGTGAAGACGGAGTGCGAGCGAGATGAACGTTCGTTAACGAGCGTTGCCGCAACGCTACGACGAGAGTGAGCTAGAGAGATGAGAGTGTGGACTTGAGAGGAACTAGTCAGAGGGACGGTGGTGACGTTGGTTACGCGCGTTGTATGTGTTTTGGGGTCATGCTTGATTTCATGTTTCACCTTATTGTTGTCATAGTCAGATTCTTTGATGAGGAGGTCGTGGATAGTTTCGTTATACTACAGTCAGGGCATTAATAGATCGAAGAGTAAAGTCATTCTCTGACGCACTATTTCGAGAAATTCGCCTTCAATGGCATATTCCCAACCGCGACTCTTCATCTCTCCTGCAATGCGGAAAACCTGCTCAACGGCACGAGGAATCATTCCCACCTGTTCTTCCTCCTAAAAGAACAAGAAACAAGACATTAGAATTAGATCTAATCATCTCACAGGAATAATCACCGGACCGCCCTGCATTGTCCAGCTCTTCCCACTTCCTGTTTGCCCATATGCAAAAACGCAGACGTTATACCCATCCACACAGCTCTGAATCAATAGCTCGATCTCTTCGAACACTTGTGCTTGTGATGACTGCGGAGGGAACACTCGATCAAAGCTGAATGTGTGCGTCTCCTTTCTCAAGGGTCCAGAGAAGGCTGGGGTGGATGAAGTTAACTGGATCATATTAGGCGTTTCGGAGTCGGAATCCGGGAATCTAAGGTCAGCACCAATTTCCTCGAGTTGCTCTCCACTGGAAGAAGCGTCCGCCGGTAAAATAGGTCGAACACGACAAAATACCCGAATATTGCCCTTAAGATCTTGAACCATGTTATGCAGCTTCCGTCGTACCATTTCTGCCTTTATTGCCCCTTGCTTAAGCTCTGACATTTTAACATCGCTGGCAGCCAGACGGTCCTTTGTATCTGTCAAAGATGCTTCTAGAGTCTCGTTTTGAGCCTTTATCTTCGAATTCTGAGTCTCCAGGTCTGCGACTTGGGTTTCGAGTTGTGAGATCCTTGCCTCTCCCGTGCTGACTACAGCTCGTAACTGCGCAATGCATTTCGCCTCCTTAGATAGATCTTCTCTACACTGACGCAGTTCATCCACCACATCTTCCGTCTCTTGAACTCTCCTCTGCATTTCTCCTTCAAGTTCTTTGATTTCTTTCGCATGCTTTGTCTTCAGCTGCTCGATCTCATCGGAAAACCCTATGAGTTCTTTCCGATGATTAAGTTCAAGTGCTCGCGATTCTTCGAGTTGTGTAGAAAGTAAGGTATGTTGGGAACGCAAAGAGGCAAGATTAGCTCGTTCAGTGTCCAATTCTGCATCGATTGAATTGGCACTTGATCTCAGACCTGCATTTCGGCCAGCAATGCCTCGAGCGCGGCTAACGGAGTTCAACGATCTTCTAGCTGAACGCTGGGTATAAGAAGCAGTTACACTCCTTGTGCGGAGTGCCGGCCTTGTAATCGCCGGCGCTTGGGGTTTTGTTAATGGTTTTGGTAGTGTGTTACTGCCAGAGACGGTAAGGGCTCCATTGGTTACAGACTGCGTTGGCTGTAAAGGACGAGTCGGTCTTGATCTCCCTAGGGCTGCCATTTTCCTTGGTGGCTGTCCTTCTTGGACATTTGCTCCGTTCTCTGACTCTTCCTCGATTGAGTTGACTTTACGTTTGAGATTAGCCCGGGTAGTTATTGTTGATGGCAATGTAATCACTGTAGGCGGTGACATAGCGCGGGGCTTTGGAAGTCTTGACATATTTCATGAAATAGAGTCAGTGGTATGTAGAATTGGAATCAACTGGCCAGGACGCGTCTGATCACGTGATTCAACTTTTTTGGATTCAACGTTTCTATACGTTTAAACTAGTTCTAAGACGCGGAGGGCTAGATAGGGCCCAATGTCCTGGACGTGTCTACGGGAGGAATGGGTAGGGTGTGCGCGAAGTCTACGATTCAACTTTTAGTAAATCTCTGAATAACAATTTACCAGTCATTGGACGTGAAAAAGTCTGAGGCCCCAGCGTTACCCGTCCCTCGTAATATAATATCATATACCATGTTGTTCATGCTGTTTTGGAAGGGCTTGCCGCAACATTAGTAATAAATAATAGAACAACTTATTTTTGCGAAATTTCCTTCCATGCCTGGTCGCAACTTTAGGTGATATGGCTTCATCGCATGCTGCAGCCTTGAGGAAACTCGTATTTTCAGTTGACAATCCATGGTCTGGTCGATATATTGCGTCAATTAGATATTAGATCTCTATGAAAATAACACTGCACAGATACAACCGAACTAGGGATGAACCATCATCATACAGGTAACCAGCGAAGGAGCCAGCAGCGCCCCTATATCAGACATTCACTAACCATCAACAGGATATCACTAATACATTTGCACTTCTCTTATTGTTCCATCAAGCGGTCCCACTTGCTCATGCACGAATATCCATCGTAGTCTACCATGTCATACAAATCAGTTATTGGTATACGACTCCCGACATATAGGATTCAAAAACTCACCGAAACTTCGTTGAGGGTCACACGAGCATTTTCCCTCTTGCCAATTGTTTCCCATCCTCGGACAATGCGTATATGGATTATGTTCATAACCGATTTCATCCCAAAAGTGTATTCTTGATTTGGGAAGGAAGAGGGCGGCACCAATAGAATGTACAGGTGCGTCTCCCCATCGCTGTTTATGTCCAGATAATATTGGTGGTAAAATAATAAAAATTGACAGGATCATGTGTCAGTCAACTGGTTGAAGTAAGAAACCGATGAAGGCCTGTACCTCATAGTAGAATCCGCCTGTTGAATCAAGATATTCGAAGAATGTACTGTAGGCCTCGCCTCGCCAGAAGTCCAGATCCGCTATCTCGAAATTAGACCAGACTAAAGAGAATAAAGTTCCTTCAGAATCGTGCAGAAACTTTGAACCAGTGAGGATAATCTGAATGGATTACCATAACGTACAGTGGCAGAGATTATAACTTTCGCCCGTGGTACTCATGAAACTTAGAGCGTTATCTTTCGCAATAAACTCAGGATGTCGTTCCTGGAACTCTAGTAACCACATGATGAGATCAACTTTAAAACAAAGAATATGAAAAACATACTTCGAACGTGCCCCCACAGTGTTGGAATTGTTGCCTCAAATTCATACATCGTAATTGTAAATGCTAACGTAACTTCAGCGTACAAATATCCCAGAGTTTGTTATCCATACAACGTACAATATGTTTTATTGTTGTCTTCCATAAAAAGGAACGGATCCTTATTAATGTCACAGTGGAAGTGAACGTCGGGCCTATCAAGTGCATTAGTCATGACCACGAATCATGCAATAACGCACTCAATACGCCAGTACCACCGGTATTTTTGCACCAGAGGATGTCGATAGAAAAACTAGACAAAACATTACAAAGTTCCAAACTCAGTTGACAAAAAAAACAGCCAGAGATGCGGACGAACGCCAGAGTTAAACCGA
>Ga0154003_1000663_pt1 | contig 10855 bp, 7 predicted proteins | sample TSFL087MetaG_FD_104679 | JGI IMG/M metagenome (GOLD analysis project Ga0154003, IMG submission 104679) | Attine ant fungus gardens microbial communities from Florida, USA - TSFL087 MetaG | ecosystem: Host-associated > Fungi > Mycelium > Unclassified | place: USA: Florida, Lake Talquin State...
ATAAAGGTGTAAACGCTGAATCGTCTCCACGTTCTATTCTGGCGATCAGGTCGTAAGTAGATGTCGGCTGTCCCATGCCATTAAGTCAGCGTGAAGGAGTTGATGAAAAAGGCGCTCTCCCGCTTCGCGCCGCACAGAGAGCCTCCCGGCCGTGTACGAGCGCGACTTGAGGCCGCGCTGAACCGATTCGCTGATCGCCACGTCTTCATCCTGAATCCGCTCCGCGACTGCGACGCTCGCGAGGTTGCGCTCGCCCGCCTGCTCCGAGACGTCGGTGAAATAGAAATCGAAGATGACCTCGGTCCGATCAATTCCGAGAGGGATGACGAGGTTCGTGTCCATCACTCCTTCGTACAAGTTGACCATGAAGTTGGGGTAAAGCCAGTAGTAAAGAGCGCGGTCGCCCTTGCGAACGGCGCCCGTTTGCGTCTCGGCCCCTTTTGCGGCGACGGGGCTTGATTGCAGGCAAAATCGCTCGCCGGTTTCGATCGTGTAATTGCCGTAGTCGAGAACGCTGTCGAGGCCCTTATGAAGATAAGGCACGTGATAACCGCCATCGAGGTAATTATCGACAAAGACCTTCCAGTTGCAGTCGAGCGCATAGCGCCGCCGCTCCGTCCAGTGGAAGTTACCCAGATCCAGCCCGCGCATTCGGCTGATGAGATCGGCGCCGAGAAAGTTTTCGAGCGCGGGGCCGCCCCGATCGAGTTTGACGAACACCCAGTTCTCCCAAACAGCCGTCTCGACAGGCGCGAGACCGTTCGCCGCGCGATCGAAGTCGCATACGCCGGTGAAATCCGGCGTCCCGCGAAGCTCCCCTTCGAGCGAGTAAGTCCAGCCGTGATACGGGCAGCGCAGGTTGCGCGTCTCGCCTTCGGCGCCGGTCACGACGGCGGCGGCATGGTGGCGACAAACGTTGAAGAATCCGCGCAAGACCTGATCGTCGCCTCTAACGACCAGGAGCGGCTCCCCAGCCAACTCCCACGTAAGATACTGCCCCGGCCTGCGGACCTGCTCGGCGCGCCCAACAAGTTGCCAGGAACGAGAGAAGACCGTCCGCCGCTCCAATTCCATAATCCTCGGATCCACGTACCAGGCCGCGGGCATCGTCCATGCCTCGGCCAAGGGCGCATTCGGATTGTAACTCTCGATGATCTGTTTGATTGAATCTTCCACGGCTCGTGTAAAACCACTGTGCAATCAATACATTGATTGGCGAAAACCCGGGTACGCATCGCTTCCAGCGCGCAGTCTCGACATGAGGCGCATTCGAGAATCAATGAGCGGCCTCCCCAAGACTGCACACTGGAAGCGATGCGTACCCAGGCGTCTCCCGATTTATGCGCAAGATTCAAATATAAGCTGTCCGGTTTGCGCTACGGGCGCCGAACATATTTCACAATCTGATCAGTGATGCGTTGGCAAGGTTTCAATTCAACCTCGACCTTCATCGCCTCGGCTTCTTTCCGAAGCTTTGCGCGCTCGACCGCGTCCCAGGCGGCGGGCGGCGGTAGTCCGTCGCTCGGTTCGTCGTCCGGCGCGGCGCGCGCAACCAGCCAGTATTCGCCGGGAGCGACGTTGCTCAGTGAAAATGAGCCGTCGCTTCGCGCAAACGCTTCGGCGTAGCGCAACGCGTCACTGGCGGCGCCCGCTTCGGCGGGAACCAGGTGGACGCGCAAGCGCGCGGGCAGGCGCAATCCTTCCTTGGCGGAAGCCACTTTTCCGCTTACAGCGGCCGCGCCGTCGGCGATGGTAACTGTCACGTCGGCGATCTTCTCTCCAGCTTTCAATGCGATCCCGCTTCGGGCCACGTCGGCCGGCGCCGAGTTGCGCGTCGCCGCGCCTTTGGCGCCCGCAGGCGTAGAGGTCGCCGCAGGCGTAGCGATCGCCTTCACGTACCAGTTTCCGTTCGGCAGGCGCGGTTCGAGGAAGTAGCGATTGGCTTCGAGGTTGTAGACTGTGAATTCGCCTCTTTCATTCAGGCCGTTGACGACAAACCGACTTAGAGCCGAGGCGGAACCTGCCGGTTTCGACTCGTAGCGAAGAGTGAGCAGCGTCTCTTCCAATGACCATTTGCGCTTGGTTTCGCAGACGGCGGGCGTCGTCTCCAGCATGAATTTTCCGGCGATAGAACCCAGCGGCAAGAGCTTCAATTCAACGCCTCCGACATCCGCGCCTCTGACCACGATCCGGCGCGGTGTTGAAGCGAACGACTCTTTGTCGTTGTCGCTGCCAAATCGGGCGGCAATCTCGTATTCGCCGTCGGTCACGCCGTTGATGGCGAACCCCGCAGTCCCGTCGTTTCTGCGAACGATGCTGGAATCGCGCAGATAAGCTCCGGATGTGACATTGGTGAGCGAGATGCTGATTCCATAGTAGGCGTAGGGCGAGGACAATTCGGCCCCGCCGCTCACCGTGCCACTGACCACATGGCCAGTGTCGCCGCGATAGCGGATGTCAACGCCGCTGGCTTCGCCGCCGTTCGTGATCGTCACCTCCGTGGCCGTCTCGCGAGTTGACGACGGATGGTAGGTCGGCGCGTCCAGGTCATAAGGGGTATAGCCGGAAATACTATTGAGCGTGAAGACGAAGTAGGTTCCAGGCGCCAATCCGTAGATGCGATAGACGCCGCGATCGTCAGTGAACCTCAGACGACTGCCGCCACTACGAACAGGGTTCCCCTCGGCGTCGCGCACCATCATCGCGTTGACCTGCATGCTGATTAACGGTTCGCCTATCGCGTTCGTGACTCTGCCGGTGATCGCGCCGCCTTTGATCATCGTGATCGTGACGCTGGCGCCGACGCGGTGATATCCGCCATCCAGCCTCTCGCTGACCGAAACGGGCCGCTGCACGTAGCCTTTCGCCGAGGCGGCCCTAAGCGAATAGACTCGCGGCGCAAGTCCGGTGAATTTGAAATTGCCGTCTTCATCAGTGGCGGCCGGATTCTGTGAGCCGCCCATCGTCGAGCGGCGATCCGTGGCGACAGGATTCAGAAATACTGTCACGTTCGGCATCCCCGCTCCGTCTTCGGTCACGACGCGGCCAGTGATCTCACCCGTCTGGGCCTCCGAAGCCAGAGGGGCAAGGGCGTAGAGAGTCAAGAGAAGAAAGAGAGAGAGAAGTGAAGACAAGGAGACAAGTCGCATTCTCATCGGTCTCCCTCCTTTCGGCTCAGGTCAATCTCGATCGTGACCGGCTGTTGATTACCGCCGCTGAGAACAACTCTCTCTCTGATCGAAGAAATCCGCCGTGCGATCTCCGGACCCGGCCGCTGGCCAGGCGGGCCATCCGAATGGAAGAACGGGGTGATTATGATCTCATACTCTCCCGGAGGCAGATTCTCGATGACGAACTGTCCCCGCGCGTCAATATCTACATATGGCTGACTTTGCGAAGGCTGATCAACCCTGCGCGCCACCGCCCTGAGCAGGCAGCCTGCCGGCAACGTCCCGCCAATAAATCTCAATTCGCCCCGAATCGCGAGCGCGCCGTGAACGAGAATGATGCGAACGCCGGTCACCTGCTCACCAGCCTCAACCTCAATTCCACCGCTTACAGGCGCGCCGTTGCGCTCGATTCGCGATACCAGCAGGTCGCGCACGTTCGAAAATGAATCCACAAAAATGGACACCTTGCCTGGTTGCAAGCCGCTGAAGCGAAAGCTGCCGTCCGCGTTGACGCTACCAAAAACCTCGTTCGAAGGCGACGGAACCTGGCTGGCTGACCTGACGAAAGCCATGAGGCTGACTTGTGACAATTTCGCCCGAACCTTCGGATCGTTCGTTCCCTCGATGACGACAAAGCCGCTGATCGAGGCGCTCCGCTGAACTCTGACCTCGACGCCGGTTACTGTATCTTCGCCGACGTCGACAATCACCGGGTCGCTGATGAATTCGCTGCCGCTCGTTTGGCCGGGGCGAGCGAGAATCGCATACTTCCCCGGCAGCGCGCCGAATATGCGAAACTCTCCATTCGGCCCTGACCGCGCTCCGCCTCCCGCAGATATGCCGTCGTATCTGCCATCTTTTGTCACCCCGCCGACCATGACCGCCACGCCCGCAACCGGCTGCCCGCCGCCGGCGTCAACCACTCGCCCGTAAATATCTTGGCGATGTTTCGGATCGGGGACGGTGATGTCAATATTGGCGGCCTCGGAACCTTCGCTCACCTCAACCACCTTCGCCTCGGATTCGTTGGCCGCATTCGGGTAAAAGACATGCGGATAGAATTCGCGTCTCGAAGGAATTGCCGCCGAACCGGTTCTCTCCACATAGCCGACGCTGACCAGATAGCGGCCTTCCGGCAACCCATAGATGCGATAGAGACCGCGATCATCAGTTTCGTACATGTCTAAGATCTGGCTGTAGTATAAGGGTCCCAAAAGCAGGTTGTTCACGCCGAGCTTGTTGAGATAGACCCTCTCTTCAATCACCGGCCGGCGCTGTGAATCGACGACTCGTCCGGTGATCACGCCGCCGCGCTTGATTTCCAGGTCGGCGTTTTCGATCTTCTCGCCTTCGGTGAGATTGAGCGTCTTGCCGCGCAAACCGCGGTAACTCTCTAGTCCGAGCGAGAAGTATCCCGGCGCGAGCGCGGAGACCACATACTTTCCGGCCGCGATGCCGGTGAAATGGTACCGCCCGTTCTCATCAGTCCTGGCGCGAGGCGCGTTGGGCTGGTCTTGATTCTGCGTCTGCAAGATAACCGTCACGCCTCGCGCAGGCTCGCCTTTCAGAGTGACGCTACCAGCGACCGTCGCCGTCCCGGCTTTCGTCTCGGCGGCTTGAGCCTGAACCGAATAAAAGGCGAATGGCAGAACGAGAATGCCGAGCGCGAAACTGAGTTTTGACATAGAACCTCCAATATGAAGTCTTTTGATTAAAACTGCGGGAGCGATAAGCAGTGGCGCAAACGCCACGTCGGGGCTGGATGAATGTTTTCGATTGGATCCGGCGGTTTCTCCACCGGCCAATATCCGGCGTCCCTCCAGGGCGAAGAGTAATCACGGACTTCTGTTTCAATTCGTATCGCCCTGACACCGCAAAACATGCTCTTTCACGCGCTCGCAAGCTTTGAGTTCGATTTCATTTTTCGCGGCTGCGGCCTCGCGGCGCAGCTTCGCGCGTTCGACCGCGTCCCACGCGAGTTGGCGATCCTGGTCATCGTTCGCTTCTTTTTCCGAAGCCTGCCGCGCGTGGAGCAAATATTTGCCCGGCGCGATGTGTTTGAACTCGAACGAGCCGTCGCCCCGGACAGGCGCTTCGGCATAGCGGAGCAGGTCATCGGCGTCGGCCGTTTCAGCCGGGACCAGGTGGACGCGAAACCGTTTCGGCAATTGCGCGCCTTCACGCGATGGAACGACGCGGCCGCTCAGGCTCGCCGCGCCATGGGCGATTATCATTTCAATTCCCGAAATTTTTTCGCCCTGCTTGAGCGAGAGGCCGGCGCGAGAAACGTCAATTGGCTTCGGCGTCGCGGCCTGCGTGACCGCGCGGATGTACCAGCTTTCATCAGGCAGGTCGGTGTTGACTCGATAGCGGCCAGCCTCCAGGTTCTTCACAACGAAGCCGCCGTCCTTTTCGGGCGAGGCCGCGCCTAAATACGCCCCGGCCCCCATCGGAATAAGTTTGAAGGCGAAACTGCCGGGCGTCCGATCGTCGCGCTTCAATTCAATCAGGGCCTCTTCGACCTTGAACTGATCGAAGGCGGTCTCGCACTCCGCTTTCGGCGCCTCGATGACGACGCGCCCGGAAACCGAGCCGAGTTTCAGCAGTTTCAATTCGATCCCGTTGATGTCGGCGCCCTTCACCACGACGCGCCTCGGCGCCGAGAGGGCGAAATCAACGCTCTCGCTGAAACGCGTCGCCACCAGTTCGTATTCGCCATCGTCCACGCCGCGCAACGAAAAGTTCTGGTCCCCGCTCAGAGTAGTCATCCCCGCGAGATGTTTGTCGGCGGCCCCGTAGAGCATTATGGTGATTCTGTTGATGAACTCCTCACCCTGCGTCTCTCCGGAAACCGTCCCGCTGATCGAGCGGCCCCGCCCCCCTCGCGCGCGAATGTCAACGCCGGACGCTTCTTCGGCGCCGCGCAGATTGATCTCCACCGCCGCGCCCCTGGGCGACGACGGGTGATAGGTCGCAAGCTCACGGCCTTTCCGCCCCCAGTCGCCGCCGATCGGAGACACCACGTTGACGCCAACCACATAGGCGCCCGCTTCGAGACCGTAGATGCGATAGACGCCGCGATCATCCGTCGTCCGCCACGAATACAAATACATTCCATTCGTCGCCGATGCGCTCGTGTCGGGCTTGCCTTCGGAATCGCGCACCCGGTCGACCGCGACCCGGACGCCGACCATCGGCTCGCCGAACTCGTCGGTCACGCGGCCCGTGATCACCCCGCCCTTGGACATCCGGATTATCGCGCTCTCGCCGATGCGGTATTTGCGCGGCTGATCCTGAACGGGAAGGTAGCCCGGCGTCCGCGCCGCGATCGAGTAGACGCCGTGCGACAACCCCGTCACTTTGAAATTCCCGTCGGCGTCGCAGTGGGTCACCTGCGTCGCGCCCGTGAGAGGCGATCCGCCGACGCCGACGGCCAACACCTGCGCGCCGCCCATTGGTTGGCCGTCGTCCGCGACCACCCGCCCCGAAATCACGCCTTCGCGTTTGGGTTTCGTCTCCTGCGCGGCAGCCGTCCAGGACGCCGACACGGAGAGGAGAGCGACAAGCGCCAGCGATAAGCTTTTCACTATTTCTCCTCCTGATTTTTCTTGCTCAGGTCGAGCGTCGCCGTGACATGCGTCTCCTGTCCCTTCGTAACAACCACTTTTTGTGTGACCGGCGCAGGCATGTTTTGGGCGGGCTGAAGCGGCGAGTTCGGATTGATCTCCGGTATAACCATCAACGTCAGCTCATATTCGCCCGGCGCCAACCCTTCGATCACGAACCGGCCTTTGCGGTCAACCTCCGCATAATTGCTGGAAGAGCCGAAATCTACGACGTTTTTTTCACTGCGGGCCGTCATAACCATCCGCCAGCCGTCGGGCAATGCGCCGCCGGTGATCTGTACCTGGCCGCGAATCATGCCCGATCCTTTTCCGAAAACGATCCGAACGCCGGTGACGTCTTCGCGTCCCGTAATGACGATCCCCTCGGTTATCTCGACTCCGCCGCGTTCGATCCGCATGATCCTGATCGCGGCGCCGGTCGCGCCGAAACCCTGTATCGTCACATTGCCGGGTCGAAGACCTTTGAAGCTGAAGGCGCCATCGCTTCCGATTCGGGAGAGCGCTGGCGTCATTGCAAACTGGACCGCGTTTCCACCCTCTTCAGTCGGCGAAGCGGGCGGCGAAGCGGGCGGCGAAGCAGGCATGGAATACGCCATCAGAATTGCCTGCGACAGGCTCGATTTCGCAGACTGATCGGCGTCTTCGATTATGGCGACGCCGCTGATCGTCGCGCCGCTTTTCGCCCTGATCTCAACTCCGGCCACATCGCCGCCGTGAATCTCGAACTTCGTCCCGTCACTGTAATAATTTTTGGCGCCGCCTGTCTGAAATGAGTTGTACTCGGCGAGGCTCAACTGGTACTGCCCCGAAGCGAGACCGGCGAGCCGGAAATTGCCCTGCTCATCAGCCTTGGCGTTTTCGCCGAATCCGCCGAACCCCATATCATCAATCGTCGCGCGCTCGTCGGCGGCTTTGACCAGAACACAAGTCACGCCGACTCCCGCAATGGGCTTGCCCGTCTCGTCATCAACGACGCGGCCCAAGGCTTCATAAGTCTTCTTTACGGCGCCGAGCCTGATGTCCACGCCTGTGACTTCGCCGCCTAAGGCGACTTCGATGACTTTCGCCTGATTTTCATTGGCGGCGTCGGGGCTCCACGCGCGCGGGTAGCGGCCCGCAGCCCCGGTATAAACGTCCAACTCTCCGCCCGCGCTGACCAGATAGCGCCCCGCGCGCAGCCCGAAGATTCGATAAACGCCGCGATCATCGGTTTGAGACCTGGCGGTATCCATCAGCATGCTCAACGAATACTGAAAGCCGCGATCGGCGCTCTTCCGTCCCTGTTCGTCCGCGCTCTGCAAACTGACGGTCCTTGCGATCACCGGGCGCCCGTCCGCGTCGGTCACGCGCCCGGTGATGACTCCGCCGCGCACAAGCGCGAAATCGACGTTCTCCCGCGACTCGCCTTCGTCAAGCGAGAATGATTCGACGAGCGACTCGTCCGGCGACGGCTTCTCTTTGACGAAGCCCCCCAGCGACACCTGCGCCTCGTATCTGCCTTCGGGCAAATTGGTCACGCGGTAACGCCCCTCGGCGTCTGTCAGGACGACGTAATCCCCTCCCACCTCCGATCCCGACGATCGTATTGAGACCCGGGTTCCGAGAGCAGGGCTGTCCTTGACCTCCGTCACAGCGACTTTGGCGTTTACCGCAGGTTTTCCGGCGATGGTCACGCGCCCGCCGACCGAAGCCGTGCGCGGGCGGTTGTCGCGCTGAGGCGTTTGCGCAGCGGCGATTGTGAAGATGACGAGAAGAACTATCGAAAGGAAAATCGGAAATCGGGCGAATCCAAGCATCATGGCCTCCTTGATGGGGGCCGAGAAACGGGCGCGAATCGCCCCCAACTGTCGTTGAATGTGTTGTGTCAGAACGGGCGGCGCTTTGAAGCTACAATGACCACGGGCATTTTACGAATGACGTCAAGACCCCGCAAGCGACGCATCCGCCACACGCCATACGACATATGGCGTATGGGCTCCCGAAAACGACCTTGCGAACGCCCGTCAGCAAATACAGCCACTTGACGCGTCTCAACGGCGCCAATAAAATCTCTCCCTTCTGTTTATACAGATCGCATCCCTTGAATCAGACATATCCAACTTTGCGACCCCTGCGGAGGCTGACTTGATAGAAGTTGAGCACCTTGTAAAAAGCTACGGACAGGCTCGCGCCGTCAATGACATCTCATTTAAGGTAGAAAAAGGCGAAATCCTGGGCTTCCTCGGCCCGAACGGCGCGGGTAAAACCACAACAATGCGGATACTGACCGGCTACCTGCCGGCGACCGGAGGAACGGCGCGGATCGCGGGCTTCGACGTCTTCGAACAGTCGATGGAAGTCCGCAAGCGCATCGGCTATTTGCCAGAAGCGCCTCCTCTCTACCCCGACATGACCGTCAGCGACTATCTGACGTTCGTGGCGCAGATCAAAGGCGTTCCGCCGGCCGAGGTTCCGAATCGCGTCGCCGAGGCGATGAAGATGGCGAGCGTGGCCGAGCGTAAGGACGAATTGATCAAGCGACTGTCGCGCGGTTACAAGCAGCGCGTCGGCATCGCCCAAGCCATCGTCCACAACCCCGACGTGATCATCCTCGACGAGCCGACCGTCGGACTCGATCCTAACCAGATCAAGGAAGTCCGCGGCCTGATCAAAAATCTGGCCGGACAGCACACGATCATCCTCTCGACGCACATCCTGCCCGAGGTCGAGATGACCTGCGACCGCGTGGTCATCATCAACAAAGGCCGCATCGCCGCCGTCGACACGACCCAGAACCTGACCACGCAACTCAAAGGCGGCGAGCGCGTTCGCCTTCAGGTCAGAGGCTCCGCCGAGAGCCTGCGTGAATCAGTCGCCTCGATCGGGGGCATTAAGAGCGTCGAGGTCACGCCGGACGCCGGCGGCCTGGTCACCGCCGAAATCGAGAGCGAGAGCGGCGCGGATTTGCGGGCGCAGATCGCCGCGCGCGTCGTCAACAAGGGATTCGACTTGCTGGAGATGCGCGCCGTCAATCTGAGCCTTGAAGACATCTTCATGCAACTGACGACCGAAGAGCAGGCCGAAGGAAAGACCGACGCGAAGAGCGAGCCGGAGGTTGAAGAGAAGCCCAGTGACGCCGTCGCCGAGACAGTCGCGTCATAAGGATCGAGGAGAGCTTATGAGAGGAATTCTTGCAATTTATCGCCGCGAACTTAGCGGCTACTTCGTTTCGCCGATCGCTTACACCGTGATCGGCTTTTTCCTGGCGGCGACTGGATTGGTTTTCTCGCTGATCCTGAACGCCTATATGGAGCAGTCGATCAGGATGCAGATGCAGGCTCGGCAGATGGGTATGCCGCCTGACATCGACGTGCCGATGATGGTCATCCGCAGCTTCGTAGGATTTATCGGCACATACATCATGCCGCTGCTGCTGCCGATGCTGACCATGGGCGTTTACGCCGAAGAGCGTAAGCGCGGCACGATGGAAATGCTCATGACTTCGCCCCTTACCGAGCTCCAGATCGTGATCGGCAAATTCTCCGCCTCGCTCACCTTCTTCGCGGTGATGCTGGCGCCGACGCTGCTCTATTACCTGTTGGTAGGTCCCTACAGCGACCCGGCGCTGCCTTGGCGTATCGTCGGGGCGGGATATCTGGGGCTGTTACTGCTGGGCGCGGTGCTGATCGCGCTGGGGTCGTTCATCTCGTCACTGACCGAGAACCAGATCGTGGCGGGCGTGGTGACCTTCGTCGTCTTCCTGCTGCTGTTGTTCTTGGACCTGACGATGCGCAACTCCAGCTCGGCGGCGGCCGATGTCTTCAAGTACCTCTCGATCCTCCAGCATCACGAGACTTTCGCACAGGGCGTGATCGATACCTCGTCGATCCTCTTCTACGTCTCGGCGGCCGCGATCAGCGTCTTCCTGACACTGCGCAATCTGGACTCCATGCGTTGGAGGAGAGCATAAAATTAGCGGAAGTGTGATTGCGGATCGCGGATCGCGGATCGCGGATTTATGAATTTGTTCAACAGCGGATACAAAATCGAGATCGAATGTTTTATCGTTTCCGCAATCCG
>Ga0154003_1000664_pt1 | contig 10852 bp, 8 predicted proteins | sample TSFL087MetaG_FD_104679 | JGI IMG/M metagenome (GOLD analysis project Ga0154003, IMG submission 104679) | Attine ant fungus gardens microbial communities from Florida, USA - TSFL087 MetaG | ecosystem: Host-associated > Fungi > Mycelium > Unclassified | place: USA: Florida, Lake Talquin State...
GAGTTCTTTCCGGAAGAGACAGAAATGGTCGTCGTCTCATTTCATACTTGTGAGGCGCGTGAACTGGAAGAAGTCGCGTGCGGGTCAGGCGCCCAACGGCTGTATCTGGGTTAATAAATCGACTTCGCGCGCGACTGGCCGACTGTTTCTGGCGACTAGCGGCGGGTTCCAGCGCGCCTTGCTATATGGTTGAGACGAGATCACCCGCCGAAAGGAGAGTTGAAATGGAGTTTTCTCCGAATAACATAACGCGCGGGAATGAAGACATGAAAACAGGGACCAGAGTAATTCGCGCGTGGCTTCCGGAACCTGAGCAGGGGAAGCCATTTTCGGAAGGCGTTTGGTTCGCCTCGGCTTATCACGCAGCAGGCGAGTCGGCATCAAGCCCTTATCCCTATGGGCGTTATCACAATCCAAAACAATGAGGATCAATAAGTTGCGCTACCGTTATTATATTTGCGACGTTTTTACCGAAGTTCGCTTCGGCGGGAATCAATTGGCTGTGCTGCCCGAAGCGGCAGGGCTTTCGGATCGGCAGATGCAGCAGATTGCCCGCGAGTTCAATTTTTCCGAGACCACCTTCGTGTTCCCTGCGGAAGCGGGGTATACGCGGAAGGTTCGTATCTTTACTCCAACGACCGAGGTTCCTTTCGCCGGACATCCCAATGTCGGGACCGCATTTGCTTTAGCCACTGCAGGCGAATTTGGCGACATCAAAACATCGATCACAGTGACCTTCGAAGAGAAAGCGGGCTTGGTTCCTGTCTCTATTGAGAGACGGGAGGGAGATCGCCTCTGGTGCGAATTGTCGGCGCCCAGGCGCCTTTTCCTCGGCAATACCATCGCCGCAGAATTATTGGCGCCGGCGGTTTCGCTTGCGCCGGAGGACATTGTTACCAGGACGCATTTGCCCCAGGCGGCCTCGGTGGGCTTGCCCTTTCTCATGGTGGAAATCAAAGATCGCGCCGCCCTGGCGCGGGCGCGAGCCAACGTCGAGAAACTCGCGGCGCTCGTAAATGAAGGTGTGCCCGCCGACATCCATCTTTACACGCATAGCGCCGACGAGTTTGACGTCCGAGCGCGCATGTTCGCTCCGCTGGATGGAGTGCCTGAAGATCCGGCGACGGGCAGCGCGAATTGTGCGCTGGCCGGCTTGCTCGGTCATTATAACGAAGCGGCGGAGGGCGTCTTTCATTGGCGCATCTCTCAGGGCGTGGAGATGGGACGGCCCAGCGTTCTGGAGGCGCGGGCGGAGAAAAGAGAAAGGATCGTAACAGCGACTTGGGTTGGCGGGGGAAGCGTATTAGTGAGTGAAGGGTTTATTGAGGCCGATCCGGACTTGAAGTGATCGGAAGGCCCTCAAAACACTTGTGACTCGCAAAGACAAGTACGGTAAATAAAGAGAGACGGAATTGTTACTATGGACAGGGAAATCCAATGTTTTCTGCAAATCCGGACTTTCGGCGATGGACAAGACCTTACCGATTTTAGTACAGCATTAGCGTTTCCGTTTCTTATGTTTGTCTTCAAAGGTCTTTTGATCGACACTTAAAACCATCTTTATTTCCGCAATGTCTTCACGAAGCTCTACTACTACTGGCTCGGCAAAAACTGATCTACGAGCATTAGACCCAGCCTCGGGGTTTATGTATGTCGAGGCTATTATCCGATATTTCGCCCCCTCGTAACCGATCAGCTCAAATCTTCCGTTCATATCCGTTTTGCGACAGTTGTTGACGCAATAGCCCGGATGATCTTCAGATTCCAAATAAACACTCGCGCTTGGGACAGGTTTGCCGTCAGGCCAGTAAATGACTCCTTGCACTCTATGCGGGGTCAGTTTACCGGGAAGTTTAATTGTATAGTTGGTGAGTTTCTCCGCCCTACCTATCTCGATGATTGTGGCCTGCGATTTATCAGCGACACCGGGGTACCAGGTAGGCGGATAGGGAGAATCTTCACTCGGGTTACGTGCGATATTGACGCCGAGCAAGTAACGACCAGGTTGCACATTGCTAAATGTGAAACGCCCCTGTTCATCTATGGATTCCGGTATGGCGGAGCCTGGATTTCCGGTCTCATCGATAGAAAGTAGATCAACGAACGAAACTCGATCACTATTTGTTCGTTTAACCGGGGCGCCATCCGCATCGACGAGGACGCCACTAATACGGCCGTCGATGACCCCGACAAAGTTCTGTTCGGCGCAGCCACGATCAGCGATTGTGAGCTTATCCGATGGAGACTTCTGTGAGTAGTAATCAGGCAGCTTGGCTTCAACTGTATAGACGCCGGGCTTTAAACCTTTGAATTCGTAATCACCATTATCGCCAGTCACTGTATTAAAAACTCGCCCCTGCGAATCTTTTACCGTAACCTTAATTTCGGCAACCCCCTTTTTATAAACCCCATTTTTAAAATGTTCTGTGGAGATCGTTGTGATTGCGGAAACATTCCCAAAGATCCGAACACCGGAGCCCTTCGGAGGCAGGTTTTGTAGAAACGCCAGGTCTTCGGTCGCATGGGCCAGGCGGGTAGTTCGCGTGCACACACTAGTCGAAAGTCCCTCGTTTTGATTGCCGTAGGCGTAAACTAAATAAAGCTCTCCCTGCTCGAACGAGTAGCCGCAAGATGAATTAGCGTCTGACTCTATATCAACCTCTTTTCCAGCGATTCCGGTGAACGCCTCTTCCACCACAAAATGGACCTTCCCCAGGAGAAAAGTAGAGATTTTTCCACTCCTATCTTCTCTCTCTTTACGTTCTTTACCCTCGACGGCGCGCCCGATGAAAATAGCCGACGCTCGGCCAAACTCCTCGCAGGGCGCGGACCTAAGGCAAGTACAGCCGTACGTCTTGAATGTCGCGCCGGACAGCGCAATCAACAAAAAAGCGCAGAATAGTAGCGAAATTTTGCGAATACTGACTTGAAAGAGATTCATAAATTGTCCTGGCTGGTTCAATATGGGAGCAATTCCAACATCTGAAGCGCGCCCATTATAACCCCCAGAGGCGCCTTACCGAAGAGTCAACGGCGCTTCGCCGCCGCCACCGTAACAAAAATCAAAATCTCTCCCGGCCCCCCGTCACGCGCCAGGACGCGCGCAATTACAGAGACGCGTTGAACCAGGCGCAGAGCGCGTTTCGAGCGCATCGCCTTATGCCGTAATCACACCGGCGAATAGAGGCGCAACGGAGTGCCTGATTTGCGCCGCCATCTCCTGTTCCGCCGGACGCCGCAACTGTTCAATCAGATCGGTCTCCGCCGAAACCATGAATCGCAACAAGTCTTCAGCCGTCTCCGGGGACTTGCGAATGACTGAGCGGAACAGACCTTGAAGAAAAAGCTTCTTCTCTCCGTTTTTCAGTTCCACCGATCGGCCGGCTTGAATTACAAAGCAGCGCAGGGCAACCCCCTGCTCGATCCATCCGCCGTTCCTATCCGCTCGGAGAGTCTGACGGAGGAAAATCAGGGCGCCGAACGGCAAGGCAAATCCGGACAGCTTCTTTTCCGCGTCCGGCCATCTGAGGTATGCGGCGCCGCAAGTCTGTTCCGGGAATGCGTATTTTCGGATGATTTCGGCCACGGGCTTCAGATTCAAACCAAGTTTAGCTGTGATTGTCTTGTCCGGCCCGAAGACGAGCGATTCTCCATAATCGCCGCACACGTAGCGTTTTCCGTCGCTGAGTTGTAGAACGGTAGCGTCTTCATCGACCCCATTGACCATCTTTCCTTCTCGCCGAAAACGTTGTCGCTTATAACCGTCTTCACGACGAGCCGCGCCCAGTTCCTCCAAAAAGAAGGCCACGTCATCCCAGGTCAACAATCCGGGGTTTTGGCGCTCCAGCGCTCTTTTCTCCTTGCCGAAGCGATCGTGAAAGGCTTTCCAGTCTTGAAAGCCCTGGCGGATCATCTCGGAAAGCTTTTCCTCGTCCTGGGGATTAAACGGCTCCGCCGGGGCGTTCAGCAGCAGGTTCTGCAAAGCATCCTGCGGCAAAAGACACATGACTCGCGAGTAGACCGACTCGAACCGATTTTTCTCAACCATCGTAGCCGTAATCAATCTGAGTTTGTCACGGGCGATTCGGTAGGCGTCCGCTTCACGGCTGTCTTGGACCACGACCGTGTCTACTATGATGGTCTCGCGCGAACCGAAGCGGTGGACGCGGCCGACGCGCTGTTCCATGTCCATGGGGTTCCAGGGCACGTCAAGATGAATCAGCCGTCGCGCGACCTGCATATTGAATCCCTCGCCGCCTGCCCGCGAAGAGATCAGATACCGAGGTCCGTTTGGGTCCCAAAAAGAAGCCACTTCGCGTTTTCTTTCAGCGTCGCTTTGACCGCCGACTATCAGCGCCGCTTTCATACCGGTTGTCCGTTCGATGAATCCGGCCAGGGAGGTGACGGTTTCTATCGGTTGAGCGAACAAAACGGCTTTCTCATCGCCGGCCGGTTTGAGAAGCTTTTCCGTAATTATCTCCCACTTCTCGGCCCCGGCCTTCTCGGCCAAACGAACGCCTTCGAGCAGCAGTTGCTCCAGTCCTTTGCGCGCTACCCGGTCGGAGATTTCGATAAAATCTTCTATGTCTTCGATGTCATCATCCATCCTCTGCCGGTCCACCTCTTTCACGATCCGGCGGAAAAGACTGTCTATCGGCTCATCAGCAGGGCCAAGCCGATAAGGACGCAGAGCCCTCACCGCCGTCTTCAAGGATTCGTTGCTCAAATCCCAGCCGGAGCGCACGGCCTGCCTGACAAGATAGCCAAGTCCCGCCTGCGGGCTTGAAGCCGCCCATTGCAGCGCCTGGGCGCAGCGCCAACCGGCGGCGCGCCGCCTTGCCTCGCCGTGACGGCGCTCGTCATACGGGGGCCGGTAAAAATCATGGATCTGTTGTATCCAATCCCTGTGCCTCACCCCCAGATCGATGACCAACGGCTCGTTCACCTGTCGAGGCGGGAAAACGGGATTGCCATCCCAATCATGTATATCGTCCTTCGTCCGGTAGATCACTCGTCCGGCTATCTGGCTATCTGATTCCTTCGGCTCGCGCAGGAATCGGAGCAGGTTCTCGAAGCGCGTTTCGTGTCCCTGGTGTGGAGTCCCGCTCATCAGAATCAGGCGCGCATCCTTAGGCTGGCGGGCGACCAGTTCGCGGACCAGGCGGTAAGCCTCGCTCGTATCACCCCCGCCATCCGACCACGCCGACAGATGATGGCATTCGTCCACAACCAGAACGTCCCATGGCGGCGCCTCCAGCAGCTTGTTGAAGTTGTTCTCGTGAACCGCGCGATTGATCGAAGCGATCAATTTTGGGTCGGTAAGATGAGCGTCGCTGCCCTGCGACGACCATTGGCGAAAAGGAAGCCGCATGCGGTCAAACTCACGCCGTACGTTGCTGACCAACCGCGCCGGCGCCAGATAGAGCACGCGTAGCCCCGGACGCTGCGCCAGCAATTCCTTCAGCAGCAAGCCAGCTTCCACGGTCTTACCCAGGCCGACTTCGTCGGCAATGAGCACGCGCTTCAAGCTTTCAGTCTGCAGGATGTGCCGAACCAGACTGACCTGGTGAGACAAGGTGTCAACTTCACGCGCGTCCATACGGCGCTGCGGGTCCTCACAAATCAGGTAGTGGGCATGCAGCCGGGCCAGGCTCCGGCGCGAGTGCGACTGCCAGTTGTCATTGTCAGGCAGCGACTGTAGTAACCGCGCCGGCGAAGGCAGCGGCTGCGCGCGCCGCGCATCAACCCCTTCTTCGACCAGAACGTCCGGGCCGCCTTGATCGCTCCAGAACCGCCGGGGCGGGTGAACCAGATCAATCGTCTTCAATCCCCATTCTTCGTGCTCGCGAAGAATCCCGGACGGATATACATTTCCAGACTTCGTATAAAGATAATTCGTCGGCATAAACGTCCTTGCTGAAGAGCGCCGCGCGCGTAAGCGAGCGGTCAACCTGCGAGACAAACGCTCGCTGTGTTGCGCCAGCGTCCCAACGTCGCGCATTTCGATTCAGGCCGCCGCGCCCGCGCTTGAATCTCCCGGCATGCTTCGTTCCACCTCTCGCAGCTCTTCCAGCACGCGCTTCTTCATTTGGGCGTCGCCGCGCTTCAGGTATTTTTCTTGCGAGCTGACGATCGCTTCGGCCACGGAATCGAGCGGATTCTGGTGATCGGCGAAAGTGTTGAGAATCTCCTTCTCGACGCTCTTGAAGAGTTGCAGCAGGATTCGCTTGGCCGGTTTTTCGGCCGCCTCGGTTACCTTATCGGGCAGACTCTCATACAACTCCAGAATGCGATGCCGGACTCCAGGCCCGACATCCATATTTTGGCGCACGAACTCCTCGCAGGCCTTCTTTATCGGCCCCTCAATCGCGTCAATCAGTCTGGCCTTGGCCTCTTCCCGCATTTCCTTGACCATCTCCTGCCCGACATTTTCCAATTTTTTAGCGTCGGCGCGAATGGCGTCTCGCTGCGCCTCAATGATTTTTGGCTGGACGCGCGCTCCTTGCGCGAGCGCCCATTCGCTGACCTGTTCGACGATGGCGACGCAATCCTGCGCGTATTCCCTCGTCTCCCTGCGGATGTCTTTTAGAATATCTTTCCCCCAGACCTCAGCCACAGGTTCTTCGAAGCGCAGCGCGAATTCGATCGGCAAGTTGATGTCCGAAGCGCCCGAGTAGCGACCGCCCCGGCGGACCGAGGCGCGCAATGTGGCCCAATGGCTGGTCCCCAGTTTTTTGAGATACCTGTCGATCTCTTTGCTGGCCTTGTGCTTGGCCGCCACTACCAAGTCTTCTATGCGCTGTGGCGCTCCCTTCTTCAGAAAAGTCCGGTATGCCCCCTGCCGCACGCCCAGCTCGATGCGCAGGGGTTGGATAAAAAGCTCCAGGTCCTCACGCAGGCGCGCGGCCTCCTCCTCGGCGCGGCTCTCGGCCTCCCATTGCGCCCCGATCAACCGCAGCGTGACCCCCAGTCGTTCGTAAAAAAGGGCGATTTGCTCCTTCAATCTCCGGCCAGCTCTGTCGCGCCGCTCTCTCGCCAGCGCGCTGAGACTCCCAGCAAAGCCGGGCACGCCGGTCTGCTCAAGATTTTTCAGGAAAGGCCGATCGTCGTCGTCGCCGGCAATAAGCTTGGCGTATTCTGGCGCGGACAGGGGATGCACTTCGAGTTTATCCAGCAGGTTGCGAACCACCCGTTTACGCGCATCAGTAGCGGCTGCGGTGTCGTGCAGCCAGATCTCTTCCAGGTATCTCCGCACATCGCCCCGCAACCGCGTTTTGGCTTCCTCAGTCGCTTCGAGGAAATGCTGGCTCCTCCTCTTGCTTTTATCCGTATCCTGCCGATAACGCTCACCAGCGACGTCGTCCATGCGCGTTACGACTACCATGAGAATCGGGTCGTCCACCGGCTCGTCAGCCGAATAAAGCAGCGAGTTCAGGAATTCGCTCTGCTTCAACGCCGCGGCCAGCGACTCCTGTAACCCGCGGTGATCCACTACCAGGACCAGCGCGCGCGCCTTCTCACGAACCCACCGCCGCGTAACGTCTTTGTGAACGTCGCGCACGATCCCCACGCCCGGAAGGTCAACGAGCGTCACGCCTTCCCTCAGCAGATCCGCCTGCAAATTCAGCGAAAGGCTTTTGATCATCGGAGCCAGAAAGCCGGTGGCATGATCCCGCAAGACTCGTTGAAACTCTTCCCTGGTCGCCGAACCGTTCAGCGCGAATCTCCCGTCCGACTTCGCCAACGCCAAAGCCGTTTTGATCCGTCGAATGCGGTCCTCGTCGGCCGGATCGGCGTTCGTCCCCCAAATCCTCTTGCTCTCAGCCGCCTCGCGCAGGCAATCGAGCAGGTAGCGCAGTTCTCGCGACTGTTCCTGACTGCCCGTGATCAGAAGTTGCGCCCGCCTGCGCAATTCTTCGCGGCGCTCACGGCGCTGTTGCTCCTGTTCCGGCAACGATTCGCCTTCGATCGCCGCATGGTCCGCCATTGTCTCTTCAGGCAGGTCGGATTCTTCCAGACCGTCCAACTCCGCGGGCAATTCGGGGCTTGCGGCGGGAGCGCCCAACTCGGCATTGAACGCCCGCTCAAGACCGAAGATCGTGCGCCATAGGCGGAGGGGATTATGGTATTCGACCTCGAATCCGGGAGCCTCTCGATAGCGGACGACCACGGCCTGCGCGGTGAGTGGCCCGACACCGCCGGAAGGCACGACAGCTTGCCTGCCGCCCAACAGCGCGTTGATCAACGTGCTTTTTCCGATCCCCGAACTTCCTAAAAAACAAACGGCCAATTCCGGGTCAAACGACTCGACGGCCTTCGATAAGCGGTCGGCGTCTTTGTCGAAGTCCGCCACTTTCGACTCCGCTGTCTTCAGCAGGAACGGCCGCGCCGTCTTTTCGTACCACTTAACGAACTGTTTTATCTTTTCTATCTCGACTTGCATATGATTTCATCCTTCTTCGCGCAGGATACTCCACCCATAAACGCTCCGTTCCCATTCATACATCATGTCGAAGATCGGTCGGTTGCGGTAACGCGCAAACGACCGATCAACCGTTGAACGCACGCCATGAATGATTGAGCGTTTGGGTATGAACTTCAGATCGAAATCGTAGATGTTGTGGCCGACGACGCGGTCAACATTCGGCCGGAAAGTTTTCATGCAGCGCCAAAACTCCGCCAGGATAATTCGCCGATCACCGTGGAACGCTCCATGTCGGGAGTCCAGACCGATCACATCACGCTCGATCTCGCGGCGTGGAGACTCGTCAATGAAGCCGATGCGGAGAAGGCGACATTCAGGGGCGTCTTGAAGTGGTTCTCGTCAAATGAGGCCAGCTTGACGGGTGGAAAACCACTCGTGGGTAGATTTAGAGCAGGTAGGGGTTCAATGTCAATGAATATCGTACGTCTTATTTCAACACGTCCTTTCTTACAGACCCCTTTCCGGTCGAGTATTCGGTAGGAGTTGAACGGTTTTGCCGAAAAGCCGAGAGAACACGCTTATATTGCAGTCTGCTTCTAAAAACTGTAGTTTTCGTTTTTTGCTCTCTGAAAGATAGTAGGAAATGCGAGGAGCGGTTGCGATCATCGCAAAGTTGCTCGATGTTTTGGGCGCCCAATCCTAAAACAGAGCGACTGAAGCCTGCGCATAAATCGAGAGGCGCGCCCTGGTGTAAATAATGTATGCAAATAAATAGAGACGGAATTATTGCTATTGAGTGTTATGTTTAACTCCCAACACGTATCAGATAAAAGCGGCTCGCCCACGGACTTACTTGAGCGACTGACTTGCTCGATGGCGGATGCGATGAGAAGCGAGGCGGAATCGGCCATCATCGCAAAAACCAAACTGATCCAGACAACACTGGACCCGCTAAGCTTTCCCGCGGACCCGGAAGCGGCGTTACAAAGCTCCGAATCAATGCCCGTAGGGTTTTGCGGGTTTAATGGGCAGTATGTTCGCGCGTCACTGCTGCTTTACCTAATGAAGACTTTATCGATCGACTCATTCATAGAGACGGGCACATTCAGAGGCGAAACCTGTCTGCTTGTCGCCGCTCAGACCGACGCGCGTATCCAGAGTTGTGACGTGGTGGATGGTCATGTCAGCTTCGCCCAACGGGTGCTTGCGCCGTTCGGCGAGCGTGTACAAATAGAGCTTCAGGATAGCCGGGATTTTCTAAAACAAAAGATTGCTGAAAAAAATCTCGGTCGGCCTTTATTGTACCTGGACGCTCATTGGTTCAGAGATCTGCCCCTAATCGGCGAACTCGAAGTGATTCTGGCAGGACTGGAAGAGTACATCATCGTTATTGACGATTTTCGAGTCCCTTCCGACAATGGGTTTGGTTTCGACTCTTATGGCCGCATCTCTCTTGAGTGGAACCTCATTGCGCCCACGGTATTGAACAGCGCGCGCCCCCCTTCTGTATGGTACCCTTCCTATCCATCCAAACTGGAGACAGGCCCTAAGCGCGGTTTTGTCTTACTCACTTCGGGCGAAATGCGCAACGCCGTTAGCGCCGCCGTTCCTTCGTCGGTATTGTGTTGCGCACATTCTTGAATACATTGCTGATCTTTTGTGAGCCTTCGGCTGGTCGCTTTACGGAAAGCAAACTATACGTTGAATTCCGCTACTATCAGAACCGACCGAGATCTTTTTAATCACTCAAGTAAATCAACGATTGCGCGTACCTCGTCAGCGTGGCGATCGTTGATCGAGTGGCGACGCTACCAACGTGGCGCCACAGTTGCGTTCCCTCTATTGAAGCAGGAGTTGCGCCTCAGCGCCTGAGCGATTATCAATTTTAAGGCGCCCATTAAGGGGAATCCGATGAAAGTTGAATACGGAGTTCCAAGCCGGAGGAGTTTACGGGCGCTGGATCTTCTGGCGTTCTTTCTGGCTGACGTGAAAGGCGGCGTCGGCCCGTTTCTCGCCGTTTACCTGCAGGCCACTCGCCACTGGGATTCGGCCAGCATCGGGATGGCGCTCTCCGCGGCCAGCTTGACTGGTGTAATCGCGCAGACGCCGGCGGGCGCTCTGGTCGATCGCCTGCGTCAAAAGCGCGAGTTGGTGGCGCTGGCAGCCCTGCTGATCGCCGTAGGGTGTCTAGCCACGCTCTGGTTCTGGAGTGTGCCGGGAGTGATGGCGGTGCAGGCGCTGATGGGCATGGTGGAGGCCGTCTTTCAGCCCGCCCTCGCGGGGATCAGTCTGGGTCTCGTCGGATACAAATGGCTCGACCGGCGAATCGGTCGCAACGAGTCGATCAGTCACGCAGGTAATGTCATCGCTGCCCTCTCGGCAGGTTTGCTCGGTTTCTTCGTCTCGCAATCCTGGATCTTCTATACC
>Ga0154003_1000669_pt1 | contig 10823 bp, 10 predicted proteins | sample TSFL087MetaG_FD_104679 | JGI IMG/M metagenome (GOLD analysis project Ga0154003, IMG submission 104679) | Attine ant fungus gardens microbial communities from Florida, USA - TSFL087 MetaG | ecosystem: Host-associated > Fungi > Mycelium > Unclassified | place: USA: Florida, Lake Talquin State...
TACGGCCGCTACGGCGGCAGCGCCACCGAGACGATGAAGCAGTGGGCCGAATTCAAGCGGCGCAATCCGCAGGCGCGGATGGTCTGCATTGATATTCAGCCCTATGGCACGGTTCAGGCCCAGGAGCGTGAAGACATCCTGAACATCGGCGGCTTCTCGGATCAGATCTTCGAGCTGATCACGGAATTCGCCGCAGGACGTCTGGGCGACGAACACTGGGTCGGCGTGATCGAGGCCATTGAGTTGTAATAAATGAACGACAGTCTGAAACCACGGATCAACACAGATGCGGCGGATTTCAACGGATAATCCGTCTCCATCCACCTCATCCGTGAAAATCCGTGGTTACGAAAGGATTTTATGGACAGCGAATCGTTGAAGAGACATTTTGCCGGCATCGGGGCCAGAGTGAAGGTCGGCGAAGCGCGCGCTACCCGTTGGCGCATTGACGCCGGCATCAACATCCGCGCGGACGCCCAGGGCGAATTCTTCGACATCAAGATCGATTCGAATGATCCGCGCGACTATCGAGTGATCGACCTGCGCCCTGAACAGCGCCACCTGTTGTTGATGTCAGAGAGTGATAAGGCGAAGTTCCTCTGCGGTTTCGACGAACGCCACTGGTTCGTCTGCGCAGTGCCCGGCGAAGGCGTAACCAACGTGCGCGCGGCTATGGAAGCGTTGCAGCCGGCGGAAGTACGGCAGGCCGTCCAGCGCCGGGTCAAGCGCGCCAAGAACCGCCTGCGTCGCCGTAACGAGGCCTTCGTGCGGCAGGGCGAGTGGTTCTTCATCCCTGAGCCGAGTTTGGCGGTTGAAGGGTCGTTCGTGCGCCGCAACGAACCGCTCAGTCGCGGAGGCGGCAGCAAGGCTCATATGTGCCAGTACGCTTATCGCGCTTCGGGCGAATTGGTGATGGTCTGCGATCGCCATCCGGCGGGCGTGCCGATGAGTTCTTACGGGAAGATTCTGCGTAACAACCCGAAGGCCAGAAACTGGAACTGGCGTCAGATGCGGCGCGACGCCGAAGTCTACGTGCGCGGGCGCGTATGGCATCCGGATCACAAGACCGTCGTCCTAGGCTGCTGGCATCGCGTGTTGATGAACACCGAACATCTGGCGCCGGGCCGGAGTAATGTGACGTTCCTCGATTGAATTGAAGCGAGGCCGAATGCTGTTGGGACTACATCCAAAAACGTCTCAGCGTCCCTCGTCGGCCTCTCGAAAGCTCTTTGAATTCACATCAGTACGGCGAGCGATAGCGGGCGCAGCGACTTGATGGCGCAGCGCTCGCTACCGCTCGCGGCACTGATAGTCGGCGAATGCTGGTTGGGAGTACAGGAAACAATGGGTTCGATTCCCATCTCCTCCATCAATTGCGGGGGAGATAGGTCTCTCACCGATCTCGTCGCCGACGCTGTAAATTTTGCGCGAAGTAATCTGTGACGAATGCTGGAGGAACTACATGGTAAGGCGTCGGTCGTTGGGCCGAAGGCGCGGGTTCGATTCCCGCCAACCGCCACACTCGATGTGAGGTTGTAGCCAAGAAAAAACGTTTCTTCAATCTTGTCGTCACATCGTCATGCAAGATTGCGACGAATGCCGGTGGAACTACATTTAACATGAGGGTTCCGGGTTCGAATCCCGGCGGCGTTGGCAACGACGTCATAGCTCAATTGGTAGAGCATCATGACAAGTTTCATCATCACTTGTCGTCGCACAATTTCCTAACGTCCTCAGCTCAGAGCTGGGAGGGCACGCCATTGCCCTGTGGCATATGCCATATGGTCTTTGAATAACTGAAGCGCCCAACATCGTAGGATCGGGTGTCCCCGCCCCTACGTTTTGTCGCGCTGAATTTTCAAAGGACATATGGCATATCCTCCCGGAAATTGGACTTTTGAATATCTTTCCAGGCCCCAAGTTAATTGAGGCCGACGCATATCAAAGTTTTGATCGCGGAAGGATTTCATTTGCAAAGCCTTCAGCTAATTGAAAGCATATAAACAACGCTCGCGTAGCCGAAAAGGAAGAGGCGCGCCGAAAACGATGAATGCGGTGGTCATGGGCAGAGGTTGAGGCAGAACCTATAGCGGCCCCTGGCTCGAAAAGCCAGAGGCGGGGATCAACAAGCAAGGGAATCGCGTTATCCAAACTGTCCTACCGGCGATGAGCCGGATGTCGGTTCGAATCCGATCGCGAGCATTGAATAGACATAAACAAGAATGAATAAGCGATAGGAAGGTGATCCCATGGTAGTGTTTGATTTCATAACGAAAAAAGATTTACGTGCTTCTCTTGAAGCCGATTTTAAAGAAATGACCTCTTGCCTAGAGGCCGGATGCTGGAAAGCTGTTCACGTTCTCGCAGGAAGCATAATAGAAGCTTTGCTCGTTGACTACTTGCTTGCCTCAAATATTCGGAATGGATCGCAAGACCCGCTCGCAATGACTCTAGCCGATCTTATCTCTATTTGCAGGAAGGAGAAGATCATCTCCCAGAAAGCTACTGACTTGTGTAATGTTGTCAAGCACTATCGCAATCTAATTCACCCTGGACGCAGTATCAGACTAAATGAAAAAACAGATGAGCCTGGAGCAAAAATCGCGCTATCGCTGGTCGAAATTATAGTGGCCGAACTTTCAAAAGCCAGAAGTGAGAACTACGGTTATACCGCAGAGCAAATAGTGACCAAAATAAATCGTGACCCATCAGTAGTTGCTATTTTGAAGCATATTCTGAAAAGCACTAACGAGACAGAGCTTGAGAGATTACTTCTGGAAGTTCTACCTCAGAAATATCTCGATAATATGCTCAGCCCTTTTGTGTCAGAGGGTAGAGTTTTGCCAGCGTTTTAAATATGTTTCCGCCAAGCGTTATCTCTTGTTTCAGATGAGGTAAAAAAGACTGTACTTAAGAACTTCATCCACATCCTTAAGGAAGGGGATGGTTTCACAGTCAACGTGCACTTCACTGTCTTCTTTAAAGCAATTGATTTGGCGCACCTTTCTAGTGACGAGAAAACCATAGTGAAGGAACATCTATTTTCTAGGCTAAAAGAAGAGGTAAACTCACTACATCTTCAAATGCTTGAAGGGATCGGCGCATTTATCAAAGCTACAGAAATAGAAGAGTTTGTCGATGTCATAGTTAAAGCTATTATTTGGGGGACACCAGATTCACTGAAAAGTGAAGCTGAAAATCGCCTAGAATGTGAATACAGTTTAACCAATGGAGAGGTTTCTTCGAAGATTCTCCAGCGGTTAGACGATTGGATAATCCATTTCGAAGCTCGTGATCAAACAGCCTTTGCAACCAGAATCCGCAATCTAAGATCGAAAATAGAGATAAAAGACGACGACATCCCTTTCTGATCTTTATGCGAAAGCAAAGCAGTAATAACAATGAGTCAGGTATGATGATAGATCTAAAGAATCCATCACATGCGTATTTCTTCGGCTTCATACAAGCCGACGGGCATTTGCGCCGAATCATAGGCAATAAGGGCGCGCTGACGGTAGAGCTAAGTGGCCAAGACCAATGGCTGTTAGAACAATTCGCCCAGATTGTGCCAGTTTATTCATCAATCTCCACACGTCGGAGAACAACCAATTTCAAGGACGGATACGAATCAGCAACGTGGACCGTCTATGATCTTGCATTTCGTCAGGCCTTACTTGCGATTGGAATGCCGGAAGGCCGGAAGTCGGGCATTGTCAAGCCGCCTGAAATGGAATTCTCGCAACCTGACTATTACAGGGGAATCGTGGACGCTGATGGAGCATTGGGGCTGACATCAAACGAATATCCGTTTTTGACGTTAACAACTCACAGCGCGGCCATGGCAAACGGCTATGTGGAATTTGTTGAACAGATTATTGGCAAAGCAAAAACAAGCTCAAGGAATTCAAGAGATCAGGTGTTCAACATTGCCGTGTTCAAGGAAGACGCTCAACGACTCGCGGCCGCGATGTATTACGAGGGAGGCCTTGCGTTGCCAAGAAAAATGGAGAGGGCAAGGCAGGTCGCCGAATGGGTGAGGCCAATAGGGATGAGAAAGGTCGAGAACCGAAAACGGTGGACGTCGGAAGAAGACAGCTACGTGCTGGCTCATTCAATTACGGAGTCAATGGCGGCTCTTGGAAGAAGCGAAAATAGTATCAAACTCAGACGATGGCGACTGTTCAACGGAATCACGAGGTGAACTTATGATGGAAGTGATTAAAGATGGGCATATGAATGTTGCGCTAAAGGCGTGGATTCCAGAGTGTGGAACTGACGAAGCAACGATATCGCAGATGCGAAATATTTGCTCACTGCCTTTTGTTTTCAAGCATGCGGCATTAATGCCGGACGGACATCTCGGCAAAGGTTCGGCGATTGGCGCAGTCGTCCCAACCAAAGGCGCAATTATCCCGGCAGTTACGGGAGTCGATCTGGGTTGCGGAATGATGGCCGTGCAGACAACTTTGAACGCGAACCATCTGCCGGACAATCTGCGCAACATCCGCCGCGCGATTGAAAAGGCCGTTCCGCACGGAAGAACCGACAACGGCGGCAAGCGCGACAAGGGCGCGTGGCATGACCTCCCTCGTCGTCAGACCGGCGTGTGGCGACAGCTTGAGATCGGATATAAGGCGATTATCGAAAAGCATCCTAAGCTGGATCGCGGCAATCACGTCAACCATCTCGGCACACTTGGTGGAGGCAATCATTTCATCGAGGTTTGCCTGGACGAGGACGACCGGGTCTGGTTCATGCTGCACAGCGGCTCGCGCGGCGTGGGCAATCGCATCGGGACGTTCTTCATCGAGATGGCGAAGAACGATATGCGGGCGCACATTGCAAACCTGCCCGACAAAGACCTCGCGTATTTCAACGAGGGCACGGAGCATTTCGACGATTACGTCGAGGCGGTCAGTTGGGCGCAGGAGTTCGCGATGTACAACCGCAAGCTCATGATGGAGCAGATCGTCGACGCGGTGACTGATTCGGGCGAAGTCCCTGAGTTCGAGTTGACCGAGACTGCGGTCAACTGCCATCACAACTACGTCGCAATCGAGGAGCATTACGGCGAAGAGGTCTTCGTCACGCGCAAAGGCGCCGTGCGCGCGCGCAAGGGCGACATGGGGATCATCCCCGGCTCGATGGGCGCCCGGTCGTACATCGTGCGCGGCCTGGGCAATGACGAGAGCTTCCATTCGTGCTCGCACGGCGCGGGCCGCGCGATGTCGCGCAACGAAGCGAAGCGCCGTTTCACCACCGCCGATCACGAAAAGGCGACGGCGGGCATCGAATGCCGCAAGGACGAAGACGTGATCGATGAAACGCCTGCGGCTTATAAAAACATCGAGGATGTAATGAGCGCGCAGAGCGACCTGGTCGAGATCGCGCACACGCTGCGTCAGGTCGTTTGCGTGAAAGGATGAACAACGCCGGCGGGACGCGCCGCTCCCCTTCGCCCGCTCCAGGAGGTAATTATGGCTTTCAACGTAAGAACGGTTGATCTGGCCAAACTGAATTCGCTGACCAAATACCCTTCGATCCTGACCTACCACACGCTCGATCCGAAAAACGGCGGGCTGCTGGAAGAGTCGACCGCCTTTACGGGAACTGTGATCGGCACTGAGAAGGTGGACGGGACCAATTCGCGGGTTATCTGTTTGCCGGACGGCTGCTACTTGCTCGGCAGCCGCGAGGAATTGCTGTACGGCAAGGGCGACCTGATAGGCAATCCGGCTCTAGGCATCGTGGACGCGCTGAAAGAGACGGCCGACCGGTTGTGCGACGGCGGGCGGGACGAGATCACGGTCTATTACTTCGAGGTGTTCGGCGGCAAGGTTACGGCGAACAGCAAGCAGTACACCGGCGAACAGCGCGTCTCATTTCGTTTGTTTGACGTCGTGGCGTTGCGCGAGTACGATGCGCCGCTCTCGCAGCCGGCGGCGCAAATCGCGCAATGGCGCGAGAACGGCGGCCAGTCATTCGCCGACGAGGCGACGCTGGAACGGATCGCCGCTCAATACAGCTTGACGCTGACGCCGCGCCTGTTCGCTATCGACGGCGCCGAGTTGCCACGGGGAATTCCAGAAATGATGGCCTTTCTTCGGACGCGCCTGCCGGAGTCGCGATGCCGTCTGGACGCCGCCGGAAGCGGCAAGCCGGAAGGCATTGTGCTGCGCTCGCCCAACCGTTCGACTATCGCCAAAGCGCGTTTCGAGGATTACGAACGCACGCTGAAAAGGAAAAGGTCATGAAAAGTAATTGCGGGAAGTGAAAGTTTATGGCCCCGGCCTTCTAATGGAGCTAGCCATCAAAGGTTATGATGCCGGTTCGACGCCGGCTCATCAGATTGCCAATCTGAGAGCTTGTTCTTCAACATCGAGAATGCTACGGGGCCGCCAGTCCTGGCGGTTTGTAGTCCCGCCTTCAGACGGCGCGTTTGGATCGCCGAGCCAGGCCGCCTGAAGGCGAGACTGCAACCCGCGCCCTTTTCGGAGAAGTTATGAAACGAGAAATAATCATCAAAGACACACACCGTGGATTGCGCTATGAGGATGGCGTGCTGACAGAGGTTTTGGGCGCGGGGCGTTATACGATCCCGCGCCAGATCGATCTCGGCCTCTACCGAAGCCCGAAGGTGGAAGTCGCGCTGGTTGACGTACGCGAGCGCGACCTGACGATCAAGGGACAGGAGATTCTGACCGCCGACAAGGTCGCAATCCGCGTCAGCATCATCGTTCAATTCCGAGTCAAAGACCCGCGCGCGGCGATGCACGAAGTAGCCAATTACGAAGAGCGTCTGTACACCGACGTGCAATTGGCGGCGCGCCGCTCGCTCGCTTCGATGACGCTCGAAGAGATTTTGACCAACCGCAACCGGCTGAGCGAGGACATCCTGCGCGACGTCAAAGAAGCCGCGACGAATTACGGCGTAGCGATCCTGCGCGCAGACGTGAAGGATTTGGTCTTCCCAGGCAACCTGCAGGAGATCATGAACCGCGTACTCGCGGCCGAACGCATGAGCCAGGCGCAATTGGTCGAGGCCCGCACGAAGGCTGAAACTCACCGTATCGACGCGCAGGTCAAAGCCGAAACCCAGCGCATCGAGGCCCAGGTCAGAGCCGACGCGCATCGCGCGGAAGCCGAGGCTCAGGCCGCGACCATGAAATTGGCCGCGCAAGCCGAGGCCGAGGCGATTCGCGTCAAGACCGGGGCTGAAATCAACGCTCTACGCGAACGTGAGCAAGCGGCTGAAGCCTATTCGGCGCATCCGGCGTTGTTGCGCTTGCAGGAGCTTGAAACGCTGCGTGCGCTGGCGCGGACCGCCAACGCGCGAATCTATATCGGGTTCGATAAGCATCACGCGCTGGAATAACGCCACCGGCGCAGTACCGCGCGCGTAAGCAAGCGGCCGACCGATGAGTCCGCCGCTTTGCTTGCGCGCGCGGCGCATTATTTGCCTTCATAACTTACTCGATAGATGAAGCCCTTGTTGTCATCCGAAATGTAGAGCGCCCCATCCGCCCCGGTGATCAAGCCTGCCGGTCGTCCCAGCGCCTGACCATCCTTCATCCATCCAGTCACGAAGTCTTCCACACCAGCAGGTTTGCCGTCTTTGAACACGACGCGGACGACGCTGCCTGGGAGGCGCTCTTTACGCGCGGAAGGCGATGAGCCATGCAGCGCGACGAACATCGCGCCACGGTAGGCCGCCGGGAACTTCTTGCCGGTGTAAAAACGCAAGTCAATCGGGGACGAGTGCGGTTGCAAGGCCAGGGCCGGCGGCGTGGCGTCGGCGGCCTTTAACGAACCTTTGGCCTCGGTCAAGTTTGAATTGGGTATGTTGTTTTCGATGAAGTATGGCCAACCGTAATGTTTGCCGTCTTCTATGCGGTTGATTTCGTCGACGGGCTTCTCTTCGCCATGTTTGTCTTCACCCATATCGTCGGCCCAGAGCACGCCGGTCTTCGGGTCCCAATCAAAACCGATGGCGTTGCGCAAGCCTCTGGCGAAGGGACGTCCGCCACTGCCGTCGGCGTTATAAACCATGATCGTCGCGCGGCGCGGGTCCTCATCTTCACAGAGGTTGCACGACGAACCGATGGCGACATACAGCTTGCCGTCACGGCCGAAGCCGATGGTGCGCGTCCAATGCGGCGTGGTCGAAACCGGCAGATCAACCACCTTAACCGGCTCTCCCACGACCTTGCCGTTGGCGTATTTCACGCGCAGCACCGCCGGATTTGTCGCGATGTAGAGAAAGCCTTTATGAAAAGCCAGGCTGTGCGGGCGCGTGAGGTTGCCGGCGACAATCTCCATCTTGTCGGCTTTGCCGTCCTTGTCGAGGTCGGGCAGGACGACAACGTCTCCTTTCGATTGGCGCGCGACGAGGAGCGCGCCATCAGGGCTGACGGCCATCAACCGCGCGTTGGTCACCTCGGAGGCGAAGACCGAAACCTTGAAACCTTCGGGGACTTTCAGTTCGGCGGGCGCGGGTGGGGCTTGCGGCGCCGGGTTTTGAGCTTGAACGGAAAGGCAGACGACGCAAATGAAACAGGAGGCCGCCGTGAGCAACGCGCGTCGGGTGGCGAAGCGAATCTTATTCACTGGAACTCTTCTCCTTGAGATAGTGGGTTGGTTTTAGATCTGAATTGGAGCGCGTGAGCGCGCAGCGTAGCAGCGATTCGCCGCGCAATCAAAGCCATTCCCCATTTTGGGAGTGTTCATCTCGCGTTGTGACGCCGTGAAAGGATGAAAACGCGCCACGTGGTAACGACTAAAGTCGTTACTACGTGGAATTATTGAAGCAGGCGCTCGACCAAATCGCGCCATTCTTCGTCGAGCGTCTGGCCCGACGGGAAAGCTTCGCCAGCCTGGCGATACCAATAACGCGCGTTCGATTCGTCGCCTTCCTTGCGATGCAGATAAGCGTGGAGGCGGGCAGCCGTCTTCGTCGAGATGTCCTGAACGATCTCGTGCGCGGCGTCCCAATCGCCGCGCCTGTCGCGCCAGAGCGCGGTCAGATAGGGCGATAGCTCTTCCGGCGGTCGTTGTTGATTCAAACTAGATTCGAATTCGTCGAAAGTCATAGCGGGCGAATGTCAAAGGGAGAGACAATGGCGAATGGCAAGGAATCCGCCTCTCCCCCTCCCCTCAGCTAAGCCTGCCCTGACGCGAACAATCAGGTCAGATGAAGACTACGGTTTGCGAATTCGGGATCTCGAATTTGGCGCGGCAGCGCGGGTTAGGGCAGAAGAGCATATCGTCTATGCGAACCAGGTAATCGCGGGCTTTCGCGAACTTGGCCCGGTCTAGATCGCTTGCGCCCCTGGGCAATTCCCTCTTCCTCGATCGCCGCATCCACCGGATCTGGAATTCGTAAGTTTGACGGCACTTAGGACACGGATAAGTGGCCGTTTTCGTTTCCTGCTTCTCGTTGTAAAAATCTCTTTCGTCCATAGCGAGCGTAGTTTACACCGAAAATACCCTTCAACCCCAAACCTCTTTCATCATCAACGCAAAACCTTTTAACAATGGCTCACCCGAAACTAAGCCAGGATTGTCCAGACATTCGACCTCCGCTTCGGGTCGGCGTCAGTAAATGAGCGGCACTAAACCGGAAACCGCATTCAGACCGTCAAATTCCCCGGGACGACGCGTGAAAGGCGAATGGGAATATGCTAGGCTTGCGCCCTCTTTTCACACCTTGTTCAATCGGAGCGAAGAAATGGCGACACAGGCGGCTGATTTAAATTCTACTGTACTTGATTCCTCTAAGGACACATCCGGCCTCGGCGGGCACCCACGCGGATTGACAACGCTCTTTTTCACGGAGATGTGGGAGCGGTTCAGCTATTACGGAATGCGCGCGCTGCTGATTCTGTATATGACGACGGCTGTGGCGAGCGGCGGACTTGGCTTCGACACGAAGACCGCGGCAGGCATTTACGGAGCGTATACAGGCTCGATCTACCTGATGTCCATCCCAGGTGGGTGGATTGCTGACAACGTGCTGGGGACGCGGCGCTCGGTCTTTGTCGGAGGCGTCATCATCGCGCTAGGTCACTACTCTATGGCCGTGCCGACGATCTACACGTTCTTCACCGGACTGGTGTTGATCGTCCTCGGCACAGGCTTGCTCAAGCCGAACGTGAGCGCGATCGTGGGCGAGCTGTACAGCCCGCAAGACCAGCGGCGCGACGCGGGCTTCTCACTCTTTTACGTGGGCATCAACCTGGGCGCGCTCTTCGCTCCGATCGTATGCAGTTACCTCGGCGAGAAGATCGACTGGCATCTCGGCTTTGGCGCGGCGGGCGTCGGGATGACGTTCGGCCTGATTCAATACGTCTTAGGTCGCGAACGCCTGGAACATGTCGGCGCCCCGCCCCGGCAGTCTCCAGCGGATACGCGTCGCAAGGGCGCCATTGGCGTGTTATTTATGGCCACGATCAGCGCGGCGGTGGGCCTTCTTTTCTTCGGCCCCGAAATCGTGGTTGAAAACAAGATGTTGATCATGCTTGGCGCGCTGGTTCTCTTTCTTGGCTGGCTGTTTCTCGTATTCCTCAAACCCGAGGAGAAGAAACCAGTCGGGGCAATTGTGATTCTGATCCTCTTTTCGATCATCTTTTGGGCTTGTTATGAGCAGGCCGGGTCGAGCTTCAACCTCTTCGCGCGTGACTTCACCAACCGCTCCATGTTCGGGTTCGAGTTCCCCGCCGGGTGGTTTCAGACGTATGCGCCGCTCTTCGTCATTCTTCTGGCCACTCCCTTTGCGTTGCTTTGGCTGAAGATGGGCGACCGGCAGCCGTCGAGCCCCATAAAAA
>Ga0154003_1000670_pt1 | contig 10817 bp, 7 predicted proteins | sample TSFL087MetaG_FD_104679 | JGI IMG/M metagenome (GOLD analysis project Ga0154003, IMG submission 104679) | Attine ant fungus gardens microbial communities from Florida, USA - TSFL087 MetaG | ecosystem: Host-associated > Fungi > Mycelium > Unclassified | place: USA: Florida, Lake Talquin State...
AGAGCGTCCGCAGCCTCGATTTGCGTTCGATCGCCTGCGTCCCGCTCCGGCTCTTTCAGATGACCGAGAACATGGACGCGACGACGGTCTTGAAGCGCGACGCGATCGGCGTGCTCTACGTCGACAGCCACGTCATCGGCGGGACGATCACTGAAACCTCCATTCGGCTGCTCGAATCGCTAGCCTTCGAGGCGACGAAATCGCTCGAGAACGTGCGCTTGATGCACGAAGAGCGGGAGAAGAAACAGATCGAACAGGAACTCGGCGTGGCGCGCCAGGTGCAAGTCACGCTCTCTCCGACCGCCTTCAAAGTCCCGGACTATTTCGAGGTCGCCGCGGACAACATCCCGTCGCGCTACGTCGGGGGCGATTTCTACGACTTCATATCGCTCCGAGACGAACGCTCCGCATTCGCGCTAGGCGACGTGTCTGGCAAGGGTGTCGCCGCCGCGCTGCTCGCCGCAATGGCCCAGGGCGCGCTCCAGGCGCAATTCACCAGCAATCTGCCGCTCGCCGAAGTCGTCACGAGCCTTAACAAAGTCCTCGTCCAACGCTCGGCCTCGAACCGCTTCATCACGCTCTTTTGCGCGACGCTCGACCCCGACGGCCATTTCACCTACATCAACGCCGGCCATAACCCGCCTGTCCTCGCGCGGGCGAACGGCGAGGCCGAAACGCTGACGACCAAATCAGTCCTGCTCGGCGCGTTCGACTTCGTCGAATATAAACCGAGGCAGACACGGCTTGCCCCCGGCGATGTGGTGGTGATGTACACCGACGGCGTTACCGAGGCCGTCAACGCCGATAATCAAATGTTCGGCGATGAGCGGTTGGAAAAATTAGTCAGGGATGGAGTCCATCTGAGCGCCGAAGAGATCAAACAGTGGATTATGGACGAGGTGTTGAATTTTACGGCTGGGCTGCCTCAGGGCGATGACATCACTTTGATTGTGCTTAAAATGAGGCAGCGGTAAGTGGCGCAGTTTAATCGCTGGGGACTCAAGGCGCTCCATACGCTTCGCGATTTCGGTAGCGGTCGCCGCTGTTTTTGATACGCCAGTTTGCAATGTGTGCGACGCTACTGTAAGCAATCCAGTACATCCAATTGATAACCGGGTTAGGCGATGTAGAGAGCCTCAAATGAAAAAGACAGTCACCGCAATCTTGCTTTCTTCGCTTTTCTTCGCGCTTTTTTGCGTCTGCGCGGCGCAGGAGCAATCCAAAGCGCGCGACCTTTTTCTGAGCTTCGGGAAACCCGCCAGCAAATCGGCCAAGCGACGGCGCGGCAAGCCCGGCTCGAAGGTCAAGATAGAGTTGATGCGCAATAACCGCTTGAGTCTTGTTTCGGCGCAAGAGGAACTACTCGACGAAGACCGCATCGCATTCCGCATGGCGGTGAATTACTATGGTTATCTGATGGTCACCAACGTTGGCACGAGCGGCAAGGTGAATATTTTGTACGCCGGGCGGGTTTCGCCGACCGTCGATATGCGCATTCCGGAAAAGGGATGGATCCGCGTCACAGGCAAGGGCGGCGACGAAGTGGTCAATTTCATAATGTCTTCGGAGGCCATTCAAGAGCTGCGACAGATCAGTATTCCGGAGGCGAACGGGGAGCCGGCGCCGGCGGAATCCGGCGCCGAATCGCAGAAGGTTCTTGCGCAGTTGAACAGCCGCGCGCTTGACCAGGGGCGCGACCTGGTAATAGAAAATGACGGCGATGAGACCTACGCCCTTGCGGCTTCGGCGCAGAAGATACGAGCCCCCGTCGGATTCAGCATCAAGCTGAAACATAAGTAAATTCGCCGAGATGCCCCGATTTGGCGACGGAATTGGAGTGTCTCCACCATGAAATCAGTCCTTGTCGCCTTTCTCATTGCGCTCTCCCTCAGTTCGACCTGCTATGCCGTCGATCGCGCCCTTATAGTCGGGGTTGAAAGGTACCGCGATCCGAGCGCGCCCGACACGCCCGGTTGTGAAGCCGACGCGCGCGCGATGGAGCAATTGATCAAATCGGTATACAAGTTCGCCGAAGTCAAGGTTCTAATCAACGAAGAAGCCACGGCGTCGAATATCGAACGCTGGTTCCGCTCCTGGCTCATTGCGGGCACGCAACCCGGCGACCGCGTTTTCTTCTTCTACGCGGGGCATGGCTCGCAGATCGCCGACGACGACGGAGACGAACGCGACGGCAAAGACGAGACGTTGGCGCCTTACGACGTAGCCCCGAAAAGCGGCGCGAATGTCATCCGCGATGATCTCTTCGACGAGATGATAGGAAAGCTCAGTGGCCGGCGCGCCGTGCTGGTCTTCGATTCCTGCCATTCGGGTACGATCTCTCGCGGCGTTCCGAGGCTGAAAGATTTTGCGCGCGGCGGAGGAGTTCGCTATCTGCCCACGCCCGAACAAATCGCGGAATTGGAAGCTACGCCTTCGCGTGGCGTCGGCGCCGCCGGTTATGTCGTAAAAGGGGGCGCAAGTCGTGACCTGGTGGTGGAAGACGAATTCATCGAGTCTCAGCGGTTTTCGGCGGTGTCGGGGGTGGTGATCATCTCGGCTGCCGGCGACCAGCAGGTTGTATACCCGTTGCCGGTGAACGGGCGTTATCGCGGCGCGCTCTCTTATGTGCTCGTCGAGTCGCTGCAAAGAAATCAGCCGAAGCTCCGGGATTTGGAGGAAAACACCAGAAGACAGATTAGGCAATTACAAATCACGGGCAAGTTGGACGGCGATCAGCAACCCGTCTTCACGATCACTGACAATGCGCTCCTGTCCGACAAACCTCTCTTTGTGACCTGGGAAGAGACGCCGATCATCGCGCTAAGCAATAGGCTGTCGCCGATAAAAATTCGACTGCGCGAAATGGAGAACAAATCAGCTTATCGGATAGGAGAGAAAATTACCTACGAGGTGACGACCGACGCGCCGGGCTATCTTTACCTGATAGTCTTCAGCCGGCAGAATGTGGCCGCCTGCATCTTCCCCAATTTCCAAGACCCTAACAATATGCTGGCGCCAGGCGCGATCAGAATTCCACGCACCGCGGCTTACGAGTTTCCGATCCAGGAACCGGCAGGTCGCGATGTGGTAGTGGCTCTGCTCTCTAGGCAAAAACTCGACCTCGGAGAGAAAGTGGAATACGCCTGGAACGAGGTCTTCGAGCGACTGAATTTGAAATTGTTGCAGGATGAGGTCAGTAAGTATGCGCAGCGTGGCTTCAACGTAAAGAAAACGGAAGCCGGCCTCGGCCCAGATGACTGGCAGGCAACGTTCCTAATTCTAGAGACTTTAGAGTCTGTTCGAAAATAACTTGATCACTTTGCGCGATTAATTCGAATATATGATCCAAATTATAGCTAGTGACATTGAAAAATTAGCGCACGCCGAATCAATACAGCGAGCGGTACTGGTTCGGCGTCCCAATGCCCGGTTAATCTATTGATGTCGCTTGTAATCACCGAGGCCTGTGGATAAATCAGCGGGTCGCCATTTCCGGAAAAAGCGATGATAGAATCTAACCTAACGACTCGAAAAGAAGAGGATATGATCGGCAAGATCGTTCGCGATTACAAAATTGTCGGCTACATGGGCGGCGGCGGTATGTCAGAAGTCTATCTCGCGCGGCGCTCGGACGGAATGCTCAAACGTACCGCGGTGGTCAAGATTGTCGGGGCGCATCTGCCGGAGCAAGCGCGGTTGAGGTTCATAGGCGAGATGCAGGCTCAGGAGAGCTTGAACCACCCCAACATTGCGCAAATCTACGACGCCGGACAATTGGAAGACGGCAGGCCATTTATGATCATCGAGTATGTCGATGGTCAGAGCTTGCGAGAAATGCTGGTCGATCAAAAATCAGGCGACCGGAGCCCCATCGCCTTGCCTCTGGAAATCGCGGCCGAAATCGCCGAGCAAGCATGCGCCGGCTTGAGTGAAGCGCACCGTAAGAAGATTGTTCACCGGGACATCAAACCAGAGAACATCATTGTCAGCCCTGACGGCGACAAATATAAGGTCAAGATTATCGACTTCGGTATCGCGCTTCCTCAGGAGGACGGGATGGTCCCGACCAGAACGCCGACCGCCGGAGTCATAGGTACGCCGGAGTATATCTCGCCAGAGCAGGTGATGCCTTCGCGGTACTACCTCGATGAACCAGGGGAAAGACCCGGGTATAGCGCAGACATCTATGCCCTTGGCGTCGTGATCTATGAAATGCTCACCGGCAATAGGCCGTTCGCAGGAAACGGTTATGAGGTGGCGTTGAAGCATACCTGGGAAATCCCGATCGCTCCGAGCAAAGTCAGGCCGGAGTTGAATATTCCTGAAGCGGTCGACAGAGTAGTGCTGAAGGCGTTGGCGAAGCAGCCCGCCGAACGCCAGAAATCGATAGACCTACTGGCTCAGGAACTGAAGGCGGCCATAATAACATCGCGGGAACTGGAGGTTCTCACCACAGAACCTGCCGTTTTTAAACCTACGCAAAATCAGGAACCGGAGGCTCCACTGCCGACCGCGCCGAAGTCTGCGAGGGCGTATTTCCTGGTCTTGACTGGTATGCTTTTAGTGGTACTGCCTGCGTTATTGATATATTTCAAACCTTGGAAAAGCAATTCGGAACAGATAACCGGAGCGACGGCCGGCCCTACATACTCTCTAACTCAGTCCGCCCCTATTACAAAAATGAAGGTTTCGCTTATTCGGCGGGATAAACGAGGAAACGAAGAGAATGTTTCGCCGGAGACCAGATTTTACAACGGTGACAGCGTGAGGATTCGTATTCAGGCCGGTCAAAATGGGTTTCTATACATCCTGTCGCGAGGCTCTTCTGGTAATGTTTCGATGCTTTATCCAGACCGGCGAATACAAGGCGGAAACAATCGGATTGATAAAGAGAATGTTGTCATTATTCCCACAGACCGCGGTTGGTATGAATTCAACAATGCTCCGGGAACTGAAATTATCTATCTGGTGTTTTCCGAAAACAAAACAGAGAGATTTATCAGTCAGCTTGAGAACGCCTCGTCGCAAGCTAAAATTACTCTGCCCGCGGAGTTGGAAAGTCAGGCGGTCGATTTGGCTACGACGGGCGGCGATCTTAAAGGACAAGGGATGCTATTTGGAGCGCTGAAACTAATCCATCAACCTTGAACATCTATTGATCCGCTCCCCGCGAAAGGAAAGAATAATGAACCGAAGGATTATCTTAGCGGCAGTGTTGATGTTGGCTGGATGCCTGTTCGATCCGTCGCTTTCGGCGGCGCAAAAGCAGCGGGGGCAGACCGTACAGCCCAAGGCGATCCAGCGGACCGCGCTGGTAATCGGCAATAGTAACTATGGGCAAGGCCCGTTGCGAAATCCGGCCAATGACGCGCGCGCGATGGGAAATACCTTAAAGGATCTAGGATTTGAAGTTACGCTTAAATTCAACCTGAATTTGCGACAGATGGATGAAGTGGTGCGCGCCTTCGGACAAAAGATCAAAGGCGGCGGAATCGGGTTGTTCTATTTCGCAGGACATGGCGTGCAGGTCGAGGGAGTGAACTACCTGGCGCCGGTGGGCGTGCGGGTGGATAAGGAGCAGGACGTAAAGTTCGAAATGCTCGACATTGGAAAAGTGACGGCGGAGATGGAAGCGGCGAAAAACGGATTGAACATCCTGATTTTGGACGCCTGCCGCAATAACCCATTTTTGCGCGCCTTTCGCTCTCCAAACTCGGGTCTCGCGCCGATCAACGCCCCGAGCGGGACATACATCGCTTTCGCCACGGCGCCGGGAGAGACCGCCAGCGACGGCGAGGGAGAAAACGGGCTTTACACTCAGGAGTTGTTGGCAAATCTGAAACAACCGGGGTTGCGGTTGGAGGACGTCTTCATTCGGACGCGCGTGTCGGTGAAGAAAAAGAGCAATGACCTACAGGTGCCCTGGGAGAATGGGGCGCTCGAAGGCGTGGTCATCCTCAACGGAAAGGGCGCCGCTGATACAACAGCAGGGGCCGCAGGGTCCTCCCTTAAGTTTCCGAAGATTCGCTCTTCGGGAATTCCCCTGTCCACATTGCGTTCAGGGAAATTCACCACCGCGAGCGTGGACGAGAAGGGTCAGGTCAGTAAACGCGAAGCAGGCCCGGCGTCATTCTATTTGGAAGACCTCGGCGCCGGCGTCAAATTGGAGATGGTCTTTATTCGCGGCGGCAGTTTTCAAATGGGTTCGCCTCGCACCGAGCCGGAGCGAGATGAGGATGAGATCCAACACCCGGTGAAAGTGAGCAGTTTTTGGATGGGTCGCTACGAGGTTACGCAGTCGCAATGGATAGCTGTCATGGGCCGCTTGCCCCGTTGTCTCGCTGTCAGCGATAACCTGGATAGAGGAGACGATATACCTTTAACCTGCGTCACATGGATTGAAGTTCAGGAATTCATAGACAAATTGAATGAGCTGCTGAAGTTGGATAAGGAGAAGGGCTACAGCTTGCCACGGGAAGCGGAGTGGGAATACGCCGCGCGAGGTGGAACTACAACTCCGTTTCCCTATGGGGTGACAATCGCGCCGGGGCTGGAGAATTACGACTGGACAACCTCTTACGCCAATGGGCCGACGCAAGCTCGCAATAATCAATATTTAGTGAAAGTTGGAAGCTTCGTGGCCAATCCGTTCGGACTCTATGACATGTTAGGGAACGCGTCGGAGTGGTGTGAAGATTGGTTGGGTGAATATCCGACGGCAAGTAAGGGCGAACAATTAGACCCAACGGGACCATCCGAAGGGGAAAGGCGGGTTATACGAGGAGGGGAATATGGAAGCTCTGCTCGCGGATGCAGAACAGCCACTCGCGCCGGAATCCTCCCCACTTACCGCCCCTTAATCTCCATGGGCTTCCGCCTGGTGAGGAGAGAGTGATCAAGTTACCTCCAGATCGTATCTTGATTCGATATCGGCGCTGGCTCGATCTCATCGGCTAAGTCGAACCCGAAGACTCATGAATAGAATCAGCGCTTAGAACGGATAGCGATTGCGCGTACGGCGTGTGGCGGCGCCAGCAAATTCAGTACAGGCAATTGAAAAGCGGTCTAGAGCGGGTTGCAAATGGGTGTACGGTGTGGGGCGATTTGTTTAATCGCCCTGTTTGCGGCTTTGTCCGATTGGGAGTCCAATCAGGAAAGAGGCGCGAGTAAACAACTCGCGCCCGGAGTCCCGTATACGCATTTGCAACCCGCTCTAGGTAAAAGTTATGCGGCCTACAGGCGTGGCGCGAATAAACAACTCGCGCCATGCCCCATTACTCCCGCCCCAGCGCTTACAGCCCCAATCGGACAAGCGTTACACTGATTCCCGAAAGAAGACCTCAGTCGCTACGCAGCGTGACCGCGGGATCGACGCGTCCCGCTCTCCGAGCCGGCCCGAGTCCGGCCAGCAAGGCGGTCACGAGCAGCAATGCCGGCGCAACCGTCAACGCAATCGCGTCGGCGCTTCCCACTCCATACAATTGAGTCTTCAACGCGCGGCCCGCCATCCACGCCAGGACCAGCCCTACGCCCGCGCCCCATATCCAGAGTCGCAGCGCGTTGGCGAACACGATCCGGCGTATGTCGTTTGCCCGCGCGCCGAGCGCCGTGCGGATGGCGAATTCCCGCAACCGCAGTCCCGCCCCGTAAGACACCACGCCGTATAATCCGAGGCACGATAGCAGCAATGACGACCCGCCGAACAGCGTTACCAATCCGGTCATCAGATTTCGCGATAGGAGGCTACGATCAATCCAGTCTTGCATAGAGCGGACGTCGTAAACCGGCTGATCCGGGTCTTCTTTGTGGATCTGTTCCACCACATCGGATGTATATAATTCCGGCCGCCCGACGGTTCTGATCACGAGGGTACTCCGGTATAGAGTCATCGCCGCTTCCGGTCTCGGTCGTGATCCCAGCCAGTAAACTTGCGGATGTGGATCGGTCTCTAGACTCCAGGCCTTGATGTGACCGACCACGCCCACGATTTCTACCCAGGGTGTGCTGTCAGTTATGACTCCGAACCGGAATCGCTTGCCCAACGGGTTGGCGCCGCCAAACGCTTCACGCGCCAGTTGTTCGTCGATGATGCCAACGTAGGGAAGGCTTGCCTTGTCATGTTCTGTGAAGTCGCGTCCGCGGACCAGTGGAATTCCCATCGCCGAAAAGTAGCCGGGCGTCACCGAACTGAAACTGGCGGGAACCTGTTCATCGACAGTTTTGCCTTCGAACTGCGCGCCGCCATGTACTCCCCTGGAGAATGGCAGCGTGTTGACCATAGCCGCTTCTATTACGCCGGGGATAGTCTTCACCCGCGCGGCCAATCGGTGATAGTAGTCTACGACCTGAGGGTGCGAGGGATATTTTGCCTGCGTTACTTGCAGGCTCAAAGTCAGCACACCTTCGGGCGAGAAGCCGGGATTCACCCGCATGACCGCGACCAGACTTCGAGCCAGCAGCCCGCCGGCGAAGACAAGCGCCAGCGTGACGGCGACCTGCGCGACCACGAGCGCGTTCCGAATCGCGCCGGCGCCGGCGCGCGAGTCTTGTCGCATCGTTGTGGCAAGTTGAATGCGCGAAGCCATACGGGCCGGCAGCATTCCGGCGAGTAACACGACCAGCGCGCTGAGCGCCAAGGCTAAGGCCATCGCCGGGCCGTTCAATCCAATCGGCTCCAGGCCCCGCAATTGCGGCGGGAGCCACTGTTCCAAAACTCTGAGCAGGCCCCATGCGAGCGACATTCCGCCTACGCCGCCCGCCGCGCTGAGAGGCAGCGTCTCGGCCAGCGCTTGTCTACGCAATCGGGCCGCGCCTGCGCCGAGCGCGGCGCGAATCGTGAACTCGCCCGTCCGTGCGCTCGCGCGGGCGATCAACAGGCCGCCAAGATTGACGCACACAATCAACAACAAACAACCCACGGCGGTGAGGAGAAGATAGAGGGTTTTCCGAAACTGTTCGGCGACACTCTCAAGAGCAGGCTCCACCAAAACTCCGCGTTGCCTGTTTGGCGAATACTGCTCTGCTAGACGCCGCATGATCGCGGACATCTCTTCCTGCGCTTGCCACAAGCTAACGCCGTATTTGAGCCGCCCGATCGAACTCGACTGAAAGTCCATCCGCGACTCGATTTCGTCGGGCGAGATGAACAGAGGGGCCAATAATTCGACGCCTCTGACCGGGTATTGAAAATTCGGCGGCATGACGCCGATCACGTCGAATGTCTCGCCGTTCAACTGAACTTTTCGGCCCACAATGGCCGGGTCGCGCGCGAAGCGCCGATCCCAGAACCCATAGCTCAACACCGCCACTTTGGCGTCCCGACTGGCCTCTTCCTCCGTAAACATGCGGCCCAGCATCGGTCGAACGCCGAGAACCTGTGGCAGATTCCACGATACCCGCGCCCCTTGCGCACGCTCGGGGGGGCCGCCTCCTGTAAGATTGAAGTTGACGCCCTGTCTGATCAGCGCGATTTCTTCGAACGACTTGGACTGAGCCCTCCAGTCGATCCAATCCGCCGAGCTCACGCCAACGCGCCGCAAACCACGCGCGAGCGCGAAAGAACTGTTGTTATTAAGCGCCACGATGCGCTCAGGGTCGGGATACGGCAACGATCGCAGCAGGACGCCGTATGCCAGGCTGAAGACGGCAGTCGTCAATCCGATCCCGAGCGACAATACAGCGCACATGACGGCAGTCCATCCGGGCGTCTTACGAAGCATCCGAAATCCATACCGCATGTCATCGAAGAAAAGTCTTGCTTCCGCCCACCCCCACATCCCGCGCGTGGTCTCTTTGATCAATCCGACATTGCCAAATTCACGACGCGCCGCCAATTCGGCGGCCTCCGCGCTTTCGCCTCGCTCCATGCGATCACGGATCGCCATTTGCAAATGGCTTTGGATCTCTTCTTCCAACTCTTCTTCACATCGTCGCCGCCACACTGGTAACTTCATACATTGCTCCTTCGGAACGCGACGTCCAGGCTCCTTGATTATTCCTTGAAGATTGGCTTTCCATCTAATCGCCCCGAGACTTTGACGCCCTTCACGAGTAGCCACAAGAAGGCCAGCCAGAGGCAAAGGCCCAACCCGATCCAGCGCAGGGGGCCGGTTTTAAACACGACAGTAGCGTTGAAGATGATGAAGATCAGAAAGCCTTGCCATGCGGCTGCCAACCACCGCGGGCGGTTGCGATAAGCGTCCAGTCCTCGAAGGCGCCACAAGGCGACGTCTACGACCCAGCCGAGGATCAGCGCATAGTTGATGAACAGCCCGCCGCCCCAATCAAGCCCTGTCACTTCGGCTGTCTGGCGGGCAGTCTCACGGTAAGCCGCCGCCTGACTCCAGTTGTGATAGAAGTGATAGGCGCAAGCCACGTGAGCGATAAGACTGATGAGGCCTGCAGTCCAGGCCGTCCGGGCCGCCGCATCCCATCTCCTCCTTCCTCGAGAAAGCAGACAGACCGATGCTCCAATCGCGTACCCGGCGAGCGCCAGCCAGACGGTTATTCTCGTGAGGATTTCGCCTTTTCCCATTCTTGAATTTACATGCCGAGTCTGCGCCCTGGAAGCGGCGCGTACCCAGGTTTCAAGGCAGGATCGCGATGATCCGCGCAGGCCCTCCCGTCCCGCCTTTGATCTTCATAGGCAATGCGATGAGCGTCGCGCCTTTCGGGGGCAGGCGATCGAGGTAGGCGACGTTTTCCAGGGCGTAAATATTCGCGCCGTTCAAAATCTGGTGCGCGATGAAATCCTTCGACTGGCCGTGATCGATGCTCGCCGTGTCAATGCCCACGCCGTCGATCTTCCTCCGCTTCGC
>Ga0154003_1000671_pt1 | contig 10810 bp, 2 predicted proteins | sample TSFL087MetaG_FD_104679 | JGI IMG/M metagenome (GOLD analysis project Ga0154003, IMG submission 104679) | Attine ant fungus gardens microbial communities from Florida, USA - TSFL087 MetaG | ecosystem: Host-associated > Fungi > Mycelium > Unclassified | place: USA: Florida, Lake Talquin State...
CACGCCGCAGTGTCGCGAGCGTGGAAGCCGACGGAAGACTCACGATTTCGTGTTCGACGAATAACGGCTGCGGTTCAGCCCCGGAATTCCGCCTCTCGTCATTGCCGGGAGAAGGCGCGGGCAGAGCGGCGAAGGGGATGTACTGCAACGCGCCGTCGGCAACTATCGCCAACCGCTTCTTGCCGAGCCGGGAGGCGACCGGGCCGAGCAACATCCGGCTCAACTCGGCGGCCTGCGTCCAATAGCTCTCTCTGGCCTCTTTGACGCGAGCCTGGTATTTAGGCTCGGTGTCGCCTGGTTGCGGCTGCGGCGCAGTCAACAGATCGCGCACGCGGCGCGCAGCAGCTTCTATCTCCTGTCGTTTCGGCAGTTGGTAGCTGGTTATTGACGATTGGCTCACTAGGAAGAGGTAGCTCGCATTATCTCCCAGCGAATACTCCAGCAGCAGAGTGTCCGGATCTAACACCTGCTGCTGAATCTCCGTCAAGTTCAGCGGCTGAGGCTGGGTCAAGGCGGCGTATCTGGGGCTGCTCTCGCGAATCTGCGCCCTTAACGCGTCGTACTCGTCAGTGATAGATGCTATCTCTTTGGCGGCGGCTTCAGCTTGCGCGGGGGTGTGCTTGCGGCTTAACAGGGCGCCTTGCGCCGCCGCCTTCACACTAAGCAGTCGATGCAAGGAGCGTTCGCGCTCCAGGAGCGAACCGTCAACGCCCTGACGAATATCGGCCCGCGATTCCGTCAACAGTTCTAGCAGGGAACGGGCGCGCGCTCGCTCGCTGACCTCCAGCGCCAAGGAGTCAATTGTATGGTTCGGATTCTGTCTTTGCATCCGTATCAGCACATCGATATAAGATTTATAGAGCTCCTGTCGGGAGGCAAAGAAGGAAGCGCGAAATTCCTGGCTAGAGAAATTGGCGCGCATGGACTCGACGATGTTGATGGCTTGTTCAATAGATTGGCGAGCCTCGGTCAGATTCCCACGCTTTTGTTCCGCTTGCGCAATACCTAGAAGGGTTTGAGCTTCTTCGCTCCGGGCGCCTATTGTCCGTCTGATTGACAGGGCCTCGTTAAACTTCTCCAGCGCCTTCTGCGGCTCTCCCAGCGACTGATAGACCAGGCCGATGATATTGAGCGTGACAGCCTCCTCTTTGCGGTAACCTACCTCTCGAATGATCGGCAAAGCCTCGTTGTGCTTCTCCAGCGCCTTTTGCGGCTCTCCCAGCGTCTGATAGACCAGGCCGATGTCGTTGAGCGTCATAACCATCCCTATGCGGTCACCTATCTCTCGCTGAATCAGCAGCGCCTCGCTGTGCTGCTCCAGCGCCTTCCGCGGCTCTCCCAGCAACCGATAGATCGCGCCGATGTTGTTGAGGATTGTAGCCTCCCGCTGGCGGTCACCGACTGCCCGTAAGATCGGCAGAGCCTCGCGGTACTTCTCCATCGCTCTCTGCATCTCTCCTAATATCTTATAGACCACGCCGATGTTGTTGAGGGTGGTAGCCTCACCTCCACGGTCACCGATTGCCCGTAGGATCGGCAGGGCCTCACGGTACTTCTCCAGCGCCTTCTGCATCTCTCCTAATAACTGATATACCCTGCCGATATTACCTAGAGTTAAAGCTTCTCCCTGGCGGTCGCCTGCCGCTCGCCTGATCGGCAGAGTCTCGTTATGCTTCTCCAGCGCCTTCTGCGTCTCTCCTAAAAACTCATAGATCACGCCGATGTTATTGAGCGTGTGGGCCTCCCCTACGCGGTCGCCTACCGCTCGCCTGAGCGGCAGAGCTGCGTTGAGCATCATCAGCGCCTTTTGCAACTCTCCCAGCGCATGATAGACCAGGCCGATAGCGCCGAGCGTGGCAGCTTCCTCTACGCGGTCACCTATCTCTCGAAAGATCGGCAGAGCTTCGTTGAGCCTCTCCAGCGCCTTCTGCAATTCTCCCATTGACCAATAGATCACGCCGATGTTGTTGAGTGACACGCCTTCCCCACGACGGTCACTTATCGCTCGCTTGATCGGCAGGGCTTCGTTGTGCTTCTCCAGCGCCTTCCGCATCTCTCCTAAGTACCAATAGACATCGCCGATGTTACTGAGCGTTTGAGCCTCCCAACTGCTGGCGCCCGCTTTTCGAAACAACTCCAGCGCTTCATTATACTTTTCAATACTCTTTCTTCTTGCCTCCAGCGTTCCCTTCTGTAGCCGCTCCGCCTCTCGAAAGATCGACTCTCCGGCCACTCGATACTTATCCTCGGCGGTCGATGCCCTCAACTCTTTTACCTTGATTTCATAACGTCCTGTCTTGGCCGTTTTCTCGGGAGAGCGCACCTCGATCAGATATGCGCCGGGCGCTTCCGCGATCGCCGATATGGTTTCTGATCTCTCGATTAAATTTTCGCTGTCGGCATCGCCGATCTTCTTACCATCAGGCGCAAACATTACTACAGCCACATCTATCCCTCGCTGCTCGACCACTACATGCAGGTACTGACCGGAGATCAGCATGATTTTGTAGGAATGCGATTGGCCGCCGGGGAGTTCTCGTTCGACAGGCTTGCCTGGTTCCAGCGAAATACTCTCTTGAGCGCTCGGCGCGGCGCCGAGGGCGCCAGCAGGAGCTTGCGCAGGCGTCGCCCCTGGCCGCAGGCTTGTGGCAGCCAGCGCCCCGACCCGTGACAGGTTGGGCGCCAGAGGGGTCCAGCGGATTGAGCCCCCCCCACAACCCTGAGGGTCTGAGAAGAGTGCGCATAGTAATATCAATGTGGATAAGGTGGGGAGTATCAAACGCCGCATTTATTCTCCTCATATCCCTCTCAAGAGGGATTTTGATTGTTTTGGAATTTTCGTTCGTTTTAAGGGTGATGACATGCCACCTCTTTAGGGAAATCGGCGCGTTCTTTGTTATTTCCACTCGCCCTGCAGGACGAAGGCCGCCCAATAATAAGGCGCTTGCCACTGCTTCTGTTTCCAGATTGACAACTGAGCCTGACGTAACGCCCCCGCCGGGCGCAGCCGCTCCGGCCCGAGCAGTCCTTGATAAAACCGTTTCATCAGTTCACTGGTGGCCCGATCGTCCACCTTCCACAGGCTTGCGACAACACGCGGCGCGCCGGCGTACATAAACCCGCGCGTCAGCCCTACCAGCCCCTCGCCTTTGATCTCCTTGCCCAATCCGGTCTGGCATGCGCTCAGCGTCACCAGTTCGGCCTGAAGTTTTAAGTTATAGATGTCCTGCAACCGGAGAAATCCATCCTGCCGCCGCCCCTCTTTGTCTACCAGCGACAACACTATGCCCGATAACTCGGGATGGACGTTATTGAGCATCCCGTGGGTGGCGAAATGAACAATGCGATATTCGCCCAGCTCAGGTCTTAGCGCCGTCGTTCGGCTCGCCTCAAAATCCAGCGCCTGCATGCGATCACGCTCCGGGACGAGCGCCGATATCGCCGCGGCCTCACGCCTTGTGTTGAGCAACCGCCCGAAACCACTTTCGGCGCCGATCACTCCCGTTTCCCGACTGGATCTCGTCATCTGCAGTGAAACGATGTCCATCTCATCGGAATCGGCGGATCTTGCTTTCCCCTTTACTTCCCTCTTGCTTACATCCTGCCCGACTCTCGTATCATCATCCGTGAAGACTGGATCAGCCAGAACCGCAAGCGACTTTTCAGCCGGCTTACGTCCGGCCGTTTCACGCCGCAGTGTCGCGAGAGTGGAAGCCGACGGAAGGCTCACGATTTCGTGTTCGACGAATAATGGCTGCGGTTCGGCCCCGGAATTCCGCCTCTCGTCATTTCCGGGAGAAGGCGCGGGCAGGGCGGCGAAGGGGATGAACTGCAATGCGCCGTCGGCCACTATCACCAGCCGCTTCTTGCCTAGTTGGGAAGCGACAGGGGCGAGTAACATCCGGCTCAACTCGGCGGCCTGCGTCCAGTAGCCTTCTCTGGCCTCTTTGATACGAGCCTGGTATTTGACCTCGGTGTCGCCGGGCTGCGGCTGCGGAGCGGTCAACATCTCGCGCAGGCGGCGCGCCGCCTCTTCTATCTCTACCTGCTTCGGCAACCGGCGCCTGGTGATTGACGTTTGACTCACTAAGAAGAGGTAGCTCGCCTCCTCTCCCAGCGAGTACTCCAGCAGCAGAGTGTCCGGATCCAACACCTGCTGCTGAATCTCGGCCAGGCCGAGCGGCTGTGGCTGGGTCAAGGCGGCGTATCGAGGGCTGCGCGCGCGAATCTGAGCCTTTAACTCCTCGTACGCTGTTGTGAGGGAGTCTATCTCTTTTGCGGCGGCTTCGGCCTGAGCGGGAGTATGCTTACGATTTAATAAGCTAGCTTGCGCCGCAGCCCTCGCATTGAGTCGCTGCCGCAAGTAGCGTTCGCGCTCAAGCAGCGAACTATCGACTCCCTGGCGGACGTCAATTCGCGATTCCGCCAGCAATTCGAGCAAAGAGCGCGCTCGCGCGCGCTCGCTGACCGCGAACGCCGCAGCGTCGAAACCTGCGGAAGGGTCCTGTTCATACTGCTCCATCAGGATGTCGATATAAGACTTATAGCAATCCTGTCGTGTAGCAAAGTAGGAGGCGCGGAGATCCTGGCCGCGAAAACTGGCGCGCATGGATTCGACGATGTTAATAGCCTGTTCAACGGTTTGGCGAGCCAGGATCAGATTGCCGCGCTTTTGTTCTACTCGCGCAATCCCAAGCAGAGTTTCGACTTCTGCATTGCGGGCGCCTACCGCCCGCAAGATCGACAGAGCCTCGTTGTACTTCTCCAGCGCCTTCTGCGTCTCTCCCAGCGACCTATAGGCCACGCCGATTTTGTTGAGCGCGTTAGCCTCCAGATTGCGGTCGCCTATCGGTCCCAAGATCGACAGAGCCTCGTTGTACTTCTCCAGCGCCTTACGCGCCTCTCGCAGCGCCTGATAGGCCGCTCCGATGCTGAGGAGCGCGGTGACTTCCCCCCTGCGGTCGCCTATCGCCTGCAAGAGCGGCATAGCCTCATTGTATTTCTCCAGCGCCTTCTGCGTCTCTCCCGCCGTCAAATAGACCGAACCGATGTTGGTGTGCAGGTTGGCTTCCCCCTTTCGGTCGCCTACCGCCCGCAAGAGCGGCAGAACCTCGTTGTACTTCTGAAGCGCCTTCTGCGCTTCTCCCAACGACTGATAGACCGAGCCGATGTTGTTTAGTGTGATGGCTTCCCCCCTGCGATCGCCCACCTCCCGCCTGAGCGCCAGAGACTCGTTGAACTTTTCCAGCGCCTTCTGAATCTCTCCCAACCACAGATAGAGCGCGCCGATGTTGTTGAGCGTTTGAGCCTCCCCTCTGCGGTCGCCCACCGCCCGATAGAGCGGCAGAGACTCGTCGAACTTCTCTAGCGCCTTCTGTGTCTCTCCCAACGACCTACAGAGCGTGCCGATGTTCCCGAGTGTGATGGCTTCCCCCCTGCGGTCGCCCACCGCCCGCCTGAGCGGCAGAGACTCGTTGAACTTTTCCAGCGACTTCTGCGTCTCTCCTAGATCGTCATAAGCCCCGCCGATGTTGCTGAGCGTTTGAGCCTCCCCTCTGCGGTCGCCCGCCGCCCGCAAGAGCGGCAGAGCCTCGTTGAGCTTCTCCAGCGCCTTCTGCGCCTCTCCCAACGACAAATAGACCGTACCGATGTTGTTTAGTGTTTCGCCCTCCATTCTTCGGTCGCCTAACGCCCGACTGAGCGGCAGAGACTCGTTGAACTTCTCCAGCGCCTTCCGCATCTCTCCCAGCGACCAATAGACCTCACCGATACTATTGATTGTTCGAGCCTCCGCATTGCGGTCACTCGCTCTTCGATATAGTTCCAACACCTCGTGATACTTTTCTATGCTCTTTCTTCTGGCTTCTAGCGTTCCACCTTTCAGCTGCTCCGCCTCTCGAAAGAGCTTCTCTCCAGCGACTCGATACTTATCCTCCTCGGTCGCCGCTCTCAGTTCTTCTACCTTGACCTCATAGCGTCCTGTATTGGCTTCTTTCTTGGAAGAACGCACCTCGATCAGGTACGCGCCGGTAACCTCCGCGATCGTCAACACGGTCTCTAATCCCTCGATCACAGGATTGCTATCCATCTCGCTAATCTTCTTGCCATCGGGCGCAAACAGCGCCACCAGCGCGTCTATTCCTCGCTGACTAACGACCACCTGTAGGTATTGACCAGCGGCCATGCTGACCTTGTAGAAATGCGATTGACCGCCGGAAAGCTCTCGTTCGACGGGCTTGCCGGGCTCAAGCGAAACACGCTCCTGAGCGCTTGGCGCGACGCCGCGTTCCCTAGCGGAGGCTTGTACAGGCGGGGCGCCGACCAGTGATAGGTTGATCATTAGAGGTGTCCGGCGGATTGAGTTCAACCCACACCCCTGAGGGTCTGAGAAAAGTACATATAGCAATACCAGAGTGGATAAGACGGTAATCGTTGAAGGGCGCATTTATACTCCTCATCTCTCTCAAGTGGGATTTTGATTGTTATGCAAATTTCGTTGTATTTTGCCAATTTCGTCGATTGAGAGCTTCCCACGGGGGCGGCGGGAAGGTGTGTGGGCGCTGAGGATACAAACAGCCACTCAAGGCGTCAATGGTTTTGCGAAAACTATGCGGCGCCGGACGGGATCGCAGCCGGAACGCGAAGCACAGGGTAATTTCCATCCTGAGCGCCGAAGCGATCGTCAAATGTCGTTTTATTCTCCAAGTCTGCGAGCCGAGAAATTCGCTTGATATACAATCCTTTTCTTGTATAGGATGTCGCCGCTCTCTGAACTTCAACGAAGATCGTTCACATACAACACAGGTAGGCTAATCTTTCCGTTCTTTACCAAACCAAGCCGCGCACTTATAGCTGCTTACTTTTCCACTCCCCCTTGCCCGAGCTTTATCCAAGTAAAAACTGCGCTTGCCTGTTGCGCTGGTGAGCGCGCAAGTGAAGTAATCGGACGCGCGCCAATCGCTGCGATCCCCCGCTCGATTCGGCGCGTCATGATTTCGCGCTGGCAGTGTTGATATTCGTCACTCAGACTGTTCAGGCAATCAAGGTCCGCTTCTCAACAAACACATTATCTATAAGGAGGCATGTATGAAGAACCTAAGCTCAGCTAACCGGATGTTAATACTGTCGTTCCTGCTCCTGTCATTCGGCCCGCGTGTTTTTGCCCAACTCGGCGCCGCCGGGATCAGTGGCGCAGTTACAGACCAACAGGGCGCGGCGGTCGTAGGGGCGGATGTAACGGTAAAGAACAAAGCCACAGGACAAACGCGGACGGCGAAGACTGACGAATACGGAATCTACAGATTGCAAAACCTGCCGCCTGCGGTTTATGAGATTAGAGTCGAAGCGCGCGGCTTTGCCGCGGCGGCGGTGGCCAACGTCGAGGCGCGCGTCGGGGAAGTTCCGACCGTCAGCCTCTCACTCAGGGCGGCAGGCGCGGCCGAGACCGTGGTGATTTCGGCGGCCGACGCCGTCGGCGTTGACACCAGCACATCGCAAGTCTCAAGTTCGATTTCGGATCGCACGCTGACCAATCTGCCGCTCAACGGGCGCAACTACCTCGACCTCGCATTCCTGTTGCCCGGCAACCGGCCCGCGCCAAATTTCGATCCGACCAAGACCACGACCATCGAAGTTTCATCCGCGGGGCAGCTCGGACGCGGCGGCAACATCGCCGTTGACGGCGCGGACAACAACGACGACGTCGTGGGCGGCACGCTCCAGAACTTTCCGCAAGACGGCGTGCAGGAGTTTCAGATCATCACCAACCGCTTCTCCGCCGACATCGGGCGCTCGGCGTCTTCGGCCGTTAACGTCGTAACCAAGACCGGGGGGAACGAACTGCATGGCGCCGCCGGTTTCTACTTTCGCCACGACGCGCTCTCGGCGCTGCCGGCGACCCTCGATCGCGGGCTCGTCGCGGCGCTCGGGCGGCCGTCATTCGACCGCGAGCAGTACGCCGGTTCGCTCGGCGGGCCTATCAAACGCGACAAGCTGTGGTTTTTCTCCGCGTTCGAGTACCGCTTCCAGGACGCGGTAGTCTTGACCGGCGTGCGCGACCTCGCCCAGAGGCGCCTCCTGACAAGCTTCGCGCCCGCGCCGCTGCGCGACACGCTGCTCACCGGACGCGGCGATTGGCAGACAACAGCCAACGATAGGATGGCCTTCCGTTACGCGCTGCAGCGCGAAAATGACATAGATCGCGGCAGCCTGGGGGGGCGGCCCATCGGCACGGCGGACAACCGCCAGCAGTCGTTCAACAACTATCAATCATTCGTCTACAACTGGGCGCACACCTTCTCGCCCAGGTTGCTCAACGACTTCGTCTTTCACGAAAACAACTTCATCAACAGGATTCCGACCTTCATCGAGAACCGTAACGAGCTACGCTTCCCGTCGGTGCAGGACGGCGGCAACTTCCGCATCCCGCAGCGCACGCGACAGAACCGCCTTCAATTCCGCGACAACGTGAGCTGGACGGCGGGCAATCACGCGCTCAAGTTCGGCGGGGAATTTCAGCGACTCGACACCGATGCTATCTTCGATCTCTTCGGTTCGGGCACTATCTTCCTCAACGAAGACTTTGCCACCAGCGACCGCAACGGCGACGGCCGCGTCGATGACCTCGACATTCCTATCGGGCTCACGATTCGCTCCGTCGCGCCAAATCGCCCGCCCACCGTACCCAATGTGGATAATAAATTCTTCGCCTTGTATGCGCAGGACGATTGGAAAGTCACTCCGCGCTTCACATTGAACATCGGGCTACGTTACGAACTGGACACGAACACGAAGAACCTGGCGAACTTCGGCGACATCTTCTCGATTGTGCGCCCGTTCCTGAGCGGCGAGCGCAGGAAGGACAGGAATAACTTCAGCCCGCGCATCGGCTTCAATTGGAATCCCTATGGGGACGGGAAGACTTCGATCCGCGGCGGTTATGGCATCTACTACGACCGCGTCGTGCTCGAACTTGCGCTGCTCGAAAGATTGCTCGACGGCCGCGCGTTGCCGCTCGAAGTGCGTAGCGGTTCTGTTCTCACGCCCGGCGGCAATTTTGTTCCTGGCACGCCGACGTTGGCCAATCCATTCGCCGGCGCGCTGAGTCCGGGCGCAGGCGCTGTCGGAATCAACGTCATTGATAACGGCCTGGCCACGCCCTACGTGCAGCAGTTTAATCTCGGCTTCCAGACCGAGTTGTTGAACAACCTGGTCGTGTCCGTAGACGCCATTCACTCGTTCGGCTCGAAGTTCATCATCGGACGTCAAATCGCCACAGTGAACAATCCCGTGATCGGCGGCCCGGATGCGATCGTCAATATCGAATCGTCGGTCAAAACGTGGTACGACGGATTGCTCGTCAACGTGCAGAAGCGCTACTCGAACCGCGCCACGTTCACCGCTTCCTACACGCTCTCGAAGACCTTCAATTTCTCGAACGACGATCAGATCCCGTTCCAAAGCGGGCCGATCGACCCGAGCCGATTGATCCTCGAAAAAGGCCCCGCGCCGAATGACGAGCGCCACCGCTTCACCTTCGCCGGCGTGTTCGATCTGCCATCCGGATTCCAGATTTCGCCGATCTACACGCTGGCTTCCGACGTGCCTGTCGACATCAGATTGCCGGGTGGCGCCACGCGCATTCCTGTCATTCAACGCAACGCAGGCGGCCGCCAGTTCCGCACAGGCGCGGAGTTGAACGCCTTCATCAACCAGTTCAACTCCAGGTCGCTCCCGGGGAGCCCTCTGCCGCTTGTACCCGACGACCTTAAGTTCGGCGACAGCTTCCAATCGTTCGATCTGCGTTTGACCAAGGGATTCAAGCTCAGCGAGCGCCTGACCGTTCAAGCCATCGCCGAGGTGTTCAACCTCTTCAACGTGACGAACATTCGCGGGGTAAACAACGCCAACTTCTCCGGTTTCCAGAACGCGCTAGGCCCCGGCTTCGGCTTGCCGTCGCAGATCGCCGGAGGCGTGTTCGGCACGGGCGGACCGCGCTCGTTCCAGTTAGCGGGGCGTGTACAATTTTAGATCGGTTTGCAATCGCCTGTAAGTGAAGGCTCTCTGGATCAGTAACGCGAGCGGTAGCGAGCGCGCTTCATTTTGAGTCGCGCTCGCTACCGCTCGCGGCGCTGAACCGTACACTCACGTCAGTACATGGTTCATTGATTTGCAATCCGATCTAGTTTGAAAGAGAAGCCCATCAAGGACGAAGCTAGATGGGAAACAAATAGGGAGCGGAGAATAAGGAGTGGGAAGTGGGGTTAGGAAAGCAAGTTCCTTGTCCCCATTCTCCATTCCCCATTCCCCACTCCCTTTTCGCCTTTTGGCGCTACCCGAGCAGGCCGCGTATCCTCGGCTCGAGCGCAGCGCGCGTCTCGGCGTCGTCCATCGCGTACTCGAAGACGGTCTTCAGGTAATTGATCGGGTCGCCGATGGTCAGCCACTCGCCGTCGGTCACGGGCTCGGCGACGACACGGCCTCCGCGACGTATGTGTTCACGCACCGCGTCTGTCAGCCATAACTCGTTCGATTTGCCCAGCGGAATCTCGCTCAGAATCCGAATCACGTCGGTCGAGAGCAGAAAGCGTCCGAACATGGCCAGGTTCGATTTCGCCTCTTCGCGCGACGGCTTCTCGACCACATCTCTCATCGCATAACCGCCGCCCTCCCTGAGTTCGACGACGCCGTAACGCGAGACGTCTTCCCAGGGGACTTCCTGTACGCCGGCGACCAGAGCGCCGGTCGCCTGGTGAGTCTCGACCAGACGTCTGGCGAAGGAGACCCTGGTCTTCAGAATGTCGTCGCCGTA
>Ga0154003_1000674_pt1 | contig 10799 bp, 14 predicted proteins | sample TSFL087MetaG_FD_104679 | JGI IMG/M metagenome (GOLD analysis project Ga0154003, IMG submission 104679) | Attine ant fungus gardens microbial communities from Florida, USA - TSFL087 MetaG | ecosystem: Host-associated > Fungi > Mycelium > Unclassified | place: USA: Florida, Lake Talquin State...
CGGCTACTGGTGTCTCAGGATGTTCTGAGGCCTGTTCCTCATCATATTGATCGTCATCTTCTTCATCTTCAGGCTGTTTGGGGATGTGTTCCTGCAGTACATCCGGATCCTCCATTTCATATGTGGATTCTGGTATAGTTCCCGATTTTTGACCTAGGGCAGTTGACATCTTGTCTGTCAGCGGGGCTCCCTGGCGGAAAGGAGTGAAGGCGGGCGTTTTATCCACAAAAGGTGTGAACGCTGCATTCATAGTTTTCGGCATGAATGGCTTGAAAACATTTTGAGCTTGAATCCCCCCATAATCTGTGATTTCACCAGGTCGACTGAAGACCTTAAACGGCGTCTTCGCATTTTCCTCAGCGAATGGTTTGAACGTTCGAGTATCCATTGTTTCGGGCTTGAGGTTATTACGATGCGGCGCAAACTTTGTGCCGTTCTTTGCTGGCGTGGAAATCTTGGAAAACACTTTACTAGTTGGCTTTTCGTCAGTGGAAAGAGGTCCGAGCACAGAGTTGGGATATTTTCCGTTCTGTCCTGAGGGTGTAGCCAAATCTTTGGCTCCTAGAACTAGACGTGGTGTGACTGTTGGTGTCTTTCGAGCATCGGGATCCATGAAAGGCGTGAACTTGAGGATTATAAGTAAGGGCTTACAGCAGAGAAGGAACACACGCACTTTGGCTGCAGAAGTAACATGGTTTGATTGCATATTTTCGTCAACAAATGGACGGACTGCGAAACGAAAGAAGTCAAATGGGATTCTGCATAGATTTGAATCGAGGCTTACATGAAGTTTGAGGTTTGACATTCTCATTCTCTCGCGCGAATGTCAGATGCGGTGGTACAACTGGTGTCACGGGCTCAATCTTCCTGACAGGCGCGTGCTTACTTCCAGGTAGTATCTTGGTTTTATCTGGTGAGTTATACATCCCAAACACATCTGCGAGGGCTTCTTTTGTGTTTATTGTAACTGTAGGTTCTGCCCCCATCATTATACTCTTTCTCCGTGTCATATTCTTCGTCGATTGTACGCCATCATCGATTTTTGCTGAAGAAGCCGCGTACATCGTTTTAGGTGCGGGTGGAGGCCCCCACTTCTTGCCTAGAAGCCCCATTGAGCGGGCACGCGCCTCCTGTATACTGTATTCCATCCCGTCAGAGAACAACAAGTTCAAGTTGAACCTGAGTTTTTCCGGACGCTTCCCTGGCGCCGGGGGGGCCATCATGAGTGCATACCGAGAGGCAGCGGTAGAAGAAGTTGAAACCAGGTTGACCGCTGAATCTGGTGGAGATTGAGATGAAGTAGAGGTCGTAACCGGTGCATGTTTCTTGAGAGGATTTTTCCTCAGGACGTCTTCAACTGGATGTCCCGATGAAGAGGATTGAGTATTGGCTTGAGACGAAGAGGGTGGGATGGAGGCTGGATCACTTGCACGGGCCTGAAAATCTTTGTATCTACTTTTCAGGCGCTCCAGCGGTCTGACTTGCTTTCTTATACCCCTTCGATAAATTGTATCTGCATCCTGCTTCCTGTGGTCAAGGTCGCATACTAACGAACGATCGCAGATACCGAAATACACTGCTCACCTCCCTGACAGCTCCAATGCATTAGCATATTCTTCATATAGTAGAGAATACGAGATCCCAATATCGTTGGTCATCAGATATTTATAAATTGAGAGTGCACCATGGCGTTCACAGTACTTTGCGTACATCGTCCACAGCTTGAGATAGCGCAAGTCAGTTTTGTAGGACGGATCACTCTTGAACTTCCTTGTGGACTCCTCCAGAAGCTCTATGAGTCCTGATTTTGCATCGCCTTCGCTATAGTTCTTGATTGTCCATTGAACAAATTCGTAATATACTGCAAGAGGATCTTCCTCTTCCTCTAATGCAGTCTCGAGTTTGTCGCGAAATTGTTGTCGCTTATGTTCACGCTCATCTTGCATTTGAGTCGATAACGAGAGTGGTCACGATCCAACCCTCGCGTCGTCTGGATCACGTGTTAATGAATTCACGCGTATCAAATCTATTTATTGTCTGATCCAGGAATCTTAAAAGCAGTCCTGCACATGACAGATTTTCATCGAGAGCGAAGTTTGGTTTTTCACCATGTATCACATCAAGTATATTCTCTTGAAAGCATGATATCACTCACATCTCACCTTAGGGCCGGTGGTAACGAGGAAGCAGCTCAATGGCCACGACTTGCGCAATCAACGGACTTCTACTTGTCCTCTCACCCACGTTTCCTTTCGTGATATCCAGAGTCAGTGCGATATGACATAACGATTTATTGAGCAAAAGTCCCCTGTTCTTGTTTGTCTGCATATACAACCTTCAGTGATCACCAACACTTGACTTCAAAAAATTAGCTGAGAAGGCGAAAGCCGGACACCAAGGAGGATAGAAGGCTCAGCGGTCTCCCAGCCAGCGGTGCAAGCATATGTCAAGGTTCATTATTGCGAGATACAAACAACAGATAATCGTTTCGTCATAATCGAATACAAAGTCGTAAATCAAGTAACCTTCGATGAGGACTCTCCGATCTGTTTTTTGAAAAGAGATCCTGATTCAGAGTCTGCAGTAGCAATCATGTGAGCAGGAGGAGGGGTCAGGGTCGCAATTCGGCAGTCATGTTATTGTCAGATGGCAGAATTTCAATGCAGATCATTATTCGGTGAAACTCGTTCATATTGATCAACATATATGACAATGAGTCACTCCTTGAGGGTGCAAAACTGAAAGGTGCGCAACTCTGACGATATTGGCAAGATAAGATAGTTCAGGCAGCTTGACGAAGTCGTAGTTTATGAACCGGAATGGCGCAATGACGTATGGCTGACTTGCCACGAGAGCGAGCTTCAACGCGTGCCTCCCATCACGTCGCGAAGTAACCCACCAATACCCAGCCCGCTCGTCGATCCGGAAACGGTTCGATTTGGTACAGGTCCTTCAGCTTCCTTGACCGGAGTTAACGAAGTGGGTATATTAAGATCGTTAGCCTGAGTCGGAGTACATCAGTGCATTAAAAGCGAATGAACGGTAGTTAGACGGCGTACCCCAGAGCTGAAATCAAATTTTAGTTTGTTCGACTGAGTCCTGGCACCGGCAAAAAGGTTGATCTTCTGTTTTTTCGTTTTCGGTGGATCAACAACTGTGACTACTGATTCCTCTGAGATTGCACGTTTTGACGATTTCTTAGATGTTGAATCAGTTACGCGGGAGCGCCCGGGCTTCTTCGTTATGTTCACGACCTTTATATCTGAATCCTCGCCAGAATCGTCTGCAGAAACTTTCCGTTGACGCTGATTTGTAGCTGTCAATGAAGGAGCAGGTGGTAACATAGATCTCTCTTCCTTTATTCTTGGTTTAGGCCTTGGCTTCGGTTTCGTGACCTCAACCTCTTTCTCCTTTTCATTGACAACTTCTCTAGAATCCTCATCCTCTTCTACCACAATTGACATCTTTTTCCGTTTGCGGGAAGGTCTCAGAGGGATTACCCCATCGCTTTCGCTTTCGGATGTTATGCCCTTCTTGCGTCGTAATGAAGATGCATCTCGTTTGGCTTTTTCTACTTCTGACCCTGTAGCAGAGGATTTGGTTGACTGAACGCCAGTCTTCCTAACCTTTGATGAGTTCACCCCATCAGATACTTGAACAGCTTTGAGTTTCTCAAGCTCTTTCTGGTACTCTGCAAGCTCCTCTCTCGTATCTTTAAGTTCTCGTTGATGCATCTCCGCCTTTTTCTAGCATGAGTCTCGTGAGTAGAAGGTCATAGCGGTTGCAGACTGAGTACCTTCCACGTCGAGACAGTTTCCTCGAGTTGTTCTACGCGTTTTTGTTCCTTCTCTACCCTTTTTGTGAGAATCTCCTTCTCCCTAGACAACTTATCTCGCACTTCTTCGGTCTTGGCCTCGAGCTCACTTTTCTCCTGGCGTAATGCATCTAGTTCTGCACCGCCTTTGTGTTCCAATCGCTTCCATTTGTGTATTTGGCGCTCAAGGTCGTGCTTCAGGTCTTCATTAATGCCTTCCAGCTCAGAACATGACGATTGTGCACCCTGAAGTTGCAAGCTAACGCGCTCTAGCTTGGAAGATACCGAAGCCAAAGAAGTCTGCAATTGTGCATTTTTTTCTTCTAAGTTTCTGATATCTTTCTACGTATCGTAAGTTATTAGCAGCTATCAACTGAAGAGGAACCAACCTCAGCGAGATCCCTTTCTAAATTCGTGTTGTTGATTTCCACATCCCGGGTGCGTAATTGGGCAAGTATAAGGGGAACCTTCTTTTGGAGAGCTAATGCCAGCTCCCTCCTTTCTGAAACCATCCTTTCATTCTCTTCCTGCAATTCCACCACTCGCTCCTCCAACTCTCGTTCTTTGGCATCGAACATTGCGATCCGGAAGTCTCTTTGCAACCGAAGGAGTTTCTCCTCTCTCAACGCTTTCTGTTCATTCAGCACATTCATACGTTCCGATTCGAGAGCAGAGACTGTATCAAGCTGAACACAACGGTAGTACGCGAGGAAATCCTCACATTCCTCCCGGAGACTTAATTCTTTCTCGTGCCATCTTTTTTGAAAATCTTGCACTGCTTCCTTTGACCGATTAGCTTCTGCAGACAACTTTTCGTTCAATTTGTTGTTCAGATGTTCCAGCACTCGATTCCGCTGAACAAGATCATCAATTTGAGCTTGGTTCGCAGCCTCTAAGGAAGGTGGAGCATCAGAGCCTTGAAAACTTGACATTTATCTAAGCATGTCAACGAGGGAATGTTCAGAGTACATAACGACATACGTGGGGTCGTTCGCAGGCCAACATTGAACGCAATCCAAACGGTTGATGTCATCAAAAATAAACCACGTGATTTCACCAGGCCTTCGCACCGTGTATTAATTGACTCCTCCGACATTCAAACAGTGGAAGCCGGCCGATCCCAGGACCAACCTCAGGAGGTCCTCAAATCGCTCCATGATAACTAAGGCTGGTGAACCATCTTGTCGATCATCGAATGAAACAAAGGCACCCACCCCTCGAGGCGACCGCATGTTGATACCGGTGCGAACAATGTAGCAAGCCTGAAATGCTTGTATCGTTCTGTTGAAATAAACCAGCTTCTCTTCTACTCCAACGAACAGTTTCTTCAGTGGGCTCTGAGAATTTCTTATGGCACCGAAAACTATCAATCCTACTACGGGTGTCAAAGATGACGACATCATTGTCGCGTATGCCGTTTTTAACTGAGGACATTAAACAATAAATGTTCATGCTCATCTACAGCTTTATGGGTCCCACAGGGTCAGGGAAGAGTTTCGTGAGTCGTGTCTATTCCGGAAGACAGAGACCAAGTCACACATGATCACACTCAAGTTCATTGATCTCCTCACTCGCCAATTGGGCAAGCGTGCTGGGGACTCCCTGGAATCTGTAACGACGGAAATTGGTGCCACTAGGATGCCTCTACCAGGAGATCCAAAGGAAAGAGAAATCGTCTTGATTGACACTCCGGGCTTTGATGGTACTATGAAGTCTGATATGGAGGTACTAATCATGATCAACGAGTGGTTAGTAAAAACGTATGGTTAATTGACTTCTAGAAGAATAAAGCTGCTGAAATACGGAGACAGATACGAACGCAATATTAAATTGAGCGGACTCATCTATCTCCATCGAATCACAGACAACCGTATAGGAGGTAACCCCTGCAAGAATATCCGAATGTTCAGCGAGCTATGTGGTGATCCTGCAATGACCCAGATAATTCTCGTGACAACAATGTGGCAGAGGGTTGCACTCGAGACTGGTGAAATGAGAGAGCGAGAACTCATTAACGAGTACTGGAAAGTCTTGATCGACAAAGGCTCTAATGTCGATCGTTTGAGAAAGGCCACTTACGAAGATGCATGGGCAGTTGTATGGGCCATGCTTGAGAGAAAACTGAAGAAAGAAGCGTCTGGACTAGTTTTGTTGCACGAGAAGCGAGCCATTGGCGAGCTGCCTGCCAGCGTGACTTCGTACACCAATCTTCACGAGCGGCTGATTCAAAAACAAGAGTCGATGAATCTCTTATTAACGCAGGTGGAAAATGCCAGTGACCCTTATCTGAAGAAGGAGCTCAAGAAGGAGTGCCAAAAAATACAGCGAGAACTCGATCAAACTTTCAAGGAAGCCGAAGAACTGAAGCAGTCTATCTTTACAAAAATTTTCTCATTCCTCTACGCCTTGCTCGCAGGAAAATCCAAGCGGTATGTCCCAGAATCTTTGTCAAAATATCGAAAGTTATTCATCGACTCATGTCTCCAGACGTGGGTCGAAGTGAGGCCAACGGAGCTCGTAAAGATTCACCTGATTCAAGAAATGCATTTTGACGAGGCTAACTGCGATCCGAGTGACTACTCTTCTCAGAAAAGATTTCTATGTGTTTAGTGGATGTCGTTGGTTCCAGTACAACATGGAGGGGATGCATCACTACTTACAAAGATAGCTAATGCCTACATAAAAGATGCGCCATGTAGTTTCTTCTCTCTCTCTTGATTTGTGTTCTCATAACGTGTATTTATTCTCTGGATTGAAATCCGCCAAGACCCGCATCTTTTATGAATCAGTGAGTCTCAACTCATGTTAGTGAGCATCGTACTTTCAGAGATGCCTTTGTTAAAAGGATCGAAGAACTCATGTCCATGGTGTACTTAAAAGTAAAATGTCAGCACTACAGGAGATGGGTCCACAGCATGAATTTTGTCATAGGCATCTAGGAGTGGGTGTTACCAGTGGACAGTAGACTAAGACTGGAAACACAAATTGGCCTAGCAGTCCACTGGTTGTCTGCCCTAACGAAGTAGGCTACGAGCGAGAACAGAGCATTCAATGATGAACGTACATAAACTAGATCCCCTCCTACAGTCTGTTGATTTCTCTCATTCCTCAAGTAAATAACTAAAATTGAAGGCACATTTACCGTGAGACAAGCACAAACCACATCCTTAGACTCTATTCCGTAACAATGAGTCAACCATATTAGCCGAGCTTCAACAACGTGAAGCCAGGTCCCGAGCCCGTGGCAGCCTCACTGTCGTAGTGAATTGTCCAAGTAGTCCCTGTGCCGTGCCACATCACCTGGGACTCTAGAGACGACTGGGAACCAACTCTAAGAAAATTCATAAATGAAAGTAGGGCTGTTTTACAAAATCAGATTAAGACACGGTTGTTAGATACATGACAGGTAGACGATGTAAGACTAATCTTACCTCAGTAGTCAACACTGTGTATCGACGACTGAGGTTGGGACAGTGCGAGTAATTAGATATGATACCCAGAGTGTCGACTGATGTGGTACCATTGCTGTGGCTCCAACCTTTGACTGCGAAAGCCCTTGACCGCGACAGTCCATTTCAACAGACAGTCTTTCAACCTATATCAACAACATCTCATGGGTATGTGTTTCTTTTGACTATTCCAACACCTGTAAAATTGTAATTATATTTTCAGGATCATTTAGAGATGAATGCTTGTGCCTTGCAACACCACTACAAATTCATTGACTCTATTTTGTTTAGACATTTGTCTTCTTCCATTGTTTGCTGGGCTACATATTTCGAGATTCATCACACAAGCAATGCGAGTGTTTTATACAGCCGTGAACACAGATGATAGAAGAAAATCTCAACGATCCAACACTGTAGCCTGTTGCATCTACCGTCATCCATAGCTACACCATTATTGAATCCATCCCCTCATGGTTCAGCGTGTCTTAGCATGAGATTGATTGAAGTGACGCTAATCTCAGTCACATGCTCATGCCTTCAAAGGAATGCTAAAACAGTCAAAAGCCATAAGAAATAGGACATGCAATGGCGCAGTTATCAATGATGGCAGATGTGTAGGGCAAAGTTTTCCGGTGAAATTTTGGTGGTCAATCAGTTAAAGTGGCATACACTACCTTTTCCAAAGCCACGGGAAGACAACATAGTGGTCCAAGCTGATCCTTTTGATCATGTGATCATACAATTCCAATTTCACAGGACTTGTCCTCCTTGATACCATGGCTGGACCTGACTATAAGAATTTGGGCTTTAAAGACATTCTTGTCGACCGTGACAATGCCGTAGTCACTATCTGGATTAACCGAGCCAAACAGTAAGCGAGTTCAATGATTCAACAGCGTCCCTGACTTCCAGGAATCTTCAGGAGAAATGTCATCAATAACAATATCGTTGAAGAGCTCACTCAAATATTCGAGTTGGTCGATCGAGACGACAGAGTGAAAGTCGTTATTCTGACAGCTGAACCGACTGCTCCTGCTTTCTGCTCTGGTGTATGATTTTATTCTAGTTGTTCCGCACACTGCTTCTGCTCATCTTAGTTGGCTCAAGGCCGACATCAGTGGTGGATGGAAAGTCTTGTTTAAAGAAGAAACAGAGAGGGAAGGTAATCAAGGTGAGTTTTCAATTCCAGCATTTCATAATCGACTCCTCACAATTTCTAGCTCACCGAGATGGTGGAGGACGTATGTCCATGGCTGTCTACCGGTGCCGTAAAATCACAATCTCGGCCGTCAATGGACATGCTGTATGCATACTTCTAAGCACGTCCATATACCCTTTTACTGTTATCCCTCCAGGCGGGAGTAGGCTTGACTGCTCTTCAACTGCCCTTCGATCTTCGCTTCGTATGGGCAGGAGCTAAACTCACCTTCCCCTTTGTGAGACGTGGCATTGTTCCCGAAGGTAGTTTCTGACACATCTCAATCTTAAATTGTTGATGTTTGCCTGAACCTAGCTACCTCAAGCTACCTTCTACCTAGACTCCTCGGCCATTCGCGAGCCAATTCCCTCCTCCTCACTGGCGAAACTGTAACACCTGAATCACCTCATATCCGTGATATTTACCACCAAATATTACCAACCCGAGATGCTGTGTACCCTGCAGCAAAAGCGCTGGCCGATGAGCTTGCGTTGACTACATCCCAGACTTCTGTTGCGTTTACCAAAGGCCTTCTACAACATCCGGGAGAAAGTATCGAAGAAAATCATCTTCTAGATTCTCGGGTCATGAGAATCACTGCCACAAGCAAGGATGGTGAGGAAGGTGTCCAGTCTTTCCTGGAAAAAAGATCCCCAAAGTTTTCTGGCGTTCTTTCCAAGGACTTAACAGACTGGTTTCCTTGGGTAAGCAGTGTCTAAAGCATGTCCTTGTAGTTTCTGATTTTGTTGGCTACAGTGGCGTATGCTGGACGTTAAACATCTCAAAGCCAAGCTTTGACAAGGATATGGATAACTTCTATCATGCTGCCGTACATAAACTAGACAATAAAATCGCCAACAATTTCTCGTTCATCTACGACAAGTACATCCCGTTGATCAGGGTAAAGTGCACTGACAACCTCCGTTTCGAGCCAACGTTTTTCTTCTGGTTCCCCAATAGGCTCAAGGGTATAATGAATGGACAAGGCAGAAAGCACGCCGCCATACGCATGTGAAATACCGGTATCGATGATGATAATTTTCCCGTCACATCTTGATACAATGTTCTAGACTGATCGTTAGCTAGCCATACAGAACAACATGTGAATATCGCATACATTGAAATCCGGGGTATGCCCCATGATCATACGCCTTGTACCGGTCCTAGCTAGGACGCTTTCAACTTGAGCGCATACCTTTTCTTCGTCATCAAGTGCCCAGCCACGATACCAAACGGGCCCATTAGTATCATACATATGCATCTCTTCGAGAGTCGTTCCTAGAATCCATCAATCTCAGCAGCCACGTTTACAGATCAGAAACATCGACATACCGTGTGGTAAGCCTGGATAGGGATTGGGTGGGTGAGGAGGTGGCTGTATTCTGTGCTGAAGTTTTCTCAACAAACCAGCTGCAATCTCATTGATTCTCGTTGGGAATGGCGTCAAATCAGGATACGTAGGCGACAGTCCTCCATGAACAAACGAAATTGCAGCATGCGAAAGTGGTTCAGCATCGTCATAATATATTGAGTGGTCCTCTTCGGCACTGTCCTCGTCCTTTTGATAATGTAGATTTTTGGCGTTAGTAGATGGGAAAGGAGTATTGGGAGGTCCGATGTGAGGGTGCAGAGGAAGTCGGGAGGTCGTGGTGTAATTGTTTGCCCAGGAACGACCAATCAACCCTGTACTCAGTGCTTTTTGACGGGCGGCGACTGAACCAAAGGTTTTGATTTCGGAGGGGTATACGTATCTGAACAATGATCTGCTGAGTTGTCAATAAAGAGTTGCGAGAGACACATACCTCCAGTCACCAATGGCATTCATCCATTCGTGGTTGCCTAAATGCGAAAGAACTGTCCCACCAACTGCGGAAGCTTGCTCACGTAGTTGTTCCATTAATGCGAATAGTGCGATAGTGTCGTCTCCTCTGAGTGTAGAGAAATGAGCTCAACCCACTGGATTAAGTGTCTCATGGGGCAGCATACCTGTCAATAATGTCTCCCGTTTGGACGAAGAAATCCACATTTCCACTCCAGTCACCGCGGTCGTCTGTTACGCCAGAAAACTGTAAGACCCGCCTGGCATTGGGCAGATCTCCATGTAGATCACCAACGGCTACTACGTGCCGAGTGAACTTGGTCCGCATACTGGCTTTGAGTCCCTCCTGGTGTCCATGGGGGCTAGTAAATGTCGGTGCAAAGTGTGAAGACCAGGGTAGATTCTCCGAAAGTATCTGACGAAGAAGTGTGTTGACGTTGCCTTTAAAGGCTCTTGAGCCTGCAATTACCATTTTGCATGGCAACTCTGCATAAAAAAGTAGCACGACTAGAGTGACAG
>Ga0154003_1000676_pt1 | contig 10780 bp, 13 predicted proteins | sample TSFL087MetaG_FD_104679 | JGI IMG/M metagenome (GOLD analysis project Ga0154003, IMG submission 104679) | Attine ant fungus gardens microbial communities from Florida, USA - TSFL087 MetaG | ecosystem: Host-associated > Fungi > Mycelium > Unclassified | place: USA: Florida, Lake Talquin State...
CCTCAAAGCAGCCCGATACTGGCGAATAACACAGGGGCATGTGTCCCATGCCCCTACTTTTTCAAGAGGTGAATCATGATCATCGAGGGAGTAAACGGGGCGCCGCTTCTGAATCCTGGCGTACCCGTCGCCGGGACTGACGAGGTTGAAACCCTGACTATCGGCGGGACGCCCACCGCCGGATCATTCAAGCTGGCCTTTGAGGGCTTTACCACAGGGGACATCGCCTGGTCGAGCACCAACGCGACCTTGCTGGCGAATATCAATGCGGCATTGCAGGCATTGGCGTCTATCGGCGCCAGCGGCGTTGTCGCGACAGCCGGCACGCTGACCGCCGGCATCGGCACGATCCTTCTGACCTTCGGCGCGAACCGAACCCGTCAGAAGATCGAGAACCCGATCACTGTTGCCGCTAATAACCTGACAGGCACAGCCCCAACCCTGGGCAATGCGGTCACCACGCCAGGCGTCACCGCGACCGCTCGAGGGGCGGCCAAAGGCCACATCCTGGAAGACACGACTAACGGCAAGCTCTACATCAACACGGGCACGCCAAACGCGCCAAGCTGGACGGTTGTCGGAACTCAAACATAGTTATGGCGCTTCATTGGCCTAAAGAATGGGAGGCAAAGGAACCTATGCCGAATTGGATTTCAGACCGGCGGCTATACACGACCGCCGACGGAAGCAGGGTTGTCGAAGAGGGCGACCCTGATGGCGCGCTGTTGCTGGTCGGCGAAGGCTGCGAACTGCCCGAGGCGACCGCGCGCAAGTACGGCCTGATCAAAGACGAGTCGCAGCCTGACGCCTCGCCTTCAGGAGATCTGAAGCCCGAAGGCGGTCAAGGCGAAGGTGAAGGGAAGTCGCCCGAAGGCAGCGAAGGGAATCAGCCTGAAGGCGATCAAAAGCCCAACGCCGGCGAGGGTGACAACCCGCAGACCGACGGCGGCAAAAAGCCAGAAGGCAAAGCGAAGCCGGGCAATAAGAAGTAATGCCAACCGTTGACGACCATAAAGAGGCAGCGAAGGCCGAGCTGCGCCGCTACGCGCAGCCCGACACGGAGCCGAAGTTGGATGATCCGGAGCTGGATGCGATTCTCGAGTCCGTTCAACGGGCTTCTTTCTGGGCGCCGACAACGGCATTCATTCACGGCGCCGTCACACTGCCGACAACAAAGAACGGTCACCGCTATGTCTGTGAGCAGGGCGGTATAACAGCGGCGACAGAACCCGCCTGGCCCATACGCAACGGCGCAACGGTCACCGATAGCGCCGTTGTATGGCGCGAGGCTGGCACGGACTTTGAGAACGTCTTCGACGTGCGAGAGGCCGCGCAACAGGCATGGTTGATGAAAGCCGCGAAGGCCTCCGTGTTGATTGACCGTGATCGTCAGATGTATTCGCAGATCACGGAGCACTGCCGCCGGATGGCGGAATCCTTCGGGCCTATTAAATTGGCATGAGCCTTCTCGCAGACGTACAAGCGGCCCAAATCGAATGGGAAAACAAGCTCGACATCGCCGGACAGGGCGAGGTGAAGAAGGTCGCCCTCATGCAACGGCAGGACGGGACCGGCCTCTTTATTCCCCTGCTGGAGGTCGAAGACTTCGGCCGCCGCGAAAACGATCCCGCCGGCAGGAGTCTCCCGCCGCATGTGTCGTTTGAGTTGACTATCAAAGAGGGGCTGATAACCAAAGAGCATGCGGATAAGACAATAGCGATCGACCACGGCAAGCAGAGGTACGGGATTCTGCGAGGCTCGGGAGCCGAGGCGGGGGTTTGGCCGCCTATAGGCTCGAATCGCTTCTGGCGCTTCTGGGTCGCGCCGCTGGAGGAGTTGCCGTGAACTTCGACGTGATCATCACGCCGGCGTTCGAGCAATCCGTAATTCGCCAGGCGAAGCCGATCATCGAAGCCAAGCTCAACACCCTGCGCGCCATCCTCGTCGAAGGGTTCGATGCTCCGAAAACTGGCCGGGAGTATCGCAGGCCGAGCGGCGACCGATATAGAGCGTCGGCGCCGGGCGAACCGCCGGCTCGCCGGAGCGGCGACCTGCAAGATTCGATCGGCGAGCTCGGCGTCCGAGAGGAGTCCGGCACGGTAGTCGGCGAAATCAGAATCAGCGCACGGCATGCGATTCTTCTCGAACGCGGGACGCCGCGAATATCGCCGAGGCCGTTTGTGAGGCCGGCGATCGAGGAATTCTTGAGGAGGCAGGCATAGATGGCGAGCGAGATCGAGATTAGGGAGGCGATCGTGGCGCGGATCGAGGCTTTCACCAGTTCTTTTACGCCGCCGCCCTTAGTCGAGGGGCGCGATGTTGCGGGCGTTCTTGACGCCGCTGCGATCAACGAACTGCGCGACAGCGGCAAGAAGATTCACGCCTGGATTGTCGTGCAAAAGGCGATGATCCCTTCCGACGTGCGCCAGGGCGGCACGCTGTACGAACTTGTGTACGAACTCTGCCAGCTCACGCAGCACCGCAGCGGTTCTGACACCTCGAACTCCGACCGGGAGGCGAGCCTGGAACGCGACGCTGTAACCAATGCTTTCAGGTACAGAGGCGAGCTGCCGGCGATTTTGAAGCATGCGAAGGTGAAACCGATTCAGTGGCCCGCCGGCTCGTTGAATCGGCCTGAGCCGACGACAAACGGCCAGGTGCGAATATCGAAGGCAATTCTGCGGGCCTACAATTTTTACGGCCCTGTTGCCTGTTCTTAAACGGAGGAAGTTATGCCTAATGACCATTTTTTAGAAGATGCCGAACTGTACATCTCTGAGCGTGAGGGACCCTTCAATACGCCGATCACGGACGGGACGAAATACGAGCGCGCAGGCTGGCAGAATTCGGCCGTTATAATTCCCGTGCCGGAGTTTTCCAGCGACGGGGGCAGGGCGGGCGTAACCTCGGAATTTCAGTCAAGCCAGTGCTTGAAGCGTTTCGGCAACACGACTATCGGTCTCAATGATCGCGCAAACTTTCGGACCTACGGCAAAGTAGGGATGCGCGCATTCGGCGGGACTCCTCTTACGCCTGTCGAAGTGGTGACCGGAGTCGCGTTCAGGCATTCCGCGCCCCTGAAGCCTAAGACCGCCGGGACGCAGCTACCTTCCTTCAACGCCGTCACGGTGAGCGGAGGCGCAAGCACGATTTGGCCCGGAGCCGTCGTCAACGACTTCTCGATGTCACAAAACGTCGACGAGGATTTTCAGATCGCGTTCAGTTTGCTCACGTCAGGCAAGCATCGAATTCCGCATTTGATCGGGACGCAGCAGGTCATAACCGTAACAGCGACCGGCACAATAGGCACGACAGGCCTCGGGAAGGCAACTGTCGTTGCCGCGAACATGCAAGGCGGGGGTAGGATCGTTACTTTCGCCGTAACCAGCGGCCAGGCCCCTGCGGTGTGGGGGCCGAATGCCCGTACCGCGCTCGCCAATGATCCGGAAGTAGGCGATTTCTTTATCCTCGGCGGAACGGGCGCAACTATCACGCTCACCCCTAGGCACACCGCGCCGAACGACCTGACGATGCTCATTACCCTGAGCAACGACACCAGCACGGGCATCACCACAACAAACAGCACGATCACAACGCCTGGAGCTTTCACGCTGCCCGCCGAGCCCGCATTCGCGTGCCTCGATCCTCTCCCGTTCCTTGAATACACAGACGACGTCGGCCTGAGAGCGCTGGCGACCGATTGCAGATGGCGCAATTGGAATATTGGATTGAACAATAATCATAACGTCAATGTCGCCAGGTGCGGCGGCGATCCGAAGCAAGCGCCGGGTGATTTCGCCGTGACAACCGGGCCAGTCCTCGGCGCTTATGCCAATAAGAGCGTGCGAGGCAGGCGCACTATGCAGGGTGAAATCACCTATTTAGTCGGTAACCGGATCTCCGAGTGGGAAAAGATGTGCAAGAGCATTCAACTCACTAACCTGAAATTCGGGGCGCGCGGCGCTTTGCTTGATGTCGGAACGGGCACTTACGAAGAACTGAGCATCGTAATCCCCAAGGCCAAATTCAACGGTGTCAGAGGCGACAACATTGACGGCTACGCGGCCTTCCGCTTTTCCTTCGCGACCGAGTTCGACACGGTGACGAACGGCGCGAGGATTGATGTCGTCAACGGAATCAACGGCGTCTCGCCTATTTTCAATTGAGGAAGTTATGGAAGAAGAAATCTTGGAAGAAGTGGCCGAAGAGGCGATCGTCGAGATCGAAGAGACGGCCGTCGAGGTCGAACAGGCGCCCGAGGAAACGCATGAGCAGCGAGAGGCGCGCTTCCTGCTTGAACGCAAGAAACAGGCGCTTATCGATCGGAAGGACATCATTGAGCGGAATGGAGGCAATTACGAGGCTCAAACCTCTGTAGACGGAGCAGAGATCGACACGGAATGTTGTTCCTGAAGAACGCAAAGAGTTTTCTGCGCGCCGTTTGGTCTTTCGTGCGCTACGGCGATGTGCCGCTTTGGCAGGGAGCCGAGCGCGAGGAAGCCTGCCTGGCTTGTCCCGAATTGAAACTGACACAGACAGGCATGTTTTGTAAGAAGTGCAGATGTCCGCACTGGCCGCTTTCGGACCTGCGGACGAAATGGCGGATGCGCGATCTGCGCTGTCCGCTCAATAAGTGGAAAAGGAGAAAGATGGTTAGAGCAAAATTCAGAGTCAACAACATCAGAACTTACACCGATGACCCCAATGGCCTGAAGACGATCGTATTGCACGCGGTCTATGACGACGGCATCCCGGAAAACCAGCGCTTCGCCCAGGCTACGCCGTCAGGAACTGTCGAGATCACGATCAACAATCCGCCGGCGTCCGACGTCTTCAAGCACGGTCAAGAGTTCTACGTCGACTTTACGCCGGTCGAAAAGTCGGCCGAATAGCAATTCTCAACAACCATCGGCCCGCTTACTCGTGGAGCGCACTGCGAGGACAGGGCGCGAATTCCTGGCGCGCCCGCGGGCCGATCTTCATTCCAGGGCTTGCCACAGGGAGGCATATGTCAGAAGCAATCGGAAAACTCGAAAACCTCATCACCGAAAGCCAAGCTCCAACGCCAGAGGCAAAAGTCCCGCGCGCATTCGAACTCAATCGGCCTTATTTCGAAGTCGGTTTTCCTATCACCTGGCCACCGCTCGGCGACATCACGGTCAAACACCGACTGCGCAGGCCGAAACCAGGCGAGGAGTCTGAGTATAAAAAGAAGTGCGTCACCGAGCAGCGCATTCTCGGCGGCGGCAAGATCACAGACGAGAAGGTGAAGGTCGCCGGCGCTCGCATCCGGCTGTGGGATGAGATCAGTCTCGCCATCAAGGGCTATCCGGGCATGGGCGAAGACTGGGTCGAGTTGACGCCCGAACTTCGCGCGCAGACCCGCGCCGCCCACAAGGAGTCGGCTATCCGCTGGCTATTCGAGTGCGATGTCGATGTGCTCGAAAACGAGAGCGTGATGACGCTGACGGGAAGCGAATGGGCTGTCTTGTTGCGCCTCGGTGTGCGCGACTCCTATTACGCCTCAATCAAGCTTCGGATCGCGGAATGGAGCGAAAAACAGAAAGACATTTTCGAGGGCTCGTATTCGATCGGCAGTTCGGAAGTTCAAGGAAAAACCAAGTTAAGCACGTCGTCCGTCAATCAAAAGGCCTATCGGGATCTATTTGCCGGGACGCTGGTCAACGTCGAGGCCGATCCGGCCGCCGGACTCCACGAACTGATCACCGTTGACGATGAGCCGTTCTCAACGATGAACAAGGCCAAATTCGCAGACGCGTTCCTTGGCGAGTGGCAGGTCGACATTATGGCGGCGCTGGTTCAGGTCTGGTGGGGAAAATAGCGCGCCTCACTGAAGACTTGGAGAAATATCTCTTCAAGCAAAATCAGTTGAGGCACAAGTTAAAAGGCTGGGTTTGCCCGGGTGAAACGGCTTGCGCGGATGAAGAGGGAGAGCGGGTGCATGAGCGCCGGCGCATTACCAAGCGCGACGATTTGCCCGTTCTCCAAGTTTGTCAGCCTGGCCCGGGCAGGTATTGCGAGGCCTTTGAATCGAAACCGGAGGAGCGACCGGCACATTTGGCTGAGGCTATCTCGATGGCCTACAGGCTCACCAGCAGCAAGCGGATAACTTATCAATGGCCTGATGCGCTGATGCCGATGCAGTGGGCCTGCTTGCGAGCTTTCGAATACGCTGAGGCCAGATGGCAACAGCGCCTGGAGCGCCCGCAGCAGCAGTCGGGGCCGTCTCAAGACCATATAGCGCACTTGTCTCGATTGGCGCATGGACGGTAATGATGGACGACGCGATTGAGATAAATATCAAGCTTGGCGAAAAGGAGATCAGCGCCGCAGCCGACAGGATCGAGAAGAAACTGCGGGCGGCGCTCGGTCCTCTCTTCGGCGGCGGGCCAGGCGGCGGCGGCAGGGACCCCATAACGCCCAGATTACGGGATCAGGAAGCCGCCGCGCTCAGGCTCGCGCAGGCCCAGGCTCGCCTGGCTTCAGTCAACGGCAATCTGAGCCAGGCGCAGAATATTCTCTCAACCGCGCTGGACAAAACCACCAAAGAAACCGTAGCTCAGACCAACGCCCAGATCCAATTGGTCCGAGTGCAGCAGCAAATGGAGCGCGCGGCGCAGGCCACGGCGGGAGCCTTCAGCAAATTGTCGGCCGGCCTCGCCGGGCTGGCAGGAATCGGCGTAACTGCGTTCTTCAAGCAGATAGCCGAGAGCGCCCTACAATCGGCGATCAACCTCGACAAGACGCGCCAGACCCTGGTTGCTCTCACCGGCTCGGTCACAGCCGCGAATGCCAAGATTGCCGAACTGCGCAAGTTGGCTGAGTCGTCGCCGGGCGTAACTACCACGTTCGCCACGCAGCTTTTCGCGCAATTGAAGGCGATCGGTGAGATTGCCGACACGACGATCAACAGAGTCATCACGTCGGTTGGCAAACTCAACGCTATTTTTACGATACAAGATCCTCAGACCTTCACTCGCAACCTTGTTCAAATCTTTCAAGGTGGATTCGAGCGGGACCAAATCAAGGAAGCGCTCACACAGGTTCCGATCTTTGAGCAGTTGCTTGAGGGAGCATTCGGGACCAAAGACCCCGAGAAACTGCGAAAGCTGAAACAGGCGGGCACCCTGACGATGGAGACATTCCTCGGCGGCCTCAGCGATACGATCAACAAACGCTTTCCGCAGGTCAACGAATCAATTGGTACTCAGATCGAAAAGACAAAAGAGAACATCCTGACTGGTCTGGCCCCCCTCGGCGATGAGTTGGCGAAAGTTCTATTGCCTATACTTAAAGACATTGAGGATACCGTTAAACGATTCGGCCCGACCTTCACGCAGGTTTTTCGTGACTCGAAAAACGAAATCGTTGCGGTGGCGCGCGAATTGGGCAACGTCGCCGTAGAGATGGGGAGAATAGTGTCCGAGGCTGCTAAGTTGGCGGGGGCGGGCGGATTCAAAGACGTATTACGTGAGACCGCCTTGATGTTGGCTACGCTTGGCGGCCTGACAAGCGGGGATTTTTCTGGCAGCCGAACAAGAAAACTCGCCGAGCAGTTTTTCAGAGACGACGTTCGGGCCGAGAACGAAGCAGCGAGACAGGCCAGATTGGCAAAAGTGTTGCCGTTCGGGCTTTCGATGGACGAGGTCATCGGCGGTATACGCAGGCCTGACATAACTCCTAACAGAAGCGGCAATAACGGCGGTGGCGCCGCCTCCGCGAAGAAAACCGAAGTTCAGCAACTAGCCGAGACGGTCAAAGACCTCAACAGAGAGATTGAAGTCCTGCGCAATGCGACCGGGCGCGAGTTCAACTTGTCGGTCAAGGCCGATGATCTACGAGACATAAAGCGCACGCTCGAAGAAATCAAGGACTTACGCCGCGAACTCGGCTTGTCGCAAGCGCCGGTGGCGACCGGGCAAGAACAAGCGACTCTGAAGGCTCTAAAAGCGGTAAAGGAAGGAAAGTTACCAACCTTAACCACAGCGCCGGACCTTTTCCAGCGCGGCGCAAGGCTGCCTGGATTCGAAGAAGAGTTCTTTGGGGCCTTGCCGGCCCAGGATGTGGCGCGTTTTGAGCGTCTGAATGAGATCGAGCAAAAGGGGTTGATAGCCAAGCGCGAGAACAACAAACTTCGACTCGAAGAAGTCCGGATTCAGAATCAGGTCCAACTTGGATTACTGACCGAAGCGGAGGCCCGGCAGGCGATACTTGCTGTCCAGCGTCAGCAAAGAGATGAAATCCTGCGCGCTCTCGAAACCGAGCGCGAATTCGCCATCGAACTGGGAAATCTTACCAGAGTCTCTCAGATCGACGTCGAGATTGAGCGCGTTCGGCTGCTCGGTGTCGAACTGAGCAATAACGAACGCTTCATGCGGGGCTTCAACAGTCAAATCGAGGACAGCGGCGACGCCTTCGAGCGCTTCGGCCAGAACGTGAGCAGGGCATTAACCGACACGAAAAACCTTCTCGGCAGCCTCAAGCAGGCGGTGCGCGACTTGTTCAACGACCTACTTGGCCAGTCTCTGCAAAATCTGATGCGCCAGGCGCTCGCGCCGCTACTCGGCGGGATCGCCGGCGCATTCGGTGGGCCTTCGTTCGCCGGCGCCGCGGGCAACATCTTCCGGACGCCTTCAACCTTCCCGGCGAACGCCGGCTCGAGCGCGTTTCAATCAATCGCCAACGCGATCAGCGGCGGGGGAGGAATTACGGCGCCGCCTTCGATCTCTTCCGGCATCGGTCAATTCATCGGGGCGAGCGTCCCCCGAACGGCGGGCGTCGCGCGCGGTACGATTGACGAATTCATCGGCTCGGCTGTGCCGAGAACGGCGGGAAGAGTCGGCGGATTCTTCTCGAATATCGGCCAATCAATCGCGTCGGCCGCTCCGTTCCTGGGCCTGTCGTTGGGCGGTTCGCTCGGTGGTCAAAGCGTCCTGGGCCAGATCGCGGGCAGCGCCGGCGGATTCCTGACCGGAGGGCTCCTCGCTGCGAAGCTGACGACGGGAATCTTCAGTAAAGCCGCCACTGCCTTTTTCACCAATCCGATCACGGCGATCGCCGGCGTCGGTTTGTTAGTCGGCTCAGTCCTTCTCGGTAGAGCCGCGCAGCGCAGGAAGGACGAAGAAGCCAGCGGGCAATTTTTGACGCAGGCTCTCCAGGGCATCGAGGAACTGGCGGCCGGAGTTGCCAGCGGCCAGATCCCAGGGAGCCAGGCGCGGCTGATCTTCGAAAACCAGATCCTTGGTACGTTCCGGCAGCAGATCAGCGGGCTGAAAACCAAATCGGTCGTCGAGAGCCGGCTCACGAACCAGGTGGCCGACCTCCGGAGGGTCTTCGAGGCGCGCATACCGCCCCTGATCGCCGAGCAGGAGCGTAAAGCCGCTGACGCCGCTCGCTTCGCCGCCATAGACTCGAGGCTTGTCCCGCAGTTCGCCGGCGGCGGTACAGTTCCCGGCATTGACCGCGGCCGAGATTCAGTCCTGGCGATGTTGCGCCCGGGCGAAAAGGTCCTCACGCTCGCTCAACAGTCGTCAGTGATAGCGCAATCCAATCCGGGCGTCTTCGATCGCGCCGGCGTCCCGAGGACGGCAATGCGGGTCGGCCCTGCGCAGGCCTTCCAGTTCGGTGGCACTGCGCAGCCGTCGAGCTTCGCGTCGTCGAGTGGGTCAGGAAGCATAACCCTCTTCGTGCAACTCGGAATGACCGAGAGCGATACTCAGGAAGTGGTCGCCCGCGGCCTGGATAGCCGGACAGGCGAGGAAATTGTCGTCAACGCCGTCCAGAAAGCGCGGGGCAGGGGGAGGAGGGTTTAATGGCGCGACTGATGCCCCCGGGATTGATGGAGGCGCTGAATCGCCCGAATGCGCGCTTCGACTTTCATGGCACGCTTGAACTGTTCGTGCTCGTAGGCAGCGAGGTCAGGAGTTACTACTTCGCGACGGCCAGACTCAATTTCGCCGGCGTATCCTGGCAGCCGCATCTGCGCAAAAGTCCCGAAATCAGCTCGAGCCTTTTAGGCGAGGCGGACTTGGCGGACTGCGAACTCCAGAACGTGGATACAGTCTTAGGGATCGAATTTGCGAATCTCGAGCGTTTTCTCTCCGGCGCCGAGGCGAAGGTCGGGCGTTACTGGAAGGACCTGGAGAAGGGAACCGAATGGCACAAGGTTTTTTTGACAGGCCTCGTCGAGGACGTGAGCGACGACGAGATGGCGGTCAAAGTGACAATCGTCTCGGACATATACGCGGACGTCAGCGTCGCGCCGCTTCGCAATGTACGGCGACTGTGCCCGGCTCGGTATAAAGGTTTCGAGTGCGGCTCTGTCAGCGCCCTGGCTACCTGTAGATACACCATAGGCGACTGCCAACTGCGCCATCCTGGCGCCGATGCGTTCGCAAGGCACATGGGCGCGCCATTCCTCGATAACCAACTGCTTCAAAAAATAGACTGATGCCGTTCATTCAATCCTCAACCGTCAATTCCCGATCTCGCCCCGGCGGGCCGCGACAGATACGGAAATTTCTGGAGCTGGACGGCGGCTTTGACGAGAGCCGCTTTAACGACAGCGGCTTTGATTTCGGCGGGGGCGGCCGCGGAATCATCAACTTCGATCCTATCGTGACTCTCCCGCCCCCCGTGCTTACACCGGAGCAAAGCGCGCTTGCGCTCGCGGGCGGGCTCACTCTCGCCCAACTCGACCAGGTGGCGAGACTTGAGACGCAGGAAGGCGCGCCGATAGGAATCTTCTACGGCAAGCTCC
>Ga0154003_1000678_pt1 | contig 10770 bp, 5 predicted proteins | sample TSFL087MetaG_FD_104679 | JGI IMG/M metagenome (GOLD analysis project Ga0154003, IMG submission 104679) | Attine ant fungus gardens microbial communities from Florida, USA - TSFL087 MetaG | ecosystem: Host-associated > Fungi > Mycelium > Unclassified | place: USA: Florida, Lake Talquin State...
CGGCGTGCGGTCGAAGGACAAGGCGGCGGTCGAACGGTTCACGAAAGAGATCGCCCCGCTCGCGCTCAGCGGCCCGCCGACCGTCACGGGATTCGGCGGCGGTCGCCCGAAGGTCGAAGAGGTCGTGGCTTACTGGCCCGCGCTGATTCCGAAATCGGCGGTCGCGCCGAAGGTCGAGGTAACAACTGTCTGACCTAGGCCGGGTTTAAATTGTGTTTACTGAAAGAACAACCACGGGGGACACGGGGGTCACGGGGATAAGTCAGGTAGAGCAATGCCTTTTCAATTTCTTTTCCCCGTGATTCCCGTGTCCCCCGTGGTTGTTACCGTAGATGCAATTGCAAATCGTTCTAGTCGAGAGGATCGAGGATTGAAGATCGAGGATTAACGCGAACTGACTGCCCGCCGCACATTACCTCCCGCCAGATATTTTTCCACCCAGGCGAACTCACGACGCATTTTGTCCAACTGGTAACTCGGCGTGAGGAGACCGTGCCCTTGATCGGGATAAATGACCAGTTGCGTCGTCACTCCCAGGCGCTTCAACGTCCGATATGTTTCGAGCGATTGGCCCAGCGGCACGCGTTCGTCTTTTTCGCCGTGGAAGATCAGCGCGGGCGTTTTGACGTTGGTCAGGTAATTGAGCGGCGATTGTTCGTCGAACATCTTGCGCGCATCCCAGGGCGTCCCGCCGTGCAACCGTTCGCATTGCTGGACGATGTCGGCGTTCCCCCAGTAGGACACCGCGTTCGAGAGACCCGCGCCGTAGGCCGCGCATTTGAAGCGGTCGGTGTGGCCGATGATCCAGGCCGACATGTATCCGCCGTAGCTCCACCCGGCGACGGCCAGGCGGCTCTCGTCCGCGAGGCCGAGTTTGATCAGGTGATCGACGCCGCTCAGGATGTCTTCGTAATCGACCTTGCCCACGAGCTTCGCGTTCGACCGGGCGAACTTCGCGCCGTAATTGGACGAGCCTCGGAAATTGGGCATGAACACGGCGTACCCCGCGCCCGCGTAAACCTGCGGGAACGCGCTCCAGCTCGCGTTGAAGACTTTGGTGTAGGCGCCTTCCGGTCCGCCATGAATGTATGTCAGCAGCGGGTAGCGCGCGCCGGTTTGATAACCGACCGGATAGACCAGCAGCCCTTCGACCTCGGTCCCGTCGCTTGAATTCCATTTGACGGCCTCGACCTGTCCGAGCGTCAACGATTCGATCTGCGGATTCAACCGCGTCAACAGAATCGGGATCATATTGCGGGCGTTGAGCAGCGCCACTTCCGTCGGCATTCGCGGGTTTTCGTGGATGTAGGCGATGTTCATTCCGTCGACGGTCATCGAGAATCCGGTCGTAACGCCTTCGTTGCGCGTCATCAACGTCGGCGAGGGCGACGGCTCGTCGACGCGCATCGAGTAAAGGCTGGCGCTCACCCCCAGCGCGGCCAGAAAGATTACGCGCTGCGAATCGAAGACCCATCGGTAAGAGCTGATGTACCCCTCGAACGCCTGCGCGAGCGCGCGCGGTTCGCCGCCCGTCGCGGCCACTATGTGAAGGCGCTCCGGCCCCACGTTCACGTCGCCGTCCGCGCGCGCAAGGTAAGAAATCCAACGACCGTCCGGCGAAAATCGCGGTTGATTCTCGGGGCCTCCGCCTTTCGTGATCTGCTTCCATTGAGCGGCGCCGTAAGGCGCGTTCTGCAAACTCACGGGCGTGACGAAGACCTCGGTCGTATCGTTGTCCATCAACTTCGGCGTCGCGCGAGCGGTGAGGACGATCCGAGATCCGTCGAACGACCAGTTGAAAGCGGCGACGTGGCGCGAGCCCTTGGTCAATGGCCTTATCTCCCCCGAAGACACATTGACGACCCACAACTGGGCGAAACGGTGATCTTCGTCGACTACGACCGGAGGTTTGGTCTTGGACCTCGCTCTCTCATCCTCGGCGATGAACGCGATGAGCCGGCCATCGGGCGACCACTCGAAACTTTGAATCGGCGCCTTGTGCGAGGTCAGTTGAACAGGCTCGCCGCCCAGTGGGTTTAGCAGGAAGATTTGCGCCCCGGCTTCGGCGTCGGCGCCACGCTCCGACAAAAATGCTATGCGGCGCGCGTCGGGCGACCAGCGCGGCGAATCGTCGCGCCTCGGGCTCGAGGTCATACGAATGGCCTGTCGCAGCTCGTCGACCAGCCAGATGTCGGAATTGAGGCGGTCGTTCTCGCGGTCCCACGAGTTGACGACGAACGCGACGCGGCGGCTGTCGGGCGACATCTGGGCGTCGCTGGCGCGGTTGAGCGAGACGACGTCCTCGGGAGTCATCGGGCGCTTCGCTTGAGCGTAAGCGGCGACGACAAGGAGGAGCGAGACAAAAAAGCCAGGGAGAATTCTGCTCATGTTCTTCATCTTTGACTCGATCACGTTATAAATAATGCGGACTCGCGCATTGTACGCGGCCCACGGACTAATGCAATGCCTGCGCAGCGATCGCGGTTCGCTCACTTCAAGCGGAATTACCCGGAACGGTGGAGCGGCCGCGCGGGCTGAAAAAAAATTCCGTTGACATCAACGTATTTATACGTTATCGTCCGCGCCAACGTATAAATACGTTGATCATCAAAACAAAGAGACTACGCCCGGCGCGCCGGTGAAGGCAGGCGCCGAAAATGGAGAAAAGAGATGAATGCTCCGACTGATAGGCTTATCACCACCGCTGGCCAGGGCGCGGCGGGTCTGCTGGGATGGAGTTGGCAAGCGATGGTTCTGCTCGCTTGCTCGATGATTCTCAACAATGATCGAGCGCGCGTGGTCGCGCGGCAATGGAGATTTTTGATTCTGACCGCGGGATTGATCGCTTTCGTCGTCTGGCTGTTGATCCCCGAAGGTAACCCAAAGTCCGGGCTGGCGCAGCGTCAGGCTGAGAAAGGCGCGTCCAAACCCGTTGATACGCTCCCTCCAAAAGCTCAGGCGGTGAAAGACATCGGCGACCGCCAGGGCTATGACGGGTTGGTTCAGACGGCTTTGACCGATCCCGAACTCGGCCGCGATGCGCTGTCGCGGCTCGTCTTCTTTGATCGTAACAAGAACTCCGGCGCGCTGGTAAAACTTTTTCAGCAGAGTAGCGACCCGATAGTCAAGGAGATCGTCATTCACAGCCTGGGCAGAAGGGGTGAGGTCGAGCGTTTGAGCGCCATTGCTCAAGCCGACACGTCTTCCGAATTCCGCCAGTTGGCTTCGAGTGTGCTCAGATGGCTGCAAGAGGGCGACGGCGCCAATGAGATCAAGCGCCGCGAGGAGTTAGCCATTCAAGCTCGGATTTCCCGGCGGGACGACCCGCCCCCTCCGTCCAAAGCGAGCATGGCGGTCTCAACCGACGCGGAACCACAACCACGATCCGATCAAACGAGTAATGGAGTAGGGTTTGCGCTGATACGTGAGGTCGTCTACGCGCAATTGCGCCGTGACCCAGCGGTCCTCGAGCGCATCCTGGCTGATGATTACATCGGAACCGATTCCACTGGCGCCGTCTACGACCGAGCGCAAGAAATAGCCGCGGGCAGGGGTTTCGATTACGGCGCCAAAAGATTCGAGTTTGACAACTACGGCGCCGGCGGGGATGGAGAGATATCAATCACCCAAGTCCTCGGCTCAGTCTATTCCCAGGCGGGCGCCGAGCCGATTGCGCAATATCGTTACAACTTCACCCTCGGCAAACGACAGGGACAAATGAAAGTGGTGGCGATTCATATGAGTCGTAGGCGGTAAATTAAGGAGAGACGAACTATGCCGAGACAAGCTTCAAAGACATTCACCGATAAAGAACTGGAGATCATCCGCGTGATCTGGGAACGCGGCGAGGCGACAGCCAAAGAGATTCAGGAGGCCTTGCCCGGCGAGCGCCACTACAACAGCGTGCTCACGATCATCCGCGTGCTCGAACGCAAAGGCCACCTGATCCATCGCGCCGAGGGCAAAGCGCATATCTACCGCGCCAAAGCCAAACCGGAGAAAGCCCAGCGGCGCGTGCTGGGCCATTTGATCGAACAACTCTTCGGCGGCTCGGCGGCGGCGATGGTCTTGCATCTTGTCGAAACCGGCGATCTAACCGAAGAAGACTTGAGCGAGGTCCGCGAGCAGATGGCCGCTCGCGCGCAGGCGGGCAAAACGGCGGCGGCCAAACCCAAAAAAGGAGGAAAGAAATGAACATGCTGACCAACCCGTTTGTCGTGGCTTCGGCCAAAGGCGCGGCGTGGCTGCTCGTGTGGAGCTGTCAGGCCGCTGTTTTGCTCGCCTGCGTTTGGGCGGGACTCAGAATTTTTCGCGTCAAATCGCCCGCGTTACGCCATCAGGTCTGGCTCTTTGCCCTAATCGCCGTCGCCGCGATGCCGATTTTGGGCGGCGTCGTTCAAAACCTGCCTCTGCCGCAACCGAGCCATAGAGCGCTGAGTTACGCCGTCGAACTTCCAAGGATCGTCGTCACTAACGACGCCGCGCCCGTCGTTAAAAACATGTCTCCGGCGGCGCCCGCCAAGCCTTCGAGCAAACAGCCAATTCTTTTCAGCTTGTTGTTCGCCCTATGGTTTGCGGGCGCGCTCGTCTTCGTCGCGAAGGCCGCGATCAATGTCGCAAGGTTACGTCGTCATAGGGCCGGCGCGCGTTGCGTTTCACTTGCAGATCTCGATTGCGACGAATGCGATTGCGAGGCGCTGCGAAACGGAAAGGCGCTCCTCGCGCTTTCAAACGAAATTCGCTCGCCGATTCTGATCGGCGTGTTGCGCCCGATGATCGTCTTTCCCGCCGACATCGCCGCATGGACATCTCCGGCGGAGCGATGCGTGATGTTGCGGCACGAACTGGCGCACGTCGCGCGGCGGGATCATTACGTCAATCTCTTTCAAACCATCCTCGGCGCCGTCTTCTTTTTCCATCCGCTGGCGCGCTACGCTAGCCGGCAATTGACGCTGGAGAGAGAGATGGCCTGCGACGATCACGTAGTCGGCTCGGGCGCCGAGGCCGAGACCTACGCCGAGAGCATCATCAAAGCAGCCGAGCGCGGCATTGGGGCTCCACGCGGCGCACACCAGCTTGCGTTCTTTGGTACCAGACAAATTCTCGAAAGGAGGGTCGAGATGATTTTGAACAAGGACCGCAGGCGCATACTTGCGGGGAAATGGAAATATTTGATTCTGCCCGCGACTCTCATCGCGATCGTCGCCTGGATGTTAATTCCTGCGCGTTTCGCAAAGCCGGGGTTGGCGCAACATGCCAGCGGTAATCTTAATGAGTTGCTGGCGAAATACATGGGCGACAGCAAGAATTTTGATGATCTGGTCGAGACGGCTCTGACCAATCCAGATCCCGAGACGCGTCAGAGGGCGGTCTTGCGTCTCCACATACTTGAGGGCGCCGGCAGCGCTGCGGCGCTGGTCAAACTCTACAACAAGACTAGCGACCCAATGATCAAGCGAATAGTCATTCAAAGCCTCGGCCGAAGAGGCGCGAACGAGCAATTGACGACAATCGCTCAAAGCGAACAATCGCCCGAGTTCCGCCAGATGGCGAATGAGTCGATCAAATACCTAAAAGAGAACACCGTCGATCTGAGATTTATCCCCGCCGAAAATCTTAAGTTTCTTAAGCATTTCACGGTAGTTGACGCCCAGGCAAAGGATGCCGCTGATGATCAGGCAATTGAGCTGAAGAAGCCACTTCTGTTCGCCACAGACGGGCAAGGCAGAATGCCGCCACCTCCGCCCCCCCCGCCGCCGCCATCAGATGCGATGACAGTCACGGCCGGCCAGGAATTCAAACCAATTGTCGGTAAAAGGGGAGAATCTGTATTTGACCTGCTGCGTGAAGCTGTCGATGCCGGCCTCCGACGGGACACTTCTTTCTACGAGCGGGTTCTCGACGAGGATTACAGAGAAACCGCGCCGAACGGCGCGACTATGAATAAGGCGCAGGCAATCGCCGAGGTCAAAAGACTCGATTATGACGTCAAGAAATTCGAGTTCGACGACCTGAGCGTATCCGGCGACGATCACTCCGCTTTCGCCACTTTCCTGGGTACGGTCTATTTCCAGGCCAACGGCCGGGATTCAACCGTGCAGTTCCGCTACACCGTGAACTTCATCAAGCGAGACGGGCAATGGAAGATTGCGGCGAGTCATATGACTCAAAAGCATTAGCGAACGGCGCTATTCATGCGCTTGAGCGCGCGCAGTCATCCGGCAGCATATGGCCGCGCGCGCTCAAGCGAGCAAAACGACTCCAGCCACATATCGTAAAAAGGAGGAGATGCAATGAACGCCATGATCAACCCGTTCGTCGCGGCTTCGGCCAAAGGCGCGGCGTGGCTGCTTGTGTGGAGTTGGCAGGCCGCCGTCTTGCTCGCTTGCGTTTGGGCGGGGTTGAAAATCTTCCGCGTCAAATCGCCCGCGCTGCGCCATCAAGTCTGGCTCATCGCCCTGATCGCAGTCGCCGCGATGCCGATTCTGAGCGGCGTTGTTCAAAGCCTGCCTCTGCCGCAACCGAGCAACAGAATGCTGAGCTATGCGGTCGAACTCCCACGGATCGTCGTAACGAACGACGCCGCGCTTGCGGTTCAAAATCCGTCTCCGGCAGTAAGCGTCAAGCCTTCGAATAAACAGCCGATGATTTTGAGCCTGTCATTCGCCCTGTGGCTTGCGGTCCTGTGCGCCTTTGTCATGAAAGCCGCGATCAGTGGCGACAGGCTACGTCGCCTGAGGGCCGGCGCGCGTCGCGTTTCTCTTGCCGATCTCGATTGCGACGAATGCGATTGCGAGGCGCTCCGAAACGGGAAGGCGAGCCTCGCGCTTTCGGATGAAGTTCGCTCGCCAATCCTGCTCGGCGTGTTGCGCCCGATGATCGTCTTCCCCGCCGACATCGCCGCCTGGACGTCTCCTAAGGAGCGATGCGCGATGTTGCTACACGAGTTGGCGCACATTGAGCGGCGGGATCATTACGCCAATCTCTTTCAAACCGCGCTCGGCGCCCTCTTCTTTTTCCATCCGCTGGCGCGCTACGCCTGCCGGCAATTGACGACGGAGAGAGAGATGGCCTGTGATGACCGTGTAGTCGGCTCCGGCGCTGAGGCCGAGGCTTATGCCGAAAGCATCATTAAAGCAGCGGAGCGCAGCATTGGGACGCCGCGCGGCGCATACCAGCTTGCGCTTTTTTCACCCAGACAAATTCTCGAAAGGAGGATCGAGATGATTTTAAACGAGGATCGCGCGCGTATGATCGCGCATCAATGGCGTTATCTGATTTTGTCCGCGGCCCTCATCGCCGCCGTAAGCCTTCTGTTGATTTCAAGCCACATGGGCAAAATCGCGGCGCAACCGGCTGTCGCCAACAGCGACGAACAGACCTTGATCGCGATGTTTCGCCAGGCGGCGGAAGGGATTACGCGTGATCCCGGCGAACCTATGTTGTGGAAGTTCGACGCTCTCTTCAGTCAAAATCTGACGAATGAAACTGGCGAAGATATGTTTCAGAAGTTAGACGGCTTCATACGTCAGAATTTGACTGTCACAAGAGTTGGTGTTGATGATTTCCGGGTGAAAATCAACGGCGCTAAGGCGACGGTAAATTTTCTCGGAACGATCTATCTCAAAGATCCTGTTCGCGGTGAAGAGAAAAGCGTCGCCGACCGATTTACGGTTGAGATGGTAAAGGTGAACGGACAATGGCAGGCTGATCAGCCACCACCTCCGCCGCCGCCGCCAAGACGGATAAAAGGCGCGAAGAATAGCGATGCGCCTCCTCCGCCACCACCGCCTCCGCCCCCGCCTCCGCAAGGCCAGACAGAGGAGCAGACTTTACTTACGCTGATACAGGAGGCAGCCAATTCGAACATTGCTCGCGACACATCTGTTTTTGAACGCCTGCTTGCCGACGATTACATTGGAACCGGGCCGGATGGTCGAGTAGAAAATAAGGCCCAGGCAATGGCCGAAGTCAAAAGGCGAGATATAACATACACAAAGATCGAGATTGATGATTTCCGCGCTCGGATCGATGGCAATTCGGCAGTCACGAACTTCCTCGGCACAGTCTTTTTCAAAGCTCAGGGCGAAGACTCCAGTGTGCAATTTCGCTACACCTGCAGTTTTGTTAAGCGGAATGGCCTCTGGCTGATAATCGCGATTCACATGAGCGGCAACCGATAGCTCCCGCGCCATCCGGCGCCGAAATGAAAAGGCAGGCTACCTATCGCCGGCAGCCTGCCTTTTTGATTTGTCCCTGCGCTTCCAGGGCAAGAGCGGTTTTATAGCGGTTTGCGAATGCGTCTACGGTGTGGGGCGATTTGTTTAATCGCCCTGATTGCGGCTTTGTCCAATCAGGAAACAAGCGCGAGGCGAACACCTCGCGCCCGGAGTCCCGTACACGCAATCGCAAACCGCTCTATTTCTCCGCCAGCTTCCTCCCCACATTCAACTGATCGAAATTCAGAATCGCATTGAAGACCAGGAAGTAGCTGCCATGCGTCTCGCCTCGCCAGAAGGGGTTGTTCGAGAAGAGCAGCACATGTCCCTGTTCGTAAGGGACATCAATCACCGCCGCGTGTTGAGCGATTTCGTTACCGGCTTCGAGCAGTCCCGACACCAGCAATTCACGCGCGTCGGCGTAGCGCAGGATCACGCGGGGCCGCGCCGACGGCGGTATGACGAAGACGCCATTGCGGAGCTGTTCGGCGGTCAGGGGAGTCGCTTCCCAGACTTCCGCTTTCGGATCTTCGGGTATTTCAACCGGCGGGCGATTTTGAGGCGTGTCGGGGTCGTCCGGAGCGCCGCGGCCCGTAAAGCGCTCACCTTCCACCGGCGCGCGCCTTCCGCCTCTGCCGCCCACTGTGTTGCTCAGGTTGAAGATGGGACCGTTGGCGCAAAAGATGGCCAGGTTATCGCGGTAGCCGTACGCGACGGGGCTTGCGGCGTCGACCATCTTCGAGCGCAGCACGCTGCCTGTGACGCGCAACCTCTGCGGCGGCGCGATTGAAACGCCGGGCGTGAATCCGAAGGTGGCCGCGAAGTTTGACGTGTCTTCCGCCACGATCAGCAATCCGCCGCGGCGCGCGAAGTTCTGAAGATTCTGCAAACCGCCCCACTCGAGTCCCGGACGCATGTCGTCGGTCTCGTCGATGCCGCCCAGATTGGGCGTCAATTCGGTCTTCTTCCACGGCAGCGGATTGCCGAACATCGGCATGCCACTGACGATTTGCTGCGGGTTGGCGCGGCCAACGGGCGCGAAGATGATCACGTCGTATTTGGCGTTGAGGTTTTCGTCTTTGGCCACGGTCTGGGTGCTGATGTAGTCGTAGGGAACTTTGTAGCGGTCGAACTCCAACCGCCACCAGCCTTCGTCCTGCGTACTCAGCCACGTGTGCATTATGGCGACGCGCGCGGCCTTGATCGGGTGTGTCTTGACCGAGGGCGCGGCGTCGGTCGCGTAAACCTTCAAGCCAAGTTCCTTGGCCGAGCGGTCGAGTTCACCGCGGTTGACGCCGCGAATCACGAACGAGCCGCGATTGAATTTTGTCCCGGCGGCTTCGAAGGTCTCCTCGGCCGCTTCGAATTGCGCGTCTTTGAAGCGATAGCGCAGAGTGGCGAGCGCGTTGTCCGCGTTATGATTGACGAGGAAGACGGAGCCGCCGCCGTTCACGCCGCCCGCCGCCTTTACTTCGCCGCTGACCTTCTCCATCGTGGCGTCGAGCGCCTTAACGTCCATCACGCGGACGACCTGCACATTACCCAGCTCCCCGAACGTCCAGGCGGTGTCGTCATAGATGTTTCGCTGCGGATCGTTCGGCGCCCAGTACTGCAAATCGAGCATCATGTCGGCGATGCGGCTGTAGGGCTGATCCATCCGCACCAGGTAACTCCCCGCCGGGAACGTATGCGTGTTCGTCTCCTTTTTCTCCTGCCCTCCGTTTCCATCGCCGCCGTTGCCGTCGCCCGAAGCTCTCGTCTCAACCGCGGCAGGCCGCGCGGGCCTCTTCTTCGAGGGCATAGTCACGGTGAACTCGGCGGTCGCGCGGTGGACCTCGCAGCCCTGCTGCTGCAGCAGGCGCAGCAATTCGGCCTGCCCGCCGGGGCGCGGGTCGTCGCCCGGGAAGACGTAAGCGGCCGGGCCTGCGGTCTTCGGCTTCAGAATCGAATTCTTGCTCTTGGTGTAGAAATTGCGCAGGAAGTATTTGCCGTTGGTCGCGAAGTGGCCGAGCGAGACGAGCAGGCCGGTCTGCTGATAGTTGTTGTTGTTGCGCTGCGACCAATTCGCTCTGGGCAGCGGCGGGTTCTGTCTGTACCAGGTCCGCGAATATTCGGACGGCGAGAGCGTTCGTTCGACCGTGTCGGCGCCCGCGTTGCCGAAGGTTTCATAAAGGCGGCTGATGCCGTTGTGCGACGCGGCGATGAACATCAGGTAGCTAGGCGACCAGGTGTCAAAGGTACCGTGAGTGAAGACGCCGGGCATCCCGAATTTGGTCATCTCGCCGACGTTGTACCAGCCGATCAGGTGCCATTCGTCGGCCAGGATCGGGTCGATCCACGCGTTGTAGGGCTGATCGCCGACAGTGTTGTCGTAAAGATAAGGCACCGATTCGTGCAGGTCGTGGAGGACCTGCGCCTTCCACCCGATGAAGGTGTTCAGCACGTTCCGCGTCAACTGCAGCGACAACGCCATCGCGTCGCGGTTATTGTCGTGCGCGACGTATTTGCCCCAGTAGATCAGCCCCGGCCAATTCTTGCCGGGATTGGCCAG
>Ga0154003_1000679_pt1 | contig 10768 bp, 9 predicted proteins | sample TSFL087MetaG_FD_104679 | JGI IMG/M metagenome (GOLD analysis project Ga0154003, IMG submission 104679) | Attine ant fungus gardens microbial communities from Florida, USA - TSFL087 MetaG | ecosystem: Host-associated > Fungi > Mycelium > Unclassified | place: USA: Florida, Lake Talquin State...
CAAGAAGCCGAGCGCGCCTGTCACGATGAACGCCGGACGCCAACTCCCGAAAGCCTGATAGACCCAGAAGACCAGAAAAGGAGCGATTGCGCCGCCGACAGATGAGCCGCTGTCAAACAAGGCCACCGCCCAACCGCTCTCGCGTTTCGGGAACCATTCGGAAACGGCCTTTGTCGCGCCAGGCCAGTTGGCCGCTTCACCAGCGCCGAGCAGAAAGCGAAAGAACGCGAAGCTGCGAAAGCCCGTCGCCAGCGAAGTCAGCATCGCCACCACGGAATAAAACGCCACGCTCAGACTCAATCCTTTGCGCGTCCCGATCCAATCCAGAAAGCGTCCGGCGCCGGTCTGGCCGAAAGCATAGGCCACGCGAAAGGCGATGATCAGCATGGCGAAATCGGTGTTGCTCCATTGGTACGCGCCTTTAAGGCGATCGCCCAGCACGCTCAGCGTCTGCCGGTCAATATAGTTGATGACAGTTGAAAGAAAGAGCGCCCCGCCTATGTACCAGCGCAGATGTTTGATCGGTCTTGTCTGTTTCGCGTCTTCAAAGGTTTGTTTATTTTCCATAGCGGGCGTATCAGGCGGAAACCACAACCGCTTTGTTCACGAACGCCGGATCGAACTTGATACCGAGTCCTGGCCCCGAAGGGATCTTCATCACGCCGTTCTGGCTCTTGAGCGACGACGTGTCACACTCGACCGGCGTCGTGTCGCCATCGCCTTTGTATTCCTGATGCGGACCGCAGTTCGGCGCGCACGAGGCGAAATGGGCGATGTAGAGATAGCCAAGCCCTCCGCCCGACATATGAGCTGTGCAATCCATTCCAGCCGCGGCCGCCATTCGCGCTACTTTCACCGAACGAATCAACCCGCCGAAGTAGAGCAGATCGGGTTGAACGATCCGCACACAGCCGGTTTCGATCATCCAGCGGAAACGTCGCAGGCTGCTCTCCTGCTCGCCTCCCGCGATCGGAATGTTCAACGCGCCGGCGATCTGCTTCGTCTCGTCATAATAATCGAACGGCGCCGGCTCTTCGAAGAAAGCGAGTTTATGCGCTTCCATCACCCTGCCCACACGTATCGCCATCGGGATGTCGTAAGAGCCGTTTGCGTCGGCGTAAATCGTCATCCGGTCGCCAAAGGTCTTGCGCGTCAGTGGAATCAACGCGAGGTCGCGTTTTGTCGAAGCGTCGTCGTAACGCATCCGCGCGCCCAGGCGGAACTTTATCGCTCCGGCGCCGGTTTCGGCGACAATCTTTTTCAGGTAATCAATCTCGGCTTCAGGAGAATTGCCGCGATTGCCGCTGGCGCGATAGACAGCGATCTCTTTTCGCACGACCCCGCCTAGCAGTTCGCCAATTGGCTTGTCCGCAACCTTGCCGAGCAAATCCAGCACAGCGACTTCAAGTGAAGCCACCGAAACCCAGAAAGGCAAGCCCTGCCATTTGTAGTTCGAATCTTCCAGGTAGACGCCGTGGACCAGCGATTCCAACGCGCGCGCGTCTTTGTTATTGAAGAACGGCGCAACGCGTTTGAGGAAGATCGGGTAGGTCGCAGCCATCACGGAATCGTGCGCGCTCGCGACGCCTTCAACGCCGTCGGTCGAACGCGCTCGGACCAGGTAATGTTTGCCGTTTTTCAGCAATTCAATTGAAGCGATCTTCACGGGCTGCTTGAAGAATTCGGTCTTGAGCACGGGCGCGGCCCAAACCTTATCCATCTTCGCGGCCAGTTCTCTCGATCGTTCATCGGCCTGCGAAAAGCCCCCTGGCGCGAAACTCAATGCGCCAGCGGCGGCGGTTGTCTTCAGAAAATCACGGCGATTGTTTTTCTTTTTCATGGATGGCGGCGATGCGTACCCAGGTCTGGTTCCTATAAATTTGCCTTTCGCCGAGACTGCACGCTGGAAGCGATGCGTACCCGGGGCGCGCTTTTCATTCTTTCAGGGCGTCTCAACGTGACCTGCGATTCATTATGAAGCTTTCGGCGGACGGTCCAGAATCTCCTCTTTCGTCGGGTCCCAATACAATTTCTTGCCCTCACGGTATGCGCGGGCGGCCATAATCACAGCCACGGAGTGCGCGAATCCATGCTGGACAGTCGCGTTCGGCTCTCGACGGCTGCGCAGGCATTCGATCCAGTTCGTCATATGCGAGAGATCGTTGTCGCCTATGAAGGTCGGCGGGACGGCGTCGCTCCCTGGCAGCGTGATGTGTTTCTCGGCGCGCTGAACGAATGGGTTGTCCTCGCGCGTGCCCTTCTCTTCGATCCATTTCCAGCGCGGACTCCCCTCGCCGCCAATGTTGACGAGCGTGGCGTTTTTTCCCATGATCCGCGAGAAACTGTCGCAGTCATTGCCGAAGCTGGTGGAGTAACTCACCAGGAAGCCTTTGGGATACTCCAGCAGCGCCTGGAAAGTGTCCGGGTTCTCGCGCCCGTCTTTCCAGGCGAAGATCCCGCCTGAGGCGATCACGGATTTTGGAAAGTGATCGTCGAGAAAATAGTGAACCAGGTCGATCCCATGGCTCATCCACTGATCCGCGATGCCGCTGGAAAAATCTTTGTATAGGCGGAACTCGAAGTACATTCGCGGATCGAATGGCCTGGGGGCTTTTTTGAGTAGCCAGCGGCGCCAATCCGTATCCTGCTCCAGAATTTGGCTGACTTCAGAACGACCGCGCCAGCGGGGGCCGTGATAGTTCCAAACGATCTCGACCTTGCTGACCTCCCCGAGCGCGCCGGTCTTGATGAAGTCTCGGACGGCGATTTGATAGGCTTCGCTGCGATGTTGCGTGCCGATCTGCGCGATGCGTTTGTGTTTGAGTACGGCGTCGCGGGCGGCCTTGGCTTCTCCCAGATCATTGGCCATCGGTTTTTCGCAATAACAATCTTTGCCAGCCTCGACCACCAGTTTGAGATGCGTCGCGTGTTGGAAATCAGCGGTCGAGACCAGCACGGCGTCTACGTCTTTGAGCGCGAGCAACTCTTCCATGTATTGGAAGGCGCGCGGGGCCCTCCCGTAATCTTTGGTCGCCTGCGCCGCCGCCGCCTCCCGGTTGATTTTCCAGAGATCGCAAACAGCGGTCATCTCCACGTTCTTTTCTTTCAACTTCGCGACAATCCAGGCCAGTTCCTTGCCACGTCGTCCGACTCCGATATGGCCGAACGAGATCCGATCGTTGGCGCCTAAGATACGGTTGTAGGACGAGGCGGCGGCGCTGAACGCGCCCGCGCCAACCACCACATTGGTAGCTTGATTAATAAACGATCTGCGGTTGATCTTCTGAGAAAGTTTCATAGGCGTCTCCAGGAAAGTATTACTGTGGGGATGTTGGCGCCGACAGTCTATCACAACGCGGCGCGAGCGCCGCCTGCGTCCGTGGGGTTCGACTCAATCCCCGCGTCCCCGCGCTCCCCGTGGTTATTCCATTTTCTGGTTCGAAGTCGCGCCCCTTGTTCTTCGATCTATCCGCGCAATATTTCAATAACGGCGCCATGGCGGCTAAAGTATAATTTAGGCGCTTGACGCGTCGTAAAACAATCAGGCAGACTCCGACGGTAGATCGCTATGTCTAAGTTTGTACATCATATATTTGTCTGCGTAAATCAGCGTCCGGCCGAGAATCCGCGTGGATGCTGTGATCCGCAAGGGATCGGCAACCTGCAACTAGCCTTCAAAAAAGAGCTATCTCTTCGTGGGTTGAAAGCAACCGTGAGAGCTAATCGAGCGGGATGCCTTGACCAATGCGAACACGGTCCAACAGTAGTCATATATCCTGAGGGAGTCTGGTATGGAGGCGTGAAGCCGGAAGACGTCGCGGAGATCATCGACTCTCATATCATAAATAAGATCCCCGTATCCCGGTTAATGCTCGATGAGGGTTGTATTAACACGCCATCCTGCATCCATAAGCAGGCGCGAAAATAAGCTAAATCGAGCCACGCAAGATCGGCGCATTATTGTAAAGCTCGCGAGTGTGGCGCAGAACGCCTGCGGCTAAAAGCTAAAATTGAAATTGAGCTGTATGCGACGGGCAGGTCGCGCCGCCACCGGCAAGCCGAAAAACGACGAACTCTGATTGCCCACATAGCCCGTGTAATTCACCCGATTCACCACGTTGAAAGCGCTGACGCTGACTTTGACCATCGGTCCTTCATCTGTATTTTTCCCATTCTTCACCGCTTTCAGATAGAACTCCTTCGACCAGCGCAGATCGAGTGTCGCCGCGCCCGGCCCTTGCAAACTGTTGCGTCGCACGCCGAGTGGCCGGTCGTTGGCAATCGTGTCTTGATTGTCGTCGCGTCCGGTGGTCAGGCTGTAAGGACGACCGGAAGTAAGCGCAACCGTCATCCCCAGATCGAACCAGTCTCCCGCTTTGATGGTTCCCAACAGATTGAATCGATGGCGCTCGTCGAAATCGGCTCGCGACCATTCCCCCGTCAAATCATAATTATTGGCCAGCCGCGCATTGATTCCGCCGGTGTTGTTGTAGGCCCGCCCCAGCGTGTATTGAACCGTCCCGTTGAAGAAGCGGCTGATCTTGCCGCGCAGGAGTAATTCCAGCGAGTGCGTCTCCGAACGTCCCGCCGATTCAAGTTCACGCAAAACGCCGACGGCGGGGTCGGGCCGCTGCAGATAGGGCGGCGGCGGCGCGTTGACATCGCGAGAGCGAAACAGTTTGACGCCATGCGTATTGATGTAATTGGCGGCCAGAGTCAGTGATTTGGCGAGTTGTCGCTCCACGCCCATACTAAACTGGAGCGTATAGGGCGAGCGAAGTTCGGGCGCGAACCGGAAAATTGCGCTGGGTTGAGTGGCGAGCGGACTCCCGGACGAGAGAGGATCTGGAAAACCCGGATTGAGAATATTCACCTGGCGCAATCTCAGCCCGTCAAAGCGCAATTTGTCGGCGATGGCGCTAATGCCGGTTCGGTCATAAAAAATTCCCGCGCCGCCGCGCAAAACAGTATTGCGTTTCTCATCCGGCGAGTATGCGAACGACAGGCGCGGGGAGAAGTTATTCTTATCTCCCAAAAAATTCTGTTTGTCATATCGCAAGCCGAAAGCGATGGAAAAATTTGACCGCGCCAAAATTTGATCCTGCGCGAACAATCCGAATTCCTTTTGCCAAAACGCCAGGTGGCCATCGCCCTGATTGATGGAAAACAAGAAGGGGCGGTTGTTCAAAAAGTCCTCCAACGTGGCGAAGGTGAACGTTCCCACAGAGTTTGTCTGATCACTGAATCCACGACGGCTGATATCCGGGATGTTCAGACCGCCTCTGACAAAATGCTTTCCATGCGTCCAGGAAATGAATTCATTCAGTTGCACGTGATTTTCCGTCGTCCGCCGATCAGCCTGGCCGCCGCCGCCGGTGAAGGCGTCCTGCACAATAAGTCTGGGAATGCCCGGCCGGACGCTACGCGTTCTACTGTATTCGTGCCCGGCTCGCAGGGTGATCTCATTGATCAGTTTGGGTGAGAAAATTTTGCGATGGGTGAAGAAAATCTGGTGCTCGCCCTCCCTTGAGTCGGCGCCCGCCTCCCGAAGACTGAATCCGCCGACGCCGTCATTTCGACTTGAGTCCTCCTCGAAATCAAAACGAATTGAGTAAGTGGTTTTGTCGCTGACTTGATGATTGACTCGAAAAGAAAATTCGGATTCACGCTGCGGGGTAGCCACATTTTCGGAAACCAATCCGGCCGGCGTTCTGGCAAAAACCACCTCCTGCAAATTCTCTTCTTCCCGATCGCCGCTGAAAAAGAACGAGGTCTTTTTGCCTTGGCCGAGGGGACCAGTCAGAGCGACTTCATAAATTCGTCGCTGCTCCGCCGGGCGTTCAAGCGCAAAGGCGTTGCGCGCGTCGAGTCGAGAGTCGCGAAAGATGAACCCGAATTCGCCGTGATATTCCGTCGCGCCGGCTTTGGTAATTACCTCAATCCTCCCGCGTCCCGGACGCGCGAATTCCGCTGAGTAAGGGTTCTGATTGATCCGAACTTCCTGGACCATGTTGGCCGAAATTTTCCTGGTCGTTTCAAGGCCGTCAACCAGGACAGTCGCGCCGCCCGATCCGGTCGAACTGGCGTCAACCAGATTTGCCAGGGCGCCAATCACGTCGTTACCCAGAACAGGCAGGTTGTTCAGCGCATCGCGATCCAGCTTGACGACGTCTAGATTTTCCGACGGGTTGGTATTCACCTGGCCGGATTGACCTTCCACCGCGATCTCTTCCTGCAAGTCGGCAATCGCCAGCATTATCCGTAAAGAAGCGGGCGCGCGCGCGCCAATGGTCAATTGAATAACCGTTGTTTTGAAGGCGTTTTTTTGTACTTCAATCTCGTAACCGCCGGGGGCCACGCGCGAAAAGTGGAATAAACCTCTGGCGTCGGAAGTCGCCACCGTCGGCGGCATCGCCACATCGTTCTTGCGGAGGGTCACGCTGGCTCCGGAAATAACTTCTTCGCTCATGTCCAAGACGACGCCTGACACTTCAACAACACCGGACGCCGTCTGCCCTGTAACGGTGATAGTGAACGCCAGAATCAGTCCTACACAAAACAAGATATGTGTCATAAAGCCCCTGAGCCGCTACCAGAATTTATCAATCGGGTTATTTTAGTGGGCGGCGTATTTCGAATCAAAGCGACGACATTTTTAGTCCAGGTCGCGCCGTGAATATCTGGGACGTTACCCGTCCAGGCCCACGAGATGGCTATTGAAGCGAATAAACACAGGTATTTAACTACAATCCGACTTCTGTTAGTCAGTCTGTCATAACAGACATAAATAGAAGATAAATTGAAGTCTATGCAAATAGCGCCTGACGCCGGGCGCGATCGGCTGAGCGAGAACGATTATGGGATTTTCCAACTCCGAAATCGGGAGTCGGTTTCAAGCGATCGTTGAATCCGGCGGAATCGATCCGGCTCAAGACAAGTCCCGAGACCGGCGGAGATCCAAAGTTGACACTATTTGCTACTCCGGCTATCCGACATCGTGTAAACCTGACGCCGCCCCATTCGCCCACTCGCCCACTGTTAAGCTCGCATCCCGTCTGCGCTCAATCACTTACGCCTTCCGCGCCACTCAGGCACACCATCTGCGTATGTTTACAACATCAATTATCGTTACAGCACCGGGAGCGTCAGCGACCTGAGCCCGGTCTAAAGAACTCACTGATGAGGCTCAGGTCGCTCGCTCCCGGTACTGTGCCGTAATTATTCCGGTGGCCGCGATCCGCCGATCCGAAAGGCGCCGGGAAGAATCACGTTAAAGGAGTGTTTATGTTATTTCGAAGATTCTCAAAAGTATTGACCGCTGCCGCTCTAGCCATTGCTTTCGTAGCCTGCGCCGGCATCGCCGGCGGATCGGAGGCCAAAGCGCAGGGGTTTTATCGCAACTATAATCACAATCGTAACCGGCATGACACGTTCAGACGGTATCAGCAACGAGAGCGGTTCCAGTGGCGGCGCCAACATCAGCGCGATCGGTATGAATGGAGACGCCACCAACGCTTCGAGCGTTATCGATATAATAGATTCGGGCGTCCCTATTACCGTCGCTATTAATGGCGACGCAGCTGAGGTATTCGGTGGTTTTCTTTCCTACCTTCAAAAGGGCCGGCTTCATCCGGCCCTTCGGCTGTAATAGATAATTGGGAATAATTGGGGCGCCGGTACAGTACCGCGCGCAAACGACTGCGCGGCTGACTCATGAGTCAGCCGCGCAGTCGTTTGCGCGCGGCGCTGCGCCAACCTTTTAGGTCGTTTTTCATATCGGTGTACAGGCTCTAAAAGAGAACGGGAACAACGGAACAGACGAGAGTGTCTGCGGAAAGGACTCACCGGCAAAATCAGGACACTCGAGTGTGAATCCGTCTGCTTCCCCGACTTGCCCTGAAAAATCCAGATCATCCAATCTGAACTTTCTGTCTGTTCCATTGTTCCCGTTTGCGCCGCATTCTCGCTCTCTCTTTCCAAAATTTCAACAAATTCACGGAAGAAAGGGAATGCGCCGCCTGTCATCGAGCAAGTCGAACGCCAACGACGCCAGAAAGAGCGCGTAAGCTTCCACCACCCGCTGCACGCCGACCAGCGGCGCGTCGAACTCCCGTTGCAACGCTACCAACGCGACATTCACCGCCGTTCCGTCAATGAACGCCATGCTCGAAGCCGGAATCGTCGCCGCCAGAATCCACGGCGATGACGCCTTCGTCACAGGGTTGTTTGAGTATTCCGTTCATTTTTGGATAATCCGGGGAAGAGAGTTCGAGGTCAATGTCTTCGGCGGTCTCCCCGGCGTCAAGAGCTTTGAAATAATCATAGTTTCCTGCGGAGGGGCGTCCTTCCGCGTTGGAGATCCAATATGTCTATTCGACCGGTTAAGCGACTCAGTAAATCCAAGCCGGCGCTTGAAGGCGCGGGCGTGCGATTGCGCCGCGCGTTCGGGTTCGGCAATACATCCGACTTCGACCCATTCCTACTTCTCGACGATTTTCGCAATGACATTCCGGAGGATTACCTGGCGGGCTTCCCGTGGCACCCTCACCGCGGAATCGAGACAATCACCTACGTCCTGGCGGGAACGGTGGAGCACGGCGACAGCATGGGAAACAGCGGCGTCATCGGCGCGGGCGACGTCCAATGGATGACCGCCGGGAGCGGGATCATTCACCAGGAGATGCCGAAGGGCGACCAGGACGGACGGATGCATGGATTCCAGTTGTGGGCCAATCTCCCGTCTTCGCTCAAGATGACGGCGCCACGGTATCAGGAGGTAAAGGCGGCCGACATTCCAGTGGTCACCGACGATGACGGAACCCAGGTTCGTATCGTTTGCGGAAGCTTTTGGGGAACGACCGGCCCCGTGAACGGGATCGCTGCGGACCCGATCTATCTTGATGTGGCGATTCCGCCGGGCCAGAGAAAGATCCTTCCGGTCGAAACGACGCGCAACGCTTTCGCCTACGTTTTCGCGGGAGATGGGAAGTTCTGCAACGCCTCAGTCCCCCTCGCTGTACCGACTGAAGGGATCAAATGGGCTGATACGACTCCTCCGCGTGAAGCTGACAATCGCTCGCTCGTGCTCTTCGATCGCGGCGACGAAATCATGATCCGCGCCGGAGATGAAGGAGTCCGGTTCCTACTGGTTTCAGGAAAGCCGCTCGAAGAGCCTGTGGCCTGGTACGGCCCGATAGTGATGAACACGCAGGAAGAGCTTCGGCAGGCTTTCGAAGACCTTGAGCGCGGAACATTTCTGAAGACAGAAATCTGAGCGTTATGAAAGCTGAAAAAGCGATTCTCACTGTTCTAAATTGTAATCAACACTATGTTGCGCGAGCCTGGGTACGCATCGCTTCCAGCGCGCAGTAGTGGCAAGATGCGCATTGAAAAACAATTGCGCGACTCGCCGAGACTGCGCGCTGGAAGCGATGCGTACCCAGGGCGCGCTATTCATTGCTTCGAACAACCTCAATTAACGGACAGGGGCTCCCTTCACTGGTCGCCAATATTGCCAATCCGTCGGCGCGGTAACAGATCGCTTCCCCTTGCCGGCGAACTCCTGGAAAGCCTCCTATATCGACCGGCGTCGGCGATTGTTTCCAGATCTCATCGAAAGCTATCCCTCGCTTCCCCGGCAGAATGAGTTCGCAGGCCCCGAGGTAATCGCTGATTACGACCCGATGGCCGTCAGGAGAAATGTCTCCGCCGGTTATGAAACCTTGAAACGGATTCGGGAATCGAAACTCTCCGACATAAGAGAGTGTCGACACTCCCGATTTCGGCGCCGGCGCTCTCAATTTGTATACCCTGGAAGGCGCGCCTCTCACTTTGGTGATAACGTAGAGGTCGCCTGTGAGAGGATGAATCAATAGCGTTTCAGCATCGTACTTACCGTCGGGGTATTTCAATCGAATCACATCAGCGGCCTCTGTCTCACGTGGGGTCTTAACTGTTGAAGACGAGTCCTTCGGGATGACCTGCGGTTCGGCGACTCGGTAGACAGTGATCTGGTCGCGCTTTTTAGAATTGTCGCCGATGTCCCCCATGTACAGGTAAGACCGGCCTCGCCTGGGTCCCGGTCCAATCGCCATGTCTTCCCAATCAATCGCTTTCGCGCCCGTGACTCGCCAGACCCCGCGATGTTTTCCCTGGCGATCAAAAGCGTAGACGAACGGTCCATCGCCGCTGTCATTGTGAGTCCAGAAAATGCCGGCGTTGCGTCTAGAGGCGGCTATCCCACTGCTCTCCTTGATGGATTGGTTTTTCAGATTGACAAGGTGAACCGGCGCCCCGTAACCACTGCTGTCTACTCCGATATGATTCGCACGGGCAAACTTGGTCGCGTCAGTGGGAGCCTGTATCGCCGCAAGTAAGAGGGAAAGCAAGGAGAAGGATATAAACGATATAACAAAAGCAGTAAGTTTGCGTCTCTGGAGAAAGTTTCTCATAAGTTAGCCGTCGCTTCGCTCAATGAACGTTTCAAATAGGCGAACATCGCCGTGATTGCGGCGCATATGTGGCGCCCGATGGCGAGCCGCTGAAGGCGCTGTGCGTCGTCGTTCATAAAGATACTGTCTCATGGATTTAGCGCGAGCGCCAAACCCGGAGCGCTTTGCGTGCGTGTACGGTGTGGGGCGATTTGTTTATATCGGTTTGCAGTTCAGCGTACGGATGTTTGTAGTCCCGCCTTTAGGCGGAAAGGCTCAAGAACCAGACGATTCCGGCTAAAGCCGGGACTACGAACCGTACATGCGATCGCAACATG